>APMI01002053.1_pt1 | contig 20262 bp, 14 predicted proteins | sample 667938 | NCBI WGS metagenome assembly APMI01 (sample SAMN01084076, study PRJNA167559) | wastewater metagenome | biome: Wastewater | place: Denmark: Ejby Moelle, Odense | collected 2011-11-28 | reverse complement strand
AGGTGCGCCGTCCTTGGAATGTGGAAAGCCTGGGAGACGTGGAGGTGATGATCACCACCTTAAGATGGCATCAAGACTCCTTTTCAACTGCTGGTGGTATTAACATCGAGCATCCTGAATACGACGATCACTCTCACGGTTGCCCTTCTCTCTGATAAGCTCGCATCAGTCCTCTTCCGTCAGCGGACCCGGTCCGAGCATCGAGAGAAATGCAGGCAGGGAGTTTGCGATCTTCAGCGTACATTCGTCGGTCGCATCATGGTGTGCAGTGTCTATCCGGCAGTTGTGGTCCCAGAAATGAATTCCGCCATCGGGGGACAAGAGCAGGTAGTTTCCATCACCGTCATGTCCAAATAGGACATGATTGGGTGGAAATGCAGGCTCCAGCAGTTCCAGCTCTTCCGTCATTTCCTCCAGTGAGCAGGTGTATATTGCCGCTACGCTGCATGGCAGGCCGCTGATCTTTTCCATGGGCAGGAAATAATTCTCCAAGCCCAGCATCGCGCCGCTGTGCTGGGCCAGCCATGATCTGAGCTCCGCAGGCAGTGAAAGGCCGTGGCATTTCTCAAACTGATCCAGCTCTTCTATCGAAGCCGGGTTACCGTTGTCGAGAAACTGCAGTTCGGGAAAAGGCAAACTCATGGACCAATGTGCAGGATGAAACTTGGCTGGAGAACTTGTTTCCAGCAGCGGAACTTCTTCCTCCCCCCCTCACCCGGCCTCTCCCCGAAGAAGTTGTGGAGGACTTGCGTCTTGGGCGGGGAGAGGGGATTCGCTTTCGGGTGCTCTCAAAACGAACTGAGAATTCCTGCGCCGTTCTCCTCTCCCCGTCGAGAGCTGGTTAGCAGACAGACATCTACGGGGAGAGGCCGGGTGAGGGGCCTGCATGAGGGCACATGCCCAGGCCGTGACTTCCATATCCGTTCTCTCCGCGCATGAACCGATCTCGGAAGTTCGGTTTACGTTTCAGCACCTCACGGCACTTCCTTGATCTGGATGTGCCGATACTCCATCACGCCACGATCTCCCTCCAGGCCGATGGGGCCGGTGGCGGGGAGTTTGAGGGCGGCTTCGAGGACTTCGCCGTTGCAGGTGCAGTGGGCCACGCCGTCTTTCACGGTGACTTCGATCTGGTTCCACTCCTGGGGCTTGTAGGCTTTCAGTTCTTTATACGGACCGGCCACGAGGTAGTCGCGGCACTGGAGCTGGGGCTTGCGGATGAAGACGCCGCTGTCGGCGTTCACGCTGGCGCGGAATTCGAGCTTGAGCACGAAGTTCTTGGGGAACTCGGCCACGGTGTAGAGCTGGCCGGTGAGCTTGTCCATCTCGGTGGGGAAGGTGACGGCGATCACGCCGTCTTTCACGATGTACCTGCCCGCATCGGCGGCCTCGGTCTTGCCATCGTGCTTGGCGGTGATGGCGCCGGGGTTGGGATCGTCCTTCTTGGTCTTCTCGCGGAAGCACCAGCCGGTGAGGTCCTTGCCATTGAAGAGGGAGGTGAAGCCCGCCTCCGGCTGCCAGTCCTCGGAGTGCAGTGGGAGAGTGGCGAGGGCGAGGCAGAGGGCGGCGATGCGTTTCATGGTCGGAGTGGTGGATGGAATGAGAGAGCAGATAAACGCAGCTTTTTCCCCGGCCCTGCGGAAAAAAGCAAAACAAAACGGGCGGCTGAGCACATGGCTCAAACCGCCCGTTTGGGGGAGAGGCTTTCAGGCCGGTTCCTCAGAGGGGAACGGGCCGCCGGAGGATCAATGGTTGAAGTAGAACTCCTTCGAGTTCAGCAGGGCCCAGAAGAGGTCTTCCAGCACGGTCTGGCGGCCGTTGGGATCGTCGGCGATGGCCTGCTGCACGTTGGTCCATTCTTTCTCAAGAGGCATGCGGCCAAAGACGCGCAGGAAGAGGTCTTCCACGATCTCGCGGTCGGTCTTCTTGTCCTTGATCATGTTGGCCACCACGCGGCCCTGCTTGATGCGGTCGTTCACGGCGTCGCCGTTCATGAGGTGCAGCGCCTGGGAGAGGGTGGGCTCCATCTTCACTTCGCAGGAGCAGACGGATTCACGCTTGGCGCGGCCAAAGGTGGTGAGGAAGTAGTTCGTCACCGCACCGTCGGCGATCTGCACGGCACGTGCGCCCAGCGGCAGGCCCTGGAACTTGTTCGGCGTGTCGGTGATCTGGGAGATGGCGTCCAGCAGCACCTCGGCGCGCACGCGGCGGACCTGGGCGTGGGAGAAGTTGCGTTTGTCCCCGGCATTGGTCTCGTTGACCTTGGTGCTGCGCTGGTAGGTCTGGGAGGTGCAGATGTCCCGCACAAACTTGCGCATGTCGTACTTGTACTCCGTCAGGTGCTCGGCCAGCGCGGCGATCAGCGCGGGGTTGGAGGGCGGGTTGGACACACGCACATCGTCCACGGGCTCCACCACACCGACGCCGTTGAAGTGCGCCCAGATGATGTTAGCGATGTTGCGTGCAAAGAAGGGATTGCGCGGGGAGGCCATCCACTCGGCCAGCACCTTGCGGCGGTCTTCGCCGGGCTTCATTTCCGGGATGTCTCCGCCGAGGAACTTGGGCTTCATCACCGCCTGGGTGAGGAAGTGCTTCGATTCACCGCCCTTGCTGTTGTAGATGATGACTTCCGCCGGGTCGTCCGTGGGCTTGCGGCCGATCTGGGAGAAGAAGGCCTTGAAGCCGTAGTAGTCATCCATCGTCCAGCGGTCAAAGGGGTGGTTGTGGCACTGCGCGCACTGGATGCGCATGCCCATGAACACCTGGGCCACGTTTTCCGTCAGCTTGAGCTGGTCCAGCTCGGTCTGGTAGAAGTTCACGGCGGGATTGGAAACGGTGCCGCCGGAGGAGGAGAGCAGCTCCTGCACGATCTCGTTGATGGGGATGTTCTTGCCGATGCGCTCGGAGAGCCAGTTGTAGTAGAGCAGCGCGTTCTTGTAGAAGGGCGGCTGGTTGTTGTTGCCGGCGATTCCGGAGCGGATCTGCAGCAACTCGGCCCACTTCATGACCCACAGCTCGGTGAATTCCTTGCGCTCCAGCAGGACGTCCACCAGCGCGGCGCGCTTGTTCGGATTGGTGTCGGTGATGAAGGCGCGCATGTCCTTGGACTCTGGGTACACACCGGCGATGTCGATGTAGGCGCGGCGCACAAACTCCTCGTCCGAGCACACGGGGGAGGGCAGGATGCGCAGCTTGTGGAGGTTTTCGTCCACCAGCGTGTCGATGTAGTTCGTCTCAGCCAGCTTGGGCCGCTCATACTTGAGCTGGGCCGGGATGACCAGCACCTGGGCGGTGACGGAGTACACATCAAAGCGGGCCAGCATGAAGGCCGCGCCACGGTCGCCGGAGGTCACGAGGCCGCTCTTGCTGATGGTGGCCGTGGGGTCGTTGTTGGACATGAACAGCGCCATGTTCGTCACGTCGCGGTCAGTGCCGTCGGAGTAGGTGGCACGCACGGTGATCTGCTGCGTGGAGTTCTTGCCTTCCAGCACGATCTGGCTGGGATACACCTCGATGCCCGTGACCTTGGCCACATCGGCTTTGTCATCCACAGCGCCTGCGGCGATCCACTCCAGCAGGATCTTGTTGTACACGGAGTCGGGTTCAAAGCACTGGTTGCCGGAGTGCGGCACGGCGCCCACGGCTTTCTCGATCAGCGCGCTCTCCTCCGGGATGGCCAGATTGATGCGGCGGCCGGGCATCTCGCGGGTGATGCGGATGTAGTCGCCAGCGGGGTCCATGCCAAAGAGAGAGGTGCGGAAGCCGTCCTTGCCACGGGCAGCGCCGTGGCAGCCGCCCTGGTTGCAGCCGCCGCGCATCAGCACGGGCATGCAGTCCAGGCGGAAGGAGATGGCGCGGTCCTTGGTGCCGTTCTTCACGTCCACCGGAGCCTTCACCGTCTGTCCGCCGATGGTGGCGATGATCTCCGTGCTGCCAGCATCGGCCACGGGTTTCAGCGTCAGGTCTTCGAGCGTGGCCACTTTGGGGTCGGCCACTTTGAGATCGCACATGCCGGTCACGTCCTTGGTGGTGGCATCCTGAAAGGTGGCCAGCACGACCACACGGTGGTAGTCGCGCTTGGTTTCCAGGGAGTACTTGTCCGGCAGAATCTGCAGGTTCTTCAGCGTGGGCAGCTTCTTGCTCAGTTCGGCCAGGGCCTGGCGCTGTTCGGGCGTCTTGTACTGCAGGGTGAGGTTCTGCGGCCAGGGTGCGCCTGCGGCCACCCAGCGCTTGAGCACGTCGATCTCATTCGCGGCCAGCGGTCCGCCCTTGGGAGGCATGATGTCGTCATGGTCCTTTGGCAGCACGAGGCGCTTGATCATCTCGCTCTCATCGGGCTTGCCAGCCACGAGGGCCGGGCCGGTGGAGCCGCCTTTGAGCAGCGCGGCCAGGGAGTCCATCAGCAGCTTGCCTTTGATCTTGCCGGGGTTGTGGCATTCCAGGCACTTGGCCTCCAGGATGGGCTGCACATCACGCACAAAGTCCAGCGCGGCGACGGCCGGAGCTGGCGCTGGTGCAGGAGCAGCAGCGGGTGCCGCAGGAGCCGGTGCGGGTGCAGGGGCTGCCGCCTCAGGGGCGGGCGCTGCGGGGTCGGCCGCAAAAAGGCTGGTGGAAACGGCGAGTGTGAAGAGAGAAGCTCGCAAGGGGCTTTTCATAAAGGTAGGCTGAAGGGGTTAATTCATGCTACGCCCCTGAGGGAGGGCATTTATCACGGATGCGAAAAAACACTGTGAATAAGCGACTCAGCCCTCCAGCGCCGCCAGCCGCTGCCCGATGGGCGGGTGCGAGTAGTGCAGCCACACCGTGAGCGGGTGGGGATTGGGGTGCGTGAGGTGGTCCAGAGAGAGCTTTTTCAGCCCGTCCATCAGCGGTGCGCTGCCGCACGCGGTGCGGGCATAGGCGTCTGCCTGAAACTCATGCCGGCGGCTCAGCGCGCTGCTCAGCAGCCCCAGCAGCAGGCTGGCGGGCTGGTAGAGGATGCTGAAAAGCACCAGCCCCAGGCCCAGCGGCTGCCCGGTGATGCCAAAGGCGCGGAAAAACTCCGGCGACTGCAGCGCCGCATGCAGCAGGTAAAACATGAGCCCGCTCTCCAGCAGCCCCAGGATGAGCTGCTGCGGCACGTGGCGGCATTTGTGGTGGCCTATCTCATGCGCCAGGATGGCCTCCAGCTCCGCCTGCGAGTGTTTCTCGATCAGTGTGTCAAAGAGCGCGATCCGCTTGTTTTTGCCAAAGCCGCTGAGGAACGCATTTGCCTTGCTGGAGCGGCGGGAGCCGTCCACCACCGAGATGTCCACCACGGGAAACTTCAGCCGCGCTGCCAGCGCCAGCAGCCCCTCGCGCAGCGGGCCGTCATCCAGCGGCTTGAACTTCAGAAACAGCGGCATCAGCAGCCGGGGAGAGAGCCATGCCATCACGATGCTGAAGCCCGCCACCGTCAGCCAGGTGTAGAGCACGGCGTGGACCTGCGTCTGGAAAAACCACAGGATCAGCCCCAGCAGCGGCCCGCCCAGCAGCGCGGTCAGCAGCAGGCCCTTCACGCGGTCGCCGATGAAGGTGCCCACCGTGGTGCGGTTAAAGCCATACTCGGCCTCGATTTTAAAGGTGTCCCACGCATCAAAGGGCAGGGAGAGGAGATTCTGCGCCAGCAGCAGCACACCGATCACGCCCACGCCTGTGTACACCGCGCTCCAGCCCCAGCCGGCGCTCCAGCGCTGCAGCCAGTCAAAGCCGCCGCCCCACCAGAAGCACACCAGCACGGCCACGGACGCCGTGCTGCGCAGCACATCCAGGTGCGAGGACTTGCCGGCATACTCGCCCGCCTTCTGCACCGTCTCCTCGGAAAAGATCTCCCGCAGCCGGGCAGGCAGCGCGTGGCGGAACTGCGCCAGATTCAGAAACGTGGCCACGATCTCCAGATGAAAGACGCCGAGCACGCCGACGACGGCGGCGATGAACCAGGGATTGGACAATGACATGCGGTTGGGGGTGGGGGAAAAAGAGAACGCTTGATGTGCAGGCTGCAGCGTCTCACAATTTTGTGTAACCACTCGCCCCGTGCGGCATTTCAGTCAATGACCACCTCCCAACCCCACCCGCACGCCATGATCCGCCCCCTCCTTTATCTCCTCGCCCTTCTCAGCGTCACTCCGGCCTCCGCCCAGCTCGGCGGCAGGCTGCGTGATCTCATCGCCAACCGCAGGCAGTCCGGCACAGGCTCCGCGCAGCAGGCCCCCGGCAAGGAAGAGCTGAGCTACGGCAGTGACTCGATGCAAAATCTCGACTACTGGCGGCCCACCACGCCGGGCTCTCCGCTGGTCATCTACGTGCACGGCGGTGGCTGGAAGCGCGGAGACAAAGGCCTGGCTGCCGGTGAAAAAAGCGTGCACTACCTCGAGCAGGGCTACGCCTTTGCCTCGCTCAATTACCGCCTCGTACCCTCCTGCACTGTGGAGGAGCAGGCCAGCGACGTGGCCCACGCCGTCTCCTTCCTGATCCGCCGCGCCGAGCAGCTCGGCTTTGACGGCAAGCGCGTGGTTCTCATGGGGCACAGCGCCGGGGCGCATCTGGTGGCGCTGGTGGGCACGGACATGAGCTACCTGCAGAAGGCCGATCTGGGCCCCAAGGCCGTGCGTGGCATCATCCCGCTGGATGGCGCGGCCTATGATGTGGCCCGGCAGATCGCCGAAGGTGGTGACTTCATGCATGACACCTATCTGCAGGCCTTTGGCACCGAGCCCGAGCGCCAGGCGAAGCTTTCACCCACCAAGCAGGCTGCTGCGCCCAATGCCCCCGCCTTCCTCATCCTGCATGTCCAGCGCGTGGACGGCACCGCCCAGTCCATCGCCCTCGGCGAAGCCCTGCGCAAAGCCGACACGCCTGCGGAGGTGAAAGGTTTCGAAGGTCACGGCCTCATGGGCCATGCCGAAATCAACCGCCGCATGGGAGACCCCGCCTACCCCGCCACTCCGGTGGTGGATGCGTGGCTGAAGAAGATCTTCGCGAAGTAGAGGGGAGGCGGATGAATTTGGGAAGGCTCGCGGAGTGAGGTGCGAGCGCAGCCACCGCCTTCGGGCGTCTCATGGTAAACGAGAACCAACTGGCTTTCGAGAACCACAGAGCGGCCGCCTGCGCGCATCTCCAGGGATGTCACATGCCATCCTGCCTGCGAAAGCGGCAGCTTCACTCATTCTGCGTTACGCAGCCGCACTCCAAACAGCGACGGGGTGGCTCGGAGGCAGGTGGGCATGTGAGTTCGTGTCCGATTGCACCCAAAAGTTGTCCGCACATCAGGCTGGTCATGAGGCGTTGTTTCGAGTGAGAATCAACCTCACCGACCATGAAAGCCATCCTGCTTGTTTTTGCCGCCGCCGTTTTCGCCCATGCCGCCCCCGCCGGGCCTGTGCGCGTGCTGTATCTGGACACCGAAGGAAAAGAGCAGTCCGCCGTGGGGCCGCTGCATGAGGCCATGCGCGATCTCGGGCGCGATGCCATCTGGTTTGACTACGCCAAAGAGGAACCGAATGCCGGAGACTATGACCTGGTGGTGAAGCCGGGCAGCGACCTGAGCAAAGACGCGATCCTTTCCAAACTCAGCGCCGAGCGCAAAGCCGGCTACGAGGCCTTTCTGAAACAGCGCAGCCCCGAGGAGCGCAAGAAGCACCCGCAAGTGGCCAATTACGAGAAGCGCCCGGAGCCGCTGACACTGCAGCTGCCCATGAGCGTGAAGGCCAGCATGGAGCGCACCCAGGTGCCCGCCGACTGCGAGCTGAAGCTCTTTGCCAGCGAGCCGGACATCGCCAAACCGATCGCCTTTGCGTGGGATGAGCGCGGCCGCTGCTGGGTGGTGGAGACACGTGACTACCCGCATGGCGTGACCGACAGCGGCGAAGGCCAGGACACCATCAAGATCTGCGAGGACACCGATGGTGATGGCAAGGCGGACAAGTTCACCGTCTTTGCCGACAAGCTCAATCTGCCCACAGGCATCGTCTTCGCACGCGGTGGCATCATCGTGAGCCAGCCGCCAAAGTTCATCTTTCTCAAGGACACCAATGGCGATGACAAGGCCGACGTGCGCGAAACAGTGATCGACTGCTGGGGCATCCGCGACACGCATGCGCAGGCCAGCAATCTGCACTACGGATTCGACAACTGGCTCTACGGCTGCGTGGGCTACAGCGGCATCGAAGGCTACGTGGGCGGGAAGAAGCACCAGTTTGCCATGGGCACGTATCGCTTCAAGGCGGACGGCAGCGCCATCGAATTCCTGCATCAGTTTACCAACAACGCCTGGGCCCACAGCATGAACGCTGCGGGAGATCAGTTTGGCGGCACGGCCAACGGCGCACCGATTTTCTTCGGCGGCATTCCCTCCACGGCTTATCCCGAAGGCTCGCGCGGCATGACGGCCAAGAAGATCAATGTGGTGGACATGTGCCACACCATCACGCCGAACTTCCGCCAGGTGGATGTCTTTGGCGGCTATACCGCAGCAGCCGGCAGCAATTTTATTGATAGCGGCAATCTGCCCAAACGCTTTCAGGGCAAGGCGATGGTGTGCGAACCGACGATGAAGGTGGTGTCTGTCTTTGACGTGCAGCCGGATGGCGCAGGCTGGAAGGCGCTGGACTTCATGAACATCTACGCCAGCAGCGACGAATGGAACAGCCCCGTGCATGCCGAGGTGGGCCCCGATGGCGCGGTGTGGGTGGCCGATTTCCAAAATTTTATCATTCAGCACAACCCCACGCCGAGCCTGGAGCGCGGCGGCTTTGTGGCCACCACCGGCAAGGGCGGAGCTCATGAAAATGACCTGCGCGATCACAGCCGCGGGCGCATCTACCGCATCGTGGCCAAGGGCACGAATCCAAAAGCCGAGAAGCCTGCTCTCACCGCCAGCACGCAGTATGCCCGCCTGGAGGCCCAGCGCGAGAAAGTGGATAGCGGCGCTGCTGATGCCAGCCTGCAAAAGACCGTGCTGGATGCGGATGCCACGGCGGCCATCCACGCACTCTGGACGCTGCAGGGCCTGGGCCAGCTCGACGAAGCCACGCACAAGGCCGCGCTGCTGAGCAAGGACGCCGGTCTGCGCCGCAATGCCATCCGTGCCCTGGGCTGCGATGCCAAGGCGCAGTCGCTGCTCTTTGGCGCAGGCGTCATCAGCGATCCCGACCTGCACACACGCCTCGCGGCTTTTGTGAAGCTGGCGGACTTCCCCACCACACCGGAGATCCAGACGCTGGTGAAGAAGCTGGCCTCTGATCCCGTGGTGAAAAACGACGAATGGCTGGCGGAGGCTGCGAAGATGCTGGGCCGGAAACACAACGCGCTGAACTACAAAGAAGGCCCCAACCTGCTGCCCAATCCCGGCTTTGAAGAAGTGGTGGCCGGAGCCAAAACACCCACGGGCTGGAAGCACCGCGACTACGGCAAGAAGCCCGGAAACGCAGGCGCTGAGTGGAGCATCGTGACCGATGAGAAGATGGTGCACAGCGGCAAGAACGGCTTTCGCGTGATCACGCGTGATGAGGCAGACACGAGCTTCTTTGCCGATGTGGCGCTGAAGCCCAACACCGAGTACAAGCTGAGCGCCTGGATCAAGACCCATGGCTTCCGTGGCAAAGCCAGCCTCAATGATCACCTGGGCCGCTCTGAAACCAGCACCGTAAAGCGCACTCAGGACTGGACGGAGGTCGAAGTCACCTTCAACAGCAAGACACGCGACAAGGCGAGCATCAACCTGCTGCATGTGGGCAAGGGCGACACCTATTTCGATGACGTGAAGCTGTGCGAAATGATCCCCGAAGCTGAAGATGATGAGTCCAAGCTGGTGGGCGATGTGAAGCGCGGTGAGAAGATCTTCTGGGAGCATCCCGTGGCTGCGTGCAAAAACTGCCACATGCTGAAAGGCCAGGGCAGCGCCGTGGGCCCGGCGCTGGATGGCATCGCCACGCGCAAGGATGCCGCCTACATCCTGGAAAGCCTGATCAATCCGAATGCCAAGCTGGCCGAAGGCTACACCGCCACGCCGATCTCGCCGATGCCGCCGATGAACCTCATCCTGAAGCCGCAGGAGTTTGCGGATGTGAAGGCCTTCATCATGAGCCTGAAGTAAAACACAATGAAGTCCACTGCATACGCTCTGCTAGTCATGCTGACGGCTCTGCCTGCGCAGGAGCCGCCCGGCCAGCCGCGCAAGGCCTGGAGCCCCATCGTGCTGCAAGCGGATGACAAGCCCGCCTTTCCCCCACCGCCCGAAGGCTGGGACAAACGACGCGCGGACATCCCGCATGGGAAGCTGACGATGGTCGAGTATGACTCCAAGACCGTGGGCACACGGCGGTACATGAATGTGTACACCCCGCCGGGATACACGCCGGAGAAAAAACTGCCCGTGCTGTATCTGCTGCACGGCATCGGCGGAGACGAGACGGAGTGGCAGCGCTTTGCCCAACCCGAGGTGCTGCTGGACAACCTCATCGCCGACGGCAAAGCGGTGCCCATGATCGTGGTGATGCCCAATGGCCGCGCGCAGAAAGACGATCACCCCAAGGGCGATGTCTTCAAGCATGCCCCTGCGTTTGCGGTGTTTGAGCAGGATCTGCTGCAAGATGTGATCCCCGCCATCGAGTCACGCTACGCCGTGCTGGCTGACCGCGAGCATCGCGCCCTCGCAGGACTCTCGATGGGCGGCGGGCAGTCGCTGAATTTTGGCCTGGGTCATCCCGAACTCTTCGCCTGGGTGGGCGGCTTTTCCTCCGCGCCGAACACGCGCAAATCAGCCGATCTGATGCCAGATGCCGCTGCCGCCAAACACCTGCGCCTGCTGTGGCTCTCCTGCGGCAGCCGGGACGGCCTCATCCACATCAGCCAGGATTTTCACGCATGGCTGAAGGACAAAGGCATCCCCCATGTGTGGCACGTCACGGACCACGGCCACGATGCCCCGGAGTGGAAGCAGGCGCTGTATTACTTCCTGCAGCAGTTGAGGTTTACACCCAGCACCGCCAGCTCAAAGATCAGTGAATGATTCACGAAACGCCTCCGAATAAACCACCTTCATGCCACGAGCGTCCTGGCTGCGGCAAAGACTTCATCATGGCTCAGGCCCCGTGCACGGCCAGCCTTGAAGTCTTCGAAGCGTCTCTCCACCTCCGCAGAGATCGTGGCATCATTTTCCCATTGGGCAGGCAAATCCGCGTCCACCGTCTCCCAGATGATTTCCGCCAGAAAACGCCGCTCTTCAGAGGAAAGACGCGCAGCTTGGGCAAAGAGTTCTTGAGCGATCATGATGCCTGAGGATAACGGATGCCCAGAGAACTGCCAAGGTGGATTTCGCCCCTCCAGCGTTCCGCTCTCACACATCCTGCACCTTCAGCACCGCCCCCTCATCCGCGCTGGAGACCATGCTGGCGTAGCGGGCCAGGTAGCCGCGGCCGAGATTGGCGTGCGGGCGTGGTTTCCACTGGCTGGCGCGCTGCTGCAGCACGGCTTCATCCACACGCAGCGAAAGACGGCGTTGGGGAATGTCGATCTCCACGATGTCCCCGGGCTCAATGAGGGCAATGGGGCCACCCGCTGCGGCCTCCGGTGAGACATGGCCGATGGCTCCGCCACGTGTGGCACCGGAGAAACGCCCGTCCGTGATGAGCGCCACGGATTCGGCGAGGCCACGCCCCGCGAGTGCGGCGGTGGGGGCCAGCATCTCCTGCATGCCGGGACCGCCACGCGGCCCCTCGTAGCGAATGACGACGACATCGCCCGCCTTCACCTGACCGACGAGAATGCCAATGCGTGCGGATTCCTCGGACTCAAAGATCACAGCGGGGCCGCTGAAGGTCATCATGGCGGGTGCGACACCAGCAGCTTTCACCACAGCGCCGTTGGGAGCCAGGTTGCCAAAGAGAATGGCCAGCCCGCCACGCTGCGAGTAGGCATTGTCCAATGTGCGGATGACATCGGCATCTCGCACTTTCGCTTGGGCGATGGTCTCGCCAAGCGTGCGGCCGGTGACGGTGATGGCATCCAGATGCAGCAGACCAGGGCGTGTGCTCAGCGTGCGCAGGATGGCGGAGATGCCGCCAGCGCGGTCGATGTCCTCCATATGGTGCAGACCCGAAGGCGCGACTTTGCAGAGCTGCGGCACGCGGTCTGAGATGGCGTTGATGTCTTCAAGGCGAAGATCCACCCCGGCCTCGCGAGCGATGGCAAGCGTGTGCAGGATGGTGTTGGACGAGCCACCCATCGCCATGTCCAGCACCAGCGCGTTTTCAAACGCAGCACGCGTGAGGATGTCAGACGGGCGGATGTTGCGCGCGACGAGATCCACGATGGCGCGGCCTGCGGCCTCAAAGAGCGCATCGCGCTGCGGATCCACGGCCAGGATGGAGCCGTTTCCCGGCAGCGCCCAGCCCAGTGCCTCGCAGAGGCAGTTCATGGAATTGGCGGTAAACATGCCGGAGCATGAGCCGCAGGTGGGGCAGGCGCTGCGCTCGATCTCTCCCAGCTCCGCCTCAGAGATGGCGTTTTTGGAATGCCTGCCCACAGCCTCAAATACCGAGGCAAGATCCAGCGCCTGACCGGTGAGAGGATTGCGCCCTGCGGCCATGGGACCGCCGGAGACAAAGACGGCGGGAATGTTCACCCGCGCCGCGCCCATCATCATGCCGGGCACGATTTTGTCGCAGTTGGGGATGCAGACCACACCGTCAAAGCAGTGGGCGCGCAGCATGGTCTCGATGGAGTCGGCGATGATCTCGCGCGAGGCCAGGGAGTAGTTCATGCCGCCGTGGCCCATGGCGATGCCGTCGTCCACGCCGATGGTGTTGAACTCAAAGGGCACACCGCCTGCGGCACGGATGGCGGCGCGGACTTTGCGCCCCACGACATCGAGATGCGCGTGGCCGGGGATGATCTGCACAAAGGAATTTGCCACGGCAATGAAGGGCTTGTCCCAGTCGCTTTCAGACTGGATGGCGCCGGTGGCGCGGAGGAGACTGCGGTGGGGAGCACGGAGGGTGCCGCGTTTGATGGTGTCGCTGATGGCCATGCGCTGAGGTAAGCCGCAGCATTTCATGACAAAACTACTGCTTTTGTCGGTTTATGATACCATTTCGGTATGGACTTTACTTTGCGCGAACTGGAGTGCTTCACCGCCGTGGCGGAGGAGCTGTCATTCACCCGTGCGGCACAGCGGCTGCACCTGGCGCAGCCGCCGCTCTCCCGGCACATCCGTGCGCTGGAGCAGCGGCTGGGCACGGTGCTGTTTGACCGCAGCGGGCGACGGGTGGCGCTGACGGCGGCGGGTGCGGTGTTTTATGAGGAAACGCGCAGCGTCATGCCGCAGCTCATCCGCGCCGGAGAGACAACGCGACGCTTTGCCTCCGGGCAGACGGAGCGGCTGCGGCTGGGCTTTGTCAGCGCGGTGCTGAGCCCGGAGCTGGTGGAGGTGCTGCGTGTGTTTCGGGAAAAGCACCCGCAGGTGCAGCTGCTGGTGCAGGACCTGCCGCCTGCGGAGCAGCTGGCGGCGCTGCGTCACGGCACACTGGATGGCGGCTTCATCGGTCTGCCGCCGGAGGAGCGCACGCCGGGCATCGAGCTGCTGCCATGGCGGCAGGAGGCGCTGGCAGCTTTTGTGCCTTTTGGCCATACCCTGGCAAAGCGGCAGCGCATGGACCTGCGCGCACTGGCAGGCGAGGCTCTGGTGGAGGTGTCCAGCGAGGCCGCGCCCGCCTTTGCTGCCTATCTGCGCCGGGTGTGCGGTGCTGCGGGCTTCCGCCCACGCATCGTGCTGGAGTCTCCACGCGCCCAGGCGGTGGCGGTGATGGTGGCGGCGGGCGCAGGCATCGCCCTGCTGCCAGCCTCTCTGCGCCGTGTGGTGGATGGCGCGGCAGCGGTGGTGCCCATCCGCGATGCGCCCAAGATCTCGCATGTCTTTGCCCATGCCTCAGGCACAGTCTCTCCGGCCATGCGGCGCTTCATGAAGCTGCTGGGGAAGTAGAGGCAGGCCCAATCACCCCGCTGTGAAAGTTCAGGCCGGGCTGCGCGCGTATTGCATGCAGCCACCATGCCCCTCCACACCTCAGCCCATCCGCAGCGCTGCTCAGGCCCCATGTCGCGCCGCAGCTTTCTCAGCATGGGCACGCTGGGGCTCTCGGGCTGGAGCCTGGCTGACACGCTGCGCGCCGAGACGATCGCCAAGGCGGCGGGCAGACGGCTGAAGGACAAGTCCGTCATCTTTGTGTGGCTGCCGGGCGGCATGTCGCAGCTGGAGAGCTATGACATGAAGCCGAATGCGCCGGTGGAGTATCGCGGGGTGCTCAATCCCATCCGCACCAATGTGCCCGGCACGCACATCTGCGAGCTGTTTCCACGACAGGCCAAAATCGCGGACAAGTTCAACATCATCCGCAGCGTGCATCATGAGTTCGCGGACCACGGCGGCGGGCACAAGCGCTTCATGACCGGGCGCAATCCCGCGCTGCCAGTCGGCTTTGTGAATGATGCGCCGTCCGTGCAGTCCATCATCACCCGCAAGCTCCAGCGCGCCGGGCAGGCCATGCCCACCTGTGTGGCAGGCGTGGATCGCGGGCGCAGCGGGATCGATGTCTTCTCCATGGGCGCGGCGTATCTCGGCCCCTCGGCCTCCCCCTTCATGGTGGTGGGAGATCCCAGTGCCAAAGATTTCAAGGTGGAAAACATCGGGCTGACGCCAGACATGGAGGCGCGCATCGACGACCGCATTCATCTGCTCAAGGGCATGGACAATCTCAAGCGCGAGATGGATCGCAGCGGCCTGATGGATGCGATGGACAGCTTCAGCCAGCGTGCCGTGGGCATGCTGACCACGCCTGCGGTGCGCGATGCGTTTGACCTCAGCAAGGAATCCACCAAAACCCGCGAGCGCTACGGCTACAGCACCTACGGCCAGCGCGGCCTCATGGCACGCAGGCTGGTGGAGGCCGGGTGCCGCTTTGTGACGATGGTGTGGGAGAATCCCTTCTCCACGACCATCCCGAAAAACTGCACCTACAACTGGGACAGCCACGCCGTGAACTGCGACATGTATGCCGACGCACGCTGGCGCATGCCGGTGTATGATCAGGCCGCGTCTGCGCTGATCGAGGACATCCACCAGCGCGGGCTGGACAAGGACGTGCTCGTGATCATCACGGGCGAATTTGGCCGCACGCCCAAAATCAACACGCAGATCGGCACGCAGACAGGTGTGAGCCAGCCAGGCCGTGATCACTGGCCCAATGCGATGTCATTCATCGTCAGCGGCGGTGGCATGCAGACGGGCCAGGTCATCGGCGCCACGAATCCGCGCGCGGAATACCCCATCGAGCGCCCGCTGAGCCCGAACGATCTCTGGGCCACGGTGTACCAGCACCTGGGCATCGATCCTGAGGACACCTTTGACGACTTCCAGGGCCGCCCCATGCCCATCCTGCCGTTTGGAGAGCCCATCAAGGAGCTGATGCCGCTGGCTTGAGGATACGCTTTTGTTTAAAAACGACAGCCGCAGCACTCAGCAGGCGCATCACGCAGGCTCCACGATGATCTTCTCACCGCGCACCTCGCGCACACGCACGGCGGTGCCGCTTTGCAGGTAGTCGCCCTCGGCCATGGCCTCGATGAGGCGGCCGCCGATGTCGATGGTGCCATACGGGCGCAGGGCGCTGCGGGCGGTGCCGGTGTCCCCGGCCCGGGCGCGCGCGGCAGCCTGCATGGCAGGCGCGTCATTGAGCGTGCCGCCTGCGGAGGTCTGCAGAATGAGCGAGCGGAAGGGCCGCAGATCCGGCAGCCAGAGGCACAGCAGCGTGATGAGGATGGCCGCACCCGTGACACCCAGCGCAAAGTGGCGGAAGCCCGTGGCATAGGCGGCCAGATGAAAGCTGCCTGCATCCACCCCACCAGAAGGCACCATTTCCCAGCCGGACATGGCATAAACAAGAGCGACCATGACGCACAGAAAGCCAAAGATGCCCGGCAGGATGGTGCCCGGCGCGGCCAGCAGCTCCACGCCAATGAGGACGATGCCGAGGATGAAAACCGCCGCCACCACCATCGTCTCCTGCCCGGCCAGACTGCCCGCCACATAGTGCCCGAAGAAGAACAGGGCAAAGGCCGCCACGGATACAAAGCCCGGCAGGCCAAAGCCGGGGGACTGCATCTCCAGATACCCGCCCGCGAGCCCGATGAGGATGAGGATGGCGGCGTAGCGTGTGACCCAGATGGCGATGCTCTCAAAGCCGGTGGGCTCGGCGGTGATGAGCTCGCCTTTGAGAGATTCCATGCGCTTGAGTTCGTCGATGCTTTTGATGATGCCCTTGGCCAGCAGCGGCTTGCCATCGATGAGCATGGTGGCCTGCGCGGAGTCGAGCGTGACGATCTCGCCCTTGGGCACGATGACCTGGCCGTTGATGATGAGGCCGCGGTTCATGTCCGTCATGCCTTCGATGATGCGCACGTCGTGCCCCTTCTCGCGCACCACGGTGCGTGCCATGCCCATGAAGGCGGAGTTCTGCTTGGCGCGCTCATCCTTGGGCAGCGCAGCGCCGTCTCCTGAGACCGGCGTGCTGGCGCCGATGGCGCTGGCCGGGGCCATGTAGATGGTGTCCGTGGCCATGGCGATCATGGCTCCGGCGGAGATGGCGCGCGTGTTCACAAAGGCGAAGCTGCGCGCCTTGAGCCCCTGCAGGTCCTGCATCATGAGGCTGGTGGTGTCCCAGGCCAGACCGCCTGGTGTATCCAGATTGAAGATCACCGCCTCCGCCCCGTCCTGATTGCAGCGGGCCAGCGTGCGCTTCATGAATTCAAAGCGTGCAGGCAGCAGCAGATCCTCCTCCCCCACGGGGATGATCACCACCCGGCCCTTGTAGCTCTGGCGGCTGGAAAAGGAGGCCGCCTTGCCGGGGTGTGCGGGCTTTTTTTCAGCAGGCGGCGTGCTCTTGTTTTCTGCCACGGCAGCGGCTGCATGCTGCTTCTGCTTTTCAAACCAGGTGACATTCAGCGTGACGAGCTGCGCGGCGGGCATGGCGGCTTTGAGGAGCGCCGCCACATCCGGCACGATGGCGCGCGCCAGCAGCGGCCTGCCCTCCACGGGCTGCACGGCGGCGTCGGCATCCAGCAGGAGGAGCTCGCCCTTCTGCGCCAGCGTGGCGGTGCCGAGCGTGAGCCCTTTGTCGCTGTCCACAAAAGCCTCGGCGATCTCGGGGCGATGGCCCTTGAGCTTGCAGAGGCTGCGCGCGCCGGCCTTCAGCACGGCCAGAGATTCCGCCAGCAGCGTGTCCTGCGCTTTTTGAGAGAGGGAGTCGTCAGAGGGCACCTTGGGCGGTGCCGCGCCGATGCGTGAGCCGGGGGCCATCCAGATGTCATCGCAGGCCAGCGCCAGCAGCGCGCCGCCTCCGATGGCGGCGGTGTTTACATACGCCTGCGTTTTGATCTTCAGCCGTGCCACCTCCTCCGCCAGCGGCAGCGCCGCCTGGGCCTGGCTCTGGGAGACGTTGATGTCCAGCAGCAGACCCGCCGCGCCCTGCCTGATGGCCTCGTCCATCCACAGCCGCAGCTCACGCCAGCGGCGCAGATCCTCGATGTCAGAATCCCGCACCACCACCTGCGCCATCTGGCCTTTGAGTGAGGGCGCAGAGGATGACTCAGCCAAACCGATGCCCGCAACGGCATGCAGCGCGAGGAGGAAGACAGGAAGCAGCAACAGCGACAGTGATGAACGGCGGTAGTGCATGGCGGAGATTACGTTGGGGACATACACGCCGCAATGAGCATGCGGCTCAGCCTTTCTTCCCAAACAGAAAGCGCCAGGCATACAGGAAGATCAGCGCGCCGCCCACGGCGGTGGCGATGCCGCGGATGCTGAACTCTCCCTCCACGCCCCAGCCGATGAGGTGCCCCACCTTGCCGCCGATGACACTGCCCACGATGCCGAGCAGGATGGTGGTGATGGGATTGATGCCCTGACGCCCTGGCATGATGAGCTTGGCGATGATGCCCGCCACAAATCCTAGCGCCGACCAGATGAGAAGTCCTTGGAGTGACATAGTGCGCCCATCTTACCGACTCCGCCCCTCCGCCGTCAATTCCATTCCAGAGCTCACTTTGCAACCCCTGCTCCCAGGCATGGCCGCCCCCGCAGCCCGGCGCTCAGCGCGCGGCTTTCACCTGATCCCAGATCCTGGTATATTTGGCGAGGTCGGGCCCGAGGTCCTGGATGACCTCGCAGCGGGCGCGGACTTCGGGGGCGATGGTGATGGCGGGGTTTTGCAGGAAGGCGGGGCTGACTTTTTCCAGCGCGGGTTTGTTGGGGCAGTAGTAGCCCATCCATTCCATGTTTTGCGCGGCGGTGGCGGGATCGAGCACAAAATTGATGAAGGCGTGGGCGAGCTGCGGCTGGTGCGCCCCCTTGGGAATGACGAGGGCATCACACCCGATTGTCACGCCCTCCTGCGGGATCATGATCTGCACGGCGGGGTTTTCCATCTGCACCTGGAAGAGGTCGCCGCTGTAGCCGTGGACGAGGAGAAACTCGGCGGAGTCGATGCCGGATTTGTACCCCTCATTGTCAAAGAGGGCGAGGTTCTTCTTCCAGCGGATGAGGACATCCCGCGCGGCGGCCAGCTGGGCGTCGTCGCGCGTGTTGAGGCTGTAGCCGAGGGACTTGAGCGCGGCGCCGATGGTCTCGCGCATGTCGTCCAGCAGGGTCATGCGTCCGGCGAGGGCACTGCGGTCAAACATGGCCCAGGTGGCCTGCGCCGGGGGGAGGCGGCGGGACTGGAGCTTGTCAGCCCGCACGGCGATGGCGGCAAAGGCAAAGGTGTAGGGCACGCTGTGGTGCATGGCAGGGTCTGGCACCCTGGCCAGCACCTCGGGGTCGATGTGCGGGAGATTGGGGATGAGGCGGTGGTCCAGCGCAGAGAGCATGCCCTGCGCGTGCATGATCTGGATCATGTATGCGGTGGGGATGACGAGGTCGTAGCCGGTGGCGCCTGCCTTGAACTTGGCGTACATGCTTTCATTGGACTCAAAGGTGTCCACCACCACGCGGCAGGAGTGCTGCTGCTCGAACTGGCGGATGACATCGGGGCTGATGTAGTCGGCCCAGTTGTAGATGTGGAGCACGGGCTGCCCGGCTGCCTGCGTGGAGAGGGCCAGGAGGAGAAGGAGGCAGCAGCAGAGAAGCGGCGGCAGGAGGCGGCGGCGGTTCCGGTACATGGCGTGCGGGTGGAGTGGGCCGGGCGGCGGCGCGGCGCAGAGGCGCTGCATACTGCCGTGCATCGCTGAGCTGCCCAAGGGGAAACTTTCTGAAACAAAAGCGCGCCTGGCCGGGCGGGGGCGGACGCCCTACCTCGGGACCGCAAGCCCGCTCGGCACTCTTTCCGGCGCGGTCTTGTCGTAGTCATCACTGTTCAGCGCATCGAGAAACGTTTTGATCAGCGCGTGATCTTCCGGCAGCAGGTTCATGTGGCGGAGCAGGGGATCCAGCGCGGGCAGGGTGGCGGTGTCGGCGCCTTCCAGGGTCTCGGCGGCCTGATCCATGAGGCGGTCGTAGAAGAGCAGCACCTCATCCAGCGTGGAGCTGCCACCGTGGTGCATGTAGGGCGCGGTGTGTGCGAGATTGCGCAGCGTGGGTGTGCGGAATTCGCTGCGGCTGGTCGCGTTGTCGGTGAGCCCGATGGCGTGCAGCTTGTAGTCGGAGAGCATGGGGCCATTGTGACACAGCGCACATCCGGCTCTCTGGAATGCGGCCATGCCCTGCTGCTGCACGGGAGTCATGGCCGTCTTGTCGCCACGCATGAAGCGGTCAAACGGCGTGTGTGGCGTGATGAGCGTGCGCTCATACGCGGCGATGGCCTGCGTCACTTTCTTTGACGTGATCTCTCCGCCAAAGAGGCGCACGTATTCGGGGATGGCGCTCAATCGTGCCACCATCGCGGGCACGGCCTCGGCTTCGGTGCACGCATTGCCACGCATCTCCTCGCGCTGGCGGATGGGGGCCAGCGCCTGGGCCTCCAGGCTGCGCATGCGGTTGTCCCAAAACATCGGGGCCTGCGCGGGATCATACGGCTTGCTGATGGCGATGCCATTGAAGGCGGTGTTCAGGATCGTGGGCGTGTTGCGCGTGAGCGGCAGAAAGGCGCCACCCGCCACCAGCCTGCGCGCCGGGCCTGTGCCGCTGGCATTCACCCCCAGCGGCGTGGGGCGTGCGTCCGCCCAGCCATGCTGCGGGCTGTGGCAGGTGGCGCG
>APMI01001298.1_pt1 | contig 20268 bp, 16 predicted proteins | sample 667938 | NCBI WGS metagenome assembly APMI01 (sample SAMN01084076, study PRJNA167559) | wastewater metagenome | biome: Wastewater | place: Denmark: Ejby Moelle, Odense | collected 2011-11-28 | reverse complement strand
ACTTTCGGTGGGTTCATAACCTTCCTTATCGCTCTTTATCAACCAACTGCGTAACTCCTAAGGTTTATCAAATAGATTATGTGACAAAAATTCCAGTGGGATACCTTCCGTGGTGTCATTTTCAGAAGCCGACTGCACAGTGTGTCAGGCGACAGCCTAAATTGACCCCTTAGCGACATCAGGGCAATCGCGCTATGTGAGGGGTTGACAAGCGGTACGTTGCCTGGATATGGGAAAGCAACACGTGTCAGGAGAAAACCGATGCTGCCTCAATTGCTGGACCCGCGACCGTATTTAGCCGACCTGCCTGATCCCCGCCGGGAGACCCAAAACAAGCTGCATAAACTGCATGATATTTTGATGATTGTGTTGTGCGCGGTGTTAAGCGGTGTGGAGGATTGGGTAGGGATGGAAGCGTTTGCTGAGGAGAAGGAAACGTGGTTGCGAGGATTTTTAGAGTTGCCCAACGGGATTCCCTCGCACGACACCTTGAGCGATGTGATGGGACGGATTGATCCTGGGGCCTTCCAGAGGGCCTTTACAGCGTGGGCGCGGGGGTCTGCGCCAGGGTGATTTAGATTGGCATCGCCCCAATCGCACCACACTGAGTAACGTGCTCCATCACCCGATCTATGCGGGGGCCTACGCTTACGGCCGACGACCCACCGACCCACGCCGTCAACAGCCCGGACGGCCCGCAACCGGACGCCGGGTGGCCACGGCGCAAACGTGCGCGATCTTGTTACGGGATCGGTTGCCGACCTACATCTCTTGGGCGCAATTCGAACAGAATCAGACGCAATTGGCCGCTAACCAAGCGGCTGGCTTAGGGAGCATCCGCTCGGGGCCGTCGTTGTTGTCAGGGTTGCTCGTCTGTGGGCGCTGTGGATTGCGCATGGTGCCGATGTATAACGGGAGTAGCGGGCGGTTGCGTTATGCCTGTAGCCGCATGGCGACCACTTAGGGTACCGCCTTCTGTCAATCGCTGGTTGGCCATGTCGTGGACGACTGGGTGAGCGAACAGGTATTGCGAGCCTTGGAGCCGGCCGCTTTGGAAATCAGTTTGCAAGCGGCCGATGAGATCGCACTTGAGCGCCAAGGCCTCCACCAACAGTGGCAACACCGCCTGGAGCGGGCGCACTATCAGGTTGAACGCGCCGCCCGACAATATCACGCGGTCGAACCCGAATATCGGCTGGTCGCACGCACCTTGGAACGCCAATGGGAAGAGGCGCTAGCGACCGAGGGCCACCTCCAAGCAGATTACACCCGCTTCCAAGCCGAGCAACCCGCCACACTCACCGTGGAGGAAGAGCAAGCCATTCGTCGCCTGGCCACTGCCATTCCGGCGTTCTGGCAAGCCCCGACGACGACGGCGGCGGATCGCCAAGCCATCGTCCGCCAGTTGCTGGAGCGGGTGGTGATCACAGTGCGTGGTGAGAGCGAACAGGTCGAAGCCCAGATTCATTGGTTGGGTGGTTACGCCACCCAAGCCACGTTGATCCGGCCCGTGGCCCGCCTTGATCAGTTGAGCTATTACCCCCAACTGGTGGCGCGGGTGATCGCCTTGCACGCCGACGGCGAGGGGCCTTCTGCCATCGCCAGGCAATTAAACGCCGAGGGCTGGCATCCGGCCAAACGCTGTGAAACCTTCAACGCCGCCATGGTGGGCGATCTGGAAACCCGCCTGGGGCTGCGCACTTCAGCGCCAATAACGTTTTCCCATCGCCGCAGCGATGAATGGACGCTCGCCGAGTTGGCGCATCGCCTGGATATACCGCAGCCCACCTTGTTTGCGTGGTTGCAACGGGGCCAACTGCAAGGGCGTCAGGTGCCATACGGCACCCGTTATTTCTGGCTGATTCAGGCCAATGAACACGCCTTGGAGCAACTCCAAGCAAAACGTACCGCCGCTCAAACTCGTCGGCAGGATTTGCCTTAAACACCACTGACTCTTATGGGGGTTGTATGGCTGGTCGATTGAGACCCTGTTCGGTTGCCTCAAAACACGGGGCTTCAATTTCGAGGATACCCATCGCAGAGACGCCCCGCGCTTGGCCAAACTGATGGCCCTGCTCGCGCTGGCCTTCGTTTGGAGCTACCGCACCGGCGAATGCCTCCATGACCACATTCAGCCCATCCCCTTAAAAAAACCCTTCAGCGTCCCCTTAAGTCCCTCTTCCGGCACGGCCTTGATTTCCTCCGTCACATCGTCCTTAACCTCACCGAGAAATTCCAGGATTTCCTGGACTTTGAGGTTTTTGTCCTGTACTTAGAGAGCAAGCAATGAAACAACAAACCTTACAACCTCCTTCATGTGTGGGTTGAAGGTTCAATACTGTCAGAATTTTTTACAGTCCATTTTGGATTAACGGTTTAGAATTAATCTTTTAATATCAAAAATTTATAAAAATACCTTGGTTCCAAGATTGAATTAAGGCTCTGGGAGAGAGCCATAAAGTGATTTCCAAGTGTCGGTATTTTTTACACCTTCTCTCTTGGAAATTAGTTCTTCAATCAAAGAACCCTTAATTTTCATTACTTTAATTTTTATGGCATGTTTTTTGTAAAGTTTTAGGGGTGAGATCAAGGAACACCAGCGTAAAATAAACCGGGGTGGAACCCGACCTTTTTTGAGAAAGGGGATTCAAATGCGGAATTTTTATTTTCTTTTACTAATCATTGCATTGGGCTTGGGTCAAGCGTCTATCGCTAAGACTATTAACTTCGATGACATCGACGCTAGCTTAGGAGATGTCAGTCTTGACGCTATAAATTCCTATCATGGATTTACCTGGAAGAATTTTTTCGCTTACACCAGCTTTGCTGGTTTCACTGGTTTTAACAATGGTATTGTTTCCAGCCCTAATGGTGCGTACAGCGGGGGCGAAATTTCCAACGGTGTGACTACGCCCATTGTTGGGAAAATTGACTTGGGTGGGCTGTTTGATCTGGAGAGCATTTTTCTAGGGGGTGGTTATTACGACAATCTCTTGATAACAGTTGAGGGTCGGCGCACAGGTTCCCTGATTGCTTCTAAAGTGGTGACCGTCGGCACCGGCGGGGCCGTTTCCACCAGTTTCAACACCTTCACCGCCATTGATGAACTCAGTTTTTACGCCACAACTACGACCAATACAGGTGATCCCTTCAACTGCGGTACGTTCAACTGCACCCAGTTCACCCTGGACAACTTGATGCTGACACCGGCTCAATCAGGACCCCCTACGGCCGTGCCCGAACCCTCAAGCCTAGCCTTGCTCAGTCTGGCTACTGCGCTTCTTGGCGGTATTCGGCGTCGGGTGGCTACCCACTCCGTATAAATAGATATGTAAGCACGGTCTTAACGGTCGTGCTCTTTGCATTTTTACAGTCAACACATTTTCATAAGTTAACTTCAAAAAATTAAATATCAATATCTTACCCGCGTAGTGCTGCGTCGAGGCGGGAAAGTAGATAGCGAGGGCAAAGCTAATGACGGTTCAAAAGTGGATCAATAATTGGATTCTCATAGGGGTGCTCACGGCAGCCTGTCAGGTCGGCGCAACAACGGTAACGTCTTCTCCTCCCGACCCGCAACAAGCCAGTATTCTTAAGCTAGTCTTACGGACTGTTCCTGGACTTGCCGAACCTCTAATCGCCACCGGTCCCACGACAGCGGATGAAGATCAGGCTCTGGATGCGGCAATTGCTGCCTTTCAGAACTCTTCACCGCCAGGCGACCTAGGCCCTCTCGAACGCTTTGCCGCCCGGTATCCTGCATCGGCTTGGCGCTTAGCTGTGCTGACCAACCTAGGACTTTCCTATTACCACGAAGGTTATTTCAGCCGGGCGATGACGGCCTGGGAGGCCGCGTGGGAGGCGGGACGGCAGGTCACGGAACCGCCGCAGGCCAAGGCATTAGCTGATCGTGCGGTCGGAGAGTTAGCCCGGATGCACGCCCGGCTTGGCCATGCTCAGGACCTCGAAAAGTTGTTCGCCGAAATCGGCAATCGCTCTATGAGCGGCCCTGCCACGGAGATGCTCACCGGAGCGCGTGAAGGTCTATGGATGTTCCGCAACGAACCAGGGATCTCCTATCTATGCGGTCCTATGGCGCTGAAGAACGTCTTGATCGCCCTCAAGGCCGATCCCGCTAAGGTCGCACTCATGGACCAACAGCGTTCTGGTCCGCGCGGTTTCAATCTGGAGCAGGTGGCGCAACTCGCTGAAAAGGCAGGCTTGTCCTATCGGTTAGTTTACCGCTCTCCAGGTCAGCCCATTCCCGTGCCGTCCATCGTCAATTGGAAATTGCATCATTACGCCGCCATCGTAGGCGAACAGGATGGGCGCTATCATCTGAAAGACCCTACCTTTGCTAGTGGCGATGCTTGGGTGACCACCGCCGCGATTGATGCGGAGTCGAGCGGGTATTTTCTCGTGCCGACGCAAGAGCAGCCGGAAGCGCCCTGGCGGACGGCCTCGCTTGAAGAAGCCCGCGAAGTTTATGGCATGGGCTTTACCAACCAAAACCAACCGGGCGCGACTACCCCTGGCGATAATAGTCTTCGTAATGATCCCAACTGCGGGATGTGCGGTGCTGACGCCAAGCTGATGGTTGTTAGCCTCAATCTGAACGACAGCCCGGTCGGTTATCAGCCCCCCTTGGGTCCCTCCCCCCGTATCCGCCTCACCTACAACCAGCGCGAGGCTGGTCAACCGGCGGTTTTCAGTTTCTTCAACGTCAGCCCGAAATGGACGCTGAATGTCCTATCCTGGGTTCAAGATAATCCGGCATCTCCAGGACTTTCTGTGTTTCGGTACGTAGCTGGCGGGGGTTCGATTGATTACTCATCGGGATATACCTACAATTTTAGTACGGGAGCCTTCTCTCCCGGACGGCAAGATCAAGAAGTGCTGGTGCGCATTCCGGCGACCGGCCCAGTCACGTCCTATGAGCTACGCCTGCCGGACGGCAGTAAACAGATCTTCGCTCAGGCTGATGGAGCGACCTCTTACCCCCGGCGTATGTTTCTTAGCCAGATCGTAGATTCGGCTGGCAACGCACTGAAGTTGAGTTACGACAATCAGTCACGGCTCACCTCCCTGAAGGACGCGACCGGACGCGATACCAGCTTTAGCTACGGATTGCCCGCCAACCCGTTGCTGGTAACGCAAATTACCGATCCTTTTGGTCGCCATGCAGACTTGACCTACGATGCAAGCGGTCGTCTGTCCTCCATCACAGATGTTTTAGGGCTGACATCATCCTTTAGTTATGATGCGGGAGGATTGGTCAACGCTATGACCACCCCCTACGGAAACAGCCGCTTTACGTATGGGGAGGATTCGTACTACAACACTCGATATCTGGAAATGACCGATCCGCTCGGCCAGACAGAACGTCTGGAATTCCGGCACTCCGCACCGGGAATGCCTTACAGCGATCCTATCGCCCCGACCGGGCTTAGTTATTTCAACGTATACTTGTTTTACCGTAATACTTTCTACTGGGACAAGAATACCTATCCAGTAACTCACACCGACTACGCCAAGGCCCAGATTACCCATTGGCTGCACAATTCCGTTGGCCAGACTTCACCCATTGTCGAGAGCACTAAACTTCCTCTGGAGCGGCGGGTATGGCGCACCTATCCTGGTCAGTCTTATACCTATTACGAAGGCAATATGGGGGTGCCAGCAATCATTGCCCGTGTGCTGGATGATGGCACCACACAAGCGACCACGCTGACCTATAACACCCTTGGTAGGCCGCTGACGATCACCGATCCGCAAGGCCGGGTCACGCGCTTTACCTATGCTGCGAACGATATTGATGTACTTACGGTTGAACAGAAAACTAATGCGAGTGGCTACGCCACGATTGCCACCCTGACTTATAACAGCCAGCACCGGCCGCTAACTTATCGGGATGCTGCCGGAAAGACCTGGACCTTCACCTATAACGGCGCGGGGCAACTGACCTCGAAAAAAGATCCGCTAAATCAAACGACCAGCTACCAGTACGACAGCCTGGGTTATCTGACCCGCATCGTCAATGCGGACGGTCAGATGGCGGCGAGTTTTACCTACGATGGCTTTGGTCGAGTGGCGACGCGCACTGACTCAGAAGGACATACAGTCAGTTTTAACTACGATGTTTTTGATCGGATCACAAAGGCTGATTTCCCGGATGGGACCTCGTATCGCTACGCTTGGGATAAGCTGGACTTGGCATCTGTTACCGACCGGCTGGGTCGGGTGACACGCTTTACCTATGATGCCGTTCGTCAGCTGACGAGCGTTACCGATTCCCTGGGTCAGGTTACCCGTTATAGCTATTATCCCAATGGTACGCTGAAGACTCTCACTGACGCCAAGGGCAATGTCACGCAATGGGAACGCGACCTGCAAAGCAGGGTGACTGCCAAAACCTACGCCGATGGCAGCGATTTAACTTATGCCTATGAGGCGACAACCAGTCGGCTTAAAGCGTTGACCGACGCCTTGGGACAGACCAAATCCTTCACCTACACCATTGATGATCGGTTAGCGAGCTTGGCTTACGCCAACGCCCGTCAGGCTACACCGGGGGTAAGCTTCACCTGGGACGCTTTCTTCCCCAGACTGGTTTCGATGACCGATGGCATCGGCACCACCAACTTTCAGTATGGGCCGGTTGGCAGCCAAGGCGCACTGCAACTGGCGTCCGAGAATGGCCCCTATAACAATGACACTATTGCCTACCAGTACGATGCTCTTGGGCGGGTTGTCGGCCGTACCGTGGATAACGCGACGGATAATGTAACCTACGATGCTCTGGGCCGGGGCGTCAGCCGGTCCAATCCCCTGGGTAGCTTCACTTACGACTATCTGGGAGAAACCGGACAGCCGGTCTCTCTGGCAATGGCGGGGGGGCCGATTCAGACCCAGTGGAATTATGAAGCCAACCGGGACGACCGGCGGCTTAAATCCATCATTTCCTCCGGGGTGGCGCGTCGCTTTGACTATGCGACTCGCCCGGAAAATCTGATCGACCAAATCGTCGAGACCAGCGGGGCGACTCTGACCACCTGGGATTATGATTACGATGCGGCCGACCGCCTTACCGCAGCTACCTCTGCAACGGCCCGGTACAGCTACACCTATGACAGCGCGGGTAACATTACCGGTATTCAACTGCCTTCGGGCGGCAAGAGCCTTAGTTACAACAACATCAATCAGCTAACCCAGGTGAGCGGCGCGACTTACCGCCATGACGCTAATGGCAATCTGATCGAGGACGATCAGCGAACCTATCAGTGGGATGCCGAAAACCGCCTGGTGAGTATTGGCTATAAAGCGAATTCCACGCAGAAGACGGATTTTCGTTATGACGGTCTGGGTCGTCGGATCGCTATCATCGATAAAAGCGCCGCCAACACGACCGAGACCCGCTATCTGTGGTGCGGCGATACGCTCTGTCAGGCTCGCACCGCCGCTGATGTGGTTAGCCGCCGCTATTATCCAGAAGGGGAGGTTTGGCCCCAGGGCGGAACGCGACTTTTCTATGCCAGAGACCATCTAGGGTCCGTGCGCGACGTATTGGCCGCACCGACCGGTGGTAAGGTGGCTGGCTACGATTATGACGCTTATGGCAATTCTACGCAGACCAGTGGGCGGGTTGGAGTTGACTTTCGCTATGCCGGAATGTTCTATCATCCCCAGAGCGGCCTCTATCTGACCCATTTCAGGGCTTATGATCCGCGAACGGGGCGGTGGCTGAGCCGTGATCCAATTGAGGAGCAAGGGGGGATTAATCTTTACGGCTACGTTTTTAATAATCCTGTTAATTTAGTAGACTCAACTGGAAAAGCCGTCGATATTTTCTTGGATATCGGCTTTATCGGATATGATCTCTACCGTCTGTTAAGTGATGGCGAATGTGGTAGTGAAGAAAATTTAACAGCTCTATATGCCGATCTAGCAGGAGCCATAATTCCAGGTGCAACTGGTTTGGGTTTTGCGACTAGAATTGCGAAAATTGGTAAGAGCGTAGAAAAGACAGTTGTTCGAACAACCCGTTCAGGTGAGAAAGGAGTACGTATAATCCGTAAAGATGGCTCAGTTATTGATATAACGGAAAAGCGCGTAAAAGAATATGTTCCTAATTCCCACCCAAGTGCACCTCCAGGCACGCTTGATAAAGTTAAGTTTCCAAATCCTCAACCCGGCTCTAAAGGATATAAACGTGACCCAACTCCTGAAGAAATAAACATATTGCGAGATATAGAATGACGATTAGTACTCACGAAGTGGAAATTGCTGAAACCATTGAATATGGAGGAGTATTGATATTCAATGATATTGAAATCGCTGATCAGTTTGAAGATTTTTTGAGTGAACAGTGTTTTGTCTTCTTTAATATTAAGATAGACAAAAATAAGGTCTCATTCTACTTTGGGCGGGCTAGTTGCTTACCAAAAATTAGAGAGATATACAATGAGTTTTTAGCAACATTGAATTGAAGAAGCTTTGCAAATTTTCTAATTACCACGATACGGCGTACCATATAGAAATAGCGGTAAGTGGTGGTAGATATGCTGCTTGCATTGGCCCTAGTGATAACCAGCCTCACATCGATTGTGGAAATAGTTATTCGCATTCGAGCTGCGACCGCACAGAGGCTCCAAAACAGTATTGTGATCCGAAGAGTGAATGGACCGGATGGGTAACTGTTGGGTCGGGAGTAGGTAATCCTTGTCCAAACAATTGTGAGCGCGGCGACGAAATTGGCCTTGCATGCCCAAGATCGGTGAGCATTCCACCAAACATCCAGTTTAAGCAAAAATTCGAGTGTCTTATACCGTGATGTAGCACCGAGTATGGGGTTATCTTCGGCGATAGAAACGCATAACTAGCCGCTTCCGACAAATCGTTCCGAACGGTGTGTCGAATCAGGGTAGATATGCATCAGCAATTCAAGGACTAGTACTCCGGTTTAATTTCAAGCTTCTTAGCAAGGAATTTGACAGATGGTCATATAGTGGAAAAATTCAAGATTATGCCCTCAAACCATGAAAAATTAGAATGACCTGGAAACGATTCAGGGATCTAGACCAACAGTTCGTTTTCAATGCAGTGAGCCGAATTCAAGATATCCTAAATTGGCCGTATCCCTCGGCAGGCCGGGTACTGCGAGCATCCCCAAAACGTCTGTCCCTGGTTTTTCCCCTGCTTCGCCGTCCGCCTCACCATGCGAGAGCCACATTGCGGACAGTGGACGATCAGCGATTCAGATAAGGTTCGCGGCTCTGGAGCGGTGGTTGCAATAGGCGCTTCGGTTGTTATAGCTAGCTTTTCAGGCAGAGTCTTTCCCTTTTGCACGTCCTGGATGCGCTTTAACAGGGTTTCTCCATCCACGAGATCCAAACGCTGGCCTTTCGCAAAGGCGTTTGCATCCCGCGTGAAGGTGCTCGTGGTAATGAATATACCGCCGGTTGCCCGCTCACTCGCCACGACGCCCAGCAGTTCACGAACCACTTTGACATTGATCGCGGTTTGCGCAAACCGCTTGCACTGGACCAGCCACGTCTCATTGTTGCGTTTCAGTACCAGATCAATTCCACCATCTGCACCGCCCCCACCGGTTTCTTGCACGCGCCAGCCGTGGCGGCGGTAGTATTCACCCACCAGACGCTCAAAATCTTGCCAGCGCAGATGCCGCAAACTCTCTAAATCCCGCTGCTGATCCAGTAATTGGCGGCGCTGCCAGCGGCCCCATCCAAGGGCAGCGGCGATGAGTACCAAGCCCGCTGTCATAAAGGGAGCCAACGCGGGTGCGGCCGACTTAAGAACCAGGTTCAGATAGGGATTCGGTGTTTGCCAGCGCGGAAGAAGATGCGCGAGTAGCCAATAGCTGATGGGCGCAAAGAATAGCACTGCCCACCAGGGCGGCAACGGTAGGCGATTTTGGCGACGCATGAAGTTCCTTAAAGAGAAACCCTAATCTTAAAGTAATTGATTATTTTACTCCTTTTATGGCGCTTCCAAAGGAATGGTTATTTTTTAGCCATTATACAAGCTATTGAGGCCGGAAAGGCTTACGTTGAAAACCGTCCAGTTATCCACAAAAAATGGGGATAATTAAATTCCTTCATATCGTTTCCGAGAACACAAAACAATGTCCTCCGTTATTGCGTCTTGGCGCGGGCTATGGAGCCTTCTATTGATGATGCTAGCCCTTCCGGTCACGGCGACTGAATACACGGGTAAGGTGGTCGGTGTGAGCGATGGCGATACCTTAACACTACTCGTCCCAGACGGCTCTAGTTACAAACCTATCAAAATTCGATTAGGCGAAATTGACACGCCTGAATCGGCGCAACCTTATGGCGCTCGCGCCAAGCAACAACTTTCCGAATTGGTCTTTGACCGACCTGCGCGCGTTGTCGTACAAACCACTGACCGCTACGGTCGAACGGTGGGTCGGGTGTATGTTGGTGGATTTGACATCAACGCCGAAATGATCCGACGGGGAGCCGGATGGGTCTATCGCCAATACGCGAAAGATTCATCCTTCTACCGCTTAGAAGCGGAAGCGAAGGCGGCGAAACGCGGGCTGTGGGCGCTACCCGAAGCTCAGCGCATCCCACCGTGGGAATGGCGAAAAACAGGAGGGGGAGTGGCTACATCCCCACCGATCAAGGCTTCAAATTTGCCCTCAACCCCCGCAACTCGTAATGAATGGGTCTGTGCTGACAAGCGGTATTGCCGACAGATGACGAGCTGTGAAGAAGCCCGGTTTTATTTAACTACGTGTGGGGTTAAGTCCTTGGACGGTAATCACAATGGCAAACCCTGCGAAGCCCTATGTACGCCATCACATCAGTAATGACGCCTAGCGCTGATCAAAAGCATACCGCTAATCTTCTATACCATTAGCTATTTATGGACCTACTCAAAGACGTATCTAGCTTCTAAACGTTGTTGTTCAAACCGCTAACACGCGCTTTTCCCGTGCTCTTTTCAACCACTGCGGAAATTCGTTTAAAAGTCGGTCGTACAGTTCAGCATCTTTGATGACGTCTAGGTCATTGATGTGCATCCGGCATTGTCGATGAACCGACCCGGCAGCTCGTCTAGCTTGTGCAAGAACGGAAAATCTTCATGGCCAATCCCAACAAACTGGATAAAGACCGGCTCACTGGAGAGTTCACGAATGACCTCAGAGGTTGCTGTCCGATCTGTATTGCCGCCGTCGGTCACAAAGATCACGAAAACGGGGACCGGTTGTGGAGCGTGGTATTTCTTCCACAGTAGCCGCAATGGCGGGGCGTAGTTCGTCGCCTCGCGGATTTTGTATTGTGCGAGGATCACCCGTGCGACGTAACCCTCAATCTCCTGGAGCGAGACGGCGGGTAGTTGATGGGCGTTCGTTCCAAAGAGCAACAGATCAATTTGGCCGTCATCGTCGAAGGCTACGGCGAGTCCTAGGATGCGTTCGATGGCGCGCTGGATCACGCCGGATTTGTAGAGGGTATTCATCGACGCTGAGATGTCCAGCACCAAGACCACCTGGGCGCGCTCGCTTTCAATGCCGTGCTTGTTGGCAGCAAAGGTGGCTTTCTTACTGAGATCGATAACGCGCTTACGAAGATCAATCGACATCAACTCACTCCTTTTTTATTTGTCTGGCTCGTTCCAAATTCAAGGCGAGCAATCGCTGTAATACCTCGTCATCAGAAAGGTCATCCGGCCAACCATAGGCGGCTGCAACCGCAGTATCCAAATCCTTATGAGCGTTGGCCAGCCACGTGGGGCGCTGGTTGTAGAGATTTGTTAGGGTGCGTTTTTTCAACTCGGCGGCGGCGTTGTCATCCACAGGTAACAGCCGGTCGGGATAGCCCGATACGATCTCTGGAACTCGTTTGATCCACTGGGGCGGGTTCAGCCAGTTTTCGCGCAGCTCGTTCAGGCGCTGAGCGGCTTGTGCGATGGCTTGTGCGCGTGGATCGCTTTCGTAATCGACAGCAGGAATGTTAGGCGTCAAACTAGTGGGGAAAGGGAAGGTTTCAAAACAGCTTGCAGCATTGTAAGTGGGGTCATTGCCAACGCCATGCCAACTCGCATTGGCTAGCGCCCAAAGCTCATGAATATGAGACTGTAAGATGCCAAATGTTACATTATCGGAACGAGCGATTACGTATAGCCGACTATCTGGTAATACGGTACTATTAAGCCAGATGAATACGCGGTATTTGGCAACACGGGGTGTAGCAATATAACGTGGAATACCCGCTAGGGCTTGTCGCAAATCCTCACTCCTTCTTCGGTGTAACCACCAAACCTTGCTTGTTCTTAACTCCCGATTACTCATTCTGGCTGGTTTTACAAAATGCAATAGATATTCAAAAGGTGCTTCATATAAACTTGCAGCGCTTTGGGTGACTCCGATATCAAAATCAATAACCCAAGTATCCGATAAGCGTCCCGTAATATCGGAACCATTAATCCACGGACGTAATACGTCTCTATTTGAACAGCCGCTAGGATTAGGAAGAACAAGCCACTGGCGAGCTATCTTGCCTAGAATCTCAAAAGCACCTCCCTTTTCAGTTCCTTTGAAAGCGACTCTTAAGTTTTCCACTAACCTTCGAGCTTTTGTTACGTCATTTTGACCCGCTGATAAATCAGCATTGATGATTTCAACTATTTGACCATCAAGATTTATTTCAGAAATAGTCTTTCCAAAACAAATGAGTGATACGCGAACTGCCGCACCTTCATTCACCCATGGCTCATCACTCCAAGCCTTGAAGATTTTATTTTCTTCAAGAATCTGCTCCAAAACGCTACGGCTGACACCTTTACGTATGGATTGCGTAGCTACCAATCCAACATATTCTGTTGTCCGTGCCTTAGCACCGGCTAATGCCTTATTAAACCATAGGAGTTACGCAGTTGAAATTCTAAGTGATTGATTAATGGAAAATTTCGGTTGTCTACCGCACAAGTCGATTTCTTTTAAAATCAGAGTGTTAGAGATCCAACTGCGTAACTCCTAAAACCAATAACAAACCAGATCAGCGCCACCCGGTACGCGGCCTTGATAAATTCGCCTTAAGGTCCTGGTGTAGTCCTCACCTAGCTCCCGCAGCAGTTTGGAGCCGCCCAAGAATGGCGGATTCCCCACAATAAACTCCGCTTTTGGCCACGCGGCTTCGGTGCCATCGGCATTCAGCAGCGCATCACGACACTCGATGGTTTCTAGCGGACGAAGGATCGGTTGGCGGGCCACATCGAAGCCGTTGCGGCGCATCCATTGAATTTCACCGATCCAGACGGTCACACGGGCCAGTTCCGCCGCGTAGGGATTGATTTCGATACCTTTCACACACTCTGGCCCTACAGACGGAAATTGCCGCTCCAGGCCCAAGGTTTCAGCATCCAAATTGACTTGATGCTCTACGTCTTTGAGCGCACGAAGCGCCAGATACAAAAAATTACCTGATCCACAGGCCGGATCGAGAATACGCACTTGGCGCAAGCGCTCCAAAAAATGGTTGTGAAGGTCTTGCGCTCCTTCTCGCGCTTTGGTGGCGCTGGTTGGATTTTTTGCTGTGCGTACTTTTTCCATCTGCTCAGCAATGCGAAGCTTGAGGGCGTCCCACTCCGCGCGCAGTGGCTGGACGATGACGGGTTCCACCAACAACATAATTTTGTCGCGGTCGGTGTAGTGTGCGCCTAACTGGCTGCGCTTAGAGGGATCAAGACCCCGCTCAAACAACGTGCCAAAGATCGACGGGTCAATGTCGCTCCAATCCAAACGTGCCGCTTTTAAGGCCATCTCCAACGCCGATCGGGTGAGCGGTAAAACCTCCTCATTGTCGAACAATCCACCGTTAAACCACTCTACCCGCTCAAACCCTACACGACCGCCACCCTTCATGGCGCGAAATAAATCGCGTGCCATCTCCGCAAATTCAGTAGGCTGGGTGAGGGCGTGTTCCAGCAAGCGCGTAAAGAGTTGATTGGGTAACAACCCAATATCTTCTGCAAACATGCAGAAAATAAGGCGATTGATAAAATGGGCGACCGTGTGCGGGGCATGGCCTTGGTGCCGCAGTTCCTGTGCTAATCCGGCAAACCGTTCGGCGGCCGCCTCGGTCAAGGCTTGGCGTGTCTGACCGGGCTTTAGAGCATCGGGGTCAGCAAAGGCTTGTTTCAGCCATTGCCGCTTATTCGCATCGTGCAAGTCATCAAGTGCGATCTCATAAACGTGCTGAACAGTATTAGTCCAATTTGTATGAATCCGAAATTGAGTCAGATCGCAGACGATCAGCAGGGGTGGGTTTTCTAAAGCGACCGCATATTGCTGGAGCTGCACGTAAGCCGCTTTTAAATCCTTGCGTTTACCCTTGTATTCCCAACCAAAGCAACCCCGTTTCCAGACATCCGCCCATCCTTCCCCACCGGTTAGCTTGGACGCGCCTTTCTCAAAACAATACCACTCACCGGTGGGATCGGCTTCGGCGGGCGTTCGCTCCCCTAACAACTGGCAGAGGTCCAAAAAATGTTCTTGTGCCGCCGAACGCTCTTTAAGCTCAGCCGCTTTCCATTTTCTAATAAAATCGGTCGGTGTCATTCTGAAAATCCCTCCTTAGAACACTGCTAAAAATAGAGCGCAAAAAGATGAGTATTTATCCTGACCCGCCTCGCCCAACGCTGGCTGATCTCGATCCTGAAAGCCTGACAACGGATGGACTCATCGCGCTCGTACATAGCCACCGCGAAGGCGAAGCGTACCCCACACCAGAACAGCTTTTGGCCAATCTCCCGACGGTTCTGCGCGCGTGTTCGGATTATTTGCTGTCAGGAAATGCCACGGCACTCGATGCTGCGTACCGGATCGCCTCTATTATTGATGCGATAGAAGGCGTACAAATGTCCACTGTACCCGCTCAACGGCGGCACTGAAGCGCTTAGCTCGCTTTCTGACCCTTCCCCTTGAGACTCAAGGTCGCTTGAACCCCCGGAGGATTGGATTGAGAATCGGCGGGCGCTGGGGTGGATGCGGGTGGATGCGGCATGACACTCGGCGGTGGGGAAGTATCGGTACGCGAGACCCCCGGTTCCTGCGGTGGTTTGGACTTTTTCTCAAAAATCTGAAGAGCCGGATGTTTGAGGGTGATTTCCCCGGTCTGGAATTGGTCCAGCGCGCCACTGAGCGCAGCGACCCAGTGAGGATAGTCTTTCGCCGCTTGCTCCAGTTTCTTCCAGACTTTCGATGGAAGGATAGCACTCACAATCCCTTCCCCGGTCTGGATGCCGATTTTAAGGCCCGATTGAACGGGTAAGGGTTTTGGCAATTCTGAAAATTTAACTGTCAGTTCAAGTCGGCCAGGCACAAGATGATCCTCTGGCAGCAGGGTGTCGTTGGAAGGGTGGCTAGACGCCAGGGCGCTCGCGCTTCCATGGGGCGATTGAGAGGTTGGGGCCGTCCTACCTGGAAGGCGAGCGCGGGCTACTTCGGCCTCCTCTGCGGTTACCACCCCCGCCGGTTGGCCCTGTAAATCGATCCGGACTGCGCCTTCTCTTAAAGATCGTTGATAGCGGACGTGATTACAATAGCGGCCCAAGAGTCGCTTGATCTCCGCACGGGTGAAGCCCTCCCCCAAGACCGCCAGCAGATCCTGATGAATCCCAATCTTGAGCGGACGCACCCGGTTCCAGTTGAAGCACTCTTGAAACCGGTCCGTTAATGAAATCGGCTCGCGCAGGACAGGAGACGCTTCGAGCGGTGGGGTGAGATCAGTCATTGAGGCTCGCGGAGTCTGTGGGATAGCACGATATATGAGCTGGTTTGAGCTATCGCCATGTTAAGGGACGCAACGCCCTGTGGGCAATGCTCTGGAAGCAACCGCTGGCTCTGAAACGCGCGGTTGCACCCGCGCACGATTTAAACCGGGCAAGCGATCAAAATCAAAGCACTCTAAAGTTTTTGGGTTGCGGAACGCAGCGCAGGCGTTGGGCCAATTTTTTCTGATCCCCGCACGCAGTCGCACCAGCTTCTTGCGTCCCATCAACCGGGAGCGGGTGATGTGCCGGTCGGAATCTCCCTGGCGCATCCGTACCAAAACCTGCCGATATGGATACCTTTCGAATTCAGTTGTTGCCACGTGGCAACTACGTTTCCCAACTTCTTTGGAGATTGCATCATGTTATGTGGTTGATTTACAACCTCTTAATTTTTGAGAAAATCAATGGTTGCTGATAACCGCATTATCTTCATAAACTGGCATCAGTAAAAGCTTTCAAAGCTTACCCTCACTAAGGACTATATGACGCAAGTAATCGCAGTGGCCAACCAAAAAGGTGGGGTCGGAAAAACGACGGTAGCAGTAAACCTGGCACGAGCTTTACAGTTAATGGGGCAGCAAGTATTAATCGTGGACTCCGATCCGCAAGGGTCAGCCCGTGATTGGTATCAAGCCAGCCAGAATCAAAACTCTGATATGCCTGTTGTTGTTGGTGTCGATCGGCCTGTTCTGGAAACCAGCATCAAAAAACTACGAGGATCATTCGATACAATTCTGATTGATGGCGCCGCTAAGCTTCAAGATATGACTGTCTCTGCCATCAAGGCAGCTGACTTCGTACTGATCCCTGTACAACCATCCGCTTTAGATATATGGGCTGCCGAGGATTTAGTAGAGCTGATCAAAGCCAGACAGTCCGTCACCGAGGGCCGCCCTAAAGCAGCATTTCTCGTGAACCGACAAATTGTAGGAACCCGTTTGGCGAGCGATGCCAATGGTGCTCTTGAAGCGCTAAATTTACCTATTTTGGCTGCAAGAACTACCCAACGAGTGGCCTACGCCGAATGCATGAGCACGGGCAGTACGGTCCTTGATCTAGAAACGAACGGCCAGGCTGCAAGCGAAATTAAAGCAATCGTGCATGAATTGCATACCCTGCTTGGGACTCCCTTAAAAGGATAAAACATGCCCAAGAAACCTTCTCTAGCGGATGTAGGGACTCGGCCAATTGGTCGGAACCGTTCTACATCAATAGATGAGCTTATCCGATCAATCCAACAGCCAGCACCCGAACAAACCTCACAGCAGCAAGCAGTACCCATTGACAACCTGAGGCGCGGAGCCTATCAGCCACGACAGGCAACTGACGATCCAGACGCCGAACTCTTAAAGCTTGCAGATAGCATTCGAACATTAGGCCTTATTGAGCCTATTGCAGTTCGGCCGCTCTCAGAGAATGAAGGGTACTTTGAAATACTTGCAGGTGACCGACGCTGGCGAGCAGCTCGGTTGGCAGGTTTGGCCGAAGTAGCAGTCATTGTTCATAGCGTCGACAATCAAACCGCTGCCGCTATCGCACTTGTGGAAAACCTGCAAAGGCAAAACTTAAATCCTATGGAAGAAGCGATGGCAATGCAGCGACTGCGTGAAGAATTCAAACTATCCCAAGAACAACTCGGACAGTTATTGGGTGTCTCCAAGTCAGTGGTTAGCAGAACACTCGGTTTTTTGTCCCTACAAAAAGAAGTGCAGATGCTGCTTAGGACGAATCAGTTGGATGCAGGGCATGCTAAAGCTTTGCTCAACTTGACGCCAGAAAAACAGATTCAGCTAGCCAAACAGGCAGTTGCCAAAGGGTGGTCGGTACGAGAACTAGAGAATCGCAAAGCTGCGCTGGTGACCCAACAAGAGTTCTCTCGGTCTGATTTAAATAAGCCTTCTGTCGATCACGATCTTCAGCGTTTGGAATCTCTAGTAAGTTCTTGGCTTGCAGCACCAGTTCAGCTTAAGGCTCGTAAGACTGGCGAAGGTTTCATTATGATTCGATTTGCTAGTTCGGATGAATGCACTGGTATCTTACAAAAGATTGGGGTGAACTTAGAGGAATTCTAATCTCACCCCCTCTCAGCTCGACTTTCCCCATTGATAAGGCCTTGTGTTGACGCCGAGAGATAGCAACCATGATGATTTTCTTTCCGACCAAAGAGAATTGGAATCCGCGCCTTTCATCTACGCGGCTCGTTCCAGACCAGCCGCTTCGATGAAGGTTTTGGCATCGGTTCGCACTTAAACGGGGGTGAGCGATTCATGGCCGCTCAAGTTCTGGCCCCCTCCACGCGTATCAGGTCCGGCGGTTCCCCACCGTAGCAAATTTCAGGATGACACATGCCGTGTTGATTTTCCACCAGGCGGTTTTAGCCCGCCCGAGGGGGTTTAGCCCGTGGTATAAACCACCGGCTTTTAGCTGTCTTCTCTTTAGCCTTTGTGGCTGTGGCTTTTAGTTTCCATGCGTTCAGGCTGTATTCTTGGTATGTGCGTTTGCTCGTGCTCGCGCCATTTGCCCAGTTTTCGAACGCCTTGGGTCTTCCTTTCCAGTTTGGTGCGTTTGGTCTCCTGCCGTTAGGCAAGGGCTTCAGCTTCCTGCGTGATGCTCCGACACTTGCGCTTCACTCAGCCGTTTACGCGGTTTAGGGTCTCTTTCAGGTGCTTTGGTAGCTTGGCTTGCGCCTGCCGGTCGTATCTGGCTTGTGGCCTGACCTGGTAGAGCAAACCGCTCGTCCAGATTCCAGCACTCTTCCCGGATGTGTATGTTAAGCGTTCATCTCTTCCTCTCATCCTGCTATGGTGAGGCTTTCCGTTCGCTTGCAGCGTGCTTTGTGGCTGTCGTGTTCGGTTTTTCTGTTCTGCGCTTTTATAAAAAACTCGATTAATAAATAAACTGACTATAGCAACCACTTAACGCAACCTTCTAGAACACTTATTGAGAAGCTGGCGCGAAAAAGGGGTTGTGCTTGCGCAGCGGTTATGTTCCCGACCTAAAAGTGATGGTTCTTAGCCGTTTAGTCGGTTTTATCAGAACACTTAATTTTGATGAGGCGTTGATCTTAGCGTGTGAACGCTCAATTCTGTGTGATAGCAGTGCGTGTATAGGGCGGCTAGGGTGAAAAAGAAGGCGACCGTCTTGCGATTTTTGCGGGAGAAAAGTGCTTGGTGTGCTTAGGTCCTGAAAAAGCGCAAAAGGTCCCCGTCGGTGGCGACCGGTGGACGAAGCAAGAAGACAGGGGAACGTAACGGACTAAGAAGAATCCGGCGGAGGCGTGATCTCTTTCAGGCGTTTTTTGATCTCCGCCAAGCTCATCCCCTGCGCGGCCAGCGCCGCCACCCGCCGATGCAATTCAAGGGTCGCAGGATCGGTGGCCCGTGGGGCGGCTGGTTTCCCAGAATTCGCCTGAAGCCGTTGGCGAAGGGTCAGCGTGGGTGGTGGGGGCGATACAGGCGAAAGCACTTCTGAGGCCGACGGATCGCTTGCAGGGGATCGTCCCTGCGGTGGGAGAGAAAGTGGAGGCGGTTGCGGGGTAGGAACGGCCGCCTTGCGCGCTTTCCGTTGAGCCTGCCGCCAGGACACCTCTAACCCCAATGCTCGAATCAGCTGGAAAGAGAACTGCCGAATCGGTCCCCAACCGACGCCGACCCAGCAGCGGCGACGCTTATCAAACTGCCGGCCCCGACCGGTATTCACCACGAGCGCCGAGCGGGCCAGCGTCGCGAGCGCTCGTTTCGTCCGTGAAAGCGACAGTCCACAGTGATCTGCTATCCAGGGTGCGCTCAGTCCGAGCCAGTCGGGGCTACGGGGGATGGCGATTTTTAGACTTTTGATGTCGGTATAATATACCATCAATGTAAGGACAAGAATTACCGCTTCTCGCCGCTCACTACGTTGTTGCCGCCACCGAATTAACTTGGCGTGTAGCTTTTGACCGGCGAGGGTCTCAAGACCCCCCACAGCCGCTATTTGCTGTTCCAGGCGGTGATGTCGCTCGCCTTGGCTCAAGGCGTCCCAGCAACCGTCGCGCGGGTTTTGGTAATACTGCCGCAGCTTGGCCACGGCTTTGGCAATCACCGCAGGACGCGCGGGATTGGCGTCCGTGGGCAGATGAAGGAGGTGGAAACAGGGGACCATCGGCGTGTGCCCGCAGCGATTGCCGACGGCATAAACCCTCTTCAGCGGGGTCGAAGCCGCCAGAGGCACGGACACAGCCGATGAGGCGGGTCGCAACCCATCGCCTGGAGAGGGCAGGCGCAAAGCCGCCGACGCGGGAAAATCGCCAGGGCGCATGGCGGAAGACAGCGCTGACGGGGGCGAGTACGGTGTGCGGGGAAACCCCAACGACCCGCACCCGTCAGCGGATTGTCCTAGTCAGACAGGGTGCGCGGACCCTGAATGGGGGTCTCGCTGAGAGGATCAGAGCAAAAAACGGTCATCTTAAGC
>APMI01024736.1_pt1 | contig 20269 bp, 11 predicted proteins | sample 667938 | NCBI WGS metagenome assembly APMI01 (sample SAMN01084076, study PRJNA167559) | wastewater metagenome | biome: Wastewater | place: Denmark: Ejby Moelle, Odense | collected 2011-11-28 | reverse complement strand
TTTAAGTATTTATTTATTTTTGTGCTCTGTTTTAGTATAAATTAGCATATCATAATCATAATAGCAAATTATTAAATGATATTATTGTTTATATATAAATAGATTTACTTACAAAATATCATATAAATTATCGCCTTAAATTCTTCATTCAAGTTCCTTCAAAATTTCAGGTGTGATCAGCTTATGATTATTACTCTTGGCAGTGAGAATAAGTTCTGGTTTGCTCATTTCATCGATCGCACTGCCATACTGTCTGCAAAAAGTTAAGAAAAGTTGATGCCAAATGATAGGCAGCTATTAATTATTTCCATTATTGTAATTTTTGAATTTTAGCAAATATTCTGTTAATGTTACGATAATTCTTCTTGGGAAATTGTATGATTTGCTCACTAAAGATTTTATGTAATGAAAAATAGCAGTATTTGGTTACATTTCACACATTTTTATTAAGGCTACAGATGAAGATATTACTGGGATTGTCATTTTAGTTAGCAGTGATTATATGACACTTATTTCTCTCGATAGAGTATCTTTGTCGCAGAATTTGAACATAATGCCTTTGAACCAAGCATTTGTTTTATACAAAGCTTTTTTGAGTGACTCATAGTAGTGATAGTTTAGCTTTTTGTTTTTCTTCAAATCGATTTTGATGGCAGGAACCAAGAATTATTAGTAAAATTATTAAGCTCGACTTGCATCAAAATTTGAAGCAAAGATATTGACAGCTTGATACATAGCCTGTGGAGTCCAGTTATCAGGTCGGGTGATTAGAAGAACTTCTTTCCACTTCTCCAAATTAGGAATGACTTTAAATGCTCTTGGAATTTTGCCAGATCTGTAAGTGGCAAATATTTTGCCAATCTCTCCATAAACACGTCTCACTTCGGGGTTATCCAAACTTTTAGCATTCGCTTATTTAAGTTTTTATTCTAATTTTTGCTCCCAATTATGTCCTGAGTCCATGTGTCCTTGATTATCACTCTGACCGAATCCAAGAATATCTAAAATATTGACTTCAGCATCAGTTGCATTATAAGCTTCCTTCTTTGAACTGTAATCAATAATTTATTAATCAGCCTATTGTTGTCTTCGTTTTTTTATTGGGACGACTTTACCTTTACGGGCTTGTTTTATGCGGCGTCGATATTGGAGTAACTTTTGAATTTTTGATACTCGCTTTGAGTTTTTTTATTTTTTTGAGACTACCTTCTTTGGCTTTTTTACTACTTTTTTCTTTGAGATGCCCATTGTTGATTATTATATTGATTTTATATAATTTTATGATAAACAAAATTAAAATAGTATTTTTAACAACATTGAAATTGATTTTTTATTAAGTTAAGCCTATTATCAAAAGTCGATGAACAAAATGAAGTTAATAATCAAGTTAATATCAGTATGTTTAAGTTTGATGACTATCAGACACAATCTGATCAGCATCTTCACTAATTCTCTTGTCCTTTAGCATATCATCATTGTTCGAAGGCTTATATATCCTCAGCAGGACAATGATACAGAAGTGATGCATGAAGAAAGTGCCAGCAATAAGATACCCGATTGAAAAATCAAGATGATCCTTCGCTTCCTCTAAACACGGCTTGGGTGCTTAATTCAAGTTATTGAAAACAAAAGGCAGCACAATATAATACACTAAATCGGTAACAAACCGACAGATTCCACAGATAGTCAACATTCTAGTCTCACTTAACAACAAAGTTCTATTCCGTTCATCATTGCCAAGTAACCTACCTGAATGGTCTACCATGTACCGATGGCAGAATCGTAATAAAACTACAATAATTGCACAGTCGATCATTAGAAATAATATCTTACTAAGTAGTTTTTGCAGTATATGTACATTTGGGTTACGATCTCGTAAGTTATTAAATAGTAAAATGGCATTAATATTAATATCCATGCTGGAACGAGAATTATAAAACGGATTTTTTAGTATTTCAAGATGAATTTGTATGCTTTTCGTTATGATATTGTGGGTTCGATTCGCTGTTATAGCAGATGGGCTATTGAGTGTGTCATCCTGCTTTATGATAATATTACATAGTTTTAACCGTGTAAAACAATAGAGTTTGCACTAATAATGCAGGTACGGTCTCAATGAACGCATATATTTTGCTATACTCAGTCACATACTATCTAAACTACCCTTTTTATTTGCCCCTGTATACGACCCAATACACCGCAAGCGAATAACCTACAGTACAAACATAAGCTGAAAATAACTCAAAATAATACCAAATCCCCACCCGATAATCCCAATAAACTTGGCATAGACTGATCTTGATTTACTATGCTGAAGTGTGTTCATCCTGCGATATCGGTTGCAGTACACAGCTGCAAATATTGTTATTATCAGAGTGAAGCATGCGTTTATTATTAGGATTAAGGCGTCAGGATCGGATTTGCAGTCCCAGTAACAGAATGTGCCTTATGTTAGCATTTTTTATGATAGTAGGCGATATTTTGGAATCTATGTAATAATTATTTATTTTAGCTTATTTATATCTACAAAGTGAAACAAAGAATTATTTAAGTTTTGTTATTGAGATCAAAACATTATCATAAGAGCCAATAAACTGACAATTATTGTCATTAGATATGGCTCCCATTTTGCAGCAGCAATAACATGAGCTTGGCTCAAAATATGGCAATTTTGCGAAGATGATCGTGAAACATACCCATAACCATTTATTCCCCAGGTAGTTCCCCATGAATTTCTAATCAAAATAGCATCAGCAGTGTATCCGACTGCTATCACAGCATGATCGACCGATCCTGAAGCTGAACAAGTTATAGTCCCTGAGGCATAAGAACCCCAGCCTGTTGAATCAACTGCAACTCCTACTGGGCCTGTCTGTAACAAATTTATCAACTGACTATCTGAGATATCATAGTATGATTTTCTAGTGACGTTTGTTTTCACTCCTGAAGCACTGCAAATTCTACCCCCGTATAAAGAAGGTCCTATGTATGGGTAATCAGTTTCCAATGGGGCTTGCTTTGAGATTTGGTCAATACCATATTCAATAAATCCTCCTGAGCATCTGCTTTGAGATGTGCACTATAAAGAATATTGTTCAGATAAGTCGATAGAAACATTCTGTTGATTAGTTTGTACGAGGTAAGACTAAACTAGCCCAATCGATGTAAAAGCCCAACAAGCACCACAGCCTCCCTGGTTCTTAACAGCTGTCATAATGTTGGAATCTCGCCAGTCCAATGAGGTCGATACTCTCAAACTTTGTGAAACTGGCACTTCAGATGTTTTTCTTTATGCACTTGGTACTTAATTCAATCCCGACAACCCTAAATAAATAACAATATACCTTTTTTCTCTTAGGCAGTCCAGTCTGTGAACTAATTGACTCCAGGGATAAAGTTAACCACATTGACAAAATCAGCAACATTGGCATTATAGGTAGCCTCCCTGAAAGCATACTCCTGCGGGTTGTAGTTCTTATTGAACTGCACCACGAACTAAGCGAAGGTGGGGTAGCCCTGAACGGTAACTAGCAAGCATAGTGCAACTGTAAATGTTAGAGCAATGTTCGTTTTCATTGTAAACTAATGAAATATATTTATGTTATTCGACTATAAATATGTATGTATGGGTATGGAAAAAAATATATTATTAATACCTTTGAATTATGATTGTGGAAGTAAATAAGTTCATGAAAACAGAGGATTAACGTATATATATGCAAGAATTATATGAGTCTATATTTATAATAATTGATATTTAGTATTGCCAACGATATACACTCTTATTCGGTTGCATATTCTATAAAACATATATTTTACGCTCTGTTTGATTAATCTGTTTGGTATTAAGATAGTAATACAAAAATCAATACCAAATAAATAAAAACTTCATGATCATTAACCATCAAATTTATTAGATATTATCTTATATACAAAAAATAGTATGGCAAACATGAATTTATTTAAATTTTATGTACTTTAATCATAGTTCAATACAGGCGGGACTTCTACTTTTAAATTATTAAAAAATGATGTTATTTATGAACTGACTCATTAATTTATATTAGCTAGCATAATAGAATGTATTTTATTGTTTAGATATGGTTTTTCAGCTTTTTAGTGAACAAACTTAAAATATAATGAGATTTTATATTCGTATCTCCAATGTAAATATAACCAAAAATAATGAAATTAAAAATTATTTATTCGCTCTTTGTAAGCTTAACTGGATTTTGCCTATCTTAGATTCCGTAGTCAAGGCTTCTGACTTACCAGATATTGTTAGTATAAAAAAGGCATATAAATAAGTTGCATACTAATAAGATTTATATTTATTTCAAGACACATCAATAGATGCAGCAACAGTCAAGCTAAAAATACGGAATTTATATCCCTGAGCTCAAAATGTTCATATATGTGGACACAACGAAGGATGTTTTCTTGAACTTGATCAAGAACAATCAAATGGAGTCAATTAATCATTGCGAGGAGCCATTTCCTCCTTCTCCGCCCAGGGAGGAGACTTTTGATGACTTCACTGAGATCATTAGTGAAGTAGAAAACACTCCATACTCTCATTTTAGTAAGGAGTTTATTGAGTTTGATTTCTGATATTTTATTTTCCCTATTTAAATCCAGTATCAACGGCCATCTACGGTATCCTTTATTAAACATTAAAAAGACTACAATTTCAATTATAGAAGGCTTCAAATATTTTTTGGACTTCATTCATAGTTGTATAATGGGTATTAATTTTATCGAGGGGACATCACAATAAAATACACGGAAGTCTCCAGTAGCAAACTATTAATAGAATATGATTCAAACAGATTGACATTGATAAAACAGTCAAATATTTCAATGACGATCATTTTGACTTGTGATTATGTATTGGTGATGCGAAAAAACAGGCTTAAATCTTCATGTTATTGGACTTTTGAGGACTTTTGATGATCGAGATAAGCATATTTTTAAATTATAGGCAGAACTGTATGCTTAGATTAGTTGACTGACGTTTTTTGGTTAAGCTGGGCGACAACTTACTGAAATTAACAACAAAGATCAAGTGTTCACGAACAAAAAAATATTAGCATAAATTGAGAACAAAGGCAAATTGACAACATAATTTCGTAGAAGAAAAGGCGAAGGTTATAATTATTGAATATTAGGCTATTTTTATATTATGCCGGACTTGTGGATTTTAAAATGAGATTTAATATTATTAAATTGTATAATGCACGGGCATAACCATTCTCATGGACACGGTTCAGGTCATGGCCATGGCGGCGGTCATCAACATCACGCTGGCTGCTCACATGGAAATTCTGAACAACACTAAGTGGATCCTGAGTAATACTTCCAAAAACTGAAGTAGCTGAAATAAACTAATAAATAGTTTTATTGGAATTAAATACTAAAAGGCGCAGTGTTGAGCAAGTACTTGTAAAAATTTGGTTTGGGGTTCTTGAACAGCTTTAGTGCAACGCCCATAATTGGATTAGTCGGTATGGTACACATGATGATAACATGCGATTGGATGCCTCTTAAAGCGCGGCCTTTTATCAGTGGTATGTTCTGGCCACTTCTGTTGTACGTATTCGTGAATTATAAAATAATGACCGGCATTACTCCTGACACTGATACAAAATAAACAAATACAGCAGCAGATACTCTAGATCGTAGCGTAATAATACAGCTTTTTGTCGCCCCCATGCTCTTATATGCTCTAGTAGCTTTGAGATCTAGTGGAAAACTGTTGACGAAGTAAAACTTGAAACTAGCCAAAAAGATATTATAAGTAAGACCTTATCTAGAAAATCCAGGCATGATGTGCAAAGCTTGCGACATGCCTAAAGCCTTTCGGTCAATGCACTGCCCAATGTGCAAAACTTGCATTCCAAAATTCACACGACACTCCCTAGTATTCGGCGTCTGCATAGGTGCAGCAAACGAACTTCTCGCTTTACTATTCTTCACATCAATGACCGCTTTCTCCGCATACAGTCTCTACAAATTCACTCAGTTAATCTCCTTATTCGGCATAATAACAATCGCGATGTTCTACTTACTAAACATCGCAGTTGTATGGATGTCATTTGTGTAAATGAGCACACTTTTTATACTAGTACTTTTTGAAAATAATTATAGAATATTTATTTTGGGCTTACTGAATTTTAAGTGCAGAGCTGGATGATGCTGCAGTACTTGATGAAAATACCTGTAAGGGAGTTCTTGAATTCTTGTGATAATGGTATGTTGCATAATTTTACGGAGAGTGTCTGGGCGTTAATGGGAATTTCTGGGTATTAGGCTGAGCTTCATGATCAGAAAAATAGTAGTCAGGAAAGAGAAGACGAACCACTCAGATAATAGATATCTTATACCGAAAGTAATAAGAGTTTGAGTTTCCCTTAAGTTAAAGATAACACAAAGTATGTTGTAAATTGGACAAAAGCTTACATCGTTGTCGTTCCTCAGATGCCAAACCATCCTAGACGTAAATAAATAATGTAAATGATGAGAATGCAAGAGCCCACCATGGTAACTAATTTCAGGCTTATTAAAAAATTCAAGCAAGAAGTAAAATAATAAAATCCTGAACTTAACGATTTTCAAGTTCAACAGAAAGCGATGATGAAAATGAGTTAACATATGTCTAAGAATCCACATATGGCTGCTATGGCTAGACCACCTCCATAACAGCAAAAGGCTATTCAGTTACAAATGCTTGCGCATATGAAGCAACAATTCAAGAATGATACCTAGATTTATAGCGAGTTCTAAAATATCTAGAAAAAGTTAAAAAGTGGAGAATCATCTCCTGAATAGATTCAGGTTAAAATGCGATAAATCCAGCAAAAAATAATGTAGAAAAAGATGAAACAAGTACTCTAAGCCCAAAAACAGCAACAACAACAAAAATAGCAGCAGCAACAGCAATCAAGCTCATCATAGTTACAGACTCCTCAACAAAAGAGTCTCCAATAAACAATACAAGCTCAAATGCTTCAGAAATTGTAGCAGCGATCAAAATAAGCAAAATATTAGTAAAAAGCATAATAGAAATAAAATAAAGTAAGAAAAGCTTAGAAATAGTAATAGTCTGATAAGTTAAATGCCAGTGAGGAAATTATCGATGATGAGCACCTGTGAAATTTTTATTTATTTTTGTTATTTATCTAAAATATATTTTATATGAGAATTCATAAAAATAAATCATAAATTATTCAAAAGGGATCGTAAATTTAAATTGTTTTGCAAAATGTTTGAAAGTAACATTTATTATTAGATACTATTGTCTGAAAATGTACAAAAAGAATGATTCCATGGCAACTTACTTATATTTCTTAAAGCTAATTTTTATATTATTGAGCGTGTTTGTTAATCCAGCATATTTGACAATAAATCTTTATAATATAAAGCTTCAGATTATAATGATGGAAGAAAATTGGAAGAATTTTGATTTTAATAGAAGTAAAACAAAGGGTACCCATTTGTCAATGAATAAATATCTGTCATGTTTTGATAGTTAAAATTGATAACATTGAATGCTTACTCTTCTGAAATAATGTTCATTTTTTTATGCCAATTTTAAACATTTTAGTAACCACTTTAAATTTTTTTATATTCAATTTATTTTTTATAGGTATTTAAGGGTTACATTTCAAGTTCTTAGCACAATGATATCAATTAATGTTTTGTGCTTTTTCGAGAGCTTTTTTATTTTGAAGGTCTTTTTTATTAGTGACTTTTTATTTACAAATTTGACTATAATTATTTTTCATTTTCACATTTACTTTCATGTGGCTCAGTAAGTCTCTAGTAATATTGTTTCCAACTCTGCAATATGTCAACCTATATCATAATTATAATTACCTAATCCATAATATTGTGCTGCCAACATTTTCTTCTGCTGCTCCATTTGTTAACTTCAATGAGTCCACAGTTTAGCATTTCAAGGTTTTCAAAGATTTTCAAAATCTAATCATTCTTGCTTTCTCCTTTTACATTAATTTGAAACAATTTTTGCTCTCCTTTCTTTATTTTTCTAAGTTTTTACTTGTGATTCATCTGACTTTCAAGAGCAGACTGAAGAATTTATACTATGTTTTTATTCTTAATAAACAAATATGTACGCTTTATTGAAATTTAGAGTTTTTAGGATTATACATTATTTGTAAAGCGTTAGAGAACTTCATGCAAAGATATAGCGGATGCTTCACTTTATTTCGAATATTTGTGGCAGTCAAGTAATGATATAGCCCTTAAAGACTGTTTTATACTTTCGCCTCAACCAGTCCACTTGGCGTGCTCTCATTTTTGTAGAAAACTTGGTTGAGAATACTGGGGTTAAACGGAGTGACATAGGATCGTAATTTTTTTACCTGCATCTCAAAAGTCATACTTGATATTGAGTAGCAAACTTCCTTGAATCAACAAAGACCGAAGGGCTGATGAAACTGCATAATATCCCTTGTTCTTACTCAGACTCACTTTTCGGGAGTCTTAGAGTAATTAAAAAGTTGAATTTGGAGCCTTAGTTCAAATACGAAGTGGTCTTGAAATTAATGCTTTCAATAATTGCTACACCGTTAGTAAGCACCGTTTTGTACGGCTCCTCATGTTTAACTGACTTGATAATCAAGTCATTTAGGCTTTACTCTTTTGTATTCTTCAATTTAACAATGGATAATAAAACCTAAGTGATCAATGAAAAAGTGGAAAATAGATGAAAGTCAAGAAAAATATACCTCAATATTGATGGGCAACTGATGTGTCTGCTCATTGAGATCATCATATAACTAAAATTAAAATTTTCCTACTTCTGCTCTTATAACTATCGTGGGAAACATACAACTTTTATGCCAGTTCCATCCTATATTTTATTTGTACATGGGGGATTTTTATGTATCAATATTAACTATCAATTTCAAAACATTTAAACTACCATTTGGTTGTTTTAATTCGAAATTGAATTTTGACTAAAAATTTTATGTCCTATGATGCCCTTCCTCGTAAAAGTAATGCTCTGGGTCCACCTTTAGCCACTCCCACTTGGGCTTGACTACTTAAAAATCAAGTATTTCATGATGCATTTGGTTAATAAATGCTGGCTGAGCTGTTCAATAACTTTTAAAGTACCAACTTATATTACAAGAAAGCTAATAAAAACATTAGTAAAGTTTCAAAAATGCCTAATTTTATTATTTCTTTTACAATTTCTTTATGGATTGTACGCTACTTCCTAAGTCCAATGATCCTAAATAAAGTTTTTAAAGTTTTAATGGATCTGTTAAATTTAAGCTTATTGTATTATTAAATTCTATTTTGCTTCTTCTTAGAGTCTATTAAAATTAGTGTTTTAAAACACAAAAACTATTGAGGAAGTTAAATAAGCATTAGTAACAAAATGTAAGTAAAATTTGCAATTTTTTATACAAATGATTGCTGATAAATTAAAGAGTTATAATGTGCCATATAAACTTAGTTAGTAATCAAACTATAAATAAATTAAAGAGCTAAGTCCCTAAAGATAAATTTTGGCGAGCAAGTCTATAATATGAAGGAAGAAACAATATTGAAATTTATTAAAAAAAATCAAAGTTTAAGTCTTATATAAATGTCGTATACTTCAAGGGCCTGCTTTGAATGCTTGAAGCTTCTCCATGTATTCAAATAAAAGGAAAGCTAGAGTGTTGGCTAAGGGTTTCTTGACCAACCTAGGAGCTACTCCATCGAACAACTTGCCTTCTTTCAGCAATTTATATAGCTGCTTGACTATTGGCTCTTACTTATGGTTCACGTCGCTTTTGTGGAAGTTGAGGTGCACTTGGATGTTGGTCCTAATGATTTCAAAGGGATGGGTAATGAATGTTGAAACAATACCTGCTCCCATTCCAGCAACTATTGAAGTGAGACCAAAGCTCTTTCCCTTCTCATATAGAGTGTAGTATAGACCTGCAAATGAAGCCTATTTCCAGCAAGTCGCTGCACATCCCTTGAATAACCCCTGCATTCCTTCAATGTTGTAGACCTTATGCAAGTTTTTAGCAATACTTCCTTCCCATTTTTATGCTCCTGAAATTTCGTATCGAGCCTAAATGACTCCAAGAGGATTGGAAACGACAGCACTGGCAATTCTAGCCAGAGCAGAAGCCGCAAAAGTACTAGTGACGTTACTTTCAGGCATGACTTTCTCAATGCTCCTCAGGAGATAAAAATAGACTGCGCTGCTCATCCCAGTCTTAAGAGCATTTACCATGAGTCCTTTATAAAAAGATTTCCATCCTTATTCTACTTTGATGTACCAGAATGCCAAATAGACATTTCTAACAAAATTGTTGGAGAGGGCGAGGTTGTTGGGAGGCACAATGAGAGCCATCTTGATGTTATCGAGAGGCTGGAGCACTGCTGCCGTAGTTGTTCCCGCCAGATAGCCGTAATATCCATTGTTACGTCCCATAGTATTACTTTTCTTAAATCAATTATCTTTTCAGGATTAAATTTATCATATAAAAACAGTTATCTTTGTCTCTTGGACTTCGCTTAAAATTGCTCCTCTATATAAAAACGAACTTTGCATTTGAAAGCAAAATGCTTTAAGTCTAACAATTTAATTTTTGAATTATTTAATTTACATACTTGACGTCATTATGTATTCTGATTATCATGAGCCAGTATCAGTGAAACCCTTGATTCATGTTTCATAAGCATCAAGCTTCTTAAGAAGGTGGAAGTATTTCGCAGTTCCAAGATAAAAACTACATTAATGTAGATCAAGCATCATTCTTGAAATAGACTGCAAATTGTTTCAAATTTTGATTAAAACTACTAATGGAAGCCTCAAATATGAGGGAAATAGATAGAAATTATATCAAATCATCGGAAAATATATTATAACAAATCTTGAATTAAGTTGCTAAATCGTCTATACTTATAACTTCTGAAATTAACGAGCCAATAAAAAGATTGAAATTCTAATTAATATATGCGGGCATAATAGAAACTTTAATAAATAATTCAGAATTTAAAAGAATCAATGAAAGAGCACAAACTAGTGGTCGCCTGTCATGAAAAAAGATATAAACTTCATCTTTCCGACATCAGAAAGGTCAGCAAGCTGATAAAAATCACTACACCGAAATTACCAAAATATTCGGAAGATGAACCTATCTTCAAGCCACTCAAGCACGAGTTCGAGGATACACTTGCTTCTTGCTCTGAATTCATTCAGGAAGATGAAATTGTCTCGGTTGATGAGACTGGCAAGATTTCCATGCTCGGCGAGTGACAAAAATTGTTCACTTTGAAACCTTTTGATTTTATATTTTTCCTTTTTATCAATATACGCATTTCTAGCAAATTATCTGATCTTGTGCAATCACAAAGCAACTGTATCTGTCTATTAATAAAGAGCAAGCCAAACGCTCAACGGTTGAAGATTTAAACTTGTCGATTGAACAATTTTACCAAAGGTATTTAATAAAATAAAAATAATGATAAAAATTAACAGTCATAAAAACAATATCAGCTAAACTCTTTACGTAGATTCTCAGTCGTCTAATTTGTTGGCCTCCATAATTTAATAGTTTTGTCTGCAGATGCAGAAACTAAAGTGCTGTTGTCTTCTAAAATACTAATTGCGTTAACTGATTGAGTATGAGCTAATATACTGCCCATAAAGTCTATTTTCTATCCCTTAACACTGCCGACCTTAATCTGACCGTCTTTAGATCCAGCATAGAAGATAGGAAGGACAGGTTATCCTTGAATAATATTATCTTGATTTTGGCTCTGAACTGTAGTAACATAATCATTGAATGCATGGGCTGTATTCTTTAAATTACCTACTGAATGCTACAGATCCCAAAGTCTTAAATTTTTATCCTTTGATCCACTGATCATTTTATCTCCTACTATTGCTAATCCTGTCACTGTATCCATGTGTGGAGGCTCAAATGGTGCAAGTATCTAAGTTGATGTCATGTCCATTCTACGGACATGATGATTTCTGGTTCCATAATACAATGTTTTATTTTTTGATGTCTAAATATAAGATAAAAATTACAAATGTGAAAATGTCTTGGTTTCTCTATTTTTATTACTGTGGTTTGTTAGGATCAAGACATCTTAAATCCCAAATAAGCAAGCTGCCGCTATTCGCAAGTCCCTTGCCTCCAGTGAATAGTATATCATTTGCGATGTGCATTGTCCGCACTTCGTCTTTGTGGGCTTTCAAAGTACACTCCACATTGAGAGTGATTAGATCCCAAATTGTGATCATTTTTTCACAAGCAGTCAGCATGATATTTCTCTATGGCTCAACAATGACATATTTTACGAGACCTGTTAAATGAACTCCAGATAAATCTGATATTATTTTGCTTGTTTACAAGTCCCATATTTTTAGGCTTTTGGTGCTGGTTGAGATCAGCATGTTTGCATGGGTGGCTATTGATAAGACAGCGCTATTGTGGGCATCTATCTTACCAAGACATTCCCACTTGTTGTTCGAGTAATCAAATTATTATTCAGATTTTCTTTCCATTTTATCGAACTGCTGCGAATGTCGCATACCAACTTACTCTGCTCCCATACTGATACCTCTCTTCAATTTCTATACTTTCATGCTATCGAGTTGCATAGCCATTTAATTAATTTCATCTAACATTTATTTCTTAACTTTCTTCTATTTATTTGACACTTCATCGATATCTTTGCCTCCCTTATCTCTGCCTATACCCCGATCTTTACTTAACAATGATCTTATATTTTGATACTTTTCTTGTACAACATTACATTTCCTCCTTAGCATTTCCACTTAATGCATAGCTTGCCTGTTAGTTTTGGTTAGATCAACAATTTTCCTCTAAAAATTCTTCCTATCTCTCTATTACAATCTCTTCAAATTAACATTATTAATATTATTAATATTATTAGCCTACTGTTCTTAAATATTGTTGTAGTATCGTACCATCATTTATTACCGTAGTTGTTATAGACTTTGTTGATGTTATGTTTGCATCTGTTGGATCTGTTGTTTTAGTTAGGATATTGATTGGGTTGATTGGGATATATCTAGTTAGAGGTTGTCTTTTTGTTATATGAGGTCGTAATTGTCGGATAATACTGTGCGCAGGGAGGTGAATAATATTCGCAAGAATAAGCGTAAAGATTAGATTTATTAGTATGCCTTCTGGTATAATATTTCGGTATCGATGTCGAAATATTATGTACGGTTTGATTATAATATTTATTGGTGCTTTTGTTTACAAAAAGACAAATTATCTTCAGCATTTGATATACGTTCTTTCAAATCATTTAAGTTCAATTCAAGCTATCTTTTTTAATTTTATTCTTATTCAGTAAGTGATAATTATTCTGTCTCAGACTTCATAAGTATTTTTTATAACTTGAGTTTATTAGTCGAATGATCAGACAACAAATGTTCAATTTCTGTGCTAAGTTACTTGACTTTATTCTCATACTTTTTTAATACTTTCTCTTGATCAATCTCTCCCAATATTTTTTTGAAACATCTATGAATATGCTCTTAAATTTGCTTATCATTAGCAACGGTTGTTGAGCTTAGTAATACTGATTTGTTTGGTTCTAGGATTGATGTATTTTTACGACGATTTAAGCTCTGATTTGGTGTTTATTTAGCTGTTGGTTCGAACTGCTTCTTAGAGGGTTGCTCGGCTGCAGGTTTCAATAAATTTTTGAGAGTTTAGTTTATTCGTTTAGCTCTGAAAAGTTATTCTTCTTTCTTTTTAAATGTTTGGTTGTTCTTTGTATTTTAAAGAACAAGCTTTTTGATTTGATTGTCCTTCTTTACATTTTCTTTTTTAGCTTGGAACAGCTACTTCACTTTTTTCGTTTTAAATTTTTGAAAATTGTCTTTATCTTCTTTTAACTTCTTTCCAAGTTATATTTTTTGAACTTTAAATTTCTTAATTTAGTTGGCGAGATCTTTAATTTTTGTGCTTTGGTTACTAACTAACTTTTACAAATTCTTTTGTTATCGTGCCTTTTTTCTATAGTCCTTGAGCTAATTTTAAAGGTTATCAATTTTGTTGATAAACTTATTTTTCTCATTGGTCCCGACTGACTAATCTCTCATCTTTACTAAACTGGTTTTCTATTTTTAAAGTAACATAATTTTCTGGTGATATTCTTACTTCATTTATGAAATAAGCTGATATTCGAGCTTAATTTGATTTGAATTCATTGATTATAAATCTCGCTACCTTTCTAGAATTTGTCGATCAACACTTGATAGTTACTCTTCAGCTAGACTAGTCATTTTTTGAAACTATTTTTCATTTTCTAACATATCAAGAGGCAGATCTAAACGTGACTCATCTAAATCAAGTCCAAATTATGTTACGTCGTGATCATCATTATCTTATTATCCATTAGTTTTACTTCTGAGTTCCATATTAGAGGCATTTGCACTTGAATCCAATTGAGAAATGTTTTGACTTTACATTATATTAGCCTTAAGGTTTGCAATTATTTTATGCAACTTCTCGATGTCGTGCTTTAGTTGATGAATTGTTGTATTTTTAGAAATTAGAAGTTTTTCGTCTTTCTTTGCGTTTTTTTCAAGCTCTTCAAGTTATTTTTGAAGTTCAAGATTTATTTTTTCCTTATCTTTCAACTCATTTGATAAAGATTGAATACGGTCAGAAAGTTCATTTAAAACAGTCATTTTTTAGTTTGACGCCCCTGTTTATAATTATTTGTCCAGCTCATTAAATTTAACAAACTCACTTGGAAATTTTTATTTGAACATGTCAATTTTTAGCAACATTACATCTCTCTATCTTTTTAATTAATATTGAGAGATTTAAATTTGATTTTTATACTTTTTCTCATCTTTGAGCTCGTTCAATGCTTCTTCATATTTTTTCTAAAGAGCTGTATACATTTTTTTAAGTTTTTGTCTTTCCTCAAACATGACATCGGAAGACTGCATAATTTAAGCCTCAACATTGATTCCTTTCTGCCCTAATAGTCCTTTTAACTTTCTATTTTATACTTAAAGTTAATATATTCTTTGTTTCAACTGCGATATTTGGGCAGTAAAAGGATCGACATTCTTCACAGGCTTATTTTTAATATTCATCGCCTTGCTTGCGTACTTAAGCGTGTTCAAAGATTACTAAAAATTGGACTAAGCTGGGCTTACACAAGCAATCATATAGGTATTTGAATTACCACCTAAACATTATTGTAGAATTCGAGTCAATTTTGAATTACGATATGTGATGAATTGATCCTGCTTCTTTTATATTGTGGACAAAGCGGAAATAACATTGCCAAGCTCAAGCAGACCCAAATTAATATTTATACCTTATTTCAATGTAACTCCGGTTGCTCCAGTTTTCTTAGCTCTCTCAGATCCTGCTAAATCCACGAAGAAAAACTTTGCAGTCATGAATCCTTAATCAATTTAACTATTAGGGTCCTTTGGTTTGCTATCTTTTTGATACAAATCGTCAATTCTGTGCTGTTCAATAAAAATTGTAAAAATAGCATGCGATCTTGAAGAAGCGTCATTCATGAGCGTAGTGGCAGTAGTACGATGATAACCTCCTCGCTACAGCAATCCAAGCATTTGATCAGCACTTACGACTGCTTATTCGGTCACATTGCATATTGAAACCGAGCCATCTTTTTATTAACGAATTGTAATTTGTTGCTGTTACTTATTTCTGATTTATTAATATTTAAGTACTTATTTGATTTGGAGATTGAATCTGAAAGCAAATCAATAATTTGCTCGTTGTAAATCTACAAAAACGATGCTTTAATTATAAATTCTGCTTTCTTCTCCCGCTATTTTACTTGAGTAAAAATCTCCTGAATAACTCTGGGAATAATTCCTCTGCTGACATCACTGTCAAGAGTGTTAAGAGCAGTACCCATAGTAAAAGTCTTGCCACCTAGGAATAAGTGATAATGTACTTCCGGTTTGACCATAAGCCAAGATTGCAGCATTATAACCCTCAAAGCAGCCTAAGATAAGCTCTTTCACACAAGCTTGGTACACTTCTGACTGCGGTGAGTTATCTCTAAAAACTTGATCAAATTTATAATTTCGCTCTTTGGCCAATATGATCTCTTGCTTGCCATTGAACTATACGCACGTACTTTCGTTATTAGCTATTTCTTTTGGTATCATGGGCCGCACTCTGATGGCCACCTTCACTCTTGTTTTTGCGCCTTTACGATCTTAATTTTTCTCAGTTTAAATATCCATTAATAATATTGTATAAAGGCATTTAGTTCAAATGCATAATCTTCAGTCATTCTATCAGAACCGGATTCTATTTCAAATAAGTTGTTATCTACTGATTAAAACTTCATTATACAATGAAAAGCAGCCTTAAATTAATTAATTAGTAACAAATGATGTTTTATAAACAATTTAAATTTATTTTGTATATCGGTTTCTATTGGCAAACTAGCCAATACAATTACTATTCAAATACAATCAAATAATTGAATAAAATTATTGACAAATGTGCTGGTGAGTTTATAGATAAAATGGAGTGTAATGGAAGCGGATGACAAAATAACAGTCAAATTTAAACACATCATATATTGAGCATATTCATAATAATATTAACAAAAAGTTAGTATAAAGATTATCTAAGATGGACGCAAGTGCCGAGCTCTCATTCCTCAACTGCTACATCTGTTTCTAATCTCTCAAGAAACCCAAGATGTGTCCGTCATGCAGTAAAGTCGCATGTTAAAAATGTCTAAGAACATGGATCTAAGATAATCGACCTGAATGCCCACACTGTCGTAAAGTGACACAGCTTAACAGCTTTGCTTAATGTTAAAGATTCATTAGTGATGTCAGACATTTGTTGAGTTAAATGGAAAAAAATTAAAAAGTTAAATAAAAATGTACCGAACATCGGATTTAAATGACTTACTACTGTTAAGATTGTCAAGTGCCTATCTGCTCGGATTGCGGGATGTTTGGCGATAAGGTAATCATTGACTAATTCAGCATAAAAAGCATAAGCTGACTCACCTTAAAAAAATATATCAGGAGTACAAAAGTAAGGTTTTAAGTGAGCTAGCCCGTTTCGATCAAAAGATTGAAGGATTTCGAAAAAATGGGTATCAAATAAAATTTGAGATGCAAAAGTTAGTTGCACAAATTGGTCTGCGTAAAAGCTTCATTGAGGAGTATTTTGTTGCCATACTTGAACGACTTGAAGAATAATTTAAGTAAAAGCAAGAGAAAATTAAATAGAAGTATGAGGAAAATGCAAAAGAAGTTGAATTTTTAGAGAATTTCAGAGAAAATATTTGTAGAGAGCTTTAGTCTCTTAGCGAAAAGCAGGTTATTTAAAAAAGTTCTTAACTGGTGAACTACATTCAATCAGTCTGTGATCGTGGACCAAACATCGAGCACAGTTAATACAACTTCGATACAATGTACATTATTGTTATAATTTAGTCATGAAATCGTGCCAAAATACAGTTAATTTCGATATGTTCTTAAAAATTATGAAACTCTTGGCGACGGAATTGTTTATTCTGAGCCTTATGTAAATAATGGAATCGAGTGGCGATTAAAAATCTACCCGAAAGGTAACGGACTTGCAAAAGATACCCATATGTCTGTTTTCCTAGAGATGACAAAGGGATTCTCAAGTGGAAACAAATATGAGTACAAAATAGAATTACTAAATAACAAGAACAACAAAGATTCAGTTATTAGATAATATTCATCCAATTTTGATATTGGAGAATGTTGGGGTTACAACCAATTTATACCCATTGAAGAACTTAATAATGATTTTTTAACATAAGGTGGAGATCTACTCTTTGTTGTAAATGTTAGGAATCCAAGCTATCGAAGCCTTGTACGTGACCAAAGGCAGTATGTTTAGTATTTGGAAGCAGCGGTAGCTCGATCCAGTTAGAAAAATATTGAGCAGTCTCCATCAAATGAGAAAGTTGGAGCTTCTCTGAAGTTGACTAAATTAACTTAACTCAAGAAATAATCTAAAGACAAAATAAAGAAGATCCTTTATGATAAAGAGAGCCAGAAGGACAAATAAGAATCATTCCCAAAAATGAACCGTATTCATTCAAGTAGAGTTGAAAGAAAGTTAGAGCGGGATCGAGACAGAGATGAAGATTAGAGATATAGTTTAAGTGCTCATAATGAGCGTGAAGAGGACATGGAGTACTCAATCTGTGAAAGTCTCATTAACAAACTGGAATAATAGAAATGAAGGGAATAAAATACTAAATTCGTGATTAATGAAAAGTAGATCAAACTATAAATTTTCAATATATTATTTCATGAAAGGCTCATTTTATTAAGCTGAGCTCTTCGGGTCAAGTTCATGCCTGTCATTGACTGTTCGCTGGTGTTATGTTGTGATTTTGAGCCTTATTTAGTGCTATTCGGTGAAAGTAAAGGTTTAGCTAATCTGTAAGGATTCTTCATTTATTTTTACTATTATGGTTGAAGATCAGGTACTCTAATATTCGTACTACTTCTGCTACCCACAATTTTTTGTTATTTACTATGCCCTTTTATTTTTGATGAGCCTAGTTCTCTTCTATTTTATTAATCAAAAACAGGTATCTTTTTATTCTTCGTGCTACTATGTGATTAATTGTTAGCATTTCTATTCGTTTCATTACCCATATATTGTCCATAATGTACATATTATTTAGATTTAATTCCATCTTTCCTCTCCGATATTTGATTATTACTATTATAACTATCACGACCAGCATGTCGATTAGTTGTAATGCCATTAACAATAATATTATGTAAAGTTTGAACTAAATCAGTATTTTCATAAAGACTGCTCATCTTTGAGATAGATTAACTTTATTTAGTACTCTGCTTTTATAGTGCTCTTAATTTTTATTGAGTTTATTTTATCACTGATACGCGATGCTTTTTGAGGGTTTGATGCTGTTACCATAAGGACTAGCATATTGACCAGTCTGACATTGTTATAATGATTGTTTAAATTATTGTATATATTCTCTAGATTACTTATACACTCTAAATTAGCATATATTTTGGTTTCATTAGTATTTAAAATATCAATCTCAATACTGGTATATTACATATCTCTATAATAACATAATAGGATTTGTTAACTCATTATCATAAATAATATCCAAAAGTGTAACTAAAAAAGCAAATCATGCACGAATAGAGAAAGCATTCACCCTCACGCGACCGAGTGATGATCAACCCACAAATAGACAAAAGAAGTGGTACATTTGGTAATTTCGACTCTTCCGATATAAACAAATACTTTGTGTCGGATGTGATCCACGATATCAATTCTAAGTATTTATATTCAATTATTTTAGTATTTAGCATACAAGCGAGGCAAGCAATCCTATCAAAATCAAGAAGATAACAATAAAGAACAATAAAGAAATAAATATTGCTGAACTAAAATAAATTAATGAACTCAAATGGATGAATAACAAAATATTAGCAGACATGAGAAGTCGATTCTGTATTAATAGTTGCGATGGATGCGAATCTTTACTAGAAATGTTAAAATTTACTACTTAAGCATTGAATAAATTATGTGATCAGAGTATGATCACGCCAATAATTTCATCTACTGAAATAAATAAAATTGAGACAGAGTTCGATCATTATAGAACAAATCATATACTGCAAATGTTTAATAAAAATTTAAAGTGGTACTTTTAGAAATTCAAGAAAAATTTATCCATTAAATTGAGCTAGATTGAGTTAATTAATGTCCTAAGGAGTAAAGAGCAAGAATAGTATAAAGAGTAAATGGATAAAAAAATATAAGAAGCTAAATAATAAGCAAAGAAGTCTATAGATTTAAAAGTATAAGAAATTAAACAGTAAATGGAATTAAAGAACCAACAGGCGAGATAATAAATAGCAAATAAGAAAAATATATAAATTGAAACGATGAACAACAAGCTCCAATAAAAGATAGCAGAAAAATAGATTATTAACAGCCAATTACTTATTAAACTGACAGAAAAATAGTCTAATATTACAAATTTAAGGGCAAAAATAAACACATAAGCGAAAAAATATCAATAAATAATTTCAGATCTGAACATTAAGATTACTAACCTGTAAACTGATTTAATACTATATAAATGACTCAACCTAAACTAAAGTTGATCTTGAAATAACTATATTTTTATAGACATAAATTAATTTATTATTTTACTATTTTATTATAGAATGACTGAACAGTTGCAA
>APMI01018301.1_pt1 | contig 20277 bp, 16 predicted proteins | sample 667938 | NCBI WGS metagenome assembly APMI01 (sample SAMN01084076, study PRJNA167559) | wastewater metagenome | biome: Wastewater | place: Denmark: Ejby Moelle, Odense | collected 2011-11-28 | reverse complement strand
AAAATTGGTATTGCCAATAAGAACCGACATAGGTAGACAACTTGAACACGCTCATCGCAATAGTGTTGATGCTGCTTATGATCGTGCTCAATTTTTAGATGATAAAAAAAATGATGCAGGAATGGGCTGATTATATTGAAGTTTTAAAACTCAAGTAAAGATTTAAATACATTCTTTTAGCGTTTTTAAATAAGCCATCCCATATTTATCATATTATCTAGATTATTTGTTACAGTTCCGTCTTTATGGGTTCTTAAATATTCATCGGTTCCTACGGTCTGATAACCTACATCTGCCCCTTGATTAAAAAAACCGTTTTCATAATTCCATATGACCGTCTTAATGGTATGGCCAGCTTTAAGTAACTTAATTACTTCTGCCTCAGTTTTTTTTTGACCACTTCCTAGGCCGGTATCGGAATCTGCATGAATTTGTACATGAGTTACACGTTTTGATTTATCCGAATTTGTAAACCAAACGCCTGAGATTAAATAATCTGCCCATTTTTTTGCCATATAAGTATTTTTAAATGTTTAAAAAGTATTTAAGAAAGGGTTTACATCAAATATTAAGGCAAAAATAATTTGGGTCAAAAATTCATATACTCTGCAAAAATGGCTGACTTGCTATTTACATTTTGCGCCAAAACATGCATAGTTACAAGGTTAAATACAAAATTGTTTCTGCTTTTGTACTTCTAACTCTAAAACAGACATTCCATAATAGCTTTGAATCGATAATTACCTTGATCGGGGCCATTATAGGATACTTAGTTTGCATATTTTCGGTTATTTTATAAGAAAATTTTGTGATAAACTCAAAAGATGACGAAGGATGCAATTCTTTGGATGTATCTAGATAAGTTAAAATAATATCCAATTTTTCAGGACGGTTAATTTCAGAGATAGTTAAGGACACCGCAAGTTCTCTGTTCAATTCGAAACCTAGTTTATAATCCCAATACCATTCGTGAGTTTTATTATTAGCTTTATTGAAAAAAATCGGCTCATTGCCAATTGGAATAAATGTCCTTTTTTTTGAGTTTATAATTTTTAATTTAAAAGCCAATTACTGCATTTAGAGCTGCATCGGCATCCTTGTGAATAAAATTGGCTTGATAACCTATTGTCGTTGTAATTGAAGTATGCCTGTATAGTTTTTGCAGCATCTGAAGAGGAATTTTATCTCCTGAAATATTCCCAAATGTATGTCTGGCAATATGCATCGTTAGCTTTTTTTCTATTTTTACAAGTCTAACAATATCTTGTAATCCCTCATTAATTTTCTTTACTTTTTGAGTGATACGTTGCTGCAAAGCAAACAGATCATTTAATTCAGGTAGTGTTTCTAAATCTGGAAATACAAGATTATGTACTGGATTCTCTCTTTTATATTGTGCCAATATTTTAAGCGCTTTCTCTGGTACTTTTAAAGACCCAGCTTTATCATTTTTACCCATAGAATAATAAAGTCGGTTATCCTGAAAGTCTGACCACTTAAGCCTTAAAATATCAGAAACTCTCATTCCAGCAAAGTAGAATGAAAACAACCATAAATTTCTTGCATGATTTGCCAGTGAACCTTCAGGAAGTTCTAGATCTTCAATTGCTTTGACCTCATCAGCCACAAGTCCCAACTTTAAAGAATCAGGAAACCTGATTACAATTTTACCTTTTCCAAATGGATAAAATTTTCTATCTACGATATTTGCCGAAATGGCTTGGTTAAAAACTGTACGTATTACAATAAGATGATTAACAATTGTTCTGTCAGTTATATTTCTAGTACCCTTTAAAAAGGCTTGAAATCTTTTTAACAGGGTAGGGGTTATTTCTGCAAAAGAAATATCAGAGTTATCCAAAAACTCTTTAAATCTTTCAACTCTTGGGTTATCTGCTGAATATCGGTTGAATTTTCCTCCCTTTTTGAGATCATTGAGATAAAGTGCTGACTGTTTGAAAAAAGTTCCATCTTTTTTTGAAACTATGCCTTTCCGAATAGCCCTTGAACTGGTATCTTTTTTATCCGCCTCCATTTCCAGCAACTTGTCATTTGCCTCAATCAACTTCTTTGCAAAAAGATTATTTAGCCTGGTAGAATTGGGATGAGATTTTTTTACTTTTTGGGCAGTTTTATCCCAATCTAACAGTTTTAAATTATGACCCAAGTAAATATACGATGTACGACGATCTTTAGTTATCCTTATTGTCATGGGATACTCATCGTATTTATTCTTATTTTTACGCATCACAATTTTGGCTGACGGCATAAGTAGAATTTGTATTTTTTAGTGATTTTCTTTGCATTAAAGATACGAAAAATTTAGAAGAATAGGACAACAATAGGACAACATTTTGTGATTTGATGTGGAGTTATAAGAAATAATATTTCACTGAAATGTATACTGGAAAATGATGTTGATGTTAGATTAAACCATATGACACCATATCGAGCAGGACTTAAAATCCTGTTCCCCGCAACGGGAGTGACGGTTCGATTCCGTTCCCGAGTACTAAGTCCCTTTGTTGGGACTTTTTTAATTTAGCACATATTTGCCGCAAACTGTCTGTGATATGAACTAATTCAGCAGATATCTCAATCCGGTAACCAGGGTAAGCAGTACAATTCGCAAAGGAATTTTTTGTAAGATTTGTGTATTTGAAGTTGGGTTCAACAATTCACAAAAAACGGGATACATATTCAACAATCCTAATACTGCTCTGGCCCGATAAATTTAGCGGTGATGGTTTTTATTTTCTTTCCCTTTTCATACATCCCTATTATAATATTTGTTTTCCAGCCTTTAACATCACTCCTGTTTAATTTCACAAAAAACTGCAACTGTGAGTAGTCTTCTTTTTTAACTATTTTACTGAAACTGCCCACATATTCAATTTCGCCACTGATATTTTCCAACTTTAAGATAAATGGAATGTCTTCGTGTGTTTTGTTTGCAAGCTTAAGATTGTAAAGGTTGGCAATCTTTCCGTCAGGCATGGTAGTGTACGTTTGGCCGGAAGTACGCATCAGTCTAGCATCCAGGTCGCTGCGGCTCACCAAAAGAAATACAAGCAAGGATAACAGGATGCTCAATACACCTGTATAGGCTTTTACCCTGGTTGTAAATTTTAGTTTTACGCCTTCGGTGATGCTGTTTTCAGAAGCATATCTAACGAGACCAGTCGGTTTTTTTACGCTTGTCATAATTGCATCGCATGCATCAATACAAGCAGTGCAATTTACGCATTCCAGTTGGGTACCGTTCCGGATATCAATACCAGTCGGACAAACTCTTACACAGGCGAAACAATCAATGCAATCGCCCTGGGGTTTCTCTGCTTCGTTTTTTTGAATTGTAAGGCCACTGTCTTTTTCTATAACATTATCTTCCCCATAGTCCTCTTTTTTATGTTGTTTTGATAATCTTCCTCTTGGTTCGCCACGCAAACGGTCATAAGCAACGAGGATTGAATTTTTATCGAGCAGTACACCCTGCAATCTTCCATAAGGACAAACCACAATGCATGCCTGTTCCCTGAACCACCAGTATACAAAGAAGAATACGGCAGTAAAAATAGTGAGAGAGATCAAGGTACCTATATGTGCTGCAGGATAGTTGATATATTCCAATACCTTATCCATGCTAATTAGGTAAGCCAGGAAAAAATTGGCAAGAATAAAAGAAATGGTAAAGAATAGGAGGAATTTTACGACCCTTTTCCTTGTCTTTTCAGCATTCCAAGGCATTTCTCTCAATTGCTTTTGTTTTGCGGAATCTCCATCTATCCAATATTCAATTTTACGAAATACCATTTCCATAAAAATCGTCTGCGGACAGGCCCATCCACAAAATATACGGCCAAAAACTACCGTGAATAAAATCACAAATACAATGAACGTGATCATTGCAATACCGAAGATGAAAAAGTCCTGTGGCCAGAATATCATACCAAAAATGATAAACTTACGCTCAAGCACATTGATCATCAGCAAAGGCTCATCGTGCACTTTGATAAAGGGAAGTGTAAAAAAAACTATCAGGTAAAAAATGCTAAACAGCGTTCTCCGGTTATACAACCTGCCTTTCGGTTTTTTAGGATTGATAAAATTTCTCTTACCATCCTTGGAGATAGTGGCTACAGAGTCCCTGTAACTACCTTTTGCATCACATACTTCAATTTTTGCTTCCATATTGTTCTTTAATTATAGTTTGTGTGTTCCTCAGCAGGTTAAATTTGGATCAACCAGCATCCAGTGTTTCCCGTTTAGGTTAGATAAAAACGGTTGATCGCTTATCTTTCAAATCCGGCAAAATAATTTTATGTTCTTTTACCAATAGTCCTTTTTCTTCGCTTGCAACCTTCCAGGTTTGATAGCCGCCGGAAAGGTTAAATACATTATTAAATCCATTTTGTCTTAGTATCCGCTGTGCCAGGTATCCTCTCAGGCCAGCTTCACAATAGATATAGATGGTTTGATCTTTTGAAATTTCATCCAGCCTGTTGCGTATCTCATCCACCGGTATATTTATTGCGCCGGCAATATTACCTGCATCGAATTCGTCTTTGCGCCTGACGTCCAGCAGCAGGTTGCCGGTTTGTATATTGCCGATTTCATTCCAGTAAAAGATCCTCAACCGTTCCAGTAAAATATTTTCTGCTACAAACCCTGCCATGTTTACAGGATCTTTTGCAGAGGAGTAGGGAGGTGCATAAGCATGTTCAAATTCAACCAGGTCGTATATGGTTCCGCCCTGCTTTATGTAAGATGATAAAATATCAAGCCGCTTATCCGCACCGTCAAAGCCGGCGACCTGTGCACCAAACAAACGACCATCGTTGGGCGAAAATGCGATCTGGATAGTCATTTGTTTCGCATCAGGATAGTAAGAAGCGTGTGAACCGTTATGTGTTGTAGATACAATGTGATTGATATTGGCCATTGTTAGATGTTTGGAAGCTACACCAGCGGTACCCATGGTCATATCAAACACCTTTACTATAGCTGTATTGATGGAGCCATTGTATTTTTGAACATTTCCCATTACCAGGTTGCTGGCGCAGATGCGTCCCTGTTTATTAGCCGGCCCTGCCAAATAGGTAACCATGGCTTGTCCTGTAAGCGGGTTTGCAAATTCAATTGCATCACCCACTGCATAAATATCTGGCTCTGATGTCTGCAGGTATTCATTCACCCAAATTCCCTTTGCAGCACCAATTTTTAATCCTGCCTGCACAGCAAGTTTCGTATCCGGGCGAACCCCGATAGAAAGTAATACTATATCAGCCCTCAACCGTTCTCCGCTGTTTAGTGTAACTTCTATTTCATCGCCCTCTTTGCTAAATCCTGTTACGGCTGTACTTAGTTTAAGATCAACACCCTTACTGCGTATATGTTGTTGCGCAATTGCCGCCACCGGAAAGTCAACCGGGGCCAGTATTTGATTGCCCATTTCGATGATCGCAACCTGCAAGCCAAGGTCATGGAGATTCTCTGCCATTTCCAGCCCGATAAACCCTGCACCAATTACAATTGCTTTCTTTGTGCCTTTTTGCTGCACATAAGCTTTGATATAGTCGGTGTCTTTTACATTCCTAAGCGTAAATATCCCTGCTGTATTTATTCCTGGCAATGGTGGTCGTAAGGGTTCGGCGCCTGGTGAAAGCACTAATTTATCATAAGTTTCTTCATACATTTCTCCGGTTAACTGGTTAATTGCATTTATAGTTTTCCTTGTTGGGTCTATCGAGAGTACCTCAGTAGTAGTTCGCACATCGATATTAAACCGCTGATTAAATGAAGCTGCTGTTTGAACAAACAATTTGTTTCTATCCGTTATCACATCCCCGATATAATAAGGCAAACCACAATTAGCATAAGAAATATATTCTCCCTTTTCGAAAATGATGATTTGTGCATGTTCATCCAGCCTTCTTAATCTTGCGGCTGTACTGGCGCCCCCTGCCACTGCACCTACTATTATGTATTTCATTTTTTGTAACTGGTTTGATTGACATAAAAGAACGTGCAAACCTATCATGTAAACCAAAAGCAAACCGTAACATTTATCACACAACACAGCTTTAGCGTTCATTCCGGTCGATATCATAACACTCCCTGATAAAGATCATACATCACTCCAGTGCTAACAATGCACACGAACAAATTATTTCCGCCTAATACGCATCTTAACGGCAGAAAAAAGAATGCCCAACAGCTTTCAAATCAAAAGCAATGGTTTTTAGATCTGTAACCTTTGTTACTCATCGACTGGACTATGACCTATAGTTTTGTCCCACTAAAGTGAATTGATGAGATTGCTTAAGGCATTAAAGGGAACTAACACGGTCAGCGTTGCCGCTAAATTCAACAACAGACATGGAGGCAGCAAAGAGGAAATGACTGTTCTTATGGGTGCAGCTAACATTTCAAAAAAGGATGTTGCAGGCAACGGGCAAACGTACAAAGAATTTTTAACCACAATCACTTTGCTGAATTGCCTGGAGCAGTCAACAAAAGTATATAAACAGGCCGGGTGTTTTTTCGGCTTGGGAAGCAAAACAATATGAATATGAAGCAGTCAATACGGGGTAACTGGAATTTTATGCGATTGTTAAGATTGGGTGTAGGTGTTTTTATCATAGTCCAGGCTGGAATGACAAAAGACTGGTCGCTGGGGATTTTGGGGCTGCTTTTTGCGATCATGCCGCTGTTCAATATTGGTTGCTGCGGAAGCGGAGGATGTGCCGCGGCGACTCCAACACGAAGTGCGGAAACTACAAAAGAAATTACCTATGAAGAAGTGGTTTAAAAGAAACCTGCTTTATATTTTAAGAGCCTTTGCCGGAGCTATCGCTGGATGTTTATATTATCAGCAAACAGGATGTGCATCGGGCAACTGCATGATTACATCAAAGCCAGTAAACAGTACTTTATACGGGACATTAATTGGGGAACTTGTTTTTGGGATGTTTAAAAAGATAACGGTTGCCAAAATGAAAAGTAGTTCACTTTCAAGCCTGGTGGTAACGCCTGCCTTTAATTGAAAGAAATACCGCAATAAAATGAAGTAACAAGAATTAAAAAATTATAAAACATAGAACAATGGGCTTTTTACAAAAATTATTTGGTGGAGGTCAAACAGTGGATCTAAAACAGGTGATCGCTGAAGGCGCTTTTTTAGTAGACGTAAGAACACCGGGAGAATTTGCCGGTGGTCATGTAAAGGGGTCTGTCAATATTCCTTTAACAGCCATACCAACACAATTGGCTAAATTTAAAAACAAGAAAAACATCATTGTTTTCTGTCTCAGCGGTGGCAGAAGCAGCAGGGCTAAAGCTATATTAGAGCAGAATGGTTTTACCAATGTGATCAATGGGGGCACATGGATCCAGGTGAATCAATATGTTAGTTGAGTTTAAGATCCTGAATAAGATATTGAGTGGATCCGGTATTCAGGTCTTTCATTTTCCTGCCAGGTAAATCGATATTTTTGGTATTGCAATATTGGATCGTGACATTGCATAACCACTCTGTCATCCAATTTTTCCAGTAGCTCTCCCAGCACAAATTGCAGCATTCCTTCGTGCCGGTAATACAACTTTTTCAATGTAGTGTTACGGGAAGCGAAGGCGTTTATCAATATCAATTACTAACTGCCTGTATTAAACTATTTTCAGATAAAGCACAGGAATCTTTCCTGTGCTTTTGTTATTGGATACTATTTAAACTCTCCACTGTAATTCTACCGCTTATCTTTGTTGTCTTTTTAAAAGAAGCCCATATTGTCGTCAATAAAAAAAATATACCAATACATTATCAACTACCTCCGTACTAAACTCAGCAGGGGGCAGTTCATCATGATAATAGCCACCCTGGTGGGCATTGCAGCGGGCCTGGTGGCAGTGTTGCTTAAAACGCTGGTGCATTACGCTCACCAGTGGATCGAACACATCCCGGTTTCCCGTTTTGCCTATTTACTTTTTCCAGCCCTGGGCTTATTACTTTGTGTATTCATAATCCGTCATTTTTTTGGAGGGCAGATCGAAAAGGGTATTGCCATGGTGCTTAAATCGATCGCACTCAAATCTTCTTTTATCCCGTTAAAACATACCTACCTGCACGTGATCACCAGTGCCGTTACGGTTGGCTTTGGTGGTTCTGCCGGGCTGGAAGCGCCGATTGTTGCTACTGGCTCTGCAGTTGGTTCTAACCTGGCACGTATCAGCGATCTTAATTATCCTGAGCGTACCCTGGTGATTGCCTGTGGCGCTGCGGCCGGCATTTCGGCTGTATTCAATGCGCCCATCGCCGGGGTGATATTTGCTGTGGAAATATTATTGGCAGAAACAGTTGTTAGCTATTTTATCCCGCTGATCATTTCGTCTGTTGCAGGGGTGTTATGCTCAAAGATCATTTTGCAGGAAGAGGTGCTTTTTAATTTTGCACTAAAGCAAAGTTTCAATTACAAAAACGTTCCCTTTTATATTTTACTGGGTGTGCTGGCGGGCTTTGTCTCTTTATATTATGCCAAAGTTTTTAAAGCGGTAGAAGGGAAATGGCATCATTCAAAAAGCAATGCTTATGTAAAAGCGGCGTTCGCTGGATTGGTATTGATGCTGATCTGTTTTGTATTTCCACCGTTGTTTGGCGAAGGCTATTCAAGTATCAAGGCCGTTGCCAACGGAACCCTTAAAACTTTTACAGATAACAGCCGCCTGTTCTCATTGCTGGATGATAACTGGGGCCTGTTTGCATTTACCGCTGCCATTGTTTTGTTTAAGCCCATCGCTGCTGCAGTTACCATTGGTGGAGGTGGTAATGGAGGAAATTTTGCGCCCTCCCTTTTTACCGGCTCCTACCTCGGTTTTGCATTTTCCAAACTACTGAATAATTTGCCCTGGATAAAGATCCCGGAAGGTAATTTCAGCCTGGTGGGTATGGCCGGGGTGTTAAGTGGGGTGATGTATTGCCCCCTGACCGCCGTGTTTTTAATTGCCGAGATCACCAATGGGTATGAATTGTTTATTCCGCTGATGATCGTGTCTTCCATTTCCTTTTTTATTGTAAAAAGCTATGAACCATTTTCAATGGAAATAAAAAAACTGGCAATGGAAGGGCAGGTGTTTACACATAAAAAGGAAAAAAATATTTTAACCACATTGAAGCTGGATGATATGCTTACCGACACCTATGAAACAATCTCCATCGATAAAAAACTGAAAGATCTCATAGAGATCGTTAAACGAAGCGAAAAAAATATTTTTGCTGTCACTGATGGTAAAGGGAGATTTGCGGGCATCATCGAACTGAATGATATTAAGCAAAAGATATTTTACCCGGAACAGTTTGAAAAAGTGTCTGTAAAATCATTGATGAAAAAGCCTGCGGCCATATTGCGTGAGGCACAGGATATGCATACGGTGATGGAAAAATTTGACCTGGTTCAAACATGGTACCTCCCGGTACTCAACAAAGAAGAAAAATTTGTGGGATTTATTTCCAAAACCAAACTGTTCAGCAAATACCGGGAGATACTCTCACAACAGGGTGACCTTTACGAATGATTTATGGTTTGTCTAACACAACAATCGGATTGTTACTTTCGGGATGCTGGATGATATGAGCTTTAACATCAAATACGTTTTCTATGATTGCCGCAGTTACTACTGCTTCCGGGTTTCCCTTTGCTGCCAGTTCGCCATTTTTTAAAAAGATGATATTGTCTGCGTACTGTAACGCAAGGTTGATGTCATGCATTACCGCAACGATCACCGTGTTTGCATCCAGCATTGACCGGGCAACCTGTAAAAACTCCTGCTGGTACCTGATGTCAAGATTATTCAGTGGCTCATCCAAAAAGAGATAACGGCAACCTGCAGTTGGTTTTTCCCATACCTGTACCAACAATCTTGCAAACTGAACCCGCTGTTTTTCGCCGCCACTCAGGGTTAAATAATTTCGATCCCTGAACTGTTCAAGCTGCATTTTGTTCATCACTTCCCGGCAAAAAGCTTCATCTGTTGGGCCTGCAGAGAAGGTAAAATGCGGATACCTGCCCATCATTACCACTTCCTCTACCGTCAATGGGAAACTCAATTCAGGTTGCTGGCTCATCACCGCTCTCATTGATGCAAGTGTGATTGGCTCTAGAGAAGCAATGCTTTGATCACCATAAAAAACATCACCGGTAAAATCTTTTATCTCTCCACTGAATATTTTGAGAAAGCTTGATTTGCCTGAACCATTGGGCCCCAGTATCATATTGAATTCGCCCGGCAAAAAACGGGCAGATAAATGCTGAAGGATTGTTTTGCCTCCAGCCCTGTATCCAATATTTTCTGTTCTAAGCATTGTAACCTCCTTTTTGCCCGCCCACATTGAATTTTTTCAGGAGTATGATAAAAACAGGCGCTCCCACCAGGGAGGTAATGATGCCGATCGGTATTTCGGCAGGGGCCAGTAACAATCTTGCGCCCATGTCTGCCCATGTTAGCAGTATGGCACCTGTTATCATCGAGGCAGGTAATAATTTTTTGTTGTCGCTGCCCATCAGCAAACGAAGAATGTGCGGCACAATGAGTCCCATAAAACTGATCACGCCCGTAAAGGCGGTTGCCACAGCCACCATCGCCGTGTTCATGATCATCACCCTCACTTTTAATTTGCCCACATCCACGCCAAGGTAAGCGGCTTCTTCTTCGCCCAGCAGCAGCGCATTCAATTTTTTTGAATACCGGAACGATACTCCGAAAACCGCAGCAGCAACAATAACGGTAATGCACACCTGCATCCAGTTGGCGCCGGTAAAAGTGCCCAGGTTCCAGAAGGTAATGCTTCTTGCCTGCGGATCCCTGGCAATATAACTCATGAACCCAGTTCCGCTCAAACCGATCGCATTGATGGCGATGCCTGTAAGCAACAACGACATGATGGAAACATGTTTTGCATTTTTGGCCAGCGAGTACACAACAAAAGTTGCCAGCAGCCCGCCTGCGAAGGCGAATAATGGGATGAGCCAAGTGCCCGCAATAGCTTTCAGTGCAGGACTGAACCCGGCGGATAATACATACACCACGGAGGCGCCAAAAGCTGCACCGGCACTGGTGCCTGTGAGCCCGGGTTCTACGATCGGGTTCCTGAAAAGGCCCTGCATCAGCACCCCGGAAACGGCCAGGATGGCCCCGGTAACAGCACACAACAGCACTCTTGGTAAACGCAGTTGCCAAAAGACTGCTTCGTGAATACTGGAAGCCTGCGCTCCTGTAAAAAAATGAGTGATCGCTTTGCACATATCCGTAACGGTTATAGATACGGCGCCAAAAGCAATGGCGCATACCATTGTTACCAACAATAGCATGAACAACAAAGGCAAGAGCAGTTTACTTTTTTTGTACATCAGCAGGATGGATGAGCTTCATCAGTTTCATGATATTTTCGGGAGAACGTGGTCCAAAATAAACCAGGTCATGCTCTTCAAAACGGTAGATACGATTGTTTTTTGCCGCATTCGTTAAGGCAACACCCGGTACCTCTTTGAATTTTTCTGCTCCTCCCATTTTGTCAAAACCAAAATCTGTCGCAATGATGATATCAGGATTGGCAACAGCTACGGCTTCCGCACTGATCTGCCTTGCACCTTTGGCATCGTAGGTTACAGGCTTCCCTCCAGCCAGTTCGATCATCTTGTCGGCTGGTCCCTTGCGGCCACTCATCACAAAGAAAACATTATTGGCCTGGCCATAATGAATTACCATCACGGTGGGAGTGTCTTTCAATTCTTTTTGCGCCGTCATTACCGCTGCCATTGCGTCGTCCATGTTTTTGATGATGGAATCTGCCTTTGCAGTAACTCCCAAAAAATTGCCCAATTGTTTCAGCACGATCTTGGCACTGTCGTAAGAACTGGCTGCGCCGAATGATTTAATGTTTACACCCGCTTTTGTAAGTTGGGGCAGCACTGTTTCAGGTCCGATATCGTTTCCGTGTATTACCACATCAGGGTTGGCGGAAATAATTCCTTCGGCACTTAACATTCTGTGGTAACCTACAGTGGGTAATGCTTTGGCACTATCAGGATAAGTACTGGTAAGATCTTTGGCAACAATGTCATGCCCCTTGCCCAGTGCAAATACCATCTCGGTCAGGTGTTTTGAAACACACACAATGCGAATGTCTTTTGTTCCATCCACTTCTTTGTTTTTAAAATTGCCACAGCCTGCAAGCAGGCTAATGATACAGGAGCCAAAGATTATTTTTTTCATTGGTGGTTATGTTTAAACAGGAAAGGCAGTTTAATACTGCCTTTCCTGTTGAGTAATTAAAAGTTATAAGTGAGATTGACACCTCCAAAATAATTGGCTTTGAATGGTGCCGGCAAGTAGGCATCGGGCAACTGGTTGGAAAATACCATGTAATAATATTGTACGCCGGTGATATTGTTCGCTCCAAAATAAGCATCAATATCAAAGTGTTTTGAAAGACTCGTGTTGATACCGATTTTTGAATTGAGCAGCATAAAGCTGGTGGCTTTATTCAATCCGTCGGATGAGATGTATACCGGGTCTTTGTAAGAATAGGTAACATTGGCATACAGGCCATATTTCATCTGCAGATCTACACCTGCGTTGGCGGTAAATTTGGGTACACCCGCCACCGCCTTGCCGCTGTAATCTTCTGTAACCGTAATGGATTTCTGAATGCGGAAATCTTTGTACTTGAAGTCAGAATAAGTAAAGTTTGCGAACGGGCGAACCTTGGCAAAAAAACTATTGCCGGATTGGTACACGGTGTATTTGGCAAGGAGTTCAGCGCCTTTATGCTCCTGGGCGCCGCCATTCACCATGTATGAATACAAAGTGGCCGTTCCGCCGGCATTGGGCACTGCCACTGCCGTCATTTTGTTACTGAATTTGGCATAAAAAACAGCCAGTTCGTAACTAAAACGTTCGTTCAGCACATTGCCTTTTGATCCCACTTCAAACTGGTTGCCGATCTCTGACTTTAAGTTTTTATTTACTTCTCCTGTGAAAGGAATAAAGAAGTAAGAGCTTACCGGCGCTTTATATCCTTTGCTGTAAGATGCGTAAACCGATACTTTGTTGTCAAACACTTTGTTGATGGCAACATGAGGAGAAACAAGACCATTGTAATTGGTGGAATAGTAGTAAGGTTTTGTTGTGTTGCTGGCTACATAAAAATGATCATTTAATGTGATCTCCATAAAACTTACACCTACGCCTGCAGTTATAGAAAAATTCTTTGGCAGGGCGAGCGTCCACTCACTAAAGCCCGAAGTGGTACGGGTAATAATCACCTGGTTGCTTCTTAAAGCACCAATGATATTATAGCCGTTTGTGTCAAGCGGATTTTTTGTCATGGCATAGCCCGTGATCTGTGCGTACTGGTGCTGCGTTTCCACGCCAGTGATACCGCTTAGTGTAATGTCTTTTCCTATCAAAAATTTTGTATCAAAGGATGACCTGGCTCCAAAATTAACCGGGGCCTTGTCTGTCCATCCGCCTGCGGAACTAACGTTGTTGCTTACCCCGGATCCAAATACGGAAGTGGTGTTGGTAATACTGTTATTGAATTTATATGTGTGTGCCACGCCACCTCTTGCGCTGATGATATTGGAGTGGGCATTGTTTTTTATGTAAGCAGGATTTCCGGTATAATCAAAACTATTGTATTGTGCAATCGTGAGTTCGCCGCCTCTTTCATCATAACTGTTGCTGTAGCCGGCATAAAAACTGATGTTCTGTTTTTCATTGGGTTGAAATTCTCCTGCCACATTGATAAAACTTTTGGTGGATTTGGTGTGGCTCATAAAGCCATCACTTTTCTGCTTGCCGTAATTCACCAGTAAAGAACTGTGTTCAGTTGCCATTTGAAAATGGGTATTGTATCTTTTAAGTCCATAACTTCCCATCAGTACTTCCTGGCCAACAGATGTTTTTCCTTTTTCAGGTTTCACGGTTTTTAAATTTACGACGCCTGCAATGGCAAGGCCATACAGCGAACCTGCCGGTCCTTTGGTAACTTCCACGCTGCCTACTGATCCAAAATCAATGTCATCCATCAGGGTAATGCCCTCTGCATCTGTAATGGGAATCCCGTTCAGGTAAACTTTATAACCTTGTCCGTCAAAATTACTGTTCACGCCATTGGTGCCACGTGCGCCATTGCCATAGCCACGAATGTTGAATTGTTGCCCGGCAGCCACTGTTCTGCGCTGCATCTGAACACCCGGCACATTGCCATTGATGGCATCGTCGAGGAAAAGTCCGTTGCCCCTTTTAAGTTCTGTTGACGTTAGTTTGGTAATAGCTGCCGGCTGCGATAATAAAGATTTGTTTGTATTGGAGGTTGCGGTGATCTCTACTGCGTCAAGATCTATTTTTTCAGCCACCAGTGCGATGTTAACCGTAATGCCGCAATTGGTGATGGAAAATCTGTACGGTTCATATCCTACAAAACTTACGGTGATCGGAGTGGTGATATTACAGTCTGCAGTAAACGTTCCTTCATTGTCGGTAGTGGCCTGGTTTTTTCCCTGGTAAGCTACCGTAGCACCTTTCAGGGGCTCATTTGTTTTGCTGTCAACTACTTTCCCGGTTATTATTCTCTGGGAAAATACCGGAAAGGAAGTGATTAATAAAAATGCCAGTATAATACTTCGTTGCATAATTGATAAATGTTGATAATTGAAAATGATAGTTAACCCGGGCTGCAAATTGCTGCCGGGATACAATGTTAGTTGGTAAAGCTTATGATATAGTTGTGCGGTATTGTGGTGGGGGCGTAACGATCTCCCTGCTTTCAGACAAGGGCGTTTCTTTAAAAATAAAATATATTACTTCGGAGATATCGGTGAGCAGCAGGCTGATCTCTGAGTTAACAACTAAATAATCATCTACCTGCAGTTTTAAAATATGCTTGTTTTTTTGGTCGGATGATTTGCCGGTATGTTGTTGTACTGCCTTGCTGATCTCCTTTTGCAGGATTTCTTCTTTTTTATCATTCAGGCAATGCAGGTAGGTTTTGCCGTTCCTGTTTTCCACCCGTTGTACATCATACATTTCTCCCGCCATGCAAAATTCCCTGTTCTCTTCCTGCCAGGTGATCCGGCCTTTATTTTTTTCTAGTTCAATCACCTCCAAAAAATTATTCAACCGGCCGGAAGACAGTGCTGCTTTCACCTGTTCTTTTAGCCTGTATTCCTGGTAACTGTAATACACAAAATACCCTGCCTCGTTAAAACAAAGGGCTATTAAAACAAATATGATGAAACACTTGCGCAATTAAATAGTGGTAAAGCATGCAAATTATTGTTTTTTGCTTATCCTGCCAACATTGGAATCTGCGGCCATTGCAGGCCCGGTACGTTCAGTTTTTGATTTTTCAATTTATCAGTTACATTTGAAAAATGTTGACCAACGATTTGCTGCTTAAAGCATTTGATTTAATGTGCGCTGCCAAAGCGATGGCCGCAACTTATGAAAACAACCGGCAAACCTGCAGGTATGTACACTCAACTTCAAGGGGCCACGAAGCCATTCAACTGGCAACGGCTTTTCAGCTTCAGCCATCTGATTATGTTTGTCCCTACTACCGGGATGAAAGCATGATGCTCGGTCTCGGTTTTACTCCATATCAATTGATGCTGCAGTTGCTGGCGAAGGGCAATGATATTTTTACAGGCGGCAGGGAATATTACAACCATCCAAATTATCGTGACGCCGGCAAGCCGGTGATCATTCACCAGAGCAGCGCTACCGGTATGCAGGCCATTCCCGCTACCGGTATCGCACAGGGTATAAAATATCTTGAAACGGTTGGGGCGCAGGGGCCTGGAAATTTGGGCTATACTCAACCGGTAGTAATCTGTTCATTGGGCGATGCATCTGTAACCGAAGGTGAAGTGAGTGAAGCCTTCCAGTTTGCGGCGTTGCACCAACTGCCCATAATTTACCTGGTACAGGACAATGACTGGGGCATCAGTGTATCATCGGCTGAAGCCAGGACTGCCAATGCCGCAGAATTTATACATGGGTTTAAAGGCGTCAGTGCAGTAAGTATTGATGGCAGTGATTTTGAGAAGAGCTTTGAAACAATGGAAAAAGTGGTGGCGGAAGTGAGAACAAGCCGCAGGCCCTGGTTGGTTCATGCAACCGTACCCTTGCTTGGCCATCATACCAGCGGTGTTAGGAAAGAATTTTACAGAACCGAAGAGAACCTGGCAAAGCATGCACAGGATGATCCTTTTGATAAACTTAAAAACCGGTTGCTGCAGATCGGCATTGTGGAATCGCATTTGGAGATGCTGGAAAATACCAATGCGGCAGCTGTTGCAAAGCAATTTGCGGAAGCTCTTGCATCACCGGAGCCGGATCCATCCACTGCAACAGATTTTGTGTTTGTGCCTACCCCGGTTACAGAAGAGCGGGGTAACAGGGCACCGGTTGGTAAAGAAAAAGTGTTGATGGTAGATGCCGCCCTGTTTGCCATCAGGGAGATCATGGCTTCCTGCCCCGAAGCGGTTTTATATGGGCAGGATGTTGGCAGAAGGCTGGGCGGTGTATTCCGGGAAGCCGCTACCCTGGCAGAGCAGTTTGGTGATCACAGGGTATTTAACACGGCCATACAGGAAGCCTATATCATCGGCTCAACAGTGGGTATGAGTGCGGTGGGGTTAAAACCAATCGTGGAAATCCAGTTCGCAGATTATATTTATCCCGGGCTGAACCAGCTGGTAACGGAGATATCTAAAAGCTGCTATCTAAGTTGTGGCAAATTCCCTGTGCAAACCCTCATCCGGGTGCCGGTTGGCGCCTACGGCGGCGGCGGTCCCTACCACAGTGGAAGCATAGAAAGTACGCTGTTGACAATCAAAGGAATTAAGATAGTATATCCGTCCAACGCAGCAGATATGAAAGGGTTGATGAAAGCTGCCTTTTACGACCCCAACCCGGTTGTAATGCTGGAGCACAAAGGATTGTACTGGAGTAAAGTACCAGGCACGGAAGATGCCAAAACAATAGAACCGGCAGAAGACTATTGTATTCCCCTGGGAAAGGGAAGGGTAGCATTGAATGCGCTTCAGCAGGAGATCGACAATGGAGCTACCTGTTGTGTGATCACTTACGGAATGGGCGTTTACTGGGCATCTGCTGCAGCAAGACGATTGCCGGGGCAGGTAGAAATAATCGACCTCCGTACTTTATTTCCCCTGGATGAAGCATTGATCTTTGAAACCGTACAGCGGCACGGCAAATGCTTGATCCTTACCGAAGAACAGCAGAACAATTCCTTTGCGGAAGCACTGGCCGGCAGGATATCTAAAAAATGTTTTCAGCACCTTGATGCTGCGGTGGAAGTACTGGGTGCCCTGGATGTGCCTGCGATACCGATGAACACAGGGCTTGAGCAGGCAATACTGCCCGGTGCAGATAAAGTTTATAACCGTTTGCTTGAACTATTAAATAATTAGCCGAAATTTTTGCTTAAATCTCCTATATTTGCACCCCCAAATGTCAGGGTATCTGCCGGTAACGAACGATCAACTGGTTTGGTGAATTGAATAATAAATGTCGGGGTAGCTCAGCTGGTTAGAGCATCGGATTCATAACCCGAAGGTCGGCAGTTCAAGTCTGAGTCTGCTCCCCGATACAAAGCCCTCTCAGGAGGGCTTTTTTATTGGATTATCTTCTCCCTCCAGCATTTTGGCTTCCCTCCATTGAGAAATAAATTTAGTTGCTGCCCCTACCCAAAAGAACATCTGATAATTCACAGCAGGATACTCATTTTCTGGCAGAGAATTCTTTTACTGAATCTGGAAAAACTATCACAGTCTTAAGTTTTGAACCTTGAGAACGAGTGAGTTAAGGTTTGGCATACCGCTGGCATATTTGTTTCGTACCATCTAATCACCCCTCTAAATGATCGCTCATGAAAACAATTCAAATACTTCTTACTGGTCTGCTTTTTTATTCCGGTGCATTGGCAGTACCCATTACCAATATGGTAAAAATAGATACCCGCTTATACAGCGGCGCTACGATCATCGATGCGAATGTAGTTGTATTTGATGTTGCTTATTCCAATGCGGTTGATGGGGATGATGCTTTGAAAATGAGCAACAGCGGAGAAAATTTTGCTATCCAGCGGGGCAACGCTGCATTGGTTGTAGAAGGAAGGCAACCTGCTGTTGTAAATGACGAAGTGCCTTTTAAGATGTGGAATATGCGGCCGCAGGTTTACAGGCTGGAGATCATTACGGCCAACCTGCTTACACCTGGCCTGGTGGCGGTGCTGGAAGACGCCTACCTGCATACAGCCATTGCGCTGAATCCAAACGGTACTACCACTGTAAATTTCGCAGTGAACAGCAATGCCGGTGCTGCAGCTTCTAACAGGTTCAGGATCATTTTCAGGGAGGCAGATCCCGGCCCCTTGCCGGTAACGTTCATCAGCGCTGGAGCTCAGAGAATCACCGGTGCTGTAGCGGTGAATTGGAAAGTGGCCGGAGAAAATAATGTGCTGTATTATGAGGTGGAGCGTTCGGCAGACGGTATTCATTTTAGCAAAACAGGCAGTACAGCCGCACTGGGCAACAGCGCCAACGAACGCACTTATAAAAACACCGATTACACAGCGCCTGCCACCACTCTTTTTTACCGGGTCAACAGTGTTGATAAGGATGGAAAAAACAAGTACAGCAGTATCGTAAAAGTAAATGCAGGCAATACGGGGCAGGAGCTTACTGTTATTGCCAATCCTGTTCAAAACGCATTGTTGCAGGTGCGTTTCAGGCAACAGGCAGCCGGCAGGTACAGCATCAAATTATTCAGCAGTGCAGGAGCCTGCATTGTTACCGGCGTGGTTAACCATGCTGGCAGCAATGCGACCGAATCTTTTAGCCTGCCTGCGACAATGCCCCACGGAATTTACCGGCTGCAGATCAATACCCCCGGTAATCTTGTCATAAACCGGGCTGTAATAATTGATTAAACCAATAACGTATTATAAAACAAAAAAGAGACCGCCGCAGCGGTCTCTTTAAGATAATATGCGTTGATGTTACTTGACTTCCATTTTAAGTAGTAATTCACTTTCAATAAATCCTTCCAGCTCATCCCCCACAACACATTCACCAACCCCGGCCGGTGTGCCGGTAAAGATGAGGTCGCCAATGTTTAGCGAAAAGTAATTTGAAATGTGTGAGATGATCGATTCAAAATTAAAGATCATCTGGTTGCAATTGGCCTGCTGAACCAATTCCTTATTCTTGTAAAAACTAAAATTGATATTTTTCTTATTGAATGCAGGTGTAATGTCTATGAATTTGCCCACTGCAGCAGAATTGTCAAACGCTTTTGCTTTTTCCCAGGGCAATCCTTTTGCAGCCAGGTCATTCTGCAGGTCCCTCGCTGTAAAGTCGATGCCAACGGTTACACCATTGTAATAATTGGCGGCATGCCGTTCCTGTATGTATTTACCATTTTTTGAGATGCGCAGCACCAGCTCACATTCATAATGCAGTTCATTGGTGAATTCGGGGTAATAAAAAGGCGTATGACTTTGCAACAAAGCGCTTTTAGGCTTCATGAAAATCACTGGCTCGTCTGGTATATCGTTACCAAGCTCTTTGGCATGTGCCGCATAATTTCGGCCTACACAAATTATCTTCATTGTTCTGTTGTTAAGAGGATATCAGGTTAGAAAAACGAATATAAACAAATCGGGTAAAAAAACAACTATGAAATAGTAAAATTACTAATGCACTTATTGTATGGTGATTTTATTTACTTCGGTCATGGTTTGTTCTATTCCAATGGTTGCAAATTTTTCTATGATATCAACGCATTTTTGAATTTTTAATTGTACAACGGGGATTTCCGCAGCAGTCCATTTACCTAAGACAAACTCCGCCTGCATTCCTTTTGGGTAATTATTGCCAATACCAAAACGCAATCTTGGATACCTGTCGTGCCCCAGGTTGGCTTCTATGTCTTTCAAACCATTGTGGCCGCCTGCCGATCCTGCAGCCCGGAGACGTATTTTGTCTAAGGGCAAAGCAATATCGTCCAGGATGGTCAACGTATTTTCCAATGGTACTTTTTCCTTGTCTACCCAGTACTTAAATGCCTTGCCGCTTAAATTCATGTAAGTGGTAGGGCAGATGCAGACAAACGGTTTGCCCCTGAATTTTACTTCAGCCACATAGGCCAGCCGGCCTTCGCGGAAACTGCCGCCATGCTTTTGCACAAAAGCAT
>APMI01005804.1_pt1 | contig 20293 bp, 15 predicted proteins | sample 667938 | NCBI WGS metagenome assembly APMI01 (sample SAMN01084076, study PRJNA167559) | wastewater metagenome | biome: Wastewater | place: Denmark: Ejby Moelle, Odense | collected 2011-11-28 | reverse complement strand
GCTGGGCCTGAAGAAGAAGTCGGAACGCCGCTCGCCGACCAGAGCGACCAAGGCCGGCGCCGGGCAGGGCTAAGCAAACCCGCCCCGCCCAAAATGTAGGGGCGACTTCAGTCGCCCGACACCACCCCGCAATACCAGACACGAAGGCCCGGCAAGTTGCCGGGCCTTTTGTATGAATTGAGGCTGCGTTTGTCTGTGATCGGCGGGCAGATTAGTGACTTTTTGCACAAGGAGCCCTGCTGCACGGCTTCTCATGTGCATGAGACTATATGCATAGGAGTCGGCTGAAATGAGATGCCAACTGGTAAGCAAAGGCAGTAGTCGGCCCGGAGCGGTCAGCGGTCAGCGGTCACCCTTCAGCTAGAGGAGATATGCAATGATCGTCCGAAATATGACGAGGGAGCGCATGAAAAAGAATACTGTCTTCAAGGGTAGTGCCGCCATCGGCAATTCCGGTATCAAAAAGCATTTCAAGAATGCGGAGCCTTGGCAACCTCTATTTGAGCTGGTTTGGAACGGCTTTGATGCTGCTGCGAGCTTCGTATCCGTCACTGTGGTTGAGAACGATATGCACGGCGTGGAGCGCGTCATCGTGCTGGACAACGGTGACGGCATAGAGTTCGATACCCTGAACGACACGTTCGGTAGCTTCAACGATTCGGCGAAGAAGGCCAACCTCTCGATGAAGGGCGAGCATGGTCGCGGGCGTCTCGCGTTCCATCTGCTTTGCCGCAACGCATCGTGGTTCAGTAGGTTCAACAACGTTGATGCAGTAATCGACGTCGCTGAGCCGACCATCAAAGATTTTGAAGGGCGGCTTCTGGAGAGGTCCGAGCAGAAGCTGGAGCTGCTGACGCAAGGAAAGGGCACTCTGGTGGAGCTCACGCATTTCACAGGCGCTCTGCCGGAGCCGGATGAGCTTCGCGAGAAGTTTTCCGTCGAGTTCGGTTGGTACCTTGCCGTGCATCCGGTGAAACAGGTGGTACTGAACGGACTTCCCATTCTGGTTCCGAAACATGAAGCGGTTCAGAAGGAAATTGCGGCCGACGACGCTGTCTTCCAGGCCCAGGTTATTCGCTGGGAGCAACGGCCCACTTCGGAGATGTCATACCTATACCTGCTCAATTCCAGCGGTGCACCGGTCTACAAAGTGCTGAGCTCGCTCAACAAGAAGCCCAACTTCTTCACCAGCATATGCGTGACATCAGCATGGGTTGACACCTTCTCGAAAGAGCAGGATCTGCTGACTCCGGAAGCGCACACGCCGGCATCGCCAACCTGGAAGAAGTTCAAGTCACAGCTGGACCGCTTGAGCCAGTCCGTCTACGACGATTTCCTACGCATGCGAGCCGAGGAGGTGGTGCAGGGCTACGAAGATGAAGGTTACTTCCCGAGCTACGCGGGAATGGATGATACGGAGAAAGTATGGCGGCACCAGCACACCCGCGAGTTGGTGCGGAGCATCTACATTGCTGAACCGCGTGTCTTCCACAAAGCCACCAAGAAGCAGGCGAAGCTCATCATTCGACTTCTAGATAGGCTCTCTGTCTCAAACGAGAACGATGCCCTGTTCGAGGTGCTCGAAGGTGCGCTCGACCTCGATGCGAAGTCGATGCAAGACCTAGCAAAGCAATTACATCGCACAACGCTCGAGAATATCGTTGCGAGCATTGAGGTGCTGCAACGACGAGCTACCGCGGTACAGCAGCTGCGGTACGTGATGAACGAACACTACCGCGAGGTTCTCGAGACGCCTGACCTGCAAAAGGTCATCGAGAGCAACACGTGGCTGTTCGGGCCCCGCTACGAGACCATAGGCGCGGAGGAGGACACCTTCGCTAAGATTGTTCGCCGCATGCGGAACGAGGTCATGGCACGGTCGCCTCTGAGCATGGAAGACGTAGATGAGGAGGCAGATTTTCCCGGTGCGCAGCGGCAAGCTGACCTCTTCATGGCACGAAAGTTTCCAGCCTTTGATTCGCTGGGGAGCAGGGTCTACAAATGCATCCTGGTGGAGATAAAGCGGCCGGCGATATCGCTTAACAAGAAGCACCTCCGGCAGCTCGAGGATTATGCGGAAATCATCGCTAGTGAGCCACAGTTCAAGTCGGAGAAGATGCATTTTGAGCTCATCCTCCTTGGGCGCCAGATTTCGTCTGCGGACACCATCATCACAAGTCGGTTGAACGCCCATGTCTTGCGCAACGACCCGGGCCTAGTGACTGATGATCCGCGTATGAAGCTATACGTCATGAACTGGTACACGCTGCTTGATGGCTTCGAGCTGACGCACGGCTTCATGCTCGACAACCTCAAGCTCAAGCGAGATGACTGCACCGCCGCGACCAGGGAGGAGTTGGTTGCAGAGTTGCAGGCCGCGCACTAAATGAATAATTGATGCATGACCTTTTACTCATAAACGGACCCGCCGGGACCGTTTAATAACTCTGTTCGTCCTACACAACAATGAGTCTTCTCTATGGCATGAGAAAGCGAACCGCATACGACTCCGTATTTAGCGGAGACAGAACACCGATAATCTTCGGCCGAGAGCAAGAGCTTGCGTCGCTGAGTGCCGCAATTCTGGATAAAAGGCATTCGGTTGTTGCCATAACAGGGAACAACGCGACGGGGAAGACCCTACTTTGGATGCACTTTCTCAGAACACAGGGGATCGAACTCGCAAACAATACTGAAGTGATATCAATTCGTCACTCATCAGACAACTTCCCAACGCTAAAAAAGAATACGAGACTTGTCGTTTTAGAAGATTTAAGCTTTGACTTTTCCAGAGAGATTTCTGGACGTATTTCCTCCCTTATGACTGAAGGGAGTGAAAGGCAATTCATCCTAGTAAGCGCATTCCGGGACTTCATCGAACAATTCAATCTGGAAACGCACATTCATCTGCATGCGCTTCCTCGCCGCCACTTCCGATACCTTCCGCGCTGAATTGCTAGGATTAATGACATGAGGGTTATATTGCCCTGAGCCGTTGCCCCTTTGGGTGTTAACGGCCAACACGCCTGAATCGACTGGTAATCGTGCCGGCATGCTCGGGCGTGGCATCCACCATGAGGATATCGCCGGTTTCCGGTTCTTCGTAGAGACGCCATCCAAGTTGGAGGCCTGTCTTCTTGAAGAACCGAATAGACTTGACCGCTCCCTGCTCACAGACAAAGCCACTCCCCGAACTCTCACGGTACAACCAAAATTCAACCGTACCCTCCGCAACTCTTCCGTCACGATGGGCAATACGGGTACGAAAACGGCCATTGCCAAGCGGGCGCAACTCCATTGTCGTCAAATCATAGAAAGTGACGTATTGAGGCTGAATCAAACCTTCCGGTGTATGCGAAAACAAAGATTCCACCTGTGCGGAAACCGGCACAGGCGGATCTTCGGGACGGCCTCCGGGGTAGTTGGTAGCCGGCTCTTTGAGCCCAACTGCTAGCAAAAAATAGGTTAAGTAGTAACTGCCTTTGCTGTTGACCTCGAAAACGCCGTTGAATCGCGGGCATTGGGCCAATTCTTCTTCCGGAGGAACGTACTTGGCTTTTACGATCTCCATAATTTTTTTATAGGTAAACACCGGCAACGGGCCACCCGGGCGCTCACTCAACGAATAACAACCTGTCGCGACCAGCAACCAACCGACTAACAGTGCGCCGTTTCTCATGGCTGTTCCTTCTTGTTCTGTTGCTCAAGGCTCTGCCAGACATTCTGAATATTCTGGAAGCTGCGGGGCGGCATTCCCGCTTTGCTTATAGAAAGTCTCACTCGAGGACTCTTTGCCGTTAGAGATACGTCGCCAGCAGTTTGCCATCCGGTTGATGAACTGGCATCAGCCTTGATGGGCAGTGCGTCTGAGCTTTCGCTGGATCTCAGCGGCAACAAACTCGAGATCGACAAGCCTGGCAAGATCCCGCAGACGTTGAAGACGGGGACTGCGGGGATCACAGATACAGCCCAATCCCTCCCGCCACCCGTCCCGCACGATCTTTCGGTGCGAGGGGGCGGTAAGTTGGCGTATTCGGATTCGCCTTGTATGGGGCGAGGAAGATTGATGGTGAGCCGATGCGGTCTTTCCCTGCCGCCTCCCTCACCCCGCAAACCGGATAAAGAGCTGCTCATGCCAGCTCAGCGATGCCCACCATTGTTCGCCGCGTTGCCAGAAGTCGTAGCCGTGCCGGGATATCTGGTAGTACTGGATGCCGTTCAGTGAATTCGTTTCGGCGATCCATTCGTGCTCGAGGAGGTAGTTGAAGAGTGTGGCGACGTGGGGCTGACCGTCGAGAAAGCACTCGAAGGCGCCGGGGCCGGCGATGACCAGCAGGTTTCCGGCGGCAAGGGATCGGAGCATGGAGAGCAGCCAGAAGCGGTGGGGAATGCCGCTTGGTGTCGGTGTGCTGGCGCTCATGGCGGGTGTCAGGCGTCCCGCGCGGTTTTGTTTTTGTACATGCTGCTCTTGGCGTGCCTGATGAGTTGGCCGGCTTTGCTGCCGTGTTCGGTGCATGGCGCCAGGCCGGACTTTGGCTGCGGAACGTTAAACGCCTGGGGCATGTTGCGGGGCATCGGGTGTCGGACTTTCTTACCGGATCTGGTCGGTGTGAGCAGGGAAACCTTCGAGCCCTTCGCCGATGATACCGGGTACTGGTGTTTGCGCGCGTCTCCGGATGACGCGCGCGGATTTGCTTACGCGGCCTTGCGCAGGTATCCGGATGCGTCGACGACGCTGGCCGAATGTTCGAGCCGTTCGATGACTTCGTAGCGCTCCTGCGCCTGTTCTTCGGTGAAGTAATACGAGGTGACGAAGATCCGTCGTGCTACTTCTTGCTCATGCTGCGGCTCCGGTTTTTCCCTGACGAAAAAGCGGTAGCGGGTTTCTGTTTCCATGACGTTTCCTTCATGAGTGACGAGACTGTTTATCGAGCGAAATGCCTTCTTGCCAGTGATCGACGTCGGGCTCGCGGTGTCCTGAGACATGCAGCCCGGAAGTTGCCAGCCGTGCGAGGCGTGACTTGTTCGTCGTCTGGACTTCCCAGAGCAAGGCGGAGTCAAGCAAGGTAAGCATGGCCGCCAGCAGGACCCTGTACTTCATTCTTTCCGGCTCCTCGAGGCTGAGCAGTGTGAGTGGCGGCCGCTCAGGGTGACAGCAATACATTGCAGTATTTCGGTGCCCTCTTGCAGGAAGTGCGGTTCAGGTCTCCTTGTGTGTTTTGCTCGTGTACATGCCGCTGTCGGCGTGCCTGAGTAGCTGGTCGGCTTCGCTGCCGTGTTCGGGGCACAGCGCCAGGCCGATGCTGGCGCGTGTGCGCAGGGTGGTGCCGTCAAGGTCGAAGGGCTGCGCCAGGGTGTTGTGGATTTTGCTGGCAACGTTGGTGGCGTCTTCGCTGCCGTGGACTTCTTCGAGGATCACGACAAATTCGTCGCCGCCGAGCCGGGAGACGGTGTCGGTGTTGCGCACGCAGCATTCGAGTCGTCGGGCAATTTCCTGCAGCAATACGTCGCCTGCGGCATGGCCGAGGGTGTCGTTGACATTCTTGAAGTCGTCGATGTCGATGTAGAGCAGGGCCATGCTGACGTGTTTGCGGCGGCTGCGGGCAAGGGCGCGCTCGAGGCGGTCGTGGAAGAGGCGCCGGTTGGGCAGGCCGGTCAGTTCGTCGTATTGGGCGGCGCGCAGGAGTTCGGCCTTGAGCTGCCCGCGCTCGATGGCGGTGGCGATCTGGGCAGAGACGAAGTTGAGGAGTTCCTTGTCCTTGGTGGTGTAGGTGGCGCCGGGGTGGGCCTTGAGGACGAGGGCGCCAATGGGCACTTGCTGGGTGATGAGGGGCATGAAGAGCCAGAAGCTGTCGCCGCCGGCCGGGGCGAGGGCGTCGTCGCGAAGGATGGTGGCTTGCCCGCTGCGAATGACGTCGTCGCAGTATTGGCCGGCAATGGCGTCCTGTACCACGGGCGTCTTGCCCTTGTGGTCTTGCTGGTAGGGGAAGCCGAGTGCCTTGGTTTTGCGATTGCGGGTGGCGACCGCGAGGGCGGCGACGGGCACAAGTCTGGCGATGATGCGGTGGATGGTACGGAAGAGGGTGTCGAGGTCGTTGGCGTTGTGGGCAGCCTCGGATACTGCGTAGGTGGCGGCCTGCATTTCTTCGGCGCGCTTTTGTTCGGAGACGTCGCGGGCAACACCGATGCGTAGCTGGTCTGCCTCCGACCAGCGCGCCGACCACATGATGTGCACGATGCGGCCGTCCTTGTGCGTGAAGCGGTTCTCGAAACCGATGCGGGGATGGCCGGCCATGATGTGGACGGCTTCTTCACGGGTTTTGGTACGGTCTTCCGGCACGACGAGCTCGATCATGCTGTGGCCGATCATCTCGGCCGGCGTGTAGCCGAAGATGCGCTCGCAGGCCGCATTGACGTAGGTGACGCGTCCGCTCATGTCGACGAGAAAAACCGCGTCGAGCATGAGTTCCAGGCTTTGGAAGAGGCGGTTTTGTCGTTGCGTATGCATGCTGGAGAGCGTTGCTGGTGTCAGGTGGCGGTGCGGCTTGCCCTGACGACTCTGATTTATGGTGGTGTTGCGCTTTGTAGACTGGAGGCGATTTCCTCTCTTGGCAAGTGCGGATGTGCCAAAAAAACGGCGACCGTTTTGCCGGTCGCCGCTGGAACGAAAGTGCTGCTGCTTACGGGATCATCCACGGGAAGACATAGGCCTGCAGCGTGGTGATGATGCCGACCATGCCGGCGAACATCAGGCTGTGCTTCAGGGTGAAGCGGAACAGGTCCGATTCCTTGCCGACCAGTCCGACGGCGGCGCAGGCGACGGCGATGGACTGCGGCGAGATCATCTTGCCGGTGACGCCGCCAGTGGTGTTGGCGGCCACCAGCAGGGTGTCGTGTACGCCGATCTGATGGGCCGTGGTGGCCTGCAGCGAACAGAACAGGGCGTTCGACGAGGTGTCGGAGCCGGTGAGGAAGACGCCCAGCCAGCCCAGGAAGGGGCTGAAGAACGGGAACAGCTTGCCGGTGCCGGCCAGCAGCAGGGCCAGGGTGGCGGACAGGCCGGAGTAGTTGGCGATGAAGGCGAAGGCCAGCACCATGCCGATGGAGTAGATCGGGCGCTTCAGCTCGATCACGGTTTCCTTCAGGGTCTTGGCGGCTTCGCTCGACTTCATGCCGAGCACGAACATGGTGATGATGGCGGCCAGGAAGATGGCGGTGCCGGTGGCGGAAACGATGTCGAGCTTGTACACCGCGGCGTAGGGCGTGGCCTTGGCAACGATGGGTTCCATCTTGATGACCAGCTTGTCGAGCATGGGCACCGGGAACTGGAAGACCAGCGAATACAGCGGGCCGTCCTTGGCAAACAGGGCCTTGAAGGGCTTGATGCTCCAGATGGTGACCATGACGGTCAGGATCAGGAAGGGTGACCAGGCCTTGGCGATCTGGCCGAAGCTGTAGGTCTTGCTGGTGTCGATGGCCTTGGTTTCGTGCTGGGTCTCAAAGCGGAAGATGCGCTTGGGTTTCCAGTTCTTCAGGAAGATGGTCAGGCAGACGAGGCTGACGAGCGCCGAGGTGATGTCCGGCAGTTCGGGTCCGATGTAGTTGGCGGTGAAGAACTGGGTGACGGCGAAGCTCAGGCCGGCAACCAGAATGGCGGGCCAGGTTTCCTTGATGCCGCGCCAGCCGTCCATCATGGCAACGAGCCAGAAGGGCACGATGACGGACAGCAGGGGGAGCTGGCGGCCGGCCATCTGGCCGATCTTGAAGGGGTCGATGCCGGTAACCTGGCCGCCGACGATGATGGGAATGCCCATGGCGCCAAAGGCCACCGGGGCGGTGTTGGCGATCAGGCACAGGCCGGCGGCGTAGAGTGGGTTGAAGCCCAGGCCGACGAGCAGGGCGGCGGTGATGGCCACCGGGGCGCCGAAGCCCGCCGCCCCTTCAAGGAAGGCGCCGAACGAGAAGCCGACAAGCAACATCTGCAGGCGCTGGTCGTCGGTAATCGAGATGACCGAGGCGCGGATGATGTCGAACTGGCCGGTCTTGACCGTGATCTTGTAAAGGAACACGGCGGCGATGATGATCCAGGCGATGGGCCACAGGCCGTACAGGAAGCCGTAACCGGCGGAGGCCAGGGCCATGGGCACCGGCATCTTGTAGAAGAAGATGGCGACGGCCAGGGCGATGGCGACGGTGATGGTGCCGGCTACGTGCCCCTTCATGCGCAGTACGGCCAGTGCGATGAAGAAGAAGATGATCGGTAGTGCGGCGATGAGTGACGACAGCCACAGGTTGCCCAGTGGGTCGTAGATCTGCATCCAGGTTTGCATGGGTAAATCCTCCTTTGGTGAATGCGGTACGTCGTGGTGTGCGGCGGTGAGAAACGGGTGTTCAGCAGGTGGCGAGGCGGGCGGCCTCGGCACTGCACTCGTCGAGCAGATGGACGATGGATTGGTAGGGCACGCCGGTCGCGGCGCTGAGGCCGATCTCGCAGGTTTTGTTGCTCGAGTAGCCGCCGCAGCAGTTGGCGGGTACGTCGGCGTGGATCTTGCGCAGGGCGTGGGCGTTGAGTTCGGGAACGACGAAGCCGCGGTCGCCGCCAAAGCCGCAGCACTTCACTTCAGCGGGCATCACCACCTCGGTGGCGCAGGCCTGAGCGAGTTGCTTGAGCTTGCTTTCGAAGCCCATGCGGCGGGCACTGCAGTTGAGGTGCACCAGTACCGGGGCTTCCTTCTTCTGCAGCATCAGGCGCGGCAGCAGGGCGTCGTGGGCAAATTCGACCAGATCAAAAACCGGCAGGCGTTCGGCGAGGTAGGTCTTCATGCGCATCGAGCAGGCGCTGGCGTCGAGCACGATGGGGTACTCGCCGTTGTTGCTGGCTTTGCGCAGGGCGGCTTCGACTTCGGCGGATTTCTGATCGGCTTCGGCTTCCATGCCCTTGCTGGCGAAGGACTGGCCGCAGCACAGGGCGTCAACGCCTGCGGGGATGATCGGGGCGTAGCCGGCGCGTTCGAGCACGCGGATGACGGTGGTGGACAGGGTGTGTTCGGGGGTGTCGGCGCCGAACATGCGGCCGGCGCAGGTGGGGAAGTACACCACCTTGTCGCCCTGTGTGCGGGTGGCGCGGCCGGCTGGCTGGGGTGTGGGCATGCCTTCCTTCCAGGCGCCGCCGCTAAGGCGTGACAGCAGACGGGTGCCGACAATCGATTCGGCAATGTGGCCGGCCTTGATGGCGGTGCGAGCCAGCGCCTGGGTGGCGCCGAAGTGGTTGGCGGCCATCTGGCCGAGGCTGCGCGCCACGCTGGAGAGCTTCTCGCCACGCACGGCGCGGGTCAGGGCGCCGGTTTCGATGCCGACCGGGCAGGCCGTGGCGCACAGGCCGCAGGTGGCGCAGGTGTCGAGGCCCATGTAGGTGTAGTCCTCGCCGAGCTGGCCGGGCGCTTCGCCGGCGGCGTTGCGACGCGACAGTTCGCGCCAGCTGACGATGCGCTGGCGCGGCGACAGGGTGAGGCCGTGGGACGGACATTGCGGCTCGCAAAAGCCGCATTCGATGCAGCGGTCCACCGGGGCGTAGAGCTCGCCGGCGGCGGGCATCGGCTTGAGGTTCTTGAGGTGGGCGGTGGGGTCGTCGTTGATGATGACGCCCGGGTTGAGCAGGCCTTCCGGGTCGAACAGGGCCTTTATGTCCTTCATCAGGGTGTAAGCCTTGGTGCCCCATTCCAGCTCGACAAACGGCGCCATGTTGCGGCCGGTGCCGTGTTCGGCTTTCAGCGAGCCGTCGTACTTTTCGACCAGCACGGCGCATACGTCGTCCATGAAGGCGGCGTAGCGGGCGACTTCGGTGTCGATGCCGAAATCCTGGGTGAACACGAAGTGCACGTTGCCTTCGAGCGCATGGCCAAAAATGATGGCTTCGGTGTAGCCGTGTTTGGCGAAGAGGTTTTGCAGGTCGAGGCAGCAGGCGGCCAGCATGGGCACGGCGACGGCCACGTCTTCGATGATGACCGTGGTGCCGGGCTTGCGCACCGCGCCGACGGCCGGGAAGGTGCCCTTGCGGACGTTCCACAGACGCTCGATCTCGGCCCCGTCGGTGGTGAAGGTGGGGGCTTCGATGAGCGGGTGGGGCGCCAGTTCTTCGAGCACCGAGGCGATGCGCAGCTGCAGTTCGGCGGCCGACGGGGCGCGCGTTTCGATGAGCAGCGCGGTGGCGCCGTCGGCCAGTGTCTTGAGCAGCGGCGGCATGCCGGGTTTGTCGGCGACGGCACGCAGCGAGGCACGGTCAAGCAGTTCCACCGCATCCACCGGCCGGGTCTTGAGGCCGACGACGGCCCGGCAGGCGGTTTCCATGTCGGTAAAGAAGACCAGTGCGCTGGCCTTGTGGGCGTAATCGGGCACCGTGTGGTAGGTGACCTGCGAGATGAAGCCCAAGGTGCCCTCGGAGCCGATCATCAGGTGGGCGAGAATGTCGATCGGGTCGGTGAAGTCCACCAGCGCGTTGAGGCTGTAGCCGGTGGTGTTCTTGATCTTGTACTTGCTGCGGATGCGGTCGGCCAGCGCGTGGTCGGCGCGGATGTCGGCGGCCAGTGTCGCGAGGCGTTCGAGCAGCCAGCCGTGGCTGCGCTGGAAGGCGGCGACGCTGGCGGGTTCGGCGGTGTCGAGCAGGGTGCCGTCGGCCAGCAGCACGCGGATGGCGGCCAGGGTGTTGTAGCTGTTCTGGGCCGTGCCGCAGCACATGCCGCTGCTGTTGTTGGCAGCAATGCCGCCGATCTTGGCGGCGTTGATGGAGGCAGGGTCGGGGCCGATCTTGCGGCCTAGCGGAGCAAGGCGACGATTCACCTCGGCGCCGATGATGGCCGGTCCGACCTGCACGGTGCTGCCGTCGGCGCTGATCGTGCAGGTGGCCAGCCCTTCGCCGAGCAGGACGAGCACACCGTCGGTAACGGCCTGCCCGCACAGGCTGGTGCCGGCGGCGCGGAAGGTGACCGGGCGCTGGTGCTGGCGCGCCAGGTCGACCACGTCGCGCACCTGGTTTTCGTCGTTGACCACGGCGACGACTTCGGGAATGAGGCGGTAGAAGCTGCCATCGGTGCCATACGCCAGGCGGCGCAGTTCGTCGGTTATCACGCGCTCGGCAGGCAGCAGGTGGCGCAGGGCTTCAATCAGTGCGGACACGGTGAGTCCTCCCCGTCAGGGATTGGGTTATCGGGTTGCTGTAGGTGGTCGGACTTCAGTCCGACATCAGGGCCGGCTAGCGGCGGTCCTTGACCATGTCCCTCAGCCTTCGCGGAGCCGGTTTCAGCGGGGTGCGGGCGGCGGTCCAGCCGCTTTGTTTCGACGGTGCGAACATGCGCAGGCGGGTGGCCAGCCAGCTGAAGGTCCGGTAGGTGCCGGGGTGGGCGTAGATGCGTGCCCAGCTCTTCCACACGAAACTCATCAGCGGGCTGTAGCCGGCGCCCTGGCCGACCATCGCCGGGTTGGCGTGGGGCGCGCTGTTGGCTTCTTCGCGCAGGCGGATCAGCAGTTCGGGGATGGGGATCTTCACCGGGCATACTTCACCGCAGGCGCCGCACAGGCTGGAGGCGGTGGGCAGCAGGTGGGTTTGCTCGAGGCCCATCATGTGCGGGGAGATGATCTTGCCGATGGGGCCGGGGTAGGTGGTGCCGTAAGCGTGGCCACCGACACGGGTGTACACCGGGCAGTGGTTCATGCAGGCGCCGCAGCGGATGCACTGCAGGGTCTTGCGCAGTTGCTCGTCGGCGTAGGCCTGGCTGCGGCCGTTGTCGAGGAGGATGAGGTGCACTTCCTCGGGGCCGTCCTTCTCGTAGGCCTTGCGCGGGCCGGAGATCATGTTGAAGTAGGTGGACACGGCCTGGCCGGTGGCCGAGCGGGTGAGGATGGAGAACAGCGGAGCGACGTGCTCGAGCTTTTCGACAATCTTCTCGATGCCGGTGATGGCCACATGCACCTTGGGCACGGTGGTGCACATGCGGCCGTTGCCTTCGTTCTCGACGAGGCACAGGGTGCCGGTTTCGGCGACGGCGAAATTGACGCCGGAGAGGCCGATTTCGGCTTCTTCGAACTTTTCGCGAAGCACGTCACGACCGATGCGGATGAGCGCGTCGACGTTGTCGGTGTAGTCGACGCCGGGCACCTTGTCGGCGAACAGGCGGGCGATCTGCTCCTTGGTCTTGTGGATCGCCGGCATGATGATGTGCGAGGGTTTTTCACCGGCGAGCTGGACGATGTACTCGCCCATGTCGGACTCGAGTGCGCCGACGCCGGCGGCTTCCATGGCGTGGTTGAACTCGATCTCTTCGCTGACCATCGACTTGCCTTTGACGATCAGCTTGGCCTCATGGCGGCGGGCGATGCCCAGCATGATGGCGTTGGCTTCGTCGGGGGTTTCGGCCCAATGGACCTGCACGCCGTTGGCGGTCAGCTTGGCTTCGAGCTGTTCGAGCAGGTCGGGTAGTCTGGCCAGGCTGTACTGGCGGATGCCTTCGGACAGGGTGCGCAGCGAGGCCAGCTCGGATTCGTCCGGAAACTGGGCGCTCCGCTTGGCCATCAGGAAGTCCATCGCACCGCGGAAGCTGGTGCGCAGGTGCGGGTCATTCACTGCGTCGTGCATGCGCTCGCGCAGGGCCTGCGCGGAGACGAAGGCGACGGGCTTGCCGGCGTCCTTCGCGGGGGAGCTGGTGTGGGCGCTCATTGCTGGACTCCTTCGGCGTTGATGACCAGCACGATCAGTTCCTTCGGGCCGTGGGCGCCGTAGGCGAGGGTTTGCTGGATGTCGGCGGTCTTCGAGGGGCCGGAGATCAAGAGTGCGTTGGTGGGCAGTCCGGCGGCCCAGTCCTCGGTACGCAGGGCGTCGAAGAAGGTGGGGTGGATGCTGCGCGCGTCGAGCAGTGCGAAGTGGATCGGCGGCACCAGCGACAGGGTGCGCGGCTCGGCTTCGGACGGCCACACGATCAATGTGCCGGTTTCGGCAATCGCGCCACGCGCCTGGGTGAAGCCGGCGTCGATGTGGTGGAACAGGTCGGCCTTGATCTCTTCGATCTGGCCGATCCACGGGCGCAGGGTGGTTCCGGTAAACACCGCGGGGTCGAGGCGGCGGCCGGCGGGGGTATCGGCCCCGAAAAGCAGTGTGCCGACGCCCTTGTCCGCGCACAGGCGGGCCAGCAGGGCCGGCCAGTCGGCCTCGGCAGTGATGTGTACTTCGGCGTGAAAACCCTCGATGCCGGTGCGAAAGCGCGCCAGGCGTGCGGCGCTGGATTCATCGCGGGCGCGGGGGCTGTAGTGGGCGTCGAGCAGCGGGGCGTTGGCGGGCGCTTGCGGCTGGTTGGCGCGCAGTTTGGCGAGGATGCGGTCGCGGGCGCTCATGTCAGTTGCTCCCCGCGGTTTGCCCGCCGGTTCGGCGGAGCAGGAAGGTGGCGAGGTGATCACCCGGCAGGGATGCTTTGACGCGGCGGGCTTCGAGATCTTCCTTGGCTGCGCGCTTGGTGATGTTGAGCAGGCAGCCGCAGTCGGCGGTGACGACTTCACGCGCGCCGGTCGCCTTCAGCGAGGCGACCTTGTCGCTGACCATCGCGGTGGAGATGTCCGGGTGCTTGAGGGAGAAGCTGCCGCCGAAGCCGCAGCATTCCGATTCGTGGTCGTGGTGGGCGAGGGTCACGTTGTCCAGGCGGGCCAGCAGTTCGCGGCCGACCAGGTGAGTGCCCATCTCGCGGCGTGCCGAACAGGAAGTGTGCAGCGTGACGGTGGTCGGCTCGCCTTCGTCCTTGCGGTTGAAGCCGACCACATGGAGCAGGAACTCGGCGAACTCGTAGGTGCGCGCGCCGATGGCGGCAGCGCGGGCCTTGAGGGCCGGGTCGTTGGCGCAGACCTTTTCCCAGTGCCAGCGGATCATGCCGCCGCAGGAGCCGGACGGCACCACGATGGGGTAGTCGCCGGGGAACAGGTCGAGCTGCGACTCAACGACTTGGCGGGCTTCATCGGGGAAGCCGCTGGTGAAGGCCGGCTGGCCGCAGCAGGTCTGGTTGTCGGGGAAGATGACCCGGATGCCTTCCCGTTCGAGCAACGTGATGGCGTCCATGCCTGCCTCGGGGACAAACATGTCCACCAGGCAGGTGCCATAGAAATACACCGCTTGAGGGCAAGTGGGGTAACTGCGGGCCGTCTCTTCGGCTCCCGTGCTGTTCAAGGGCTTGCTCATCGTCTCCTCCAGTCCTGCCGGTGGGCGACGGGTTTCGGCCCGCGCTACGGCTATTTGGCTATCCGGTTTAAAGCTAATCGGTAAAGTGGTAAGACCAATTTATCGGCTCGGGTGAAAATTTACGCGGAGCCTAAAACGAAGTCAATTATCCAAAACCCTGATGCCCACAGTTTTTTTGTTTATGCGCTGCCGTTTGCATCTTGCCGGCGGTGTTGTGGTGCGGCCGGTACGGGTCGTATCATTCTGGTCTTACCAATTTTTTTGAGGCAGGAATGAGCACCGGCAAGATTGCAGTCCAGCGGCTTTCCGACACCATCGCCCACGAGCTTGAGCGACGCATTCTCGAAGGCGCGCTGAAGCCGGGCGACCGTTTGCAACCCGAGCGTGAGCTGTCTGCCGAGCTCGGCGTGTCGCGACCGTCCCTGCGTGAGGCAATCCAGAAACTGGTCTCCAAAGGCCTGCTGCACAGCCGTCAGGGTGGCGGTACTTACGTTACCGACCAGCTCGACGCCGGCTTCACCGATCCTTGGCAGCAGATGCTGCGCCAGCACCCGAACATCCAGTCCGACATGCTGGAGTTTCGCGCCATGCTCGAATCGGAAGCCGCCGCGCTGGCCGCCCGCCGTGCCACCGATGCCGACATGCAGCGCATCGGCGACGCCTTTGCGCGCGTCGAGGCGTTGTTCGCACAAGGGCCTTCGGCCGCTGTTTTTGAAGAGCAGGTGGTTGCCGATCTGGCTTTTCACCAAGCCATTGCTGAAGCGGCCCACAACGTGATGTTCGGTCACCTCACGGCCAGCCTGTTCCGCGTGACCCACGAGCACATCGACCGCAACCTGCGCCACCTGCGCCGGCTGGAGGATGATTGGCAGGAGCTGCGCGCCCAGCACGCCGCCATTTGGGAAGGCGTGCGCACCCGCAATGCCGTGGCGGCTCAGAGCGCGGTGCGGCGACACATGGATTTCGTGCAGGAAAGCATGCTTGCCAGTGCCCGCCACGAAGAGCGCGAATCCCGGGCGGTGCTGGTGCGCAAGGTCAAGAAGCCCGAAGCGCAGCCGGCAGAGTAGGCGAGCCGCATGAATTCAATCGACGATTTGCGCGCAGGCAAACTGGCCGGCAGCCGGCGTTTGAAGCTGGCCTGTGGTCTTGAGACCTTTCCGGCCGAGATCTTTGAGCTGGCCGACACGCTGGAGGTGCTTGATTTGTCTGGCAACGCGCTGTCGGCGTTGCCAGATGATCTGCCGCGGCTGCACAAGTTGCGCATCCTGTTTTGCTCGGACAACCGATTTACCGTCTTGCCCGAAGTGCTCGGGCGCTGTCCCCAGCTGGACATGGTGGGTTTCAAGGCCAACCGGATCCACGCGGTGCCGGCCGCATCCCTGCCGGCAGGTTTACGCTGGTTGATCCTCACCGACAACGATATTGCCGAACTGCCGGCCTCCATCGGGCACTGCACCGGCATGCAGAAGCTGATGCTCGCCGGCAACCGCTTGCACAGTCTGCCGCCCGAGATGGCCGCATGCACCCGGCTGGAACTACTGCGTATCGCCGCCAATTGTCTGACCGAACTGCCGGCGTGGCTGCTCGATTTGCCGCGTCTGTCCTGGCTGGCCTACGCCGGCAACCCGTTTTGCGAAACCGGGCCGCCGCCGGCCGATGTGCCGGTCGCGAGCATCCCGTGGGGCGAGCTCGATCTGCAGCACAAGCTGGGCGAAGGCGCCTCCGGTGTGATCCATCAGGCGGCGTGGCGGCGCGGCGAGGCGACGCAGGATGTGGCCGTCAAGCTCTTCAAGGGCGCCGTCACCAGCGACGGCCTGCCGCATAACGAGATGAGCGCCTGCATCGGCGCCGGCGAGCACCCCAACCTGATTCCGGTGCTCGGCCGTTTGGCGGATCATCCGGTGGGCGCGAGCGGGTTGGTGCTGGCGCTGATCGACGCGGGTTTCTGCAACCTGGCCGGACCGCCGAGCCTGGATTCGTGCACCCGCGACGTTTATCCCGTGGACCTGGTCCTGACGCCGGACGCCATGCTGCGCATTGCCGTCGGCATGGCCTCCGTCGCTTGCCATTTGCACGAGCGGGGCATCAATCACGGCGATCTGTACGCCCATAACATCCTGCACTGCGGGGCGGGGCGGGCCCTGCTGGGCGATTTTGGTGCTGCTTCCTTCCATCCGCCGGGCGATCCGCAGGCAGGGGAGGCTTTGCAGCGCATCGAAGTGCGGGCCTTCGGGTGTTTGCTGGAGGAGCTGATGGACAGCTGCCCGGAGCGTTTTGAGGCCGGGGCGGAGCTGGCTGCTTTGCAGGCCCGCTGCGTTGATGACAAGCCTGCTGGCCGCCCGCTGTTTGCCGAGGTATTGCGGATCTTGCAGGAGGTGCAGGCGCGCGGGTGATTACTTGAGCAGCAGGCGGGTCTTGAAATGTTCCCACCAGTGCCGGTTGCTCAGGTTCGACGTTTCCAGAGCGCTCTCGCGAAGCCCGATGAGCGCCAGGAGGCGCTCCCGATGCTGGCGGGCAAGACGGATTTTTCGCTGACGCCGTGCAACAAGAATGCCGCCGACGAGCAAGGCACTGCTCGCGAGTCCGGCAAGGAGGTAGTCCAGCATGGCGGGCCTCGAAACAATGGACAGGGAATGCGCCCGCTCAGAGCAGGCGCGTGCGAACAAGAAGCGTTATCGGCAGTTTTCCAGAATCTTTAAGTGTGCATTGCGATGTCGTGTCGCCATGCCGCGTCAGATGTTCAATGCTGCCAGGGTTTGCCACGTCCTCGATCTCAAGCCCGCTTCCGTCGATCACCGTGCCGTGCACCGACTGCGCCCTGCTCGGGCAAGGCCGGACGGGAGGCGAACTTCTATCGGGCCCCGCCTTTGTCGCTTGCCGTTACCTCCGCAAGCCGCCAGGCCGGAGCGGGCCGCCGACAGTGCCGGCGCTGGCGCTCGTGTGCCAGTTGCCGAGCCAGGGCAGCGTCGATGGCGATACCATGGAAACGGACACTAAACGCATCAGGCTTGCCGAAAACGGTCTGCGGTTCCAGTTCTCGCTTAACCAGGTCAAGGGCGACGGAAAAGGCATGACGCAGCGACTGGCCGGGCTCAAGGGTGGGGCAATCAAGCCGTGTCGCAGGCGGCACTTTCCTGGCGGATTCCTGCCGTATTGCCTTCAAAGCACCACGGTGGTGCGTCGCTTACCTGAAATGGTGACCGCTTCTCGGGTGCTCAAACCCGTCTCCGTCGTTGCCGTAAGAGGACAGTCCAAGAGTCGAAAGCCTCGCGGAACGGCTTTCCGTGGTCGTCTCCGCAATCCATGAAAGCATCCGGCGGAGGATGGCGCCCCATTGGATGTGGTGGTGCAAGGTCTTCATGTCGTCTTTCCCCGGTTGATCTTGCTCACCTATTAGCAACTGCTATGCCAGTATTACGGTAATACTGAATTTGGGCAGGGGCGCGGACTTGAAGCTCCCCGGGTTCTGTGAAAGCCGGTTGGTTTAAGTCAGACCGCAATTGCGGTCTGACTGGTGAGTTGGCTGTAGTAATTTGCCTTGTATTATGTGTTTGGCATATTGCAGGTGGGTGCGGGTGGTCGGTGGTGGTTGGACCAGACGACCCATTCCGATGTCGCCATTTCTACTGCTGCCTTGGTTTTCCATGGGGTTTGTCGCTTCGCGACGCGTGGCAACGCCAAACAGGCAATCGCCGGGCACATCGAAATCTACGACAGCCGGATTCGCAAGCCGGCTCGCCTTGGCTATCTCGCTCCTGCTGTGCTCATGCAAAAAGACCATGAAAAAAGGGTGGCCGCTTGAGCCGTTGGACTCTGCCGTTTACAACCGATCTCACGCCGTGCTTTTGCCCGTCAGGACCGCCAAAGGCGGCGGATCGAAGGCATATATAGTTTCTTTGTATTATTTATGTCCACATATAGTGTTTTGTTGACGGATCCGTTGTCCTGTTGGCATACTCCGATCCTGTTGTTGGTTCCCCCTTAACCGGGATTAAAAGGGAATCCGGTGCCAGGCTGAAACCTGAAACCCGGAGCTGCCCCCGCAACTGTCATCGGTGAGTGCACCACTCTCTCTTTGCCACTGGACGCCTGAATTGGTCCGGGAAGGCTGGTAGTGCACGCTGACCCGAGAGCCAGGAGACCTGCCACAACCTTCTTTGCAATAACGGGGCGGGGTGTCCCTGGCGAAAGGTGTGTGCATGTCGAGTTTTTCCGATTGCTGCAGGTCGTATGAGGGCGAGGATCTTCCTCCGTCCAGACATGGCCTTGCACTGCCTATCTGCGCTGGATTCTCCGCCCCCCGAACCGGAGAATCCCCGTGTCCTCGAACGTCCTAGCGCTCAATTCGGGCACCGAGCCGCAGCTCGCTGCCTTCCAGGTCATCCGCCGCAATGCAGCGGTTGTTCCTTTCGATACAGAAAAAATATCGGTGGCAATGACCAAGGCCTTTCTGGCCGTGGAGGGTAGCCAGAGCGCCGGCTCGTCCCGCGTGCGAGAGGTGGTGGCACGGCTTACCGATGTGGTGGTGCGCTCCCTGACCCGTCGCCTGCCCGACGGGGGCTGCGTACATATCGAAGACATCCAGGATCAGGTGGAGTTGGCCCTGATGCGCTCGGGCGAGCACGATGTGGCGCGCGCCTATGTCCTGTACCGGGAGCGCCGGACCGCCGAGCGCGCTGCCCTGGTCGTGACCGCCGCCGAGATCTCCGCCCTGCACGTGATCGCCGACGGAGTAAGGCGCCCGCTTGATCTCGCGGCGCTCCGATCCGAGTGTGAAGCGGCCTGCGTCGGGCTGGAAGAAAGCGTATCCGCAAACCTGATTCTCGAGCACGCCCTGCGCAATCTGTACGACGGCGTCGCGATCGAGGAAGTCGGTCAGGCCCTGATCCTCTCGGCCCGCAGCCTCATCGAGACCGACCCTGGCTACGATTACGCCACCGCGCGCCTGCTGCTGAGCCGACTGGTGCACGAGGTGCTGGACCGGCCAGTTCCCGCCGATGAGATGGGGGCTGCCTATGTGGCCTACCTCCCCGAATTTGTCCGTAAGGGAATCCAGGCCGAACTGCTCGACCCGCGCCTTGCCGAGTTCGATCTGGATCGTCTCGCCGCCGCGATCCGACCCGAGCGGGATCGACTCTTTGGCTACCTGGGCCTTCAGACCCTCTACGACCGCTACTTCCTGCACATCGACGGACGGCGCATCGAGCTGCCGCAGATCTTCTTCATGCGTGTGGCAATGGGACTGGCCCTCGGCGAGATCGACCGGGAGGCCCGGGCCATCGCGTTCTACGACCTGATCTCGAGCTTCGATTTCATGTGCTCCACGCCGACCCTGTTCAACAGCGGCACCCTGCATTCCCAGCTGTCCTCCTGCTACCTGACCACGGTGGCCGACGACCTGGAGGGCATCTACCAGTCCATCAAGGAGAACGCCCTGTTGCAGAAGTACGCCGGGGGGCTCGGCAACGACTGGACGCCGGTGCGCGCCCTGGGGAGCCGCATCAAGGGCACCAACGGGCAGAGCCAGGGGGTGATTCCTTTCCTCAAAGTCGTCAATGACACCGCAGTGGCGGTCAATCAGGGCGGCAAGCGCAAGGGGGCCGTATGTGCCTACCTGGAAACCTGGCACCTGGACATTGAGGAGTTCCTGGAGCTGCGCAAGAACACCGGCGACGAGCGCCGCCGCACCCACGACATGAATACCGCCAACTGGATTCCCGACCTTTTCATGAAGCGGGTCCACGAGAACGCGGAGTGGACGCTCTTCTCACCCTCGGACGTGCCCGACCTGCACGACAAGTACGGGCAGACCTTCGAAACCGCCTACCTTGCCTACGAAGCCCGTGCCGGGGCCGGCGAGATCCGCCTCTTCAAGAAGCTGCCCGCCGTCCAGCTGTGGCGCAAGATGCTGACCATGCTGTTCGAGACCGGGCATCCCTGGATCACCTTCAAGGACCCGTGCAACCTGCGTTCTCCCCAGCAGCACGTGGGCGTGGTGCACAGCTCCAACCTGTGCACCGAGATCACCCTCAACACCTCCGATGCCGAGACCGCCGTGTGCAACCTGGGCTCGGTGAACCT
>APMI01001514.1_pt1 | contig 20301 bp, 17 predicted proteins | sample 667938 | NCBI WGS metagenome assembly APMI01 (sample SAMN01084076, study PRJNA167559) | wastewater metagenome | biome: Wastewater | place: Denmark: Ejby Moelle, Odense | collected 2011-11-28 | reverse complement strand
ATCATCACGATCACCGATCGCCAGGGCAACGCGCTGTCGTGGGCTACCTCCGGCGGCGCCGGTTTCAAGGGTTCCCGCAAGAGCACTCCGTTTGCTGCCCAGGTCGCTGCTGAGGCGGCTGGCAAGGTGGCTATTGAGTGTGGCATCAAGAACCTGGAAGTGCGCGTCAAGGGCCCTGGCCCTGGTCGTGAATCCAGTGTTCGCGCGCTGAATGCGCTGGGTATCAAGATCACCACGATCACCGATATCACGCCGATCCCGCACAACGGCTGCCGTCCGCCGAAGAAGCGTCGTATCTGACAAGGAGTTGAACAGTGGCTCGTAATCTTGACCCCAAGTGCCGTCAGTGCCGTCGCGAGGGTGAAAAGCTCTTCCTGAAGGGCGAAAAGTGCTTTACCGATAAGTGCGCCATTGAGCGTCGTTCCTATGCTCCTGGCCAGCACGGTCAGAAGTCTGGTCAGCGACTTTCTGGCTACGGTGTGCAATTGCGCGAAAAGCAAAAGATCCGCCGTGTCTATGGCGTTCTTGAGCGTCAGTTCCGCAAGACCTACGCTGAGGCGGATCGTCTCAAGGGCAAAACGGGTGAAAACCTGCTTCAGCTCCTCGAAGGTCGTCTGGATGCAGTGGCTTTCCGCATGGGTTTTGGCGCTTCACGTGCCGAAGCTCGTCAGGTGGTCCGTCACAACGGTGTGCTGGTCAACGGCAAGCGTGTGAACATTCCGTCCTACACCGTTCGTCCGGGTGACGAAGTTCAGCTCACCGATACCGCGCGTGTTCAGCTGCGTGTCAAGGCTGCGCTCGAAGCTGCAGAAGCTCGTGGCTTCCCGGAGTGGCTGGCAGTGGATATCAAGGCCGGTAAGGGCACGTTCAAGGCGTATCCGCAGCGCGCGGAACTGCCTGCAACGATGAACGAAGGCTTGGTTGTCGAACTGTATTCGCGTTAATGGTGGTCGCGCCTCTGGCGCGACTCTATAGAAGGATTGTCGATGCAAAGTAATGCTCTGCTGAAACCGCGCATCATTGAGGTGCAGAACGTTTCGCCGGTGCACGCTCGTGTGACCATGGAGCCGTTTGAACGCGGCTTCGGGCATACGCTCGGTAATGCGCTCCGTCGGATTCTGCTGTCCTCGTTGCCGGGCTACGCACCGACCGAGGTTTCGATCGAGGGCGTACTGCATGAGTACTCGACACTGGATGGCGTGCGGGAGGATGTCGTCGACCTTCTCCTGAACCTGAAGGGTGTCGTTCTCAAGTTGCACGGTCGTAACGAAGCGACGCTTTCGCTGGTCAAGTCCGGTGAGGGTGTTGTGACGGCCGCGGACATCGAAGTGTCGCACGATGTGGAAGTGATTAATCCGGATCACGTGCTTGCTCATCTCGCCCCCGGCGGGAAGCTTGATCTTCAGATCAAGGTTGAGCAGGGCCGTGGCTATGTCCCGGGTAATCAGCGTCCCGCTGTTGGCGAGTCCAAAAGCATCGGCCGTATTGTTCTTGATGCTTCGTTCAGCCCGGTTCGCCGCGTGAGCTACTCTGTCGAGAGCGCTCGCGTCGAACAGCGTACCGATCTGGATCGCCTGGTTCTTGATATCGAAACCAATGGCGCCGTTGATCCTGAAGAGGCAGTGCGGTTTGCCGCACGTGTTCTGATGGATCAACTCTCGGTGTTTGCTGATCTGGAAGGAACCCCGACTGCTGTTGAGGCTCCGAAGGCTCCTGCTATCGATCCGATCCTGCTTCGCCCGGTGGATGATCTCGAACTGACCGTTCGTTCTGCGAACTGTCTCAAGGCCGAGAACATTTACTATATTGGTGATCTGATCCAGCGCACCGAAACTGAACTGCTCAAGACGCCGAATCTCGGGCGTAAGTCACTGAACGAGATCAAGGAAGTCCTTGCCTCGCGTGGTTTGACGCTGGGTATGAAACTAGAAAATTGGCCGCCGGCCGGGCTGGAAAAGCTCGGTTGAGCGTAACGAAGAAGAGGTAATTACAAATGCGTCACCGTAACGGTCTTCGCAAGCTCAACCGCACCAGCAGCCATCGTCAGGCTATGCTGCGCAACATGGCGAACTCCCTGCTGCGTCACGAGGTCATCAAGACCACCGTGCCGAAAGCCAAGGAGCTACGCAAGGTTGTTGAGCCCTTGATCACTCTCGGCAAGAAGCCGAGTCTGGCCAATCGCCGCTTGGCATTTGATCGCCTTCGCGATCGTGAAATCGTCGTCAAGATTTTTGACGAATTGGGTCCGCGTTTTTCCACCCGGAATGGTGGTTATCTGCGCATCCTTAAGTGCGGTTTCCGCGACGGCGACAATGCACCGATGGCTTTCGTTGAGCTGCTGGATCGTCCGGATGGCGAAGCGGTTGCCTCGGAAGGCGAGCAGGAAGCAGCGTAAACAGTCGCCTCGGCGCCTAGTTGTAAAAAAGCCAGCGCAAGCTGGCTTTTTTATTGTCTGTGACCCGTCCTGAAATAGGTTGACACTTTTTTGCCGCAGCAAGGTAAGCGTCCGGCCACCCCATCTTCTTGCCCCAGCCCTTTAGCTCGCTAACCATAGTGTCCACTAGCATTAGAAGTGGACACTTCCATGACCGTCACACAGCAGCTCCGCCGTACCCGTCAAGCGACAGCAGGACCGGACACATTAGTCCATCCCTATTCTTGATGCACGGAGGATGATATTGACGTGTCTGAGGAGGCTCATGCGCAGAGAAGGCAAAGTGCCTAAATGGTTACGGTGCCTTCCTTTGAATCACTACCATCGGCGCGATTTTGCCCGGTCTGGACCAGCCGCCCCCCAGGGCCCGATACAGCGATACTGCGGCCTGCAATCGGGCGAGTTTTAGTTGCACCGCGGCATCTTGGGTGGTGTACAAGGTGCGCTGGGTATCCAGCAGCACGATCGGTGTTTCGGCCCCCGCGCGGTAACGGCTTTCGGCCAGCGCCAGGGCGCGCTCGGCCTGGGCCAGTTCCTCGGCCTGCGCCGCGAGTTGTTCATCAAGTCGCGTCGCGGCGTTCAGGGCTGTCTCCACTTCGCCGAAGGCAGTGACGATGTTTTGCCGGTAATTAGCCAGCATTTCATCTCGCCGGGCCGCAGCCAGGTCGCGCCCGGCGGCCAGACGGCCGGCGTTGAAGATCGGCGCCGTCAACGCGGCGGCCAGCGTATAAGCCGGATTCTCAAAGATCTGGCGCAAAGCATCGCTGCCACTGCTCAAGCCGACATCGAGGTTCAGGCTGGGAAGTAGCGCGGCACGGGCAGACAGCACGTTGGCGTCGGCCGACTCCAGTTGGGCTTCAGCTCGGGCGATGTCAGGGCGGCGGCTCAGCAGTTCAGAGGGCAGGCCGGCACCGATGGCGGGCAGCGATAGGGTGGAAAACCGGTTGTCAGTGGGTTCCGGCACCTGTGTTTGCCCGAGTAGCACTTGCAGGACTGTTCGCGCATCCTCTGCCTGCTGGCGGACACTTGCCAGCGCCCGCCGCTGGGTGGCCACCAGACCTTGTTGGCGAGCGACCTCCAGTGATGTTGCCGTGCCGGTGCGGGCGCGAGTCTCGACCAGTGCCAGCACGCGCTCGGCACTCGCCAGATTGCGTTGGCCGATGGTGGTACGTTCGTGTAGTGCCACCGACTGCAGCCACGTGGAGGCGACCGCAGCGCTTACCGTCAGTTGCACCGCGTCTCGGTCGAAGGCGCTGGCCTGCAGACTTGCCAGCGCGCTGTCCTGATTGGCGCGTAGTCTGCCCCAGAGATCAAGCTCGTAACTCGCCGCCAAGCCGACTCCGAAAGTATTGCCAGCAAGCTCCACATTACCGCCGAGTCGTGCGGATCGACGGGTATCGAGCTGGGCATCCAGGTTTGGCCACAACTCGGCACCCACCATGCGTGCGGTCGCTTCGGACTGGCGAATCCGGGCTTCGGCCGCGACGATATCCAGGCTCTGCGTCTGCGCAGCCGAAACCAGACTCACCAGTTCTTCGCTGCCGAAATTTCGCCACCAGGTGTGGTCGATCAGGGCATTTTCCTGTGTCTGCGCAAAGCGCCACTGCGCCGGCAATTCGAGTTTGGCGCACTCGGGCGCGACCGATGCGCAGCCGGCCAATCCCACGCTCAGGGTAGCCATCAGAGAGAAAATCCGCATCCTCATTCCCCGGCGAGTGCGACGACAGGATCGAGCCGCGAGGCCTGCCTGGCTGGCAGCCAGCCGAAGATCAGCCCGGTGGCGATGGCACAGGCAAATGCGCCGATGATCGCGGTCAACGAAAACACTACGGGGACTTCCCAGATTAGCAGTGCGCCGCCGATGATCAGGCCGGCCGCAACGCCGATCAGGCCGCCGCTCAGCGCGATCAGCACGGCTTCGCTCAGGAACTGGCGCTGGATGTCGCGCTGGCGGGCGCCGGTCGCCATCCGTATGCCGATTTCGCGGGTCCGTTCACGTAGGGTCATCAGCATCACGTTCATCACGCCGATGCCGCCGACAACCAGCGAGACGGCAGCAATCAAGCTGAGCATGACGGTCATCGCGTCGCGCGTCTGCATTTCGGCCTTGACCTTGGCCGCGGCATTGCCGATTCCGAAATCTTCGCGGCCGTGGCGGTTGATCAACAGGTGACTGATCGCCGTCTCCGCAGTTTCGACCACGGCGGGAGAAACGACGTCGATGACCGTGTAGTCAGGCTGGGTCTGCGTTTTGTAAACTCTGGCGCGCCCTGCGCGGTAGGGAATGAAGACCATATCGTCATAGTTCTGGCCCCAGCCGTCGGCGCCGCGACTGCTCATGACGCCGATCACTTCGAAAAGTGCGTTGCCAATCAGCAGGTGGCGCCCGATCGGGTTGGCAACGCCGGGAAAGAAATGCTGATAGGCCTTGTTGCCGACGACGACGACCGGGGCCAGCTCTGCGTGTTCACGGCTGTTGAAAAAGCGACCATGTTTGACCGGCCAGCGAAAAATCTGCGGCAGCGCTTCACTGCCGGCGAAGACGTAGAGCGTGCGTTCGACATTGCCGTGGCGGACCAAGATCGGGTCGCCGATGACCGGCATGACGCGACGGATTTCCGTCAAGCCCTGAATTGCTTCCAGATCGTCCTCACTGATCGTGCCGACCGGGCCGCCGCTTGCCGGCGGTTTGCTGCCCAGGTACATGATGGTCGTGCCCATGCTGCCCAGTTGTTCGACGATGCGTTGACGGGCGCCTGCGCCGATGGCCAGCATGAGGATCACCGAGGCGACACCGATGATGATGCCGAGCAGGGTCAGGCCGGTGCGTCCGCGATTCATGCGCATTGCCCGCCAGGCGATGCGGGTGGCCTCGACCAGCTCGTCGCGCAGTCCGGCCGAATGCTCGGGTGCGCGATCCAGTTCGGGCAGCGGCAAGGCGGTGGAGGGTGTGGAGGGACCGGAGTCGTGGGTAATTCGGCCGTCGTGGATCTCGATGACGCGCTTGGCCTGGGCCGCGACGTCTCGGTCGTGGGTGATCAGGATCACCGTATGTCCGGCCTCGGCCAGCTCGCGCAGCAGGGCCATGACCTCCGCGCCACTATGCGAATCGAGGGCGCCGGTCGGCTCGTCGGCAAGAATGATGCGGCCGCCGTTGACCAGCGCGCGGGCAATCGAGACGCGTTGCTGCTGGCCGCCGGAGAGCTGGTTCGGGCGGTTGTCCTGGCGTTCGCCGAGACCCAGGCGTTCGAGCAGTGCGTTCGCCCTCCGGCGTCGCTCGGCTTCCGGTAGTCCAGCATAGAGCGCAGGAACCTCTACGTTTTCGCGTGCTGTTTCGCTGGCGATCAGGTGGTAGCCCTGGAAGACGAAGCCGAAGGCTTCGCGGCGCAGCCAGGCGAGGCGGTCGGCGTCGAAGTCGGCGACATCGCGGCCGGCAAAGCGGTAGCGGCCTTCACTCGGGCGATCCAGGCAGCCGATCAGATTCATGAGTGTCGATTTGCCAGAACCGGAGGCGCCGACGAGGGCCACGAATTCGCCGCTGAATATGCTGAGATCGACTCCGTGCAGCACTTCCACTTCGGGGCGGTCGCCACCGCCATAACGCTTGCGGATGCCGGAAAGTTCGATTATCGGGGTCACCAGGTAAATCTCCGCGGTCCCTTTTCGATTTGCTTTTCACCGAGAACCAGCGCTTCCCTTTCGCCAAGACCGGCGAGCACTTCGGCAAGGTGGCGGCTGCGCACGCCGAGCGTCAGCACTCGGATTTCGATATCGCCGCTGTCCCGCATCACACGAACCGTCGTTTTTTCCTCGGCCAGACCGTCGACTGCGGCCAGCGGCACGTTGATCACGTCTTTCGCACGCGCCGTGACGATGCTGACCTGGGCGGTCATTTGTGGCATCAGTGCGCCATCCGGATTGTCGACATCAAACAACACGGTGTAGTTGACTGCTTTCATCCCCTGGGGCTGCCCGCCGCCAGCTTGCGCCCCAGCCGCGGCTACCGCTGGCGGTGCCGGCAGAACCTGGCGGATGCGGCCTTCCCAGCGGCGCGGCTTGGCGGCGCCATGGCCCCCGAGCGTCGTGAAATAGACGGGCAACTCAGGTTTGACTTGCGAGATGTCGGCTTCCGACACCTCGGTCCACACCGTCATGCCCGACAGGTCGGCAATACGCAGGATGTTCGGCGTCTGGTAGGTGGCGTTCAATGTCTGTCCCTCGCGCGCCTCGACCGCAACCACTGTGCCGGCCATCGGGGCAAAGATGCGGGTATAGCCAAGGCGGGCCTCGTCGGCCTTGAGCGTCGCCTGTGTCTGGTCGATCTGCGCCTTCAGGTTGTCAAGGCGGGCGAAGGCCGCAGCCAGATTCGCCTCGGCAGTCTGCACATCCTCCCGCTTGGTGGCGTCGGCCAGGGCCAGCTCCTGCTGGCGGGCATTTTGTTGTTGGGCCAGGCGTTGCTGCGCTTGCTGTTCGGCGAGTTGAGCACGCAGGCCGGCGAGGGCTGCCCGCCCGGCATCGACGGTGGCGCGCTGTACGCTAGGGTCGATCTCGACCAGCAGGTCGCCTTTGGCTACGCGACTACCCGGCTGGACGTGCAGGTGGACGATCTGGCCGGAGACCTGGGCGCCGACATCAACATAGCGGCGCGGTTGCAGGGTGCCGATGGCGGTCACCGTAGCCTCGATGTCGCCGCGCACTACTGGCGTAACCTCGTATAGCTGAGGCGAATGGTCGAGCCACCAGATCAGACCGATGGCGAATGCGATGCCACCGGCGATGGTGACGTGGCGCGTAGTGACAGATGGAAATCGGCGCAGCAAGGCCATCAGCGATCTACCCGGAAACTCAGGGTCGCCACATGGCGAACGTCTTCGTACTTTTTACCGTCGACGGTGACGGCGCCGTTGACCTTGGCCGAGACTTCGAGCACATAGAGCGCCGGGAAAGACGGATTGAAACTGATCAAGCCGTCGGCACCCGGCCGCAGTACGCGCGACCAGCCTTCCGATGTGTGCACATTGACCTGCGAGGCGCTGACTGCGTTGCCCTTCCAGAACAGTCGGAAGGCATTGCCGCCGGGCGCAGTCGGCACCAGCTCAAGTTCGCTCACAGCCTTGGTATCCTGGCGCCCGAAGCGGGCGTGGTAGATGGTCAGGCTCTTGTCGTCGGCGCGATTGCCTGTAAAGCGCAGGTCGCTGTCGGTATTGCCGGCCTTGTAGACGCCGTCGACGGCGCCCAGTACAACAGTTTTACCATCGGCCAAGAAGGCACGGGCGCCCTGGACGGCCAGTGCCTCGCTCTGCGGTTTGTTGAGTTCGCCGGAATGGATGCGCTTGTCGTCGCCATCGCCATCGATCCAGAAATACTGGGCTTGTACGGTCGACGCGAAAAACAGGGCAAAAATGAGCAGATAACGCCGGGCCAGCTCGGCAAGAGAGAAGCAGTTCATGGGCAATCCTCGGGAAATATCAGAGAAAGAAGGGAGGCAGGATCAGCGGCGGGCCGACGATGATCAGCCAGACTGCGAAACGCGGCGCATACGGCAGCAGGAAAACCAGACCCAGCGCGGCCAGCGAGAGCAGGCCGAACCATGCAACAGTGCCGATCGCCCAGCCCCAGGCCAGGCTCGACAAGCACAGTGCGACGCCGAGCAGGCTCCAGCCGGCCAGGCGCAAGACCAGACGGCGCGGGCGTCCCGGGTGGCTGCGCAATACTTGGACGTGATGCCTGTCCATGGCCACACACAGGCCGAGCAAACCGCCGTAGCAGCCGAAAAAGACGAGATAGACGGCGAAATGCTTGTCCATGTCAGGCTCCTTCCACCACGGCAGTCGGTGCGTCCGCCTTGGTTTCGCCCGATGCCCGATAGCGCAGATGGTGCAGTGCCGCACCGCAGAGCAGCCCGAAGGCGATCGCGCTCAGTTCGACGCCGGCCGTCTCGCCATCGCCACGGACGAGCGCTGCGAACAGCCAGTCGCCGGTAGTGCTCAGGTTGAGCAGTGGCAACGTCAGGCACAGCAAGGCGGTGGCAGCCAATTGTTCGACCCAGGCCTGCCTTGCCGGGCGCAGCGCGGCGTGAGCCAGCGTAAGTAGCCAGACGGCAAAGAACAGCTGAATTTCGCGCGCTGCCCGATCGGTAACATCGAGAGGCAACAAGCGGTTGATCCAGAAATAGGCGATGCAGGCCAGCATCAGGCCGGCGATGGCGGCAGTGTTGATGGCCTCGATGACCCGGTAGACGCGTGGCGTCGCGCTGCCGAATTCGTCACCGGCTTTCTTGCGCCGCTTGACCATGAACAGGATTGCACCGGTCGCCAGCATCGCGGCACCGGCCATGCCAGAGAGGAAGTACAGCCACTTCACCGGGTAGCCGCCGAAACGCACGAAATGCAGCGCGTTCATCGTGCGCTGCGTGGCAAGTACGTTGCCGCCACGTACCGTGTTCGGTTTCTGGACGTCGATGGTTTCGCCGGTGATCGCATCGAAGAGGGCTGTGCCGCTGGTGCGACCAACCAGGCTGTCAGCCTCGGCGTCCGGGTCGAAACGGCCGAAGATGCGTACTGCAGCACTGCGGTCACCGGCGTGTTCGACGACGACGAAACGGGCTTCGCGGTCGATAGCGGCTTCACCGCGCAGCATCAGCGGCACCAGATCGGGCACCGCAACATCAATGTGCTGCAGCGGGCGCGGCGCCGGACCTTCGGTCAATTTGGCGAAGAAAGCGTCTTCGTCACCATGGTAACGGGCCAGGATGCCGGCCGGCATGTAGGTGGCCCAGAAGATGATCAGGCCGGTATAGGTGATCATGAACAGGAAGGGTAGGGTCAGCACCCCGAGCGCGTTGTGGCCGTCCAGCCAGGAGCGTTGGCCTTTGCCCGGCCGGAAGGTAAAGAAATCCGTGAAGATTTTTTTATGGACGACGATGCCGGAAACCAGCGCGACCAGCATCGCCACCGTTGCCGCGCCGACAATCCAGATGCCAGCTGTTCCCGCGTGGAGCTCAAAATGCATGTGTACGAAATGGTGGCCGCCTTCGGTTTGGCGGGTGCTGCCGGGCTTCATTTCCATGCCGCTGAGTGGGTCGAGGCTGCGCTGCTGGAAGGGCCTGCCTTCAGCTTCCCGCCAGAACACGCGCAAGGCCGGCTCTTCATCGTCAGGCAGGCCGATGCTCCAGAATTCGGCGCGCGGCGCTTGCTGGACGAGGTAGGCTTGGGCCAGTGTGACTGCCCGGCTGCGGCTTTCAGCAGTCGACTGGGACGTCTCGCTAACTTTCCCCTTTTCGCGCATCCAGTGTGAAATCGGATCGTCGAATACGCCCAGCGTCCCGGTCAGGAAGATGGCGAACAGAATCCAGGTGAACCATAGGCCGCCCCAGGTGTGCAGCCAGGACATCGACTGACGGAAGGTCTGCTTCATGCTGCGGCTCCGGCGAGGTACAGGAGGAAGGACGCTGCTGCCAGGCTGCCCCCTGGCAGCAGCAGACCCAACCAGGCGCGGGTCGCGTTGCGGGCGGCGAACACCCAGATGATTGCTGCGGTGTAGATGGCAAAGCTGAACAAGCTTGCACCGAGCACCGCCTCAGGCAGGGATGACAGCAGGATGAAGCTCAGGAAAATGGTACTGACCGATGCCAGCAAGTAGCCGCCGATCACGGCAGCCACAACACGGGATAAAAGTGCCAAGCGCTTGTGTGGCGGGGCGAGCGGAGAGTTCATGGAAAACCTCAGCGGTTGGGGGGAGAGGCGATCGGGATGATTAGCAGTGAGCGGCGCACATTTTCAGCAATCGGGAAAATGCGCGCCGCAGCGCTTAGAAACGATAGGCGAGGCTTAGCCGGAAGCTGCGCGGCTCGCCGTAGTAGGCCGAAGACGAACTGGTCTGATATGACTTGTCAAACAGGTTGTAGGCGTTGAACGTCGCACTGACCTGTGAGGTAATTTCGTAGCGCGCCATCAGGTCGACCAGCGTGTAGGCTTCCTGGATGACGCGCGGTGAGCCGGCCATCCAGGTGAAATCAGACCGGGTCTTGTTTTGCCAGCGCACTCCACCACCGACGGTCAGGCCGTTTCCGACCAAGGGCAGGCTATAGCTTGAGAACAGCTTGAGCGTGTTTTGCGGCACATTGGTATTCAGCGGCTTGCCGTCGGCATCCTGCGAGAGGTTGCGGGCGAAGGCCGCCGAGGCTTGCCAGTTGCGTGCGACCTGACCGCCCAGTTCGACCTCGACGCCGCGCGTCTTGGTGCCGGCGGCGGCACGGTAGGCTTGCGAGCCGTCCGGGGCCAGAAGGCCGGGAATCGAGACAGCCAGATTGTCCTGCTCGATCTGGTAGAGCGCTGCCGCGAGGTTGAGCCTGCCACTCAACAGTTCCGCCTTGCTGCCCAGTTCGTAGGCCTTGCCGAGTAGCGGATCGAGATAGCTACCGCTGGCATCCTTGTTACTCTGTGGTTTGAAAATATCGGTGTAGCTGGCATAGATCGACCATTGCGGCGTCAGGTCGAAGACGATGCCGGCGTAGGGTGTTACCTGATTGGACCATTCACGCTTTATGTTCGAAGAGACGCCGGTAGCGTAGCTGCGGTTATACGTTTCGTCTGCCCAGGTTGTCGTGCGCGCCCCGACGATGATCGACAGGGGGTCAAAAGGCTTGAAGCGGGCCGTCGCGTAAGCGCTGTTGGTTCTTTCCGTGTAGTTGAAATCGCCCTTCGCCGAGTTGTCCGGCCGGCCCGGCGTCGTGCCGTTCCAGGTGTAAATGTTCGGAATGGGGAGGACATACCAGAGGTGGTAAGACTCGGCATCCTGCTTGGTACGCGATGCGGTGGCACCGATTACCAGATCGTGCTTGCGGTCGAACAAGGAGAACGGGCCGCTCGCGTAAACGTCCAGACTATGTTGGGTCGGTGGGCCACCCCAGCGCCCGGCATACATTGAGACGCCGGCCCCGGTTGCCTTGTTCGGGTTTCCGCCGGCAGCGTAGCCGAGTTGTTCGTCGAATTTTGTGCGGTCGTAGGAGTAGGTTCCCTTGACCTTCCAGTCATTGTCGAAGCGGTGCTCCAGTGCCGCGAAGGCGGCCAGGTTTTCCCGCTCGGAGTAGGCCCATGAGGCGGCGGCAGAGTCAGAGCGCTGCCAGTTGGTCCGCGTTCCATCGCTGTTGAACAGCGGTAGTCCGCCACGTGTGTGGCCGGTTGCGCGGTGCTGTTGCGAGGTCAGCCCGGCGGTCAGCAGGGTGCTCGGCGCCAAATCCGCCTCAATGATGCCGGAGACGATTTTTTTGCTTTCCTTGAGGCGGTCGATGTAGGAAGCGTTTTCCTGCCAGGCGACAACCCCGCGTCCGCGCAGCGTGCCGGCTGCATTGAGCGCCGACGAAACATCTGCTTCGAGGCGGTAGCGGTCCCAAGAGCCGGTTTCGACCTTGGCATAGCCCTGGAATGCGGCCGTCGGCTTTTTGCGGATCAGGTTGATGGTGGCGCTCGGCGTCCCGATACCGTTCATCAGCCCGGTCGCGCCGCGCACGACTTCGACCCGGTCGTAGAGCACCATGTCGTTGCTCTGGAAAATGCTGCTGTAGTTGCTGTGCAGGTGGCCGACCCCGTCGACCTGGTAATTTTCCACAGCGAAGCCGCGCGAATAAATCGGTGACGAATCGGAACCCTGGTTGCCCGACTGGCTCATGGTCAGGCCGGCGACCTGCTGGATGATGTCGGGCAGTTGTGTCAGCCCCTGGTCTTCCATGCGCTGACGCGTGATGACGCTGACCGATTGTGGCGTTTCGCGGATCGACATCGGCAGGCGGGTGGCGGTCTGCATGCTGCCGGTGGTGTAGGAGCCGCTGTCTTCGGTGGTTGAGCGGTCAGCCCGGGCGGTGACGGTCAGCGGTGCCAGCGTTGCGCCGTCGTCGGTAGCGCTGGCCGAGCGGATCGTCCATGCCGAACCGGTTGGTACGGCAATCAGCTTACTGCCGGCGAGCAAGCGTTGCAGGGCCTCGCCCAGCGTCATCGAACCTTGCAGCGCCGGTGCGTTGTGATTTGCAATCAGCGCGGCATCGGCCGAGATGGCGACACCTGACTGGCGAGCCAGCGCATTCAAGGCCTGACCGAGGGGCTGGGCCGTCAGTGAAAAGGATCGCTGGGCTGCCGTTGCGGCTGTCTGGCTGTGGGCGGTCGGCGGCATGGCCAGCGTACCCAGTGCGGCGGTGCAGACGAACGGCAGTAAACGTCGGCGAAATGGCAGGTGTGTGATGGGCGAGACAGCGGGCATGTCGAAGGTCCTCTAAAGTGGTTTTCCACGTGAAGACGTTCGCGGGGGCAACTACCGGACAATTATTTTTCGTCGCGGGATGCAGACAACCGCTGGCGGATCAAGAAACGCCCGTTTCCGTGCGCAATGACCTCGACCGGATGGGTTCGCGGCAGTGCTTTCAGGAAGGCAAGGGGATTGTCGATCGGGAAACTGCCGGTCAGCCGCATGTTCGCCAATCCTGGTCGACGTTCCATCTCCAGCGGTTTGGCCAGGTAGTCGTTCCAGCGGTCGACAACCTTGTCGAGCGGAATGCCCTCGAAAACCAGCCAGCCCTGACGCCAGGCACCAATATCTTCCGGCACGACGCGGCTGCTCCGTAGTTCACCTGTTGTCGAGATGAATACTGCATCACCAGCCCCTAGTTCGGTGTCGGGTGCTGAGTTTGGCGACTGCCCGCCCCGCCAGACGGCAACCCGCCCACGCGCTACTGCAACGTGCAGGCCGTCTTCCAGCAAGCTGACGGAGAATGCAGTGCCCAGCACGCGAACGCGTCCGTGACGCGTTTCGATTTCGAATGGCCGCCGGGCGTCCGGTGCCACGTCAAAGCAAACCTCGCCGGCAACCAGATTGGCCAGTCGTCGGTTACGGTAATAGGTAATTGCCAACTCGGAGCGTGCCGCCAGATCGATTCGGCTGCCATCCGGCAGTTCGTGTGCTTCAATCTCGGCCTTGCCGGTTCTGGCGAGCAAAGTGAACGATGGTTGTGACCAAAATCTCCGGCCTATGCCTCCCGATGCCAGCGCTACGCCACCGAAGCCGAGCAGTGCGATCAGCCGGCGCCGGGTCTGCCGCTTTTGCGAGGTGGCCGAGGGTGGCAAGGAAAATTCGTCGCGCAGCGCACTTGCATCGGTTTGCTGCCAGGCCTCCAGCGCCGCCAGGCAGGCGCTTTCGTGCGCCGCATCGCAGCTTCGCCAGATGGCCAGTTCACGGGCGGCAAGCGAAGCGGTATCGGGTGTCGCGCCGTGCTGCCGGACGATGAGCAGAAGTGCATGCTCGAACAAGCGCTGGCGGGATTGTTGGTTTGTTGGCATCTCAGGCTCCCTGTGCCAGCAAGGTGCAAATTGCCCGGACAATGTGTTTTTCGATGGAAACCGGCGTCGTTTCAAGGTGGATGGCCGCTTCTGCATGTGTAAAGCCGTAGATGCGGACCAGGATGAAGGCCTCGCGCCGCTTGCGCGGCATCGCACCGAGACGGGCGGCCAACTGCCGCAATCCCTGTCGGGCGATGACGATGCGCTCCAGGCAGGGCGTTTCATTCGGGCTGATCAGCATCAGCGTGTCGATCATGCGCAATTCGGCCTGGCGCGACCGAGCCGCATCAATCGCAATGTTCTTGCCGATCCGGTAGAGCAGGGCACGCATGTCGACAATCGCAAGCTGGCTCTCCAGCGCCAGCACACGGGCGTAGCTTTCCTGCACCACATCGGTGGCCACATCACGGTCGCGCAGGGTACGAGAGAAAAAATTGACCATCTCGGTATAGAAATGCGTAGGCATGGAAGCGCGTCGCGGAGCTTATACGAATAGGAATGATTCGCATTATTATGTAAATGGCTGGCCCTGTCGAATGTAGACAGGGCCAGCCCGAACAAAACAGAGACGGCCCCCGGAAATCGGACAAGGAGATAAGTGATAGCCTTGCTCAAAAGACCGCCGCAGAGCGGCCTGGCATGGGAGCAAGAGCATGACGAGCAGGAAACGGCGGAGTCACTCGCCGGAGCTCAAGGCCAGGGTGGTGCTGGCCGCCGTGCAGGGCGACAAGATGCTGGCGGAACTGGCCGTCACCCGGCCGAGTCAGGTGTGGGCGACTGCCGGACGTACATCCCGATGCGCCGCGGCTTTGTCTAACTGATGACCTTGCTGGACTGGTTCAGCCGTCGCGTACTCTCCTGGCGGCAGAACCGTGGAAGACAACGCTGCATGGCAGGGCGCCACTTATCTTCGTGGAAAGCCTGTCCAAAAACCGGGGCCACCTCAGACGATCGCCTGACAGCAGATCATTTACCTGGTCTTTGTGCCAGTACGTCGTCGACCTCGCCCCGCAGTGGGGAGGGTGTGGCGAGGATGGCTAGAACGCGGTTACGATCTTCAACCAACCAACTTTCAATGTTCTCACTATTCAATCTGATGCCAAAATCACTCTGCATGCCGAATAAACGGGAGATAACCAAGTCGCCGAGTTCCTTTTTGAAGTGGCCTGCTTCCCAATAATGGGTTAGCTGGGTTTGGCGATCACCTTTTGCCGGGATAGCTTCAAGGGTTTCGGGTGCCACGCCACTGAAATCCCACACCTCCACTTTGCCACCGCGTTGCACATTCCGTTCGGCGATGGCAACCACGAGTCTCTTCCAGTCTGCAAACAGCTCGCCCATGCCAAGGCGCTCGATCATCATGCGAATCTGGGCATGGTAGGGGTAGATGATGATGTAGGTGGTGCCACCTTCCTGTGTTGCAACAGAGAGAATGGCATCGATTGTGGCTTCATCGTCAGAAATGCCCCCATCTATTGGTCGCAGACGCAAGTGCTTGTGGGCCCAGTTGCGAGAGTTTTCTTCGGCACGTTGGCGGAACAGTGCGTAGTGACCGCTTCGTTCGACCTCCGGAATGTAGTTGAGTAGCGGATTGAATCCGCGATCAGTAGATGTGGCGGGATAGCGTGATTGCTGAAGGAAAAGCGTGGTGAGTGAGTCACGCAGTCCGGTGATCGAGAAAACGGACTCGGCGAGAAAACGACTATCCGGCTGTGGTGCCGGGTCGGTTGCCCGTGTTGGAAGTAATTGCGGCACAGAACCGCCAAGGAAATCAAAGAACTCGACGCCCAGAAAGATGGTCTTGGGCACGCAGTTTGCGGATTGAAGCCAGATCATCTGGCGGTAGCTGCTACTAGCGCCAGTGCCGGGGATGGCGTGATTGAAGGCCGACAACCCGTGAGCTGTCATCGCGGTGCCATTTGGATCAAAGCCGATTTCAGCTCGTGAGTTGCCGAAAATGCCGGTACTTGCGCACAAGCGGCGGGCGCGCTGATAGCGCGAGAGCTCCCGGTGGTGATCCAGGTAGGGTTTGATGGCGTTAACCCCAGAGATGCGAGGTGAGGCGAATACACCAAGTGGGTCAATGAGGGCGTTGAATGCACCCACGATGGCAATTACAAAGAAAGCGCTGGCAAGCATCCAGCGCAGGTAGCTTGCCCAAGCCTTGGACGATGGTAGCGGGCGCATCAGAATTGGAAGTAAAGAAATTCTGTGGGGCGGCTTAGCGCAAGCACTCCCAGTGCAAGCAATAGCCCTATGGCCAAGGCGTTGCGTCGCTGCGGTACCCAAGCAAGGTGTGGTGCAGGACGCAGGCGAGCATGCCCCTCTTCGGCCAATGCAGGCTCAAAGTGCCCCATGATTTCTTGAGTGTTGGGAGCAACAAATGCGATCAGGGCTCCGACCGTAATCCAGCACCAGGTTTCGACAAAGTTTGTGCTGCCACCTAGATAGCTGCCGATGCCGAGTTTCTCGAATAGCGCTTTTAGCGGGCCAAGGTGTGAAAGGATCGGCTCTGGCAGTGCGGCTCCCCAACCGCCGAACATCCCGATGACAAGGCGGTTTGCGGTGGCGAGATCGGGTGCGCGGAAATACACCCAAGCGAAGACGACACAGAAAAAGGTCAGTGCGATGCCTAGCATGCCGCCAAGACGAGGCGGGAGCCTGAGCGGAATTCGCCGAGAGAGACTTTGCCAGAGCTGATTGATTACCAGAAAACCTCCGTGGAGTCCGCCCCATATGACGAAATTCCAGCCAGCGCCGTGCCATAGGCCACCAAGGACCATTGTGGTCATGAGGTTACTTTGCCGGCGAAGCATGCCGTGGCGATTGCCTCCCAGAGGGATGTAAAGGTAGTCGCGCAGAAAGCGTGACAGAGTCATGTGCCAACGCCGCCAGAACTCTGAGATGTTGTGTGATTTATAGGGTGAGTTGAAGTTGAGCGGCAGACGAACGCCAAAAAGGCGAGAAAGGCCAATGGCCATGTCTGAGTATCCTGAAAAATCGAAGTAGAGTTGAAACGTGTAGGCCAAAACGCCACCCCACGCCAAAAAAAGGGTGGGCGTAGCGGCCTGAGGGGAAAATACTGGAGCCGCGTAACCTGCGAGATTGTCGGCGATCAGCACTTTTTTGGCCAAACCGATGGTGAAGATAGTGAGGCCGATCGCAAAGTTCGAGATGTCGGGGCGATAATTCCGCTCCTCGTCGAACTGCGGCATCATCTCTTTGTGGTGCAGCACCGGACCCGCGATGAGGTGAGGAAAATAGGTGACAAAAAGGACATAGTAAATGAAGCGGTATTCAGTCACCTTGCCGGCATAGGCATCGGCAAGAAAAGCAATCTGGGTAAAAGTGAAGAAGGAAATGCCGATCGGCAGGATGATGCCGAGGATCTGCCATTCAGTGCCCAGAAAGCTGTTGGCGCTTGAGATGAAAAAATCGGCGTATTTGTAGTAGCCGAGAAGCGCCAGGTTGGCTGTGATGGCGATGGCCAGGGCTCGACGCCCTTTGGTGCTGGCCGCATGCTGAGTGATGTAGCTGCCGGCGAGGTAATTGGCACAGATTGATGCAAGCAACAGAACCAGGTAACGGTAGTCCCACCACGCATAGAAAAACAAGGAGCAGGCGGCCAGCCAAGCGGCACCGGGGGCCTTACCTAAGCGACCGACAAGGAAGAATCCAAGAACGGTGATAGGCAGGAACGCCAAAAGAAAGGTGTAGGAGTTGAATAACATTGATTCGCAAGAGCGTGCCGAGCCTTAGACGCCGACGTTGATCATGGTACCCAATTTGAGATTATGCAGGATGCTAGGCTGTATTGCCGCCCCAGAAGCTATCGTTCAGAATAGCTTCGATTGGCAAAATCTCAAGACCCAGCTTCTGGCGAATGAAGGCTGCCCCTGCTTGGTTGCCTGTATTCACTAAGCAGTCAGTAATACTCTACTTGTCATGTGTCGGAATTGGGTTGGTGTACTGAACCGCTCTCGCAGTAGCCCTCCGATTTCGCGAGCTGGTCGCGGATAGCGCCGCGCGGCTTCCCGCCTTGAGAACAGAGGCAATCCGCGCCTCGTTTTCAAGAAGCCGCAGCCATGAGCGCCTCCACGCACACCATCATCCAGTGGTGCCAACGCATGATCGACGACATGTGCAAGCGCAAGCTCTCCCCGCAGCCCTGCAGCCCCACAGCGTTTGCATTCGCGCAGTGTGCCAGTTCGCCGCCTACCTCGAACGCTCGGCGGATAGGACTAGCACAGCGGATCTACGCAACGACCAACTGTGCCTAGTCGATCACGGTATCTCGCCGGTTTGCCGCGTGCTCACGTCGCTGTGTTGAATGGAAAAGGCCCGCCGGGGAATACGTCCTGGCGGGCCTTTTTCCTGTTCTGGAGGCGTTTTGATCAGCCGATGATCATGCCGGCCCCGACCGTGTTGTTCGTCGATTCATCGATCAGGATGAATGCGCCGGTGGGCCGCGATTCCGTGTAGTTGTCGGCGAAGACAGGCTGGGCCAGCTTCAGCGTCAGTTGGGCGATATCGTTCATCACCAGGGTGCTTGCGGCGTCGCTGGAGAGGGTGTTGATATCCACACGGTGGGCAATGCTGGCAACCTTTGCCTTGACTTCACGGGTCGTGTGGCGGAGCCAGTAGGTGCGTGCCGGCGACAAGGGCGTTTCGGACAGCCAGCAAACCATGGCTTCGACTTGCTTGCTCTGGGCCGGGACTTCTTCGCTGTTGACGATCATGTCGCCGCGGGAGATGTCGATTTCGTCTTCGAGCAGGAGGGTGACCGATTGTTCGTGGATTGCCTTGCCGATTGATTCACCGTAGAGCTGGACATCCTTGACGCGCGTCGTGCGGCCGTTGGGCAGTACGGTGACGCTGTCGCCCACCTTGATTTCGCCGGATTCGACACGCCCCATGAAGCCACGGTAGTCGTGCAGTTCGGGGTTGTCGGAGGCCTGGGGGCGGCACACGTATTGAACCGGAAAGCGGAAGCTCTCGGCCTTTTCCGTATGGGCTGCCGGTGCAGCTTCGAGAATGTCGATGAGCGTCGGGCCGGTGTACCAGTCGAGGCGTTCGCCGCGATCCACGATCATGTCGCCGACAAGCGCCGAAAGCGGTATGAAGCGCACGTCGGTGAGGCCGATCTGGTCGGCAAACGCGGTGTATTCGGCAACGATACCGTCGTAGGTCGCCTGGCTGTAATCGACCAGGTCCATCTTGTTAACCGCGACGATGACGTGGGGAATGCCGACCAGTTTGGCAAGGTAGCTGTGGCGCCGGGTCTGGGTGAGGACGCCCTTGCGCGCGTCGATCAGGATGATGGCGACGTTGGCGGTGGAGGCTGCGGTCACCATGTTGCGGGTGTACTGCTCGTGCCCGGGCGCGTCGGCAATGATGTACTTGCGCGTCCCGGTGGAGAAGTAGCGGTAGGCCACGTCGATGGTGATGCCCTGCTCGCGCTCGGCTTGCAGGCCGTCGGTGAGGAGGGACAGGTCGACGGCGGTCAGGCCGCGCTTGGTGGACGTGCGCTCTATGGCGGTGAGCGTGTCGGCCAGGATGGTCTTGCTGTCGAACAGCAGGCGGCCGATCAGGGTGCTCTTGCCGTCATCGACGCTGCCGCAGGTCAGGAAGCGCAGGAGGCCGTGGTCTTCGATCGGGTGGTGGGAGGTGTGAGCGCTGGTCATGATCTTAGAAATACCCTTCCTTCTTGCGCTGCTCCATGGAGGCGTCGGAAGTCTGGTCGTCGAGGCGGGTTGCGCCGCGTTCGGTGATGGTGGTGGTGGCAGTTTCGATGACGATTTTTTCGACCGTATCGGCGTCGCTGAGCACCGGTGCGGTACAGGTGATGTCACCGACGGTGCGGAAGCGCACCTGCAGGTCGATGATCTCTTCGCCCGGTTTGGCTTCGTTGATGAGGCCGCCGGTGGCGAGGGGGACATTCACCGGAACGATGGCGCCCTGGCGCATGGCCACCTGCCGGGTGTGGGCGAAGTAGATGCTCGGCAGTTCGAGCTTTTCGCGCTCGATGTACTGCCATACGTCCATTTCGGTCCAGTTGCTGATCGGGAAGGCGCGGATGTTCTCGCCCTTGTGGCTGCGTGCGTTATAGAGGTTCCACAGCTCGGGGCGCTGGTTCTTCGGGTCCCATTGGCCGAACTCGTCGCGGAAGCTCATGATCCGCTCTTTGGCGCGGGCCTTTTCTTCGTCGCGACGGGCGCCGCCGATACAGGCGTTGAAGCCGAATTCTTCAATCGCTTCGAGCAGGGTCACCGACTGGTGCTTGTTGCGGGATTCGCCTTCGTTCTTGAGGACGACGGTGCCGCGGGCCATGGAGTCTTCCACCGAGCGCACGATCAGGCGTTCACCGAGTTCGGCAGCGCGCTTGTCGCGGAATTCGATGACTTCCTTGTAGTTGTGGCCGGTGTCGATGTGCATCAACGGAAAGGGGAAGCGGCCCGGACGAAAGGCTTTTTCGGCCAGGCGCAGCAGGCACAGGGAATCCTTGCCGCCGGAGAACAGCAGCACGGGGTTGCTGCACTG
>APMI01042031.1_pt1 | contig 20305 bp, 18 predicted proteins | sample 667938 | NCBI WGS metagenome assembly APMI01 (sample SAMN01084076, study PRJNA167559) | wastewater metagenome | biome: Wastewater | place: Denmark: Ejby Moelle, Odense | collected 2011-11-28 | reverse complement strand
CTGGGATAGCCGGGGTCTTCGAACCACACCGCATCGCCAGGGCACAAGACCGCGCGCAAGATCAGATCCAGCGCCTGCTGGCTGCCCCCGGTCAGGATGATCTGATCCGCCGTGCAGCGCACGCCGCGCGCGCTGCGCAGGTAGCTCGCAACCTCGGCCCGCAACCCGGCCGAGCCGCGCGGGTCGCCATAGCGCAGATGCGCACCACCGGGCGGCAGCAGGTGGCGGTTCAGACAGGCGCGCAACTGCCGCCTGGTGCGGTCATCGTCAAAGCCGGTGCCAATGGCGCCGGGCAGGTCATAGCGCGGCATGTCTGGCAAGGCCGGGGGCGCAGGTTCCGGCCCAAGGCGCGGAACATGGGCCGCGACAAAGGTGCCCGCCCCCACGCGCGCCTGCGCGAAACCCTCGGCCAGCAGTTGTTCATAGGCCGCGACCGCCGCCCCGCGTGACACGGCAAAGCGTGCGGCAAGGTCGCGGGTGGGTGGCAGCTTGGCGCCGGCCTGCAAAGTGCCACCCTCGATCAGCCCGCGCAGCGCGGCATAGAGGGCACGGGCGCGTGGGCCTTCTGGCCGCAGGATTGGGGTCAGGCCCGACCAGTCAGCAGAATTGGTCTGATGATCCGACATAAGATTGGACCTTTGTGGAACCAATGTTCCCGCATATCGCTGCGTCATCCCCACCAGAAAGGCAAGACCATGACCTCGCAGTCCTACCCCATCACCCCCAGAAACCGTGTGAAGCGCGCGCCGGAGCGAGGAAGTTACGACCATGCCACGGTTCATGCCATCCTTGATGCGGCAATGCTGGCCCATGTGTCTTATGTGCTGGAGGGGCAACCTTTTTGCACTCCGACCCTGATCTGGCGTGAGGGCGAGGTACTGTATTGGCATGGCTCATCCGCCAGCCGGATGATCCGCCATCTGGCAACAGGGGTGCAGGCCTGTGTGGTGGTGTCGCATGTGGACGGGCTTGTTCTGGCGCGCTCGGGGTTCAACCATTCGGCCAACTACCGCTCGGCCATATGCTTTGGTGTGACAGAGCTGGTGAATGACCCCGAGGAAAAGATGGCGCAGCTTATCGCTGCGACAGATCGGTTTTATCCGGGCCGCAGCCGGGCTTTGCGCGCGATCACCCCGCAAGAGGTGAAGGCGACGGGGGTGATACGGATGCCGATCACGGAAGCCTCGGCCAAGATCCGCGCCAAAGGCGTGGGCGATGATGAGGAGGATGGCAACCATCCGGTCTGGGCAGGGGTCATTCCGGTGACGACGGTTCTGGGGGCACCGCAGCCCAGCTCCGCGCTGCTGCCGGGGCTGGTGATGGGGGCCGACATGGCCCCCTATGCCCCCGGCCGCCGCCTTGACGAGGTGCTGACAGAGACTCAAGCGGTGTATGAGCGGGGCTGATCAGCCCCGCAACGTGCCGCCGGTAGCCTTGGTCACCTTCTCGACGATCTTTTTCGACACGGCTTCGATGTCGGCATCGGTCAGGGTCGCGGTGGTGGGTTGCAGGCGCACGGTCAGGGCGATGGACTTCTTGCCTTGGCCCATCTGCGCCTCGGCCTTCTCGCCGGTGAACTGGTCGAACACGCGGACGCTTTCGATCAGCCCCTTGTCGGCACCTTGGGCGGCCTGAACCGCCGTCAGCGCCTCGACCCCCTTGTCCACCACAAAGGCAAAATCGCGATCCACCGCTTGCAGGTCGCTGATGGTCAGCGCCGGGCGGGTCGGGGTTTTCACCTTGGGGAAGGGCACACTGGCCACCAGAACCGTAAAGGCCACCGCCGGGCCTTTCACGCCCATCTCGGCCAGCACCTTTGGGTGAACCTCGCCGAAGGTGGCCATGACATTCGGCCCAAGACCGATGGCGCCAGACCGGCCGGGGTGCCACCAGCCCGCAACCTTGCGGCCCACCTGCACGCGGACAGGCGCGCCAAGGGCGGCCAGAACCGCCTCCACATCTGCCTTGGCGTCAAACACATCGACGGGGCGGCGGCTGCCGTAGGGGTCGCGCGGGGCGGCGGCACCAACCAACAGGCCGGTCGCATGAAGCGCCTGTTCGCCCGGCTCACCGCCGGCAAAGACCGGCCCGATTTCCGCCAGCGCCAGATCGCCGAAACCGCGCGCCTGATTGCGGGCAGCCGCGCGCAACAGGCCGGGCAGCAGATCGGGGCGCAGATGGGTCATTTCAGAAGAAATCGGGTTTTCCACACGAACCGCATCGGTGCCGCCGCCGAACAGCTTCGCAGCACCTTCGTCGATGAAGGAATAGGTCACGCATTCGTTGTAACCCAAGGCTGCAATCGTGCGCCGCGCCGCCTTTTCCCGCATCTGGATGGGGGTCAGGATCGGGCGCAGCACGCCCGGCGTGGCACGGGTCAGCGGCTTGCCTTCCAGCTTGGTCAGCGAGGCGATGCGGGCGACCTCCTCAACCAGATCCGCTTCGCCCAGCACATCTGGCCGCCACGAGGGCGGGGTTGCCATGTCACCGTTCAGGGTAAAGCCCAAGGCTTCCAACGTGGCGCGCTGGGTGGCGGGGGGAATGTCCATGCCGACAAGGCTGATCAGGCGGGCGGTATCCAGCCGATAGGCGCGACTGGTGTCGGGGGCCTTGCCTGCAATGACCAATTCCGACGCCTCACCACCGCAAAGGTCGATGATCAGTTGCGTCGCGCGCTCGATCCCCTCCGCCGTGAAGGCAGGGTCGATGCCGCGTTCAAACCGATAGCGGGCATCCGAGTTGATCTTCAGCGCGCGGCCCGTGGTGGCGGTGCGGATCGGGTCGAAATAGGCGGCTTCAAGGAACACTTCCGTGGTGTCACCAGAACAACCCGACGACTCGCCCCCCATCACGCCGCCAAGGGATTCGACGCCATGATCATCGGCGATGATCGTCATACCCGGTTGCAGGGCATAGGTCTTGCCATCCAGCGCCAGCAGGCTTTCGCCCTCGACCGCCGAACGCACCACGAGGTTGCCCTTGACCTTGGCCGCGTCGAACACATGCAGCGGGCGATTGAGGTCAAAGGTGAACAGGTTGGTAATATCCACCAGAACCGAAATCGGGCGCAGGCCGATCGCCTTCAGCCGCTGTTGCAGCCAAGCCGGGGAAGGGCCGTTCTTGACGCCACGGATCACACGGCCCAGGAAATGGGGGCAGGCCTTGTCCGCCACTTCCGGCGCAAGGGTTACGCCGATGGGCGAGGGGAAGGTGCCCGCCACGGTAACGGGCGCAAGCGGCTTCAGCGTTCCAAGGCCGCGTGCGGCCAGATCGCGCGCCACGCCGCGCACGCCCAACGCGTCGGGGCGGTTGGGGGTGATCTTGATGTGGAACATCGGATCGACCGCGCCGGGGTTGTTCGCCGCCAGCCAATCGGTGAACTTCTGACCCACCTCGCCTGAGGGCAGTTCAATGATGCCATTGTGTTCGTCCGACAGCTCCAGCTCGCGTTCCGAACACATCATGCCGTGGGATTCGACGCCGCGGATCTTGCCGACGCCAAGGGTCACGTCGATGCCCGGCACATAATCGCCCGGCTTTGCCAGAACCACCGTGATCCCGGCGCGGGCATTGGGCGCGCCACAAACGATCTGCTTTTCGCCCTCATCCGTCATCACCTTGCAGACGCGCAGCCGGTCGGCATCGGGGTGCTGGGTCGCCTCGACCACCTTGGCCAGAGTGAAGGCGGTCAGACGCGCGGCGGGGTTGACGATCTCCTCCACCTCGAGCCCAAGGTCGGTCAGGGCATAGGCGATGTCCTCCACCGAAGCGGCGGTGTCGAGGTGATCCTTGAGCCACGAGAGCGTGAATTTCATCGGTCTGGCCTTCCGGTTTCGGCAATTGGCGGGTCGGGATGGGGATTAGCGCGAAATGCCGCAAAGGGGAAGCGGGGCAGGCGTGATAGGATCGGGGGATGGACCCGAATCTGAACATTCCGAAAAATGCGAAGCCGAAGCCGGGGCTTTTGTGGCTGGTGCTTATGGCGATGCTGGCTGCCGTCGCGCTGAGACGGGAACAGCGGCGGTAGTCAGACGTGCGAGGTGAGGGCGACGATTGCCTGCTCTACTACTTCGCAAGGCACGAAAAATAGTAGCTTCTGGCGTTTACAAACGCAGGGCCAAGAAGAACGTCGGATGCGGATTTCTCTGGCGCGCAGAACCTGTGCGCCGCCCGCTGTGCAACCTTTCGCCCTGCATCCATGCGTCCCCATGCGAATAACCGCTCAAAGCCGAGGTTGACTTCTACGACACGGCTATAGGTGACACTCCTGAACCCGGCTTTGCTTTCTGCCACCTTTGCAGTTGTGCAGCCCCAAATGGCGCACAGCATCAAAGCGAGGCCAACCGAGGTGGGCCAGAACCTGCACATGATCACTATCCTCACGGCCAAGAGAAGTGGCCCTTTTGGTCAGACCGAGCGCGTGATGCCGCCATCGACCCGCAGGTTCTGTCCTGTGATATAGCCCGCACCTTCCGAACACAGAAAGCTGACCGTCGCCGCGATTTCCTGCGCCTTGCCATAGCGGCCCATCGGAATGCGGGCACGGAATTCCTCTTTCTCGGACAGCGAGTCGATGAAGCCGGGCAGCACGTTGTTGATGCGGATGCCCTTGGCAGCATGGGCGTCGGCGTAAAGTTTGGTGAATGCGGCAAGGCCCGCGCGGGCAACGGCGGAGGTGGGGAAGGCGGGGTCAGGCTCGAACGTGGCGAAGGTGGTGATGTTGACGATGGCACCGGCGCCTTGGGCTGCCATGATCGGGGTGACAAGGCGGATAGGGCGCACCGCCGACAGGAAATAGATGTCGAAGCCCTGATGCCAGACCTCATCGGTGATTTCGGCAATCGGGGCGCGGGGGCCGTGACCCGCGCTGTTCACAAGCGCGTCGATCCTGCCCCAGCGGGCCATGGTGGCGTCGATCAGGCGCTGCACGTCGTCGGTGGACTGGTTTGAGCCGGTGATCCCGACGCCTCCCAGTTCCCTTGCCAGCGCCTCACCCTTGCCCGAAGAGGACAGGATCGCCACGCCGTAGCCATCGGCCGCCAGCCGCCGCGCCGCCGCCGCACCCATGCCAGAACCGCCCGCCGTGATCACCGCAACCTTTTGCATCGCCGTCTCCTTGCCGCTAGCGTGGTGACCATAGCGCCTGTGGTGACGGGGGAAAGGGGGCTGTCTGCCCCCTTGGGCCTGCGGCCCTACCCCCGAGGATATTTGGGAACAGATGAAGATGCGGCCAGGGGCAAGAAATCTGATCACCGATGTGCCGGGGTTGCGGGTGGGCAATGCCAGCGACATGGCCTTGCGCAGCGGGGCAACGGTGCTGGTCGCAGACCGTTCCTTTGTGGCCGCGGTTTCGGTGATGGGCGGAGCGCCGGGCACACGCGAGACCGACCTCTTGGCTCCCGACCGGCTGGTGCAAGAGGTCGATGCGCTGGTCCTGTCGGGCGGGTCTGCCTTTGGGCTGGATGCCTGTTCGGGCGTCGCGGACGGCTTGCGCGCCATGGGGCGCGGCTTTGACGTGGGTGGGCAGCGCGTGCCCATCGTGCCCGGGGCCATCCTGTTCGACCTGTTGAACGGCGGGGCGAAGGACTGGATACGGAATCCTTATTACGACCTTGGCCGTGCGGCTTTGTTGACCGCAAACGAGTCGTTTGAGCTTGGCACCGCGGGGGCCGGCTATGGCGCGACCACGGGCAATCTGAAAGGTGGGCTGGGTTCGGCGTCCTGCGTCTTGCCCTCGGGCTTTACGGTAGGGGCGCTGGTCGCGGTGAATGCGCTGGGGTCTGCCACGGTAGGAGAAGGGCCGCATTTCTGGGCCGCGCCCTGGGAGATGGGGGATGAATTCGGCGGGCTTGGCCCCTGCCCCGCGCCGCCGCCCCCTGAAGCAGTACTGCCCGGCAAGCGGCTGGGCGAGGCGACGACAATTGCCGTTGTGGCGACCGATGCCGCGTTAACGCAGGCGCAGGCCACGCGGCTGGCCGTGGCAGCGCAAGACGGCATGGCCCGGGCACTGGTGCCCTCTCATACGCTCTTGGACGGCGATCTGGTCTTTGCCGCGGCAACTGGCGAGAGGCCACTGGCCGATCCGGTGGCGGATCAGTTCCAGCTTGGCCAGGCGGCAGCCCTCTGCCTGACCCGCGCCATCGCGCGCGGGATCTATGAGGCCCGTGGGCTGGGGATGCAGATGGATTGGCGAGGGCGGTTCGGGTGAGGCTACCAGCGCCTCAGCGCCGCCTCATCGTCATCCTTGGCCGCAACCCATGCCGCGCCATCGGCGCCGATTTCCTTCTTCCAGAAGGGTGCACGGGATTTCAGGTAGTCCATCAGGAACTCGGCAGCAGCAAAAGCATCGGCACGGTGGGGGGCGGCAGTGGCCACCATCATGATCGCCTCGCCCGCGCGCAAGGAACCGTAGCGGTGGATGACCAGTGCATCGGCCAGTTTGAAGCGGGCCTGCGCCTGACCCATCATCGCGGAAATCGCGGTTTCGGTCATTCCGGGATAATGCTCGATCTCCATCACCGACAGCCTGCCGCCCTCATCGCGCACAAGGCCAGTGAAGGTGACGACCGCACCCGCCCCCTGAACGGCAGCGGCAAAGGCCCCAGCCTCGGCTCCGAAGTCGAAAGCGGTCTCTTGCACCGACAGGCGCATCTCAGCCCCCTGTCATCGGCGGGAAAAAGGCCACCTCACGCGCTCCGGCGAGGGAGGCGGTGAAGTCGGTCAGTTCTTGATTGACAGCGACCCGCAGGCTCTTGCGGTCTTCAAAGGCCAGTGCGTGGCCTTCGCTGCGCGCCACCAGTTCGGCAACCAGATCGGCAACGGTCGCGGCCTCGGTCTCAACAGCCTCCCGGTTGGTGCCGATCCGTTCGCGCAGCCAGGCGAAATAGCGGACCTCGATCATCACTTGTCCTTCAGGAACGGCAGCGCCTTGCGGAAGTATTCCCAGCCGGTGACAGCCGTCAGAACTGCCGCGATCCAGATCAGCACCAGCCCGACATCGCCCGCCACAGAAGCACAATCGCGCTTGCCGCAGGCGCGGATCGGATCGGCAAGGCCGGCGGCCACCGCATCGGAATATTGATCGGGTGTCATGCCATGCATCTTGACGCCGTTGAGGTATTCCAGCCCCGTGCCCAAGAACAGCGCGGCAATCGCCACCATCTGCGCCGTGGTCTTCCACTTCGCCAGTTTTGTCACCTTGAGCGTGCCGACACCGGGACCAAGATATTCTCGCAGGCCCGAGACGCAGACCTCACGGAAGAAGATGATCGTCGCGGGCAGGATCAGCCAGGGGTTCATGCCGTTATAGCCGGTGAGCACCATGATCGCGATCAGCACCATGGCCTTGTCGGCGATCGGGTCCAGCATGGCGCCGAATTTCGACTCCTGCTTCCACAGGCGGGCTAGGTAGCCGTCGAACCAGTCGGTGATGGCTGCCCCCACGAAAAGGGTCAGCGCGAACCAGTCGGCCCAAGGGCGGTGGAAATAAAGGAACATCACCGCCACCCCCGGCGCTGCCAGCAGGCGAAGGAAGGTCAGGGTGTTCGGCAGGTTCCAGGTCATGGCGGATTGGTAGCGCAAAACGCGGGGAAGGGAAGTGCTGAATTTCTACGCGCAGCGCCCGACTTTCCGTCGCCGATCAATATTTCTGGGGAACGTATAGTTCGGGCGGCAGGGTCGCGCGCTCGTAATCGGGGTTGAACACCCGTTCCGGCAGGCGAATCTCTTCATGTACCACCGGCTGATAGGGGATCAGCGACAGGAAGTGTTCGATGCAATTCAGCCGGGCGCGCTTTTTGTCGTTGCCCTCGACGATGTACCATGGCGCCTCGGGGATGTTCGTCCGCTCGAACATTTCCTCCTTGGCTTTGGTATATTGCTCCCACCGGACGCGGGATTGCAGGTCCATCGGAGAGAGTTTCCATTGCTTCATCGGATCGTGGATCCGCATCAGAAAGCGCATCTGCTGTTCCTGATCGGTGATCGAGAACCAGTATTTGATCACGATGATCCCGGAACGCACCAGCATCCGTTCGAATTCGGGAACCGAACGGAAAAACTCTTCGACCTGATCCTCGCTGGCGAAGCCCATCACGCGTTCGACCCCGGCGCGGTTGTACCAACTGCGGTCAAACAGCACGATCTCGCCGCCAGCGGGCAAGTGCGGGATATAGCGCTGGAAATACCACTGCGTCTTTTCGCGGTCCGACGGCGCGGGCAGCGCCACGGTGCGGGCGACACGCGGGTTCAGGCGTTGGGTGATCCGCTTGATCACGCCGCCCTTGCCGGCCGAATCGCGCCCCTCGAACAGCACGACCACCTTTTGCTTGGTATGAACCACCCAGTCCTGCAACTTGATCAGTTCGGCCTGAAGACGGATCAGGTTGGTCAGATAGACCCGGCGGTCCAGCGCATCGGGGTGCTTGTCCTTGTAGATGCGGGCGATTTCGCGAGAGAGCGTCGCGTCCTCGATCTCCAGCTCACAATCCTCGTCCAGAACATCGGCCAGCTCATCGGCCAGCCAGTCCTGCGCGAAAGGGGTGTCGATCTGGGTCATGGCGGCCTCCGGTTTCAGGGGCTTCTGTTAGCGGCGGTATGTGAAGGTTTTGCGTCAGGCAAGCAGGGCGACGTTGCGTCTGTCACAAAGGGTTTGATTGTGCGATCGATGGGTGGCGGGTAGCATAACCTTATGCTGGCCCCGCGCACCCTTTATTCCCCTGCCGAGCGTCTATCGGACGCGGTGGTGCACATTGCCGGGCTGGTTGCGGTGGTGGGGGCCGTGCCGGTGCTGATCGTGCTGGCGGCGATGCTGCGCGGTGATGCCCCATCGGTGGTGGGCACCTCGATCTATGGCGCGACACTGGTGCTGATGATCCTGTGTTCCGCGCTTTACAACATGATCACGCGACCCGACTGGGGTTGGCTGCTGCGGCGGCTGGACCATTCGGCGATATACCTCAAGATCGCGGGCACCTACACGCCATTTGCACTTATTTCCGGGCAGGGCTGGCTGCTGACAGGCGTCTTGTGGCTAGCGGCTCTGGCCGGGGTGGTGATGAAGGCGATATCGCCCGCACGGTTCCGGCTGGCGGCGATGGCGCTGTATCTGGGCATGGGCTGGGCCGGTTTTGTTGCCGGGGGCGACCTGATCGCGGCCTTGCCCACGGCGGTCGTGGTGCTGATGGTGGTCGGTGGGCTGCTATACACCGCAGGTGTGGGGTTCTACCTGTGGGAGCGGCTGCCGTTTCATTACACGATCTGGCATGTCTTCGTGCTGGCTGCCTCAATGGTGTTCTATTCGGCGGTGGTGGTGCAGGTGGTGATCGGCTGATCAGCCGCCGGTGTGAAAGAAGTTATAGACGGTTTCCGCCATCGCCTCGGAGATACCCGGCACGGCCATGAGGTCGGGCAAGGCGGCGCGGGCGACGGCCTTGGCACTGCCGAAATGAGCCAGAAGGGCGCGTTTTCTTGTAGCTCCGATGCCCGGAACCTCATCCAGCGGGGTAACGCCAACCGCCTTGGCACGTTTGGCCCGGTGGGCACCGTTGGCCCAGCGGTGCGCCTCATCCCGCAGGCGCTGGATGAAGTAGAGGACGGGATCGTTCCTTTGCAGGGCAAAGGGAGGCTGGCCTTCGCGGTAAAACTCCTCCTTGCCTGCATCGCGGTCGATGCCCTTGGCGACGCCGACCATGGCGATGTCATCCACGCCCAGCTCCGACAGGATGCCGCCCACGGCAGAAACCTGCCCGGCGCCGCCGTCGATCAGCAGCAGATCGGGCCAAGCGTCGGTTTTCCGTTCGGGGTCTTCCTTCAGCAGGCGTTCAAAGCGGCGGGTCAGCACCTCTCGCATCATGCCGAAGTCATCGCTGTTCTTGCCCGCGTCAGAGCGGATGTTGAACTTGCGGTATTGCGACTTCAGGAAACCCTCGGCCCCCGCCACGATCATGCCGCCCACGGCATCGCTGCCCTGGATATGGGCGTTGTCATAGACCTCTATCCTTTGGGGTGGGCCGTCGAGGTCGAAGGCATCGGCCAGCCCCTGCAGCAGCTTGTTCTGGGTACTGCTTTCCGACATCCGCCGCGCCAGACTTTCGCGGGCGTTGCGGGTGGCGTTTTCCACCAGTTCGGCCTTTTCACCGCGTTGGGGCACCGCGAGTTCAACCTTGCGGCCCGCCCGTTCCGTCAGCGCCTCGGCCACCAGATCGGGGTTCTCGACGGAGTGAGACAGCAGGATCAGGCGGGGCGGTTCCTTGTCATCATAGAACTGGGTCAGGAAGGCCTCGAGGATTTCCGGCTCCTCGGCCCCGGCAGGCGTGCGGGGGTAAAAATCGCGGTTGCCCCAGCTTTGATGCGCGCGGATGAAGAAGACCTGCACACAGGCTTGGCCGTGGTCAAGGTGAACGGCCACCACATCCGCCTCGGCCACACCGCGCGGGTTGATGCCTTGCGACGACTGAACCGCCGTCAGCGCGCGGATGCGGTCACGCAGGGCGGCGGCGCGTTCAAACTCCATTCCCTCGCTGGCCTCGGCCATCTGGCGGGCAAGGTCGGCCTGCACATTGGTGCTTTTGCCTTCCAGAAACAGCTTGGCGTCCGAAACAAGTTCGGCATAGCCCTGCTCACTTATGCGGCCGACGCAGGGCGCCGAGCACCGCTTGATCTGGAATTGCAGGCAGGGGCGCGTGCGGCTTTCAAACATCGCGTTCGAGCAGTTGCGCAACAGGAACACCTTTTGCAACTGGTTCAGCGTGCGGTTCACCGCCCCCGCGCTGGCAAAGGGGCCAAAGTAATTGCCCTTCTCCTTTTTCGCGCCCCTGTGCTTCTTGATCTGGGGAAAGGGATGTTCGCCACTGATCAGGATGTTCGGGAACGACTTGTCGTCGCGCATCAGCACGTTGTAGCGCGGCTTTAGCTGCTTGATCAGGTTCTGTTCCAGCAGCAGCGCCTCAACCTCGGTGCGCGTGGTCAGGAACATCATGCTGGCGGTTTCGTGGATCATCCGGGCGATCCGCGCCGAATGCCCCGAGGAACGCGCATAGTTTGACACCCGCGCCTTGAGGTTACGGGCCTTGCCGACGTAAAGCACCTCTGAAGCCGCATTCAGCATCCGGTAAACACCGGGCGAGGCATCAAGCGTCTTCAGATAATCCTGAATGACATCATGGCCTGTAAGGGGTGTTCCGGTCATGCCAAAGCCTGCTTTGCAGATGTCTCGATTCTTGTCAGTGGCTGCAATGTCGCTGGTCCGGGGGCAAGAGAAAAGCTGTCCACGGTTTCTGTGGATAAGTTTGCGGAGAAGTTTTCAGGATGGGCAAATTTCCCTTGTTTTTTGGCCCGTTCGCCGTATTGCCCAAAAAATAGGCAAAAGTGCAACGTATTGAAAATAAAAGGAAGAATTTTCAACTTCTGGCAAGAGACTGAAAAATCACAAGATTTGTAACATGGGCGTGACCGGAAAGTGAAAAGTGGACAAGTCGCCGCAGCCGGGTGACGAAGCGTCACTCAACCCCCAGAATATCAGGGGTTTGCCATGCCAGATGCTGACCGCCATCTACCGCTAACATCTGGCCCGTCACGCCCGGCGCCTCGAGGAAAAATCCAAGCGCCGCCGTGATATCGGCTGGGTTCGAACCGCGCCGCAATACGGTCGCGGCGCGCTGACGGGCAAAATGCGTCTCGCTTTGCCGTCCGCCGCGCAGGGTGGGGCCGGGGCCGATGCCGTTGACGCGCACAGCGGGTGCCAGCGCCTGCGCCGCAGTTTGCGTCAGCGCCCATAGGCCCATCTTGGCGATGGTATAGGTCATGAACTCTGGCGTCAGCTTCAGCACGCGCTGATCCAGCATGTTGACGACCAGCCCCTGCGCAACCGGCTCGCCCGCCTCATCCGCCACGGGCAGCGGCACCTGCCGGGCGAATTGCTGAATCAACACGAAGGGCGCGCGCAGGTTCGATTCGATATGGCGATCCCAACTGGTGCGGGTCGCCGTCGAGATGTTGTCATATTCAAAGACCGAGGCGTTGTTGACCAGCACCGTCAGCGGCTGGTCCAATGCCTGCGAGGCACGCGCGACAAGCGTGGTCACCTGAGCCTCGTCCAGCAGGTCGGCTTGCAGGGTAACGGCCTTGCGCCCAAGGCCGCGCACCTGATCGGCGGTTTCTTCGGCCCCGGCCTGCGAGGTGGCATAGTGGATTGCCACATCATGGCCGCGACCGGCCAGATAGACCGCCATGGCGCGACCCAGCCGCTTGCCCGCCCCGGTTACCAAAGCTGCCGTCATCCCCGCCTCTTCCCGCACTCGCAGCCCGATTTGCCGATAAGATAGCGCCCGCAGCGCGGGCAGGTATCGACCATGCCGCGTGACATCCGGCGCGTGACAAAGCCCTTCAACCAGCCACCTGTCAGGGCATTGCCGATCATGCCGATCAGCACCATGATCAAAAGAAAGCCCAGGACCGCCTTGACCATGCTATAGACCGAACCGGGCAAAAAGGGCGCGCTCTTCGGCGATGGCCAGGGCATCCTGGGCCAGTGTCAGACCAAAGCGCGCCAGCAGGCCCCGCCTGCGCCCCATCGGCACCAGCCGCACCTTTGCGCCGTAAAGCTGCTGCATCTTGGGCACCAGATGAGCAATGCCATCGACAAGGCCAAGGTCAACCGCCTGCGGGCCGACCCAGACATCGGCGTTGAACAGGTCTGCACCCGATTCAGTGGAGGCAAGCCGCGCCCCACGCCGGGCCTTTACATGGGCAATGAAAGCCTCATGAATCGGACCTTGCAGCGCTCTCAGACGCTCGGCGTCCTCCGGCTTTTGCGGCAGGAATGGGTCTGCAAGGCTCTTGTTGCTGCCCGCCGTGATCACCCGGCGTTCAACGCCGTGGCGGTTCAGGAATTCCGGAAATCCGAAAGAGGCGAAGATGACGCCGATCGAGCCGACCAAAGACGAGGTATCGACCCAGATGTCATCGGCCGCGCAAGCCAGCCAATAGCCGCCCGACGCGGCAACATCCTCGACAAAGGCATGAACCGGCACCCGCTTTTCATCGGCCAGCCGCCGGATACGCGCCGCGATCAGGCTGGATTGCACCGCCGATCCGCCCGGCGAATTCACCGCCAGCGCGACGGCGGCGGGTTTCATGCGAAAGGCCTTGTCGATCGCCTGGGCAAGCCCGGCGTCGGACAGGCCGTTCCTGCCGGTGCCAATCGCGCCCTGAAGGCGAATTACGGGAACGACAGCAGGTTGTTTGACAAAGGGAAGGTTGATGCGCATCGCCCAGAGGTAAGCCGCCCTTGCCCCATGCGCAATGGCCAGTACCGGGCGATTGTTACCGCAGCACAAGGAATATCTGTCCTTGCCAGAATTCGGATCGAAGCGGACACTCTTGCTGTTTTCATCCTCATATTCGGACATCACATGGCAAATTCGTGGATTGCCTGCGCCAGGCCTGAAAACGCCGCGCCGAAAGGCTATGACACCGAAGCAGGCAGCCAGAGGGTGTGGCGGCTGCAAGTTCCTGTTGGCAGCAGCAGGGAAATCGATGTTCTGGCATTGGAGCAGGCGCAAGCGATAGAGTTGCTGTCGAACGATCCCAAAGTGGTGGACAACACAGGCTTTGCCCACCGCCGCAATGGCGCCCGCTGGACTGCCACGATCAAGGGGTTGAAGATCGGCACGACGCTGATCACCGTGGGCTTTACACCGCCCCCCGGCGGGTTCGAGGCAAAATACGGCCTGCCTGCGATGCCCATCGGGGCCGCCTTCGGGCCGGTGATCCTTCAGGTGCAGGTGACACGGGCCGATGGCACCATGCCGGGCAATGACCTGAGCATTCCGCCCGAAGGCCAGCTTGATCCCATGGCCTGCTGGGCGGCCTGCCTTGCGTGGTGGACCCGTGCGGTGCCCGATGTGACCACACGCACCCAGATGAGCATTCTGGGCGCCAGTGGCGGGGTGACCCTGCGCGATGGTTCTATCCAACTTGACGGGATCGTCAGCTTTTTCGCCTCGCAATCGGCGCTGCGGGCGGAACGCATTCCCGCGCCCAAGCTGCCGAAATACATCGCGGCACGGCGGTTTCCGATGATCATCGGCTTTGCCAGCGGGCCATTGGGAGGGCATGTCAACGTGATCCATGCCTATGACGAGGCAAAGGCCACCGTCACCGTGATGGAGCCGTGGTTCCCCGATCCGGTCGGCAATGCGGCCTATGAGTTTTCGATGGTCGCTGGCAGCCCGGTCTATTCGGCAAAACAAGGGGGTGCGCCGTTCAAGTTTACCGGCAAGCACATTGTCAGGCCGTTGAACTACTATACCACCAAGCCGCTGAACGGGCAGTTCATTGTCGCCTATTCCTCGGCCCTGCCCGGCATTCGGGCCGACTAACGGCTTGCCATCGACGGCCTGTCGCTTCACCCTGCCCGGCATGATCGACCGGCTGGAAATGTTCATCGCCTTGGCCAACGAACGCCATTTCGGTCGTGCGGCCGAAGCCTGCGGCGTAACACAGCCCAGCCTGTCCTCGGCCATCCGCCAGTTGGAGGATCAACTGGGCGTACAACTGGTCTATCGCGGTTCGCGCTTTCAGGGCCTGACTCCCGAGGGGCAGCGCGTGCTGGACTGGGCGCGGCGGATCGTGGGCGATGTGCGCGCCCTTCGGGATGAAATGCGCAGTGTACATTCGGGCCTGTCGGGCAACCTGCGGATCGGTGTCATTCCCACCGCCCTGCCGATGATCGCAAGTCTGACCGCGCCCTTTGCCCAGCGTCACCCGAATGTACAACTGACCATCCTGTCGCGCACCTCGGTCGAAATCCTGGACGGGCTGGAAAGCCTGGAACTGGATGCAGGGATCACCTACCTTGATAACGAACCGTTGGGCCGGGTGACGCAGACCCCTTTGTATAATGAATTCTACCGCTTTCTCTGCACGGCCGCCTCGTCGTTATTCCAGCGCCCCACGGTAACATGGGCTGAGGTCGCGCAGGAAACCCTGTGCCTTCTGACAGCCGACATGCAGAACCGACGCATCGTCAACCGCCATCTGGCCGCCGCCGGGGCGCGGGTTCAGGCGACGGTCGAGTCGAACTCGACCATCGCGCTGATCGCGCATGTCCGCTCGGGGCAGTGGTCCAGCATCGTACCCAAACGTCTGGCAGAGATTTTCGTCGATGATGGGCTGCACGCCATTCCCATCGTGGACCCCGAGGCAGAGCATCTGGTGGGCCTTGTGAACCCCAAGCGCGACCCGCAGACGCCGCTATTGTCGGCGTTGATCGACGAAGCCAACCGCTTTGCCGCCAAGGCCAGGCGGGATTGATAGGGAAAACCTATCAATCAACGGGAAGTCCATATTGATTTCCATATCAATCGGCGTATCACCGCGGCAAGCTACCATAAGGGCCGCCACATGCTTGATTCCGTGCAGACCACCGAGCGGGTCGCAGAAATCCTTGCCCGCCATCGCGGGATGGAGGGCGCGCTTTTGCCGATCCTCCACGCCATTCAGGAAGAATTCGGCCATGTGCCGCAAGAGGCGCTGCCGATCATCGCGCAGGATCTGAGCCTGAGCCGCGCCGAAGTGCATGGCGTGATGAGCTTTTACCACGATTTCCGCGAAAAGCCCGCTGGCACCCATGTGCTCAAGCTGTGCCGCGCCGAATCGTGCCAGTCGGTCGGCGCGGACCGCGTGGCCGACCATGCCCGCAAGGAGCTGGGCATCGAGTGGCATGAGACGACCCGCGACGGCAAGATCACGCTGGAACCGGTGTTCTGCCTGGGCCTGTGCGCCTGTGGCCCGGCGGCGATTGTCGATGGCAAGCTGGTGGGCCGGGTGGATGAGGCGAAGCTTTCCAAGATCATCGGGGGTCTGAAATGAAGGTTTACGTCCCGCTTGATTCCGCCGCCGTCGCCCTGGGCGCCGATGAGGTCGCCGAAGCCATTCTGGCCCATGGCCGCGCGCATGGCATTGATGTCACTCTGGTGCGCAACGGCAGCCGGGGCATGGTCTGGCTGGAACCGCTGGTCGAGGTGGAAACGTCCGAGGGCCGTCTGGCCTATGGCCCGATGACCGTGGCCGATGTCGATGCGCTGTTCCGCGAACCCGCGCGCCACCCCAAGGCGCTGGGGCTGACCGAAGAACTGCCGTGGATGAAGGCCCAATCGCGGCTGACCTTTGCCCGCGTCGGCGTGATCGACCCGCTGTCCTTGCAAGACTATGCCCAACACGGCGGCCTTGCCGGCCTGGAGCGCGCGCTTGGCATGACTGCACCGGACATGGTGGCCGAGGTTACGGCCTCTGGCCTGCGCGGCCGGGGGGGTGCGGGTTTTCCGACCGGCATCAAGTGGAAGACCGTTTCCGAGGCCAAGGCCGACCGCAAATACATCGTCTGTAATGCCGACGAGGGCGACAGCGCCACCTTTGCCGACCGGATGCTGATGGAGGGTGATCCCTTCACCCTGATCGAGGGCATGGCGATTGCCGGGCTGGCCTGCGGTGCCACCAAGGGTTTCGTGTATATCCGTTCGGAATATCCTGTCGCCATTGAGGTGATGCAGAAGGCGGTTCAGGTTGCGCGTTCGGCCGGTGTGTTGGGCGACTCGGTCCTGGGTCGTGGCCCGGCGTTCGACATGGAGGTCCGCGCTGGCGCGGGTGCCTATGTCTGCGGCGAGGAAACCAGCCTCCTGAACAGCCTGGAGGGCAAGCGCGGCGTCGTGCGCGCCAAACCCCCGCTGCCCGCGCTGGAAGGCTTCCTTGGCAAGCCGACCGTTGTGAATAACGTGATCTCGCTGGCCTCGATCCCGGTGATCTTCGCCAAGGGCGCCGCGTTCTACCAGGGCTTCGGCCTTGGCCGGTCGCGCGGCACGATCCCGTTGCAGATTGCCGGGAATGTCAAGCACGGCGGTCTGTATGAGATCGCCTTTGGTCTGAGCCTGGGCGAGATTGTCAACGGCATCGGCGGCGGCACCGCCTCGGGCCGTCCGGTCAAGGCGGTGCAGGTGGGCGGGCCCTTGGGTGCATACTTCCCGGTCAGCCTGTTCGACACGCCCTTTGGCTATGAGGAATTCGCGGGGAAGGATGGCCTCATCGGCCATGCCGGCCTGACCGTGTTCGACGATACCGCCGACATGCTGGGCATGGCGCGGTTCGCGATGGAATTCTGCGCCATCGAATCCTGCGGCAAATGCACCCCCTGCCGTATCGGCGCGGTGCGCGGCGTGGAAACGATTGACCGGATCGGGCGGGGCGACAGCAGCGCCGTGCCGCTGCTGACCGACCTGTGCAACACCATGAAGGCGGGCTCGCTCTGCGCGCTGGGCGGGTTCACCCCCTACCCGGTGATGTCGGCCCTGACCCATTTCCCTGACGACTTCGCGCGCGCCAAGGAGGCTGCGGAATGAAAGACTTCATCATCCCCGACCGCGATTTCGGCACCCCAGCCGCCAAATCGAAGCAGATGGTCACGCTGAACATCGACGGGTTCGACATCACCGTTCCCGAAGGCACCAGCATCATGCGTGCCGCCGCCGAGATCGGCATTTCGGTGCCGAAGCTGTGCGCCACCGACAGCGTGGATGCCTTCGGTTCTTGCCGCCTGTGCCTTGTCGAGATCGAGGGTCGCAACGGCACCCCGGCAAGCTGCACCACTCCGGTTGCGCCCGGGATCAAGGTGCATACCCAGACCGGCAAGCTGAAGCAGCTTCGCCGCGGGGTGATGGAGCTTTACATCAGCGACCACCCGCTGGATTGCCTGACCTGCTCGGCCAATGGCGATTGCGAGTTGCAGGATATGGCGGGCGCCGTCGGCCTGCGCGATGTGCGCTATGAGGCGATTGATACCCATTTCCGTGCCAAGGACACCTCTGGTATCGCCAACCCGAACTATATCCCTCGCGACGATTCCAACCCGTATTTCAGCTATGATCCGCAGAAGTGCATCGTCTGCTCGCGCTGCGTGCGGGCTTGTGAAGAGGTTCAGGGCACCTTCGCGCTGACCATTGAAGGCCGGGGTTTTGACAGCCGTGTCTCCTTCGGGATGAAGTCGGACAACGCCCTTGCTTCGGACTGTGTGTCTTGCGGTGCCTGTGTGCAGGCCTGCCCGACCGCAACCTTGCAGGAAAAGTCGGTGATCGACATCGGCACGCCCGACCGCTCGATCATCACCACCTGCGCCTATTGTGGCGTCGGATGCAGCTTCAAGGCTGAAATGCGCGGCGATGAGCTGGTGCGGATGACCCCCTACAAGCACGGCAAGGCCAACCGCGGCCATTCCTGCGTCAAGGGCCGCTTCGCCTATGGCTATGCCAGCCACCAGGACCGCATCCTGAAGCCGATGATCCGCGACAGTATCAACGACCCCTGGCAGGAAGTGTCGTGGGACGAGGCGATGACCTTTGCCGCGAACCGGATGAAAGGGCTGATCGAAAAGCACGGCAAGAAGTCGGTCGGCGTGATCACCTCCAGCCGTTGCACCAACGAAGAGACCTATCTGGTGCAAAAGCTGACCCGCGCGGTGTTCCAGAACAACAACACCGACACCTGCGCCCGCGTCTGCCATTCGCCCACCGGCTATGGGCTGGGCCAGACCTATGGCACCTCGGCCGGCACGCAGGATTTTGACTCGGTTGAAGAGGCCGATGTCATCATGGTCATCGGCGCCAACCCGCATTCCGGCCACCCGGTTTTCGCCAGCCGCATGAAAAAGCGCCTGCGCAAGGGCGCGAAGCTGATCGTGGTGGACCCCCGCCGCACGGAATCGGTCGAAGGCCCACATTACAAGGCGGCGCATCACCTTGCCCTGACCCCCGGCACCAACGTGGCCGTGGTTTCGGCGCTGGCCCATGTGATCGTGACCGAGAAGCTGTATGACGAAGCCTTTATCCGGGAACGCTGCGACTGGGATGAATTCCAGGACTATGCCGACTTCATCAGCCATCCGCAGCACTCGCCCGAGGCGCTGCAACTGGTGACCGGCGTTCCGGCCGAAGAAATCCGTGGTGCGGCACGGCTTTATGCCACCGGCGGCAATGCGGCGATCTATTACGGTCTGGGCGTGACGGAACATTCCCAAGGCTCGACCACCGTCATCGGCATTGCAAACCTTGCCATGCTGACCGGAAATATCGGTCGCCGGGGCGTGGGCGTGAACCCGCTGCGCGGCCAGAACAATGTGCAGGGTTCGTGCGACATGGGGTCGTTCCCGCATGAACTGCCAGGCTATCGCCATGTGAAAGGCCCCGAGGTCCGCGCGATCTTTGAAAAGGCCTGGGGCGTGCAGATTGACCCGGAACCCGGCCTGCGGATTCCCAACATGCTGGACGCAGCGGTCGAAGGCACGTTCAAGGGCCTTTACTGCCAGGGTGAAGACATCCTGCAATCCGACCCCGACACCAAGCATGTTGCGGCGGGCCTTGCGGCGATGGAATGCGTCATCGTCCACGATCTGTTCCTGAACGAAACCGCGAATTACGCCCATGTGTTCTTCCCCGGCTCGTCCTTCCTGGAAAAGGACGGCACCTTTACCAATGCCGAGCGTCGCATCAACATGGTGCGCAAGGTTATGGCGCCCAAGCAGGGCTATGCCGACTGGGAAGTGACCCAGATGTTCGCCAAGGCGATGGGCGCGGACTGGAATTACACCCATCCGTCGCAGATCATGGAAGAAATCGCCATGACCACACCGTCCTTCGCGGGTGTGACCTATGAAAAGATCGAAACCATGGGCTCGGTGCAATGGCCCTGCAATGACAAGGCGCCGGAAGGCACGCCGCTGATGCACGTTGATGGTTTCGTGCGCGGCAAGGGGCGGTTCATCAACACGGAATATGTGGCGACCGACGAAAAGACCGGCCCGCGCTTCCCGCTGTTGCTGACCACCGGGCGGATCCTGTCGCAGTATAACGTCGGCGCGCAGACCCGTCGCACGCCGAACGTGGCCTGGCATGATCAGGATGTGCTGGAGATTCACCCCCATGACGCGGAAAACCGCGGCATCAAGGAAGGGTCGTGGGTGCGTCTGGCCAGCCGGTCGGGCGAAACCACCCTGCGCGCGACGATCACCGACAAGGTCAACCCGGGCGTGGTCTATACCACCTTCCACCACCCCGACACGCAGGCCAACGTCATCACCACCGATTTCAGCGATTGGGCGACCAACTGCCCGGAATACAAGGTGACGGCGGTGCAGGTTGCGCCTTCGAACGGGCCGAGCGAATGGCAGCAGGAATATAACGCCCAAGCCACCCTGTCGCGCCGGATTGCGGCGGCAGAATGAAGACCCACCGCCCCCTCGCGCGCCCTGACCTCGCGC
>APMI01010984.1_pt1 | contig 20305 bp, 26 predicted proteins | sample 667938 | NCBI WGS metagenome assembly APMI01 (sample SAMN01084076, study PRJNA167559) | wastewater metagenome | biome: Wastewater | place: Denmark: Ejby Moelle, Odense | collected 2011-11-28 | reverse complement strand
CAGTGGCAGGGTTTCCGTACCCACCAACTTTTAAGGTGGGGATTTAAAAAAATTATTTAATAAAAAAGAACAAATCATTATGAAAAAGAAAGTTTTGTTCATCGCTTTGGTTTCGGTAGTAAGTCTTTCTGCCTGCAATAATCCGTCTCAAAAAAATACAGAAAATATGGAAACGACTGCCAAGAAAAGATGACGGGCATAACCATGCGGACAGCAGTATTAAAAAAAGGGATAGCCTTGGTATGAAAATGGGCGGCAATGAATTGGATTCAAAGAAAAAATAAATCATCATTTAAAGCTAAAAATTATGAAACAGTTATTTGCATGTATCGTGATGCTGTTATCAGCATCTTTTTTGAACGCACAGGATATGATAACCTTGCGTACCGGCGAAACCATTAATGGCAAAGTTGCCGAAGTGGGTACAATGGAAATCAGGTATTACAAGTCTTCTAACATTAATGGGCCGGTATATGTGGTCACTAAAACAGACATCAGCCAGATTGTGTATGAAAATGGGAGTAAAGATATTTTCACTACTGCTACACAACAACCAACTACAGTAATTGTGCAGCAAGCTGTCCCACAAACTGTATATGTAGAAAAGCCGGTTCGGCGCAGAAACATCCGGAATAGTGGATGGTGGTATCCTGTGGTAACCACCCATATTGATTTGGGGCATCATGGTGGATTTTTTGGTGGCCATCACGGAAGACATCATTAATTTGAAACAATAAATACATTTTTTTATGAAATGGATAGGAAGAAGGGAAAGCGATAATGTAGAAGACCGCAGGGGCTTATCTAGCGGAAAAGTTGCTGCTGGTGGCGGTGTGGCTGGTATTGTTATTTACCTGTTGTACACTTTACTGAGTGGTAATAATATTGACCCATCACAGATACAACAGCAGCTTTCTGAACAAACTAATCAAACCGCTCAATTATCCCCCGAAGAACAAAAAGCCGACGATGACCGGGCTTCTTTTGTAAAAGTGGTACTGGCAGAAACAGAAGATGTATGGACTAAAATATTTTCCGGAAAAGGTAAGCAATATCCGGCACCTGTATTGGTACTTTTTCGTGGCATTGTTGAATCAGCCTGTGGTAATGCAAGTGCTGCATCGGGCCCATTCTATTGCCCGGGAGATAATAAGTTATACATAGACCTTTCGTTTTACCAGGATTTGCAATACAAACTTCGTGCCCCCGGCGATTTTCCAATGGCTTATGTAGTGGCACATGAAGTAGGGCATCATATACAGAACCTGATGGGCACAGCGGATAAAGTAAACCGTATGCGGCAGCAGTTGAGCGAAACTGAATTCAACAAGTATTCGGTGATGATGGAACTGCAGGCAGATTTTTATGCAGGTGTATGGGCGCATTATGAACAAAAAATGAAAAATATACTGGATGTGGATGATATTGATGAAGCCCTTAACGCTGCCAATGCCATTGGTGACGACAGGTTGCAAAAGCAAGCTACCGGGCAGGTAATGCCTGATGCTTTTACACATGGTACATCAGCACAAAGAGTATATTGGTTTAAGAAAGGATATCAAACCGGTGATATAAACCAGGGAGATACGTTTAACGCACCTGATTTATAATTTGTTTTGTTAGTAATAATCAGAAAGAGTAAATATGGATTTTAAAGTTGAGTTAATTATCGTTTCTAAACTCATTGTTTCTTTTCTTTTAGGCGCATTCATCGGGCTTGACAGGGAAAAGCATGGCAGGGATGCTGGTATAAGAACCTATGCAGCAGTCTGTATTGGAGCAACACTATTTACTGCTGTGGCAGCACATCTGGTAAATGATGTTGCCGCTGCTTCACGGGTAATTGCAAATATTGTAACTGGTGTAGGGTTTTTAGGGGCAGGCATCATATACCGCAATTCCAGCGCTGGCACATCACATGGGCTCACTACTGCTGCCACTGTTTGGTGTACTGCTGCAGTAGGAGTAGCTGTTGGTTTAAATATGTTCATTATTGCAATAGTAAGTGCAATGGCTTTATATTTTTTGCTTTCACTGCATCATCAAAAATGGTATGTAAAGTGGAAGGGTAAAATGATGCATAAACATGGCGAAGAAAACAATACCGATTTAATTGTAAAAGATACTTGCTTGTGAAATATTTCTTGTAAAAAAATTAATAAAATATGTCTGCGTTGTTTCAAAAAATAATTCTGTTCTCTTTAATACCCGTTTTTACTATGCTCCTTGGTGGTATAGTCGCTATTTATAAAAGTCCAAATGGAAATATTCGTAGTTTGATTTTGCATTTTGCAGCCGGTGTGGTATTCTCCGTAGTAGCTGTAGAGTTATTGCCTGACATTGTAAAAGAACACAAACCTATACAGGTAATTATCGGCTTTGCATTGGGTTTAATAACGATGTTATTAATTAAAAGGTTTACAGAAAAAAAAGAAGAAACAGAAACTGTATCCTCTTCTGGTAAATTACCCATGAGCCTGTTGGTTGCCATAGGCGTAGATATATTTATAGATGGTTTGCTGTTAGGTATTGGATTTTCTGCTGGTAGTACAGAAGGTATGTTGCTTGCCATTGCATTATCTGTAGAGCTTTTATCATTGGGCATGGCTACAGCAACTGAATTAGGGCAAAATAAATTAAGCAAACAAAAATCAATAATAGTTATTACAATACTCTCAATGGTATTTTTTGCCAGTGCTGTTTTGGGGGCTACACTATTGCATAATTTATCGGATAGTGCGATGGAAATAGTATTATCGTTTGGCTTATCTGCATTACTGTTTTTAGTTACAGAAGAATTATTAACGGAGGCTCATGAAGAAAAAGAAACTGTGTGGCATACATCTGCTTTTTTCGTTGGTTTTCTAATGTTTTTAATTTTAGGTATGATTGTTTAAATCTTTATATGTTTTTATGAGAAAAAAAATAAAACATGAACAACAAAAATGGTTTAAAAATATAAGCGGTGTGAAGAAATTACTGGTTTGCATTTTTCTTACTGTTGTTGTTTATATTATTCTGATATTTTTTGGCGTTGACCCGAAGAGCAGGATAATATTAGGATGGGACACATTTTGTCTTTGTATGATTTTATTAAGCTGGATTCTTTTTTTTACTACCACGCCGCATGAATTATGCGCTATTGTTGAAAAGCAAGATGATGGGCTTAAAGTAATTTTTATGATAGTACTTGTGGCTGTTTGCCTTAGCCTGTTTGGCGCACTGTTACTTTTAAATAGCAAAGGCGAATCAACATTTAATAAAGTATTTCATACTATCGTTTCGCTCTCTCCCGTTTTGCTTTCCTGGATTTTACTGCATACAACCTTTACTATACGCTATGCACACTTGTATCACGACCACAATAAACTAAACACCGGCAGTAATATAGGGGGCATTGATTTTCCGGCAAAAGAACAGCCCGATTATATTGATTTCGCTTATTTCTCTTTTGTAATAGGCATGACGTTTCAGGTATCGGATGTAATAGTAAGTTCTAGGGTTATCAGGCGTTTCGTTTTAATGCATAGCTTAATATCTTTTGTTTTCAATACAATCATTGTTGCACTAACTATAAATACCATTGCGGGACTTAAACAATAATTCAATAGTCAAATAAAATAATTATGGACGAATTAAAATTAGACATGTGGAAGAAATCTTTTGAAGCAGAAGTGAAAAGTCTGCAGATGGAGTACGATGCTTTCCTGTTGCCCAAAAAGTTTGAGGATACCTACCAATTAAAAATTGATGAAACAAGCCATACACTTTCTTTATGGATAGATACCGAAAATCTTCCAAAGGAAATAGAAGACAGGTTATCTGAATTACTATTAAAAACAGAGCCGGAAGATTCTGTATGAATAGAAATTTCAGATAGTCATTTAGACTTGTTTTACTGATTGTGGGCATGATTGTGTGACAATATAAGTAATCATATTTTTTAATCATAAATTTTAATTAAAATGGAACACGAACAAACAGGTCATCATCATTCAGGGCACCAGCACGGAGCCCTTATTCAGCAATTGCTAGATTGTGCAACCGCATGTGAAAACTGTGCAGCTTCCTGCCTTGATGAACAGGATGTAACAATGATGGCACATTGTATTGAAATTGACAGGGATTGTGCCGACTTATGTTATTTAGCAGCCAGGTTGCTGACAAGAGACAGTGAGTATGCACATGAGCTTTTGGCGCTTTGTGAGAAAGCCTGTCGCCATTGTGCAGAAGAATGCAGTAAACATGAGCATGAACATTGTAAAGTTTGTGCGGAAAAATGTATGCAATGCGCAGAAGCATGTCATGAACATCATGGAAAGGTTCAGTTGAGTTAGTTGTTTCAGGCTTACAAGTATGCACTTTTTGTGAGGAAGTGCATACTTTTTTAAAAAAAATGAAAATGGTGAAGAACTATTTTTATTGTTTAGAAACATTGATTGTAGATGTATCCTTAAAAATGCCTATTCATATTTTCACAGGGTATTTTTCAAGTCGCCATTTTCAATTGTTTTAAATATAATAACTCCTGTTGCGGCCCTCATTTATCTATTGTTAGCACTTAGAAGCAGAAAGAAATTAAAAAATAAACTTCATGCCCAATATCAAAAATTTTTCAGCAAAAATTAAGAAGTTTTTCAAGGCGTTGGGGCCTGGGCTTATTACAGGTGCAAGTGATGATGACCCTTCGGGCATTGCCACTTATTCTCAAGCAGGGGCAAAATTTGGGCTGGCTACTTTATGGACTGCACTGATTACTTTTCCATTAATGGCAGCCATCCAGGAAATGTGTGCAAGAATTGGGATTATGACTTCTGTTGGCCTTACCACTACTTTAAAAAACCATTATTCAAAAGGGTTGTTGTACCTGATGTTGTTTTTTAGCGTCCCTGCTATCATTCTAAATATAGGGGCTGATATTGCAGGTATGGGAGCTGTTGCTAATCTGTTGTTCCCTGCCATTTCTCCAATGATATTAAGCGTAGGGTTTACTATTTTGTTATTGATTGTAATTGTCTATTTACCATATCATAAAATTGTAGCGGTACTAAAATATTTATGCCTTTCGCTTTTTTTATACATAGCTGTTCCGTTTTTCACACACCCCGATTGGGGTAATGTTTTTAAGCACACGGTTATACCAACTATAAAATTCGATAAAGACTTTATCGAAATATTGGTAGCCATTTTAGGTACCACCATTTCGCCGTATTTATTTTTTTGGCAGGTTACCATGGAGGCCGAAGATGTAAAATCATCAAGGCAGTTAATTTTAGCCCGTACAAAAATTTTGAAAAATGAAGAAGATGCTGCTACTGCAGAAAAAAAAGAAAGCAATTTTATTTTATTGCTGATAAAAAAAATGCGTTTGGATGTAAACTTAGGAATGTTACTCTCTAATATGGTAATGTTCTTTATTATTCTTGCCACAGGCACGGCATTGTTTGCAAACGGAATTACGCAAATAGATACGGTGGAGCAGGCTGCAAAAGCACTGGAACCTGTTGCAGGTAAAGCCTCATACCTCATTTTCACTATCGGTGTAATTGGTACAGGTTTTCTTGCTATTCCGGTATTAAGTGGTTCCCTTTCTTACATTGTTTCAGAAACTTTTGGATGGAAGGGAAACCTTGATAATAAATTTAAACAGGCGAAACCTTTTTATATTGTAATTATCATTTCACTTGTATTAGGTCTTTTGCTTAATTATTTTGGTGTCAGTCCTATAAAAGCATTGTTATATACTGCTATTTTATATGGCTTAACATCGCCTATCTTAATTGCTATTGTATTGCATATTTCCAATAACAAAAAAATAATGAAGGAGAATACTAACAGCCGGCTTTCAAATATTTTAGGCTTTGGCACTTTAATAGTGATGACGGCAGCAGCCGTAGCACTGATTTATTTACAATTCTAAAACAATTTACACTCACACTTTAAAAATTAAAACTATGGGCTTCAATCAGTATCATGAACCACCGGAAAAACTTTCCGAAAAAACAAAAACCTTTGCTCGTATGATTACTTCTTTAACCGAAGAAGCAGAAGCAATAGGCTGGTATGAGCAACGCATATCTGTAGAGAAAGACAAAGAAGCTAAAGCAATTATGGAAAATGCACAGGAAGAAGAATTTAAACATTTTGGTATGGACCTTGAATTTTTGTTGCGTTGCAAACCTAAATGGAAAGTCGTTTTACAAGCAATTCTTTTTACCAAAGGCGATATAGTGGAGCTGGCAAAAAAAGGCGAAGAAAAAGCAGAAAAAGTGAAGTAATAGGCAGGCAAACATTAACAAAAATTAAGTGTACAAACTATGTATTTTTACATCCTAAAATCAAATAAAAATGAACAGGCTCAATTGCTGGAAATGCGTTGTAATGCTGGCGTCAATCTTAGGGATGGTTTCAGCGTTTACAGCTTAGTATCAAATAAAACAATTAATGCAAAGGTTGCAGGTAGAAATACTTACAACCTTTTTTATTAAATCAATTTTTGCAGCTTTCCAAAAACTACAAAATGTACAGCATCTTTATCGGCAGTCTTTTATTAAGTCTTTTACATGCAGTGATACCAAACCATTGGCTGCCTGTATTGGCTATAGGCAAAAAAGACAACTGGACTTTGCAGGAAGTTACCAGGGTAACATTTATTTCAGGTCTGGCACATGCGTTAAGTACAATTGTTATCGGTATTGTTTTAGGTTTCTTAGGTGTACAGCTTGCAAACAGCATACAATACTTTACACATTTTATTGCACCATCCTTGCTGGTGCTCTTAGGCTTTTTCTTTATTTACCAGCACCACCGGCACAAGCATTTTCATTTGCATAACACACCAAAACCCACACTGCCTAAAAACAAGATTATTGCAGCATTGGTAATAGGAATGTTCCTGTCGCCTTGCATGGAAATAGAAGCATATTTTCTTTTAGCAGGCGCACATGGCATTTGGGCTGTCTTTAGTATAGCAGCTTTATATTTTGTAATATCTGTTTCAGGTATGGTGCTATGGGTACGGCTTGCATACAAAGGCATATTAAAATTAAACTGGCATTCAATAGAACATAACTTCGGCATAATAACCGGGTGGACATTAGTAATAACAGGAATTATATCATTTTTCATTTCATAAATTATTTTATATGGCAAAAGATTGCTGCGATACAGACGAAAAAGACCCTACTAAAAAAGTGGTGGCAAGCAAAGAAGTTGGTAAAGAGCATGAACACAAAGAAGGCGATGGGCATGCACACGAAGAAGGAGACGAACATGATGAAGACGATGGGCACGACCACGGCGGCGAAGATAACAGTGGTTGGAAATCTCATTTGCCCTTGCTGGCTTCATTGGCTATCCTGGCTGTCATGCTTACACTGCAATTTGGCTTTAAGGTCACTCCGGCATTCCCTGTAGATTTGATTATCTACGGCGTTGCCTATTTGCTGGCAGGTTATGGCGTTTTAGGGCTGGCTTTCCGCAAAGCAAAACGGTTCGATTTTTTCAACGAATTCTTTTTGATGAGCGTGGCAACCATTGGCGCATTTTCAATTGGTTCATACAGTGAAGGTGTGGCAGTGATGGTTTTCTATTCTATCGGCGAATGGTTCCAGGATTCAGCAGTGAGTAAAGCAAAAAGAAGCATAAAAGCTTTGCTTGATATACGCCCCGATGAAGTAACTGTATTGCGTAATGGCAATGCTCAGGTAATACATCCCAATGAAATACAGGTAGATGAAATCATACAGGTAAAAGCTGGTGAAAAAGTAGCATTGGATGGTGAACTAAATTCAGAAGCAGCAACCTTTAATACTGCAGCATTAACTGGCGAAAGCAAACCCGATACAAAACGCAAAGGCGAACAGGTACTGGCAGGCATGATAAATCTTGACAAAGTTTCTGAAATAAAAGTAAAATCACTTTTTAAAGACAGCAAGCTGAGTAAGATTTTAGAAATGGTACATGATGCCACAGCAAGAAAATCACAGACACAATTATTCATCAGCCGCTTTGCAAAAATTTATACACCAATTGTTTTTGCTTTAGCCATAGCAGTTTGTTTGGTGCCGTATTTCTTTGTAGCTGATTATGTATTTCAAACATGGTTTTACAGGGCATTGGTATTTTTAGTTATCAGTTGCCCGTGTGCGTTAGTGGTATCCATCCCGTTGGGTTATTTTGGCGGAATAGGCTTAGCTTCTAAAAGCGGCATTCTTTTTAAAGGCTCAAATTTTTTAGATGTTATTACCAAAGTGAATGTAATTGTAATGGATAAAACAGGCACACTTACAAAAGGTGTCTTTAAGGTCCAGGATGTAGCAACAAACAATATTGAGAAAGATGAACTGGTAAAACTAACAGCAGCCATAGAAAGCAATTCAACACACCCCATTGCAAAAGCAGTTGTTGAGTATGCAGGTGATGCTGCTAAAAATGTAAAAGCAGAAAACGTTGAAGAAATATCAGGGCACGGATTAAAAGGTATTGTTGATGGAAAGAATGTATTAGCTGGTAATGCAAAATTGTTAAGGAAGTTCAACATTGAATATCCTGCTGAAATTGATAACCTTGTTGATACAGTGGTGGTAGTTGCAGTAAATGAAAAATATGCAGGGTACATCACTATTGCCGATGAAATCAAGGAAGATGCAAAACAGGCAATAGAAGAAATGCACAAACTGAAAATACAAACGGTCATGTTATCAGGAGATAAACAGGCAGTTGTTGCAAAAGTGGCGCAGTCATTAGGTATTGACAATGCTTACGGAGATTTGTTGCCGGAAGGAAAGGTAGAGAAAGTGCAGGCATTAAAAAATGAAGGGAAACACATTGCCTTTGTTGGTGATGGCGTGAATGATGCACCGGTAGTGGCATTGGCAGATGCAGGCATAGCAATGGGAGGTTTAGGCAGCGATGCAACCATTGAAACAGCAGACATAGTGATACAAAATGACCAGCCTTCAAAAATTGTTACCGCCATCAAAATCGGAAAAATAACCAGGCAGATAGTTTGGCAAAACATAACCATTGCAATGGTTGTAAAAGTAATCGTATTGGTATTAGGCGCAGGTGGTGTAGCCACTTTGTGGGAAGCTGTTATTGCTGATGTTGGCGTAGCTTTATTAGCAATACTCAACGCAGTAAGAATACAAAGAATGAAATTGTAAAATAAGAATCATTTCCAGATTTATTTGCACAATCAAAATGTCTATCGTAATATTGCGATTGTAAAAGCAAAGCAATGGGAGCAACTAAGTCAGAAGAATTTTCAGTAAAAGATAACAGGGTGGCAAAATATGCTAAAGCATTGTCGCACCCTGCACGGGTTGCCATCTTAAAGCTATTGATACAAAAACAAGCCTGTGTATGTGGCGATATTGTGGACGAACTGCCATTATCACAAAGCACAGTATCACAGCATCTGAAAGAATTAAAAGAAGCAGGTTTAATCAAAGGCGAAATAGAAGGTGCAAAAGTCTGTTATTGCATTGATGAAAAAGAATGGGAAATAGCAAAGAATTTATTAAGTGAAATATTTGTAAGTTATAAAATGTCAGCAGCTAAATGTTGCTGATATTTTTTTGTAAATAATCATCGGTATATTACGATATTACAAACAATTAAAAATAGAGCTATGAAATTATCAGAAATCAAAAAACATCTTGCCACAGCCGAAGCTGTAAATTTTAAACTGCCAACAGGTGCTTTTGTACCAGAACATTTTCATGTTACAGAAGTTGGGTTGGTTACAAAACACTTCATTGATTGTGGCGGTGTGGAGCGTTTAGAAAAAGTAGTAAACTTTCAGCTTTGGGATGCTAACGATTTTGAACATCGTTTAAAACCACAAAAATTATCCAACATCATTGCATTGTCTGAAACCAAATTAGGCATTGGGGATTTAGAAATTGAAGTAGAATATCAAAGCGACACAATCGGCAAATATGGTTTGCATTTCAACGGAAAAGATTTTGTACTTGTTCCAAAACAAACAGCTTGTTTGGCAAGCGATGCTTGCGGTATTCCACCAGCAAAACAAAAACTTCAAATGCAGGAATTACAAACAGCTACACAAAACAGTTGCACACCAGGCGGCGGTTGTTGTTAATTTTTAAAACAAAACATTCAATCAAATAATCTCAAAATGAACATTGCATTATTCAGCGACATTCATGCAAACCTTCCAGCGTTGCAAGCATTTTTTAAAGACGTGGACAGCCGCAATCCTGATGCTATCTATTGCTTAGGCGACTTAGTAGGCTACAACATTTGGGCAAACGAAGTAGTGAACGAAATTAAAGCCCGAAAAATTCCAACCATTGCAGGTAACTACGATTTTGGCATTGGGCGTATGAGCAACGAATGTGGTTGTGCTTATAAAACCGACCATGAAAAAGACAACGGCAAAATTTCTATCGCTTTCACCAACTCAATAATGAAGGACGAAGAGAGAGCATATTTGCGTACACTTCCTGCACACATCAAGGTTGAGTTTCAACTCAACGAAGACAAATTAAATTTGCTTTTAGTGCATGGCAGCCCACGAAAAATAAACGAATATCTTTTTGAAGACCGTGAAGAAAAAAGTATGCTTCGCATTATGGAAACCGCAGACGCAGACATTATGTGTTTTGGGCATACACACAAACCTTATCATAGAATTTTAAATTCAGGCATTGACGGACAAAACCATTTTCGCCATGCTATAAATATTGGTTCGGTTGGCAAACCAAAAGACAGCAACCCACAAGGCGGTTATGTAATGCTTACAATAAATGACAAAAGTTCTATCCTTGACAAAGACAGTATTCAAGTGGAATTTATCCGCTTTAATTACGACATTGAAACAGCCGCCAAAGCAGTTGAAGAAAGTCCTTTGCCAAACGAGTTTGCAGATATGTTACGAAACGGTGCTTAACATGATAACAATTACAACCATGCTTCCACAACATTGGGAAGCAGTAAAAACAATTTACGAAGAAGGCATTGCCACAGGCAATGCTACTTTTCAAACTGCTGCCCCAAGTTGGCAAGAGTGGGACAATGCTCATGTAAAAACTTGCAGACTTATAGCAACAGAAAATAACGAAGTGTTAGGTTGGGCTGCACTCACAGCAGTATCAAGCAGGTGTGTGTATGCAGGTGTTGCAGAAGTCAGTGTGTATGTTGCCGCCAACGCAAGGGGAAAAAATATTGGTTCACAATTGTTGCAAGCCTTAATTAATGAAAGCGAACAAAACGGAATTTGGACTTTGCAATCAGGCATCTTTCCCGAAAACAAAGCAAGTATTTCCATGCACGAAAAAAATGGTTTTAGAATTATCGGCTATCGGGAAAGGATTGGGAAAATGGGGAATGTTTGGCGGGATAATATTTCCCTTGAAAGACGAAGCAACAAGATTGGAATTGACTAACAAAACAACTTCATCAAAAATTATAATCATGAACTTTCCCGAAGATTTAAAATATTCCAAAGAGCATACATGGTTACGCATCAGCGATAACATAGGTACAATAGGGATTACAGAGTTTGCCCAAAGCGAGTTGGGCGAAATTGTTTACGCCGACTTACCTAACGATGGTTTCGGTTTTGAGCAAGACAAAGTATTTGGTTCTGTTGAAGCAATCAAAACAGTCAGCGATTTATTTATGCCAGTTTCAGGCAAAGTAATTGAGACAAATAAAAAGTTATTGCAAACACCAACCTTTGTAAACGATGACCCTTATGGCGAAGGTTGGATGATGAAAATTGAAATAACAAATCCAGCAGAAATTGAAAACCTTTTAAATGCAACTGCTTACCATCAACTAATCGGCAATTAAATAAATGAAAAAATATATTGCCGAACTCATCGGAACTTTTGCTTTGGTTTTTTGTGGCACAGGTGCAATTATTATTGACCAGCAAACCAACGGACAAGTTGGGCATATTGGAATTGCAATTACTTTCGGGCTTATTGTTACTTCAATGATTTATGCTTTTGGCGATAAATCGGGAGCACATTTTAATCCAGCAGTTACAATCGCCTTTTCATTGGCAAATCTTTTTCCAAAAAAGCAAATATTGCCTTATATCGTTTCACAAATCATTGGTGCTTTCATTGCATCAGCCATTTTAGAATTGTTGTTTCCTGCAAATCAAAATTTAGGAGCAACAATTCCAGCAGGTTCTAATTTGCAATCCTTCATTTTAGAAATTGTACTCACATTTATTTTAATGCTCACCATTTTATTTACTTCACAAGGTTCAAAAGAAACAGGAACAATGGCAGGGCTTGCCATTGGTGGCGTGGTACTTTTAGAAGCCATGTTTGCAGGACCAATTTGCGGAGCATCTATGAACCCAGTAAGAAGTTTATCACCTGCAATTGTATCAGGCAACATCACTACACTTTGGATTTATTTAACTGCACCAGTTATAGGTGCAGCCACATCCGTTTTCATTTGGAAATACATAAACAATTAGATGTTCTGTTAGGGGCTTCCCCTACGGGTCGGGCTATCCGTTACAAGTCCGCCACAAAGCCAGCACACAAGACCTTCAGCGGGCTTTCCACTACTATCCCTAAGCCAGCATTTACCTGGTGATTTTATATTTTCATTTATCATATAAAATGGCATCCCATCAGGAAATCAAAGCCGATCTAAAAGATCCTGGTATAGTACACCTATCTTATCCCTTTTTATACGTGTGGTAAATATGCCGAAAGGAATTCACGGTGTTTTAGCGTATAAAATTCAACAATTTAATTATCATTTTGCTCAGATAGATTTGTTCTGTTCTCTGCCAATTCTTTTGCAAAGTCAATGAAAATTCTATAAGCCGGAGTAAATGAAAATCTGTCTTCTGAGTTTTTTTCGATTATATTTTTAGTAGTCATTGTTTTAATGAGTTTCCTTCTTGCATCGGAATCCTTTAGTTGATTATTATTTTGCATAAGATCGGTAAACGAAGAATTCTCAAAATATTTATCAACTTCCTCCAACGAAAAATCGCCATATTCGATTTTGTCTAAAAAGTTTATTCCTTCCTTATCCAATTCATAGCACAGTATGGCTAAAAAAATACAAATGTCCCTTGATAAATTTTCATTAGTTTCCGGAGAAACGATATAGGCAAAATCCTGTACAAAAATGAATTCGTGCCCAAATGACTTTTCAAAGAATTTCCTATAATAATCAGCATGTTCTTTTAGTTCTTCAAAATGCTTCTCCTTTGATAAAATGAATTTGCCATTCATTAAATCTTCTACGATCTCGTGGTGATATTTCGGGCTTTCAAATTCCATTTTTATTTACTTGAATTATGGGAACAATAAATTTCGAGTTGACGGTTTTAATTTCAATGGTTTCGTCTCCTGTATTTTCTGTAATATTTAAATCCTCTTCAAAAAGCAGTGTGGTGAGTGCTAATACCTTTTCGTTTGTCAGGTCGCCTTCTTTTTTTAAGGTGTCATCACACCAGCCAAAAAAGTTATTAATTGGCAAGCTTTTTTTAAGCTTGCTTTTGTAAACCGATTTATTGAATATCCATCTTATTGGCTGTTGCTCCCCTTGTTCAATATAGGCATCTTCAACATTTTGATACAATTCAAAGTATTCCTTTGTATTAAGGTACATTTTTGTGGAAGTAGCATTGTTTCTATCTGCTTTAAATAATTTCGGGGCATCAACCTGGTAAGGATTTTTGAGGAACTCAATCCATCCTGTCAAAATAAGAGATTCAGTTTTTATTCTTTCGATCAATGGCAGCAGCTCATTTATAAAAGCTTTATGGTTAAGCCGTAATTCGTCGTTGGTTTGTATCAGTTGTTTATGAAGTCTCTCAAATAAAGATTTGATCTTCTCATCTTCAAAATTCAATCTCTTTTGATTGGCGAATTCTGAAATGTCAAATAATTTGTTCGTAATAGATTCAGAATGGTTGACATCAAGGATTTTATTCAACGGCAATATATAGTGATCAGTCCAGTGAGAGGCCCTTTGGATTTTTTCTCTGTAATCGATACGCTTGACATTTGCTTTCAAATCCCTTGTTTCCGAGAGCAGCCTTATTTTGTTTTTATCTATGGCTTCCGAAAACTTCTTTACCTCCTCCGAAAGAGCGGTAATCCTATCGAGCAGGATATTTTTATCTGAGTTGATTCCCTCTTTAATCTTCCTGAATAATTCAGATATTGATTGTCCGTATTTTTCAATTTCATCGGGAAGAAGCGGCCTGAACTCAAAAAGAATGAATTCTAGAAGGTTATAATAGATATCCCGCAATTCAAAATCGTCCTGAACCTGTTTTACAATTTTATATTTGAACAGGGTTTTCCGGATTCCGTCTGCATTGTTGCTATTACAAATCATTTCAAAGGTTTCCCTTCTTATTATTCCATCCTCTTTTTGGGTAATAAATAGATCCCTGATTATATCAAAGTAAGTTGATATAAATCTCAATATTGATATCGGCTCCTCGTTAATCATTTATAAGCACTTCTTGCTCTAAAAATTTGTTGCTTTTTTGAACTAAGTCCCTGATCATAGCTACTTCAGTAATTTTGGATTCCATTACCTTTTTGCTTGCCTTCTGCTTTCCCTTTAAATGATTACTGTAGGTTTCAAATAATTCTTGAAAATCGTCCGGAATAAATAAGGTTGCTTCTGCGAAATGACTTTTAATTCGCAGGAATTCATCAAGGCCATTAAAGTCATAATCAACAAAAACAAGTACCTTTTTACAGGTTATACTTTGTAAGTTTTCTTTTCCTACTCGGCCGTAACTATGTATATAAACCCAATCTTTCCCTAGTAAACTTTCAGCAGTAAGAAACGTATTTTTGTTCTCCACGAAACAAATATTTTCTGTTTTGATAGAGGGAATAGTAAGTCCGAAAAATCCAAATAAGGACGTTTGATATTCTAAGTCAATTGTGACGTCATTAATTTCTGCATTTTTAAAGCCTCGTAAAAAATACATGGGCAGTTCTTTGGTTCTCCTTGCTTTTGAACTTTTGAACTGTTTAATATTGTTTGATTTTGTGGCGACTAAATTCTGAGCAGAAGGGAAAGTGTGTTTTAAAAAATTATCATAATCGCTTTCTTTTTTTATGATGATATTTGTTCCTCTGCCCGCCTTTTCTGTCCCTAAAATACCTGCACCAAATAAATTACTGAATACAGACGAACTCTTAACAGCTTTTGGTGTTCTGTTAAGTGAAGTCGGTTTTAATTTCAATTCAGTATAAAATTTATAATCAGTCTGCTTCATTTGGAATTAGCTTCTCTTGAAAAATTACGTTTGGCTGTTTTTCGCTGATGTTTACTTTGTTACCCTTTTGAGGCCGGAACAATAAAACGTATTTATCAAAACCATCTAAAATGGTTTCGTCAGGCGATGCACATATGGGTATGAAATTATGTTCTTTGCAAAATTTAAAAAGTTCTCTTCGGTTATGCCCGTCGATAGTAGCAATTTCATCAATAAAGATGACTATTTTATTGAGCTTGTCATTAATAGCTAATCGGTTTATTACGGACATTACAATTACCAGCCTGATCATTCTGTCTGTCCCATCAGATTCAACCTGGTCTTTTAAATCTACTTTCCGGTCTTTACCTCCTTTCGTTAAGTGAAGTTCAATTTCAAACAATTCACTAAACTCAATTTTCTTTCCGCTATCTAAATATTTATTAAGCACGAGCAAATTGTCCGATAGTCCAAAATCAAATTCGGATTGATTCTTTAAATCCTGAATTGAACTGATTTTGCGAAGTTCTTCTAAGGTAGCTTTGGATTCAATAAGTTCAATTTTTAGGGATTCAATATCTGAAAATTTGGTTTTACTTAATTTGCTGTTGAATTTATTAACGATAAATTCTTTGAACTCTGTATACCGTCTGATTAAAGAAGCAGCAGGATTAGCGAACTGTACAGATATTGCCTGCAAATATCCATCAATGCTATTTCGTTTGTCGGGCAGGCAAGCTATTTCTTCCTCCACGAATAGGATAAATTCATCCTCGCTGGCCAGGACACTTTTTACTTTGTCTTTTAATCTGTCAAAAGTCCTGTCCTTGCTCTGTTTTAAATCGTTTCTATCTTTATTGAATAACTGTATTTTCTTGAAAATGTTTTCTAAAGTTTCTGTCGATTCGCTCTCCATAGGCTCTAATCCTAATTGTTCCAATTCAATTTTTTGGTCCACGATTGTTCTTAATCTGCTTTCATAATCTTTTTTCTTCTCTGTAATTATTTTAATTGATTCTGTTTTGAGATTGATTTCTTCAATTAATTGCCGGATAGTTTTTTCCTTAGCATTTTTTTCTTCAGACTTAACTTTTATCTCGTTTTTAATATTGGACAACTCATTTTCAATATCAATTTTCGAGTCAATTTTTTTTATCTTACCCCGGTATGTTTCAATTTGTTTAATCAGGCTTGATAACTCTTCCCTTTTATTTTCAACATCGGTTACAACAGGAAGAAGTTGCTCATTGTCCGCCAAGTCGCTTCTAAGTATTTTAACTTCTTCGGATAAATCTTCCATCGAAGCAAGCGGCTTTAATTTTACTTTCCCGGAGGTATTGATTTTTCCATCAAATAGATTCATTAAGTCATCAATCTTTGTTATTGGCTTTTCAGCATCTTCACTAGTCAAGCTGCTTAATAGTTCTTCCGAAAGAATAAAATTGATTTGTTCTTTTATTTTTTGTGACGAACTAATGTTTTGAACAAGCCTTTTGGAGAAATTCGAAATTTGCAGGTTCTTGCTTTCGATTTGACTATTTAAGGATGCAATCCTGTTTTCTACCTGTTTAATACTTAGACCTCTGGCATCTATTTGTGTTAATCTTGTTTCAATGTCTTTTCTTCTTTCATCTAGATTCAACAAAGCCTGTTGCAAAAATGCTTTTCCTTCAAAAGAATTGATTTCATTGAGCTGCTTTTGAAGCCCTTCTGCAAATTCTGTTTTAGTTGAAATCAGTATTTCCAGGCCACCGATATCTCTGTCTAGCTTTTGCTGTTGTGGTTTTAATTCTTCGTTAACATTAAAGGTTACCTTATCAATCTCATCTTTTTTCTCTCTGGCTTTAACTTCAAATTCAATTCTTGAAAATGTATATTGTTTATTGTAGGCCCATATTAACTCCCTTACAATTTTTTCCTTTGCCCGATGTTGTGAGACTACTTCTCTGAATTGATAGAATTCATTTTTGATAGATTCATATACTTTAATTTCGTCGTTTGCCCTTAACAGATTTACAATATCTTTTCTGTCTTTTTGAGAAAAACTGATACCTTCTTTATCCCTGTTATCCGCAATAATGAGCGTATCCTTTAGGGTCTTGTTATTAATTAGTTTCGAGTTTATTAAATACCTGTAAACCTTGCTGAAATTATTACTCAGGCCATCAGTAACAACAGCATCTTCCAGCCAGATAGCGGCATCATTCTTTTTACCCCTTTGATAAACAAAACTGAAAACATCCTTTTTGTCCCGGAATGGTCGCAGCTCAATTCCTTTTGTTATTAGATTTCCACGAACGTCCTCAAACTTTAAAACCTTTTGCTGTTTATCAGTTGTTTCTAAAAACAATTCCTCCTTATATTCGCTGTCTATTTTAAAATATTCTAATCCATCTTCTCCTCTTTTAATCACTATGCAGTAGTACCGTTGTTTAAATATTTCAAAAATCAGGTAGCTGTTACTCTGATTGGGGAAGTAGTGATGCAATGTGTCTTTTTCATTTCGGTTTCCGCTAAAGGACATTTTCTTGCCATCAATAATAAACAGAAAGTTTAAAGCATAAATCAGTGTGCTTTTTCCGATGTTATTGGGTCCGACCAACTGAATAGAATTACAGTCATCCAGCCGGATAGATGCTTTCCCGTAAACTCCAGAATTTAATATGACCAATCGTTTTAGCATGATTTTTAATTATAACAAACTTAATTAAAGTGCCGGATAGTTAAAACGATTTCACGCTGTAGTCCAGGCGTGATGGATCTTTTGGGCTTGTCCTTATTCAGGCGGATAAAGTTCAGGATACCCGTTCGATTATAAGTTAATGAGAAAAAATCGTAGGCTAGTTTCTGCAAAGTCATGGCCGAGTAAAATGGTTTAAAGATCGTCGTTTAGGTTTTTTGCAGTTAAGATATAGCATATTAACGAAAATGCGTGACCATTCCCGGCAATCCATTCAAGCTTTTTAATTAAATCAATCTGATCATTATTATAGTATGGGCGTGGATTTCCATTTAAGATATTTATGACCCGCCACAGTACACCTGTCTTATTTCTTTACGCCTGCGGCAAATAAGCCGGGAGAACTGCATCGGACAATAAAATTGGGAATTGAGGTTGGCTCGTACCTCACCAACCACAAATCCAGCAACTCCAAATTGTAAATACGCTGCAAAGCAGCCTTCATAAAAATCCACTTTAAAAAAACTCCTTCATCCTTATCTGACGCAAATTTCTTGACAGGCTTTGTCAAAAGCAAGGTCTGCACCTCCATTGCATTTCGGTTGGCATCCTGTTTTGTAAAAACAATCTCCACCCCGGTTTGGCCTCCTTCGGAGAACATATTTGTGGGGTAGTATTCTTTTTACAAAAACCTTGCTTTTGCCAAACCCTGTTTCAAGGCCGGGTTGCTACGATTAGAACGAACGGAGGCGTATGCCGACTTTAAACATTTATTAAACAATTAAAATTTACAATCATGGAAATGACAGCAAGATTAACAGGTGATGCAAAAATCAGCACCCTGAAAAACGACAGGCAGGTAGTAAACTTTAGCGTAGCAATTAATGACAGCTACAAAGCAAAAGGCAGTAATGAACCAACAAAAATTGTGACCTATGTGCAATGTGATTATTGGGTAAATCCCGGTGTTGCACAGTACCTCACGAAAGGCACATTGGTAGAGTTACAAGGACGTGTTGGGGCAAATGCTTACATCGGTAAAGATGGCGAAGCCAAAGCCACTTTAACCTTTCATGTAAACACTATTAAACTGCATGGCAAGGCAGGCACAAAGGATGAAACATCCGTTACAGAAAATGCCGGAACAATCTTAGAACCTGCAGAGGACTTACCCTTTTAAAAGAGAAAGCAAAGGGCATTGGTAAAAATGCCGGTGCCCAATTTTAAAACATTTTTAAAAATTTAAAATCAACAATTATGGCACACAATTTAAATTTCAACGAACTAACAGGCAAACACAGTTTCTTTTCAGTAAAAGAAAAAGCCTGGCATGGATTAGGGCAAATTGTAGAAGGCTATCCCACCAGTGCAGAAGCACTCAAATTTGCGGGGCTTGATTATACCGTAGCCAAAAGAAAACTGTTTACGTTTGATAACGAAAACGAAGCAGCTAACGAAGACATCGAAATCAAAATTCCTGAAATAGTAGTACCCAATTATTTCGCTACCATCCGCACCGACAATGAAACTGTTTTGGGCGTAGTGGGTAAAGATTATGAAGTGGTACAAAACATTGATGCTTTCAGTTTCTTTGATGCTATTGTTGGCGGCGATGGGATACAATACGAAACCGCAGGGGCATTGGGCAAAGGGGAACGGATTTTTATAACTGCAAAATTGCCCAACTATATTAAAGTGGGTAAGGAGGATTTGCTTGAGCAGTATTTATTTTTAACAACTTCGCATGATGGTGGCGGTAGTATTACCGCAGCTTTTACACCTGTAAGAATTGTTTGTAACAACACTTTGAATGCAGCCCTTCGCAATCATAGCAATGCCTTTAAAATAAGGCATACTGCTAATGCAAAAGAACGTTTGGAAGAAGCGCATAAACTAATGGGCATTACAAACAATTTGAGTATCCAATTAGAAGGCGTTTTTAACCAATGGGCTAAGATTCGTATTACAGACCCAGAAGTAAAAAAGCTGGTCCAAATGGCAATGGTGCCTAACAAAGAAGTGTTGCAAAATATACAGGCTGGTAAAGATGATGACCTATCCACCTGTTTTAAAAACATGACCGAGGCAGCTTTTGAATATGCTATGTCCAATGAAACCCAACAATTGGAAACCACCAAAGGCAGTTTGTTTGGTGCTTACAATGCCGTAACCGGATACTTTCAAAATGTAAGGACTTACAAAAATGAAGAAGCCAAACTGAAATCTTTATTATTCGGTGGTACTGGACAATTGAGGACACAGAAAGCATTTCAACTTTGTGAAAGTTTTGCAAAGGCTGAGGTAATGGAATTTTACAATTAAAATTTGTAAGGGGCAAACAAAAAAGTTTGCCCCTTAGTTTATCAGTTTGTTAAAGCCTGGAAACGAGC
>APMI01020812.1_pt1 | contig 20316 bp, 22 predicted proteins | sample 667938 | NCBI WGS metagenome assembly APMI01 (sample SAMN01084076, study PRJNA167559) | wastewater metagenome | biome: Wastewater | place: Denmark: Ejby Moelle, Odense | collected 2011-11-28 | reverse complement strand
AGGTGGACGCCATCCTCAGGCGCTTATTCCCGGTAGGCAAGGTGGGACGGCAGGACGCTCACTAACGACCGATGTCCAGCTCGGGTCGAAAACCTGCCGACACCACCAGCGGCGGGCGCGTTGAAGGCCGTGAATTCGCGCCTATGCGTGGCGGCGATACCCAGCACGACGAGACCATCGCGCCTAAAGCAGTCGATGCGGCGCACCCCGAACTCGATTCCGCAGGCGGCAATAGCGGCACCGGGTCATGGGCAAGAGCCGACCTCGGTACCCAATGCCTTGTCAGTTGCTGGCCGCGGCATCGAGCAGCCGCAGCAGGGCGCTGATATCCACCGGCTTGGTCAGGTAAGCCTCGAATCCCTGGCTGAGTGCGCGCCGAATCTGTTCAGGCAGGGCATCCGCCGACAGGGCTACAAGTCGAATGCGTGCCGTGCGTGCGTCGCCACGCAGCACCTGTTCGAGTTCGAGGCCGGTGGTGTCGCCAAGGTGCATGTCCACGAGCATCAGATCCGGCGGGTCACTGAGCGCCATCGACAACGCTTGGACGCCGTTCGCTGCGATGCGCAACTCGATGCCGGGGTTCACGCGCACCGCCTGGCGCACAAGTTCGGCATTGACCTCGTTGTCTTCGGCATAGAGCACCCGCAGCACCCGGGACGACCGATGCGGTGCTGCGTCGCTGGTGACGGGCTGGTCAAAGCCCTCTGTCTGTGAGGACGCAGGCAGCCACAGGATCGCAACCGTTCCCGCGCCGACACGGCTGTCGATCTGCAGGCGCCCACCCATCAGGTCCACGAGGTGACGCGACAGCGTCAGGCCGATCCCCGTGCCATCTACTCCTGAGCGCTCGGCGCCGAGACGGTTGAAGGGCTCGAAGAGGTGGGCCATCTGGGCTTCGCTCATGCCCTGGCCCGTATCGGCAACACGGATCTCCCAGCCCAGCGAGCTCTCCCGCCAGCTGATCGACGCCGTGCCGCCGGTTCGGTTGTACTTGACGGCATTGCCAAGCAGATTGATGAGGACCTGAAGGAAACGCACGCGATCGGCGCGCACGAGTGCAGTGCCGTCACCGTCGGGTGGGGCCAGATGAAGTGCCACCCCTCTGGTGGCGGCGACCGAACTGACCATTGCAACGGCTTCCTCGGCAACCGGATGCACCAGCACTGCATCCGTGGAGAGTGCAAGTCGCCCGGACTCGATGCGCGACAAGTCCAGCACATCATTGATCAGTGCGAGCAGGTGCCGACCCGCCAATTCGATATGACGAACCTGCAGTGCCTGCCCGGCCGGCAAGGGGCGCGCCTGATCCATCAACAGCAGCTGGGAGAATCCCAGCACGGCATTCAACGGTGTTCGCAGTTCATGGCTCATGCGCGAAAGGAACTCGGTCTTGGCCGCATTTGCCCGCAAGGCAACCTCGACCGCGCGCAGTGTGGCTTCGGCCTGCTTGCGTGCACCGATATCCTTGGTCACCGAGATCAAGTAGTCCGGTAAGCCCGCATCGTCCTGCGCGAGCGCTACCGCCTCGAGAACCCAAACAAGCTCGCCGTCAGGTCGGCGTAGGCGCTTTTCAAGCGTGTAGCGGGATGTTTCGCCGTCGATCAAGCGCTGCAACTGAATCTGGTCGGCGGGGCGATCGTCGGGAAGGGTCAGCTCCCCGGGTGCAAGCACAAGCAGTTCATCCCGAGACATGCCCACCATTTCGCAATACGCGCTGTTCACCTGAATGAGTCGACCGTCTGACGTCCTGCGGGTCATACCCACCGGCGCCAGCTCGAAGGTGTCGTGCAGGCGCCGCGCCGATTGCTTTAGTGCGCGTTCGGTTCGTACACGATCGGAGTCATCTCGCACGAAGGCGGCGAAGCAGCGCAGATCCGACAGCCAGGCCGTCGTCATCTGCACATCCAAGGCGTCGCCGTGACTTCGCCGGTGCTGGGTGTCGATGCGTGCAGTGCCTTGCTGCTTGGCCAGCAAAAGGTGTTCATCCAGCGAGGTCCCTGACCGGTCGGCGGGCAGGTCGTGCAGGCGAGCGCGTATCAGGGCATCGCGATCCAGGCCTGTCATCACGCAATAGCCATCGTTGACGCGCAGAAGGCGGCCGTCGGCTGCCGCAACGATGAACCCGTCGCTCGCAATGTCCATCGCTCGCTCTGCCACCCGGGCGCGTCGCTGCCAGCTGCGCACCAGCGGCACCAGAAAGGCTGCACAGATGGCGCTGAGTGCAATGTCGTCGAGAAGGATCTCGCTCCAGATGCCGAGGCGGTGCTGCCAAAACCGCTCCGTGATGGTGAGCACCAGCAGGTCACCCAAGAAGATCAGCGCAACGATGGTCAGCACCAGGCGTGCGATCGACCAGAAGGCGTTCGAAGACGTTCGACCTTCACCGAAGCTCGTGAAACCGAAGGACGGCAATGGCACGATGAGGTTGCTCGGGTCTTGGTCGCGGTGAGTCAGGCTGGCAACACTTGTGCTAGGTCGCGCTTGGGCATGTCCATCTTCTAAAGTCGACGTCAAGTGCCGTCGAGGTGACTCATGCAGATGCCCGTCAAACACATGTCTGCCATCGAAGGTTAAATGTCCCACAACTTGCGCACCAGACGAGGAAGAGCCTGCTTAGACCTTTTGGCCCACAACACCTTAAGTGGGAGCTAAGGCTACGCTGAACAAGCCGTTGATTTCGACGCTGCGTCGGGCTGACGCCCTACTTGCCTGACTTGACGCAGCTTCTCCACGCCAATGCCGCATTTTTCGGCAGTTTCGAGGCGGCAGGCGCGTCGCACGCCCACCGCGGACGCACTCATGCCACCAGACGCTTGCGCGCCATGTAGATGTTCGCCAAACCCAGCGCCACGAACGCTCGCGTCGCGTTTTTCGCCAGACCCTTGTAGCGGACTTTGCTGAAGCCGAACTGGCGCTTCACCACGGCGAACACGTGTTCCACCCGCGAGCGCGTCTTGGACTTGATGCGGTTGACGATACGCTCCAAGTCGGCCAAATGTCCTGTGCCCCTGACCCTCTGATTCGTTCGGTCCTTGGCCTTCGGTGCCTTGGCTGCGATCAACTCCCGCTGGGAGGCGTAGGCACTGTCGCCGAAGACTTCCAGCTCCTGGCCGTGCAGCAGTTCGGGCAGCGGGTGCTTGTCGTGAACGTTGGCTGCGGTCACCACCGCGCTGTGCGCTAGGCCCGTCTGGCTATCCACGCCGATGTGCAGTTTCATGCCGAAGAAGTACTGCTGACCCTTCTTGGCCTGGTGCATCTCGGGATCGCGCTCGCCCTTGTCGTTCTTGGTCGAGCTCGGCGCGGAGATGATGGTGGCATCGACGATGGTGCCGGTGCCAACCTTCATGCCCTTGCTCTGCAGAACCTCGCCGACCTTGGCGAACAGTGCAGCACCCAGCTTGTGCCTATCGTCCTCAAGCAGGCGGCGGAACTTCAGCAAGGTCGTGCCGTCGGGCACACGCTCGCGGCCCAGGTCAATGCCCACGAAGCGGCGCAGCGCCGTGCTGTCCAGCAGCGCCTCCTCGCAGGCCTCGTCGGCGAGGTTGAACCAGTGCTGCACGAAGTACATGCGCAGCATGCGCTCAAGCCCGATGGGCGGCCGGCCCTTGCCGGCCTTCGGGTAGTGCGGCTCGATGACCGCGCGCAGCTCAGCCCACGGCACGATGGTGTCCATTGTTTGCAGGAACACGTCGCGCCGGGTCGGCCGGCGAAACCGCTCGAACTCCGCGCCCTGATCCGCTGCTGCTGCGAGTGTTGCTTGCTTCATGCGAGCATCATCGCCAACCACCGCTTGCCTTGCCACCCGAACAACCCTCACGGCAGACCTTAATCAGCGTAGCCCTAAGTCGTCGGGAGTCATGATGTTCCTTCACCATTCGTGGGCGCACAAGCTTGGACGAGCAAGCAAAATCCCGTGGTTCTATCCCTCCACCGGGTCGGCATATTGGAACTGTCTGTGTTCTCCAACGTGCCGCAGATGGCCGCAGCGCAGTTCTGAAGTGCGGCAACTCAGAACCTGCAGTTCCGGGCGGCTTGTTCTTCACCCGACCCTGCTTGGATGCTGGCGATTTCCAAGGCAGGCCGCTGGATGCGGGCTGACTCAGCTCACCATGAGCCGCAAAGCAGCGACTGGCGGCTCGCGTTCATGCATCTCATGTACCTTCCTGATGTGCAGACAGCAGGCGGTACGGGCCGGCCAACGACGACATGACAAATCCCGAACCCGAACCAGCGATGATTGTCAGAGCAGCTCCAACTCGTGCTCCTGAACCAAATCCAGTTCCAGCCGCAGCCAATGGGCTGTCGGCACACATCCTGCCTACATCCGCTACGATGATTGGCGTGTGCATGACCGTGCTTTCAATCGGTCATCTCCGGCCAGGTGGCGAACTCCGCATGGTTGTAGACAAGTTGCTGGCTGTGGACGCGCTCGTGTTCTTGGTCAGCGCCTTGCTTTCTTTCATCTCGATGCGATCGAGTCGGTCTAGCTCCCGCCTTGAGTCCCGCGCCGAGATTGTCTTCATCACCGGCCTGGGATTGCTGGCAATCGGTGCGGTGGTGCTGGCGTTCGCGATCACTTAGCCGCCGGGTGCTGGCGCAGATGCGGGTCGATCAACGGCTTATTGAAACCGGGAGGCCGCGCTTCCTGCACGCGAGCAAGGCGGCTGCTGCCGTTGCAGTTCTGGGGCTGAATTCCGGAGACTTGTCATCCAGGGGTCCGCCGCCTCCATCGAGAGGCGATGGCCAAGGGCACTGATATGCTCGTTGCAGCCTTAACAGCCTGGTGGTCCGCATGACGTCTCCCAACAGTTGGTTCTACTGGGCGGTGCTGTCTGCAGTGTTCGCGGCGCTGACAGCCATCTTCGCAAAGATCGGCATCCAGGGCGTCGATTCCGACTTGGCGACGCTCGTGCGCACCGCCATCATCATCGTGGTGCTGTCATGCTTTGTGTGGTTGAGTGGGAAGTGGAGCAATCCGTTGGATTTGACTTCGAGGACTTGGGTCTTTCTAGGACTGTCCGGGCTGGCGACCGGGGCCTCGTGGGTCTGCTACTTCCGGGCGCTCCAGCTTGGTGATGCGTCAAAGGTCGCACCGGTGGACAAGTTGAGTCTGGTGTTAGTAGCGGCCTTTGCATTCGCCTTCCTGGGCGAGAGGCCCTCGCTGCGTGAATGGTCTGGCATTGCCATGGTTGCGGCCGGTGTGCTGGTGCTGGCCACGAAGCGTTGAATGTGGCTCTTTCGACCGATCGAAGGGCCGAAGCGGCGGCTGTCGCGACATGACCGTCTTGGCAGCGGTTGCCCATGAGCACCTTGGACTGTCAGCACGATTTCACTCGCCGGTACAAGGCCGGACTGCCCTGGAGCTACAAGCTCGACAAGGCCAAGATGTACTTTGCGCATTGAGCCGGACCGGCACCTGAAGCCGCCAGCGCGCGAAGGGCGGCAAGCGTGACGTCTTCGTTGCAACTGGGGCCGCTGGCCTTGCCCCTGCCCCCGCTGGTGCTGGCGGTTGCCGCAATGCTCTCTTTGGCGGTGGGCAAACGACTTGGCCGCAGCGTGGGGGTTGATGCCGAGCCCGCGCTGTGGCGCATGTTCCTGCTCGGGTTGGTGGCCTCGCGCCTCGGCTTCGTCTGGGAGTGGCGGGCCGTCTACCTCCACGAACCCCTGGGAATCCTCGATATCCGCGACGGCGGCTGGGAGGCGGTCGCCGGCTTTGCGGCAGCCTGCTTGTATGGCTTGGTTCTCATGCAGCGACAGCCCGCGTTGCGCAAGCCCCTCATGGCCGCCGCGTTCGCGCTGCTGGTGAGCTGGACCGCAGGTGAGGTCGCCATCGCGGCAGGGACGGGCGGCTCTCGTCAACCGTTGCCGGCGATCAGTTTGCCGGCGCTGGATGGCAAGTCTGTCGAGTTGGCCGGCTTCGTCGGCAAGCCAACCGTCGTCAATCTGTGGGCCACCTGGTGCCCACCCTGTCGTCGGGAAATGCCGCTGCTGCAACAGGCGCAGGCCGCACATCAGGAGCTGCATTTCGTGTTCGTCAACCAGGGCGAGTCTCGCGATGTCATCCTGCGTTACCTGCAGGCACAGGGCATCGTGCTGCAGAACGTACTGATCGATGCACGGAAGGCGACGGGGGCTGCGTTCAACGAATCGGCCCTGCCGACAACGCTTTTCTTCGACGCGCAGGGACGTCTGGTGTCGACCCGCGTCGGCGCGCTTTCGGGGGCCACGCTTGGCGAACGCCTTGGCGCGATCAAGGATTTAGCGCCGGGGACAGCGCCCGGCTCGCGATAGTGCCGATGTCGTGACCAGCGGCACTGGGGCTTGTCACGGAACCGACACGTGCGCTGCACAGACTGGGAGTCCATTTGGACTACGACCGAAAAGCATGAATTTCTCCATCACGATGCGCGCATTGATGGCCGGGGCCGCCTTGGCTACAGCCGGCACTTCCTTCGGCCAGAACATCACCGGCGCGGGTGCCTCGTTTCCGGCCCCGATCTACAGCAAGTGGGCCGACGCCTACAACAAGGCGACACAGCAGCAAGTGAACTACCAGTCGGTGGGTTCGGGTGCGGGCATCAAGCAGATCAAATCCAAGACCGTCGACTTTGGCGCTTCGGACATGCCGCTGACCGACGAAGAACTGGCCAAGGACGGCCTGCTGCAATTTCCCACGGTGGTCGGTGGCGTGGTCCCCGTCGTGAACATCAAGGGCATCAAGCCGGGCCAGATTCGCATGACCGGGCCAATGCTGGCCGACATCTACCTCGGCAAGATCACCCGGTGGAACGACGCTGCGCTGAAGGCCATCAATCGCGACGTTCCCCTGCCCGATGCGCCCATCGCCATCGTCCGGCGGGCCGACGGGTCGGGCACGACATTCATCTTCACGAACTACCTGTCGAAGGTCAGCGGCGACTGGAAGGCCAAGGTCGGTGAGGGCACGGCCGTCAACTGGCCTGCGGGCACCGGCGGCAAGGGCAACGAAGGGGTGTCGGCATTCGTGCAGCGGCTGGAGAATTCGATCGGCTACGTCGAATACGCCTATGCGAAGCAGAACAAGATGTCGCATGTGCTGATGGGCAACCGGGAAGGGCACTTTGTCGAACCGCAGGATGCGAATTTCAAGGCGGCGGCGGCCGGTGCCGATTGGTCGAAGACCTTCTACCAGGTACTGACCGACGAGCCTGGCAAGGATGCCTGGCCCATCACGGGGGCCACCTTCATCCTGATGCACAGGGTGCAAGACAAGCCCGGGCAGGCAGCTGCAGCGCTGAAGTTCTTCGGCTGGGCCTACGGGCAGGGTGACAAGATGGCTGCCGAACTGGACTACGTCCCGATGCCCGCCTCCGTCAAGGAGGCCGTACACAAGCAGTGGCAGACCATCAAGGGCGTCGACGGCAAGCCCGTGATCGGTATGTAGATCGTCGGCAACCGTCGCACTTTACGAAGCCGACGGGGAACCGTGAAGTGACGACGGTGGTCAAGGGTTGAATACCCTTCGAAGGAGCCAGGCGATGCTCGACGAATTCGATGACACGATGGACCCGGCTCCCGCAGTTGCTTCGTCGGTTTCAAGCGTGCCCGCAGGCACAAGGCGTACAGCACTGGTGGCCCGCCTGGTCTGCCGGTTGTATGGTGTCGCGCCGCCGACGCTGCGTGCCAAGCTGCTGGCATGCCTGGTACGACCTCTGGGCACCCTGGGCGTGGTTGGCGTCGCAGCCGGTGCATTCGGCGTCCTGCTGTACCGCAGCGGATCGGAGGGTGCCAGAGCCGCGATGGGCGACATGGCCCGGTTCTCAAACGATCAGATGTTCGAGTTGGTGCGGTTTGTCGAGCAAGTCAGTCCAGACGCCCTGCAAGAGTTCGCCAGGCTGTTCACCGAACGCTCCATGGGCATGGCGGCCTTCAGCGCATCAGCTGCATTGCTGCTGATGCGAGCCCTTCGACCCAAGGACGGCGCAGGCCCGACAGAGGCCATTCGTGACGATCCCGCCCGTGAACCTTGAACGGGCGAGATCTGCAGTTCAACTGCGTCGAGTCACTGCCCTCATGGCCAGTTCGATGCGGCTGCTCGCGTGCAACTTTTCCATGATGCGGCTGACGTAGTTCTTCACCGTCCCCTCGGCCAGGAAGACTGCGGCGGCGATCTGCTTGTTACTCTTTCCCGCTGCCAGTAAATCCAGGATTCGAGTTTCCTTGTCGTTCAACGGTTCCTCGAGCTCACGCGGTGCCAGCAATGCATGCGATTTCGCGAGTTCCTCGGGGGGCGGGGCGGCCTGACGGGAGGCCGTGTCGGAGGTCTCCGATGCCCGGGTTGCCAAGGTTCGAAATTGTTCCATGACCTTGCGCGCGATGGCCGGCGAGAGACGTGATTCGCCCCGATGCACACACCGTATCGTGTCGAGCACTTCCGCCTCGGAAGCATCCTTCAACAGGTAGGCCTGCGCGCCAGCGCGGATCGCTTCGAAGACGAGTTCGTCGTCGTCGTAGGTGGTCAGCACCACCACCCTCGTCGCGGGTAGCCTGGCCGTGATCTCCCGTGTGGCGACGACGCCGCTGGCACGCGGCATCTGCAGGTCCATGACCACGACATCGGGCGCTTGCGCCAGGGCCTGAATGACCGCATCGAGGCCGTCTGCGGCCTGGCCCACCACCTCGATTCCTGGCTCGGCCGCCAGCATCATGGACAGGCCTCGCCGAATCAACGGCTGGTCATCGACGATGAGCAGTCGGATCGGGTGGGTACCGCCCGGGTCGCCCGGCAAGGTCATGGGCTGACGGGTCCGTGCCCAGGCGCGTTCCCAGGTGCATGGGCATCGCCGGGCATCGCCAGCAGGTGCAGGCGCGCCTGCAGTTCGCCGAACAGCGGTGACGGCAGGCGTGCGGCCATGAACCTGATCATGCCGCCTACCGCCAGGGTGGCCTGATCGTGGGTCAGACTGCCCGCACGGGCGACCGCGTCGATCAGTTCGTCGATCATTGCCAGTTCAGGCACGGCCGACCCAGCACCCAAGCGAAATGATCGTCATGCCACACAGCTTATCCCAGGCGCGCGAGCAGACAGGAGTGACATCGGGCACGTCGAGGTCACGAAATGAGACCGCTGCGCCATCGCCCGTAAATCGGACGCGCCAACTTTTACATTGAGCCATGCCATCCCTTCGACGACAACTGGACCCCAGGCTGCACATCGCTGCAGCCATCGGCTGGGCCGTGTTCGGTGTGGTCACGCTGGCCGCGCTCATCGCCGCCAACCTGGCCGCCAACCAGGCGGAACGGCGCGCCCGCGCCGACGCCGAGGGTTTGCTGGCCGAATTCGCCACGCAGGTGCGCGACGCGCTTTCCATGGGCCTTGAATCTCGCCGGTCGATGCTTCAGGCGACTGCAGCCCAAATCGCATCGAGCACAGACCGCGACCCCGCGACGCTTCGCCGGACCCTGCTCGCGGCGCAGTCGCAGTTTCCCGAGTTCACGTGGCTGGGCGTGGCTGACGCAGCGGGCAAGGTCGTTGCTGACACCGGAAATGCTTCACTTCACTCGAATGTGGCGGCGCTGCCCTGGTTCCTGCAAGGAAGCAAGGCGCCCTTTGTCAGCGATCTGCATGCCGCAGCCATGGGGACCGACGTACCGGCTGCAACCGGCGACGGGCAGCCGCCCCGGCTGATCGACGCTGCCGTGCCGCTTCGGGACGGTGGCGCGCTGGGGGCGTTTCTCGCGTGGACGTGGGTCGAACAGCAGGTTCTGCGCATGCAGCTGGCATTGAACAAGAACCGACAGGTGGAACTGCTGCTGGTCGCACGAGACGGCACGGTCCTTGTCGGCCCGCCTAACTGGAGCAGTCGCAGCCTCGCAGGGGACCGCGACGCCACAGAAGGTGGGGACTATGTGACCGGCAGCCGGGCGCACTTGCGGCTGGCCGACGGCCTGGGCCTGGGGTGGACTGCCATTGTGCGCCAGCGATCCGAGCTGGCGCTGGCGCCGGCCAGAACCACACGTCGCACGGTGTTCCTGATCGTTTTCGTCGCCGGCCTCGTGGCAGCAGCGATGGCTGCGCTGGCCACGCGCCTGCTGACCCGAAGGCTGACACGACTGGCCGCCGACGCGGAGGCGGTCCGGCTTGGCGACCGGCGGTCGCTGATGCCACCGGCCGAGCACGACGAAGTCAGCCGCATCGGTGCCACGCTGTCCCAGGTGGTGGATCACCTTCAATCCGAGAAGCAGGCGCTGCAGACCCTCAATACCGAACTCGACCGCCGCGTCGTCGAGCGAACCCAGCGCATCGAGCGCATGGCCGACGAGGCCCGGCACGCGGCCGTCACCCGGGAGCGGCTGGGGTTCGCCCGTGATCTTCATGACACCCTGGCGCATTCGCTGATGGCGCTGCTGACGCAAATCCGCTTGGTGCGCAAGTTGCGAGGGAGGATGGCTGCGGCCGAACTGGACGAGGAGTTGGGGCGAGCAGAGGACGTGGCCACGACGGGTTTGTCCGAATCACGAGCGGCCATTGCGCAGATGCGGGACAACGGCGTGCGGGATACCGGGCTTGGCACCGCGGTGCAGGACCTGACACGGCGCTTCAGCGCGCGCACAGGGGTCGCGGTCGCCCTGGAGAGCGACGAGTCAGTAGCGAAGTTGACTGACGAACGTGCAGAGACCGTGTTCCGGATCATTGAAGAGGCGCTGCGCAATGTCGAGCGCCATGCAGGGGCGCAAGCCGTGCGCGTCGGCTTGCGCAGCACCCCGGGCGCGGCAGACCGTACCCAGGTCAACATTGAAGTCACCGACGATGGCGTCGGTTTCGATCCGGCCCTTCCGCGACCGGGTCACTATGGCCTGCGCGGCATCCAGGAGCAGGCAGTCTTGATCGGCGGCAGGCTCGGCGTGCTCAGCCAGCCAGGGAAGGGCACGCAGATCGTGCTTGCGTACGAAGCCTGATGGACCTGCCTGCTGGGCGTTTACCCAGGCAGCGGTGCGCACCAATCGATGCCGACGGCAGGCGCGCTCGTGACTTCATCGTGACCGGCCGCACTATCGAGCGATCGAGAGGCTCCATAGATTCACGGGCGTGGGCTTGCGCAACTGCGTGCCCTCTGCCCCCCTGGAGAATCAAGAGTGAAGACCACCAAGAACCATGCCGCCCCGCTGGGCCTGCTGACACTGTTGACTGCCTTGCTGGGTGCCTGCAGCAGCACGCCTGTTGCTGCGCCAACTCCATCTCCCAAGCCTGTGGCAGTGGCCGCACCTGCCCCGGCTGCGCAGCCCGCACCACCCGTCGTTGCCGTCAGGCCAACCCCGTCGTCAACTGTCGCCACGGTGTCGCTGCCGGCTTATCTCGACCCGAAGAGCGATATCTCCACCGGTCGCAGCGTGTACTTCGATTTCGACATGGCCCTCGTGAAGCCGGAGTTCAGCAGTCTGGTGGAGCGCCACGGCAAGTTCCTGACTTCCAACCCGAAGGTGTCCATCAAGATCGAGGGCAACACCGACGAAAGAGGGAGTGCTGAATACAACTTGGCGCTGGGTCAAAAACGTGCCGAGGCGGTGCGCCAGGCGCTCAAGATCTATGGCGTCAAGGAAACCCAGATGGAGGCCATCAGCTGGGGCAGTGAAAAGCCGAAGACGGCGGGCCATGACGAGTCGGCCTGGGCCCAGAACCGCCGTGCCGATCTGCAGTATCCGAAGCAGTAATGGCCTCAGTGGCGAGCATCTTTCGGTTCACTCTCGGCGGCTGTGCGGCCTTGACTCTAGCCGCATGCGCCGGTCAGCAATCCGGGCCAGCACCCGCACCCCCGCCTGCAGCAGTGGCCGCACCAGCTCCCGCTCAGGTGCAGTCTGCGCCGCCGCCGGCCGTCGCTCCTGCACCTCTGCCGGCGGCTGCACCGCCGGTCATCGACCCTGCCTCGCGCGAGGGACGAATAGCCGAGGCGCTGAGGAACTACGAAGCTTCGAAGGCTGCCCCAGCGGCGGCACCGGCAGTTGCGAAGGCCAAAGCCAAACCCAAGAAGGCGACAGCGAAGTCACCAGCCAACGCTGCGTCGTCAGCCACAAAGTGAGTGGCGGCCACTGACCTGCCTGGTGCGCAGCATGCGGCCTTTATGACATGCCCCTGAACGCGAGCACTTCGCCTCCCAACACGGCGATAGAGTCCTGACGAATGCCGGCGAGATGAGGAAGCCCTGGTCATGGATCCGGTCGCGCCGACTGTGGGTGGCAGGATTGGTCGCCGCCGCTGTTTCAGGTCTGGCCATGCTGATGCCGCCGTCGGCAAGCGAGCACAACCGGCAGTCCACCGCCCTCCAGGGTGCAACAACGCCAACCGCGCATGTGCCGCCGGTCGTCACGGACCTCGCGTGGAACAGTCTTTCCGCCGCTCAGCGGCGGACGCTTGAACCGCTGAGGGGTACGTGGTCCACGCTGACGGCAGAGCAACAGGACAGGTGGCGATTGATCGCTGATCGCTTTCAGGCAAGGCCGCAGCAAGTTCAGCGTCGTCTTGCCGCAAGAATCGCTGAGTCGGCAAGCCTCTCTCCTCGGCAGCGCGCACAAGCACGTCTGAACTTCCTCGAACTGGCCCAACGCTACAAGCCGAGTCAGCGGAAGGAGCGATGGCAGGCCTACCAGAGTGCGAAGCCCAACAAGGGGCAAGTGGCGATTGCTCGTGGCCGGCCAAAGCTCGTACCGCCGGCCTTCGTCCAGGCATCGCCGGGTGCCACGACGGTGTTGCTGTCCCAACTCTTCGAACGGGCTTCGACGGATGACGTTGCCGAGCGCGGGGGCGCGAATCAGGACCCGTCGCCGCCCGACGAAGCGGACCCACAGGGCACCGGGGCGGCGTCCGCAGCGACGGGTCATGCAGCAGAGGTGGAGGGCGCAGAACCCTGAAGGTCTGATGCCTTTGTTGCACGTTGCACACGCCACCTGATGAGCGCTACCTTGAGTGCGTCGTTCACCACAAGGCACGAGAACATCGCGAAGCCGAGGATGGAGAGCATCTGCAGCGTCGGCAGGGGCTTCAGGTCCGCCAACCCGGCGAAGGTCAGCGCAGTACCCACCCCTGCATCTGCGGCGAGTGCGGCCATCAACGTCTTGCTCGGCCAGGTCGCCCCGAACCACCGGCGCTCGCGCGCGGAGATGATCGAGAAGACGGCGAAGTACAGCAGCGTCAGGAAGCTGAAGGTGTACAGGGCCTGGCTGTCGGTGGCCAGCCCGAACCTGGACCAGGCGAACCACAAGGCGATGAGCGCCTCCGAGACCATGGCGATGCCCAGGATGACGGACACGCTGACGAAGCCGCCGATGTTCCAAGTCTCCGGCTGGCCCGATGGACGTACGTGGCCGGTGGCGAGCGCGATCTTGGCGAAGTCCGTCATGAACACGAGCAGCAGCATCGCAAAGGCCGAGACGACGAACTTGCCGGTGACCACGAAGGCGATGGCCACGAAAGCCGCCTTCAGGATGGTCCGGCTGATCTTGTTGATGATCCAGGTCAGGATGCGCTGGTAGATCGTCCGGCCCTGCTCGACCAGGGTGACGATGTTGGTCAGGCCCGGTTCGGTCAGCACCACGCTGGCGGCGCCCTTGGCCACGTCGGTGGCCGAACTGACGGCAATGCCGACCTCTGCCTGGCGCAGGGCCGGCGCGTCGTTCACGCCGTCGCCCGTCATGCCGGTGACGTGACCCGCTGCCTGCAGGCGCTGCACGACAATGTACTTGTCTTCCGGGAACACCTCGGCAAAGCCATCGACGCCGCCCAGGAGGTCAGCAGCCTTGTTGCCCGGCTGATCGCCTGCGGTTTTCAGGTCGGACACGCGCTGGATGTTGGGCAGCCCGACGCCCTGTGCGATGTCCCGGGCGACAGCCAGTGCGTCGCCGGTCAGCATCTTCACCGAGATGCCCAGGCCGCGCAGCGAAGCGATGAGGGCCTTGGCATCTGGGTGCGGCGGATCGAACAGCGTCACCAGGCCGACCAGCACTGGCGTGCCAGTCTCTGGGCCGCGCGCCACCGCCAAGGTCCGGTAGCCCTTGGCAGCGGCATCGCTGACCCGGGCTTCAAGTGCGGTGATCTGGGGTGCCGTCAAAGCGCAGGCCTCGGCGAGTGTTCGCACCGCGCCCTTCATCACACGAAAGCGATGTCCGTCCTGCTCGACCACGGCCTCGGTACGGCGGGTCTTCGCGTCGAAAGGTGCGAATGAAACGGGGGTGAGCGTGGTCTGGTCATCGAAGACTTTTCGGGCCTTGGCCTCGGCCAGGAAGGCAAGGTCGATCGGGTCCTGATTCGCTTCCTGTGACGCGAGCGCGCCAGCGAACAGTACTTCGATCTCAGTGGCCTTGCCGAGCGGAATCACGCCGGTGACGGCCAGTTGGTTCATCGTGATCGTGCCGGTCTTGTCCACGCACAACACGTCCATCGTCGCCGCGTCCTCGGTGGCGCTCAGGCGTGTGACCAGCACGCCGCGACGGGCCAATTCCTTGGCCCCCACGGCCATGCTGACGGTGAACATCACGGGCAGCGCCACTGGCACGGCACTCATCAGCAGGACAAGCAGCAGCGGAACCATCTCGATCAACGGCACGCCGCGGGCGAGCGACAACCCCATCACCCCGATCAGCAGCGTGCCGACGATGACGAAGAGCCAGCGCACCAGCTTGGCCACCACGGCTTCGATGTGCAGCTTGGGGCGCGCCTTCTGGACGAGTTCAGTCGTCTTGCCGAAGGTGGTCTGTGCGCCGGTCAGCAGCACCACACCGTTGCCCTCTCCGCGGCGCACGACGGAACCCGATGACAACATGTCGCCGGCCGTCTTGTCGGCATCCTTCGATTCACCGGTGAGCGCCGACTGATCGATGGTGAGCTGACCTTGCCCCCGAAAAACGTAGTTCTTGGCTGATGATTGAATCAGAGACAGGAGCTACGAGATGAGCAACAAGCAGGTGCGTGGTCAGTACACGCAGGAATTCAAGCTGGAGGCCGTCAGGCTGGTCAAGACGGGGCAGTCGGTGGGGATGACGGCCAAGGTGCTGGGCATCCCGAAGGCCAGCCTGAGCAATTGGGTTCGGTCCAGCGAGCGCGGGCAACTGGGCGGCGCGGGTGAGCGGCCGGTGACACCCGAGCAGATGGAGCTGGCCAGGCTGAGGGCGGAGCTGGCGCGCGTGAAGATGGAGCGCGACATCGCAAAAAAAGCGGCGGCGTACTTTGCGCAGGATGTTCTGCAAAGTACGCCTGGATCCGGACGATGAAGGACAGCTGGCCGGTGGGCCTGAGCTGCGAGGTGCTGGGCGTGAGCGTCAGCGGGTACTTCGAGCACGAGCGTCGGCGGCGGCAGGGCAGACCCAGCCAACCGGGCTGGGGGCGGCTGAGCGACGAGGCCCTGTTGGCGCACATCCGCGCCATTCACGCCGAGGTCCGCCAGGAGTACGGCTGGCCGCGCATGACCAAGGAACTCTGCGCCCGGGGCCACCGCGCGGGCAAGGAGCGGGTTCGGCGCCTGATGCAGCAGCACGGCATCAAGGCACGGGGCCGCCGCAAGTTCGTCGTGACCACTGACAGCAAGCACAAGCTGCCGATCGCGCCGGACCTGCTGCAGCGGGACTTCGCGGCCGAGGGCCCCAATGCCAAGTGGACGAGCGACATCACCTACATCGCCACCGACGAAGGCTGGCTGTACCTGGCGGCCTTCATCGATCTGCACAGCCGCATGGTGGTGGGCTGGAGCCTGCAGCCGCACATGCGCGCCAGCCTGGTGACGGACGCGCTGCGCATGGCGTGGTTCCGACGCCGACCACCGCCGGGGCTGATCGTGCATACCGACCGTGGCAGCCAGTACTGCGGTGAAGAGTTCCAGACGGCGCTGGCCGGATACGGGATGCGCTCGTCAATGAGCCGCAAGGGCGACTGCTGGGACAACGCGCCCACGGAGAGCCTGTGGGGAAGAATGAAGGTCGGCAGACTGCACGGGCGCAAGTTCGCAACCCGGCGGCAGGCCATGGATGAAGTGATCGACTGGCTGGCCTTCTACAACCACCGGCGACTACATTCCACGCTGGGCTACCTGAGCCCAAGGCAGTACGAGGAACGCTGGGTCGCGGCGCAGCTCAACAAGGCCGCGTGACCAGGGCGCTAAGAGCTACGGAATTTAGGGGCAAGGTCAAGCGGGCCGTCGAGCAGACGCACATCCGCCGGGATGATGTCGCCAGCACGCATGCGCACAACGTCGCCCGGAACCAGTTCACGCGCCGGCAGGGACTGCCAGCCTGCCTCGCGCAGGACCCTTGCGTTGACACGCAGCCTGCGCCGCAGCGCTTCAACGACGCCGGCGGCACGATGCTCCTGCCAGTAGCTCAGCGCCGCATTGAAGATCAGCAGCGTGGCCACCACCACAAGGTCGGAGTACTTCCGCAGGACTGCGGACAGGATCAGGATCAGTTCCAGCATCCATGCCGACACACCCCAGAACTTCCCCATGAACCGGCGCAGGGGGTGTTCTTTCTGCTCAGCAACTTCGTTGTAGCCGTGTTCCTTGCGCCTGGCCTCGACCTGGGTCTGCGTCAGGCCAACCAACGGATCGACACCGGGTGCCTTCAGCATCTCGGGATTGGCTGCGGTCGCGTTGGCTGGCGCAAGGCCGGGATCCGGATGGTCCGACTGCTGTGAACTCGATTCAGTCATTGGGGCAGCCCTCCGGCCGCCGTCGTTCTTCGCAGGCGTTGTCGCGCAGGTTCCGCACACTGTCCGTGCGTTGACACACGGTGGGCGCATCGGCCCTACGCTGATGGTGGATCAGTCGGTCCGCATGCCCTGTAGGACGGGACCTTCAAACCGAGCCGCACAGCAGCTCGATGCAGGAAGACCGTCAGTCAGCTGCTCGAGACGAAGTGCACGGCCAGAGCCAGGGCCACGATTGCTAGCACGAAGTTGAGCCAGACGCCCAGATTGGTCCAGTAGCCCCGGGGAATCTCCTTCTCGCCGAGCCCCCGGACCACGGTGCGGAACTGCAATGCCGAGATCACGGCGACGCCGGCTCCGATCAGCAGCAGGCTGACGCCGAGCCAGAGCGAAAACCCGCGCTGCGACAGAGACAGCGGTTGGTTTCCCACCATGCGCAGGAAGAGCCCGAAGCGCTCGACCACGAAGCCAAAACCCATCAGCGCAATGGACGTGCGCTGCCAGGCCAGCAGGGTCCGCTCTGCGGCGAACAGGACGCGAGGATCGTCGAGGTAGGACATGCCGTGCGCAGCGCCGTGACTCAGGGCTTGGTTGCCACCAGCCCCAGCAGAGCAGAACGACCTGCGTGCCGCGCACCTTCGTTCAGCTCGGCCTCGTACTCGACCAGCTCGACGATCCGCAGCTCGTTGAGTGCTTCGCGTATGAGGTCGGCCGTATAGAGGTGCGACAGTTGGCCCGGGCCGCCGGTCTTGTAGTCGAGTTGCTTGGGTGTGTAGCCCTGGAGAATCAGCACGCCACCCGGCTTCAGGGCGCGGACCATGTTGGCGAACAGGCGTCCGCGCATCTCCGGATCGGCGAATTGGATGAAGATTGCGACCACGCCGTCGTGGCTCTGCGCTGCCCAGTTGTATTGCTCGCAGTCGGCCACGGTGTAGTCGACCGAGACCCCGGCTTCCGACGCCAGCAACCGCGCCTTGGCGACGCCTACTTCGGAGATGTCGAAGGCCTGCACCTTGAGGCCCTGCTTGGCCAACCAGACGCTGTTGCGGCCCTCGCCGTCGGCGACGCACAGCACGGAGCCGCCCGCAGGTAGCAGCGGGGCCTTCGAGCGCAGGTAGTCATTGGGTTCCCGCCCGAACAGGTAGTCGTCGCCGGAGAATCGCTGGTCCCACATGGAGGCACCGTCGGAGAATTTCTGGGTCATCGTGCTGGCTCTCGAAGATCAAGTTCTGTCCAATTCGTACGCGAGTGACGCGCGCTGGGCAGCTTGCTTCGCAGCATAGGCCAGGTTCCGCGATGGCGCGGCACGCCGAGCCAAGCGTTGACGCTCTCCGGGGCTATGCAGTCCTTGCGGCTGCAGCTTGCGAGAACTCGTCGAAGGCGGCAATCGCGTTGGCGGCGTACATGAGTGATGGCCCGCCGCCCATGTAGGTGGTGACCCCGAGAGTCTCGTCAAGCTCCTGGCGCGTCGCGCCCAGTTTGACCAGCGTCTGCGCATGGAACGCGATGCATGGGTCGCATCGGGCCGCTACGCTGAGTGCCAGCGCGATCAATTCCTTGGTCTTGGCGTCCAGAATCCCGTCCGAGGTGGCGGCCCGGCCGAGCTCGCTGAAGCTTTTCATCACCTCGGGCGTGCTCGTCCTTAAGGTCGACAGACCTGCGGAAACCGACCGCGTCAGCCCACGGAACTTGTCGACGGTTTCGTTCATTGCGCTCACTTCTTCAGGCCGCTGCAGGCGTCTCGTCGAGGCTGGGCGAGTGCCTTGCCGCCGTGCTCCTTGGCACGAGCAGCCATTTGCTCATGGTGCTGGTCCCGGTAGGTCTTGCATTCGTCGTAGGTCGTCATGGCGCGCATGTGCGCCTGATGGTCCTTGCGCTCATCCGGCGTCATCAGGCCCCAGCCCGGTGTGAAGTCCGAACCCCACCGTGCCGAGCCGCGGCCCGCGCCAGGGCCCTTTCCCATCCCCATGCCCATCCCCACGCCTGGCGCGCTTGCCCCAGGTCCGGCGCCCATGGGGCCAGCTCCTGTGCCACCAGCGGGCTGGGCCAAGGCCAAGATTGTCGGCAGGCCGATCAGCGCTGCCACCACCATCACTCGAACGTTCTTCATCTTTGGCTCCTTCTTCAATATTGTTGGAATCAAGATACAGCTGTGGATATGAGGCGTCCTTGCGCGGGCGCAATGGGATCGACGGAACTCCAGGGACGAGAAATTGATCGCCGCACGGCCAGGCTCAGCTTCGCGTGACGCGACGACCCAGCGACAAGGCCAGGGACCCGATGCCACCGCCATTGCGGGTTGCCGAGTAGCCCAGTTGCGAGACGATCTCGCAGGCGCGTCCGGAGCGTGCGCCGGAACGGCAGTACAGCAGCAGCGGCGTGGCCTTGTCGGGGACGACGCTGCTAATGTCGTGCTGGATGCGGTCGAGTGGCAGACCGACCGCTCCTTCGATGTGACCCGAGTCGAATTCACCGACGGAACGAACGTCGATCAGGACAGTCCCGGATGGCAAGGCCATGGAAGGGCCTGTGGTTTCAGCCGTGGATCCGCTGGATGCCACTGGCATTTTCGGAGGCGGGCGGAGCAGTCGGGTGAGCCAGTTCATGTGTTCATTGCCCCGCTTGCGATGCTGGTTGCCCAAAGGCCATGAAGGCCCGCGCGTACGGTGACTTGATGGCAGCCGCCGCCTTCAGGACGCGGGCTTTGTCGCCACCACGCAGGGCATCGGATAGCTGCGCCAGTGCCGCCGACTCCTCGTCGATGGATTTGCGCAGTTGCGCTGCGCGCGCCGGAGACAACCCATATTGCGCGACGTCGATGGACTGGCCCTCGATACCGCGCCAGAGCGTCCTTGCGTGGGCATAGGCCTGGACCAGCTCGTCTCTGCGCGACGTGTCCAGCGCTGACAACGGCCAGGTGGAGCCTGCCTGTGCCAGCTGTTCCATCGGTTCATGAAAGGCGGTAAGCCGGTCGACAAAGTAGTCCAGTCCCTGACGCTGTCGAACCTTCATCAGGTCGATTCGCACCGGCTCCAACGCATCGTGGGCCTGTTTCCAGTCGTCTTGCTTGGCGGCGCCCGACGCTGCCTCGATGTGCCGCTCGGTGGAGGCCAGCGCGACCGACCACCCGGCGGGGAGCGTCGTTCCCCAGGTGATGGCTAGGCGTTGCTTGAGGGCGGGCCACTGGCCCTGCAGCGCAGCCAGCGACGCGCGCGCCTTCGGCGCGATGGCTGCATCCTGCGCAGCTGCGTTGGTCATGGATAGTGCCGGGATGTAGACGGCGTCCAGGGCCACCATGTCGTCCAGCGGCGCGCCGTGGGCAGCGACCGCCGATACCGCAGCGACCACGCCGACAAGCGAACGGTGCATAGCGATGAAGGGCTGTTGCGGGAGGTGGTTAGCGTTCATGGGGATTGCCGTGGGAGGGTGAACAGTCAGCGCTGCAGTGGTGCCAGTTCGCCATTTGCAGTGCGCAGGGCAGCTTCGTCGAGATGCCCCACCAGTGCGGCCAGTCGCAGCCGGTCCAGCAACAGCGCCACGCGCCCCTGTGCCAGCGACAGGCGCGCTGCGGCCGCATCGTTCTCGGCATTCAGCAGGTCCAGCGTGGTGCGCTGGCCGACGTCGCGCCCGGTCTGCGTGGCGTCGGGACG
>APMI01006311.1_pt1 | contig 20324 bp, 18 predicted proteins | sample 667938 | NCBI WGS metagenome assembly APMI01 (sample SAMN01084076, study PRJNA167559) | wastewater metagenome | biome: Wastewater | place: Denmark: Ejby Moelle, Odense | collected 2011-11-28 | reverse complement strand
GGCCCCACCGCCGTCCGCGCGGCCGTGTCGCCAGCACGTTGCGGATCGCGAAGCTCGAATGGATGCGCGAGACGCCGGGCATGGCCGACAGGATTTCCTTGTGGATGCGCTCGAACTCGCCCGCATTGGCGACCTCGACGCGCAGGAGATAATCCGAGCCGCCCGTCATCAGGAAACATTCCCGGATTTCCGGATGCTTGCGCACCGCCGCCTCGAAACGGTCGAGATGATCTTCCGTCTGCCGCTCCAGCGTGATGTTGATGATGACGGCGATGGTGGACTCGGCATTGCCCGCATCCACCAGCGCCGTATAGCCGCGAATGACGCCGGCCTGTTCCATCAGCTTGATCCGCCGGAGACAGGCCGACGGCGAAAGGCCGACCTCGGCGGCAAGGCTCGCGTTGCTCATGCGCGCGTCGAGGCGCAGCAGCCTCAGGATATTGCGGTCTATGGCGTCCAGTGCCGTCATTGCAGATCATTCCAAATAGTCGCAGCTTCCATCAAAAATCATGGGCCGACACAACAATCAAGCGCTCTTTCGTCGGCAATTTCACGATCGTTTCACTAGGCTCCACGCAAAGGGGAGGCTGGGCATGAACGATACGATACGGCGGGCCGTGGCAACGGACACGGGCGGCGCGACGGGCTACCTGACCATCGATCTTGCGGCGCTTGCCCGCAACTATGAGCGCCTTGCGGCCGAGGTCGCGCCGGCACGCGCGGCCGCCGTCGTCAAGGCGGATGCCTATGGCCTCGGCGCCGTCAGGGTGTCTGAGCGGCTTTACGCCCGCGGCTGCCGCCACTTCTTCGTCGCCCAGTTCGTCGAAGCGCTCGCCCTGCGCCCCCATCTTGCCGCCGATGCCACCCTCTTCGTGCTGAACGGCCTCCAGCCCGGCAACGAATTTTCCTGCGCACAGGGCGGCATGGTGCCGGTGATCAATTCGCTGGAGCAATGGCGCCAATGGGCCGCCGCCGCGCGGACGCTCGGCCGCACGCTTCCGGCCGTCCTGCAGTTCGACACCGGCATGTCGCGCCTCGGCGTGCCGCCGGAAGACCGGGCTGTGCTGGCCGATCTCGTGAAGGCCGAGGGTGGCATCGACGTGCTCTTCGTCATGAGCCACCTCGCCAGCGCCGACGATGCCGACAGCGAGCAGAACGGCGACCAGCGCGACGAGATGGGCCGCATCGCGGCGGAATTCCCGCAGTTTCCCGTCTGCTTCGCCAATTCCGGCGGCATCTTCCTCGGCAAGGACTATCACGGCGTTCTCGTGCGCCCCGGCATCGCGCTCTATGGCGGCGCGCCGACCGCCGGGCGGGAAAATCCGATGGAGCCGGTCGTCAGCCTCGACGTCGCCGTGGTGCAGACGCGCACCGTGCCCGCCAGCACGCGCATCGGCTATAGCGGCACGCATGTGACGACACAGACCACCCGCCTCGCCACCATCGCCGCCGGCTATGCGGACGGCCTGCCGCGCAGCCTCTCCGGCCGGGGCGCCGCCTATTGCGACGGCGTGCGCCTGCCCATCGTCGGGTCCATGGACAGCATCACCATCGACATTTCCGCCCTGCCGGAAGGCCGCCTCACGCTCGGCAGCCGCGTCGAAATCCTCGGGCCGCACCAGACCCTTGAGGACGTCGCCCGCGATGCCGGCACGATTTCCTACGAGATCCTGACCGGCCTTCGCCACCGTTACGAGCGGCAATACCGCTAAGCCTTCCATCTCCCCAGTGAGGACATCATGAAAGTCATCGTTCTCGGCGCCGGCATCGTCGGCGTCACGTCGGCCTACCAGCTTGCCAGGGCAGGGCACGAGGTCACGGTCGTCGACCGCCAGCCGGGCCCGGCGCTGGAGACCAGCTTCGCCAATGCCGGCGAAGTCTCCTTCGGCTATTGCTCGCCCTGGGCCGCGCCCGGCATTCCCATGAAGGCGATGAAGTGGCTGTTCATGCAGCATGCGCCGCTGATCCTGCGCCCCAAGGTCGACATGGCCATGCTGTCCTGGATGACGCAGATGCTGCGCAACTGCACCTCCGCCCGCTACGCACTCAACAAGAGCCGCATGCTGCGCCTTGCCGACTACAGCCGCATCTCGCTGGCGGCATTGCGCGAGGAAACCGGCATTGCCTATGACGAGCGCATGCAGGGCACGCTCCAGCTCTTCCGCACGCAAGCCCAGCTCGACGCCTCCGCCAAGGACGTCAAGGCGCTCGCCGCCGATGGCATTCCCTACGAAGTGCTCGACCCCGAGGGCTGCATCCGCGTCGAACCCGCCCTGAAACATGTGCGCGAAAAGATCGTCGGCGGCCTGCTGACGCCGAAGGACGAGACCGGCGACTGCTTCAAGTTCTCCAATGCGCTGGCGGCCAAGGCGGCCGCGCTCGGCGTCACCTTCAACTATGGCAGCATCATCCGCGGCCTCGATGTCGAGGGCGGCCGCGTCACCGGCGTCGTCACCGCCCATGGAAGGCTTGCGGCCGACGCCGTGGTCGTGGCGCTCGGCAGCTTCTCGCCGCTGCTGGTGCGCCCGCACGGCATCCGCCTGCCGGTCTATCCGGTCAAGGGCTATTCGCTGACCATTCCGATCACCGATGCCTCGCGCGCGCCGGAATCCACCGTGATGGACGAAACCTACAAGATCGCCATCACCCGCCTCGGCGACCGCATCCGCGTCGGCGGCATGGCGGAGATTTCCGGCTATACCAACGACCTCGGCGAACCGCGCCGCCTGACGCTTCAGCATTCCGTCACCGATCTCTTCCCGGGCGGCGACATCTCGAAGGCGAGCTTCTGGTCGGGCCTGCGGCCGATGACGCCGGACGGCACGCCGGTCATCGGCGCGACCAGGGTCGCCGGCCTCTACCTCAATACCGGCCATGGCACGCTCGGCTGGACGATGAGCTCGGGCTCGGCCCGCGTCGTCGCCGATCTCGTCTCCGGCAGGAAGCCCGAGATCGACGCCACGGACCTTGCCGTGGCACGATACGCCTGAGCAGACTTGCCTGCGCCTTCCGTCATGCTAGGGTCTCCCGCAGGACGGAAGGCGCGGCGCATCGCCACGACGCCCCCCCCCAAAACCGCCCGGGCCGGCGACCATGGCGGATATTCGCGATCCCCGCCGGCTTGACGAAAGATCGGAAAGCGGCCAACGATTAAGTCAATTCAATTGACTCACCATGCCCGGGGACTTCAGCTTGGACTATCTCGTCAATCTCTCGCTGCTCACCCCCAAGCCTGATCTCGACGCCAGGATGGCCGAGGCCGGCGTCACGATCCGCCGGCCGCTCGCCCCGGAAGCGCAGCTTGTGACCGAATGGGTCGCGGAAACCTTCGGCAAGGGCTGGGCGAGCGAGACGGCCGTCGCCCTCACCCGCCAGCCCCCCACCTGTTTCATCGCCACCCGGGAGCGCAAGCTCATCGGCTTTGCCTGCCATGATTCCATCGCCCGCGGCTTCTTCGGCCCGACGGGTGTAGCGGAAGAGGCCCGCGGGCTCGGCATCGGCCACGCCCTGCTGCTCGCCTCCCTCTTCGACCTGAAGACCATGGGCTACGGCTATGCCATCATCGGCGATGTCGGCCCCTCCGCCTTCTACGAAAAGACGGTCGGCGCCATGCCCATCCCCAATTCCGCGCCCGGCATCTATGCCGGCATGCTCGACGTCTGACGGAGCGGCCCATGCCCGCACTTGAACTCGAAGCCACCTGGCTTCCCGCCGAAGGCGACGCCACGCCGTCCTACAGGCTCGACCTGACGAACACGACGAACGCGCCCCTGCGCGACTTTCGCCTGTGCATCAGCGGCCCTTGCCAGATCGATCCGGCAGCCACCGCAACGGGCGGCACGCTCGGCCGGCGGCTTTCGACCTTCACCGAGCTGCTGCCGCCCGAAGGCCTCGCGCTTGCCCCCGGTGCGACCTGGAGCGTCACCGTGCACGATCTCGGCTGGTCCTTCCAGCATTGGACGGATGGCGCGCGCGGGGCCTATCTCGCTCTTGCCGATGGCGGCACCCTGCCCGTCGCGACATCAGCGACGAGGCTGCGCGGCAGCAACAAGCCGCCGAAACGCGGCGTCGAGCCCTATCCGGTTCCCGCCTCCCCGCCCGAGCCGATCTCCGTCATTCCCTGGCCGAACAGCGTTTCGGTTGCCGGCCTGAAGTTTGCCCCCGCCGGCCTTGCGCTCGCGCCGGAAGGCGAAGAGGCAATCGCCGCGGCCGATGCCTTTACCGGGCTCACCCGCGACCTCTTCGCCGTCGAGGGCATCGTGCGCCCCATCGAGGAAGGCGGCCTTCCGATCATTCTTCGCCTGAAGGATGGCCTCTCCGACGAAGCCTACGAAATCGCCTTCTCACCCGCCGATGCGACCGTTTCCGCCTCCACCCGCACCGGGCTTCTCTACGGGCTCATCACGCTGGGCCAGATCTGGCGCGGCGCGCATCGCCACCCGCAGGCCTACGGCTTCCCCCGCGCCGGGACCATTGCCGACGCCCCCGCCATGGGCTGGCGCGGCCTGCATCTCGATGTCGCGCGCCAGTTCTACGGCACGGCCGAAATCCGCAAGCTGCTCGCCGTCCTCGCCTGGAACAAGCTCAACCGGTTCCACTGGCACCTGTCCGACGACGAGGCCTGGCGCGTCGAGATCGAGGCCTATCCCGCCCTCACCGAAATCGGTGCGTGGCGCGGCCATGGCCTTGCCATCCCGCCCCTTCTCGGCAGTTCGCCGGAACGCAGCGGCGGCTATTACACCAAGGCCGCCATCCGCGAGATCGTCGCCCATGCCAAGGCCCTCGGCATCGAGGTCGTGCCGGAAATCGACGTGCCCGGCCACAGCTATGCCCTGTTGCAGGCCATCCCGGAGCTGCGCGACCCCGATGAAAAGAGCAGCTACTATTCCGTCCAGGCCTTCCCGGACAATTGCCTCAACCCGGCCCGGGAAAAGACCTACGAGGTGCTGGAGACGATCTTCCGCGAGCTGATCGACCTCTTCCCCTTCCGCACCATCCATGTCGGCGCCGACGAGGTGCCGCTCGGCGCGTGGTCCGGCTCGCCGGAAGCGCTCGCGCGGCTTCGTGACATCGCCGGGCCGGACATGGCCGAGGCCCATGCCAGACGGCTCAACGCCGCCACCAGCTCCCACCTTGCCGAGGCCATCGAAGGCTCGGGCGCGGCGGTGCTGCAGGCCCTCTTTCTGGAACGGGTGCAGACGTTCCTCGCCGCCGAGGGCTGCATCACCGGCGGATGGGAGGAGGCCGCGCACGGCAATGTCGTCGACAGGGACAAGACCTATCTCTGCGGCTGGCGCGACATGAACATCTCGGCGGCGCTTGCCGGCGAGGGCTACAGGATGGTCGTCTGCCCCGGGCAGGCCTATTATCTGGACATGGCCAACAGCCCGGAATGGGACGAGCCGGGCGCAAGCTGGGCCGGCTGGTCCGCGCCGGAAATGACCTATGCCTTCAATCCCGTCGCCGGCTGGAGCGCGGCGCAGAGGGCGAACCTGCAAGGCGTTCAGGCCTGCATCTGGTCCGAACCCATGAAGGATCGCGCCGTGTTCGACCGGCTCGTCTTCCCCCGCCTTTCGGCCGTCGCCGAAACCGGCTGGACCCGGGAGGATCGCAAATCCTGGCAACGCTTCAGCGCCGCCGCAGGCCTGATGCCGGCGCTCTACGGCTAATCGTCGCCGCTCGCGGCCAGCAATTCCCGGGAATAGTCCGCGGTCAGCCTGCCTTCCTGAAGCTGGCGGCGGTCGAGGGTCTCGACGATGCGGGCGTCGCGCATCACCGCCAGCCGGTCGCACATATGGGCGATGACCGCGAGATCGTGGCTGACGATGACGAAGGTGAGGCCGAGGTCGCGGCGCAGGCGGCTGAGCAGGTTGAGCACCTCCGCCTGGATGGACACATCGAGCGCCGAGGTCGGCTCGTCGAGCAGCAGCACTTTCGGCGACAGCGCCAGAGCCCGCGCGATGGCGACGCGCTGGCGCTGGCCGCCGGAAAGCTCGTGCGGGAAGCGGAAGGCGAATGCGCCCGGCAGGCCAACCATTTCGAGCAGCTCGCGCGCCCGCTGCTCGCTGTTGGCGATGCCGTTGATCCGCATCGGCTCGGCCACCGTCCGGGCAATGACGAAACGGGGATGGAGGGACGCATAGGGATCCTGGAAAACCATCTGCGCGCGGCGCGCCAGATCCTTGCGGCCCATCGAGCTGACCGGCGCGCCGTCGATCTCGATCGTGCCGCTCCAGGTGCGGTTGAGGCCCATCATGGTACGCAGGACCGTCGACTTGCCCGAGCCCGACTCCCCGACCAGCCCGAAGCTCTCGCCCGGCGCAACCGAAAAGCCGACATCGCGCACCACGTTGGCGGCGCCGAAGGTCACGTTGAGGTTCTCGACCCTGATCATCACTGCCCCTCCGGATTGGCCCAGCCTGCGTCCCGCTGCAGCACCGGCAGCGGTTCGCCCGTCCCCTGGATCGACGGCAGGCAGGCGAGAAGGCCGCGCGTATAGGGATGGCGCGCATTGTGCATCTCGTCGGCGCGCAGGGCTTCCACGATGCGGCCGGCATACATGACCAGCACGCGGTCGCAGAACCGGCTGACCAGCTTGAGGTCGTGGCTGATGAGGATCAGCCCCGCGCCGCGCCGCGTCACCAGCTCGTCCATGATCGAGAGGACCTGCGCACGCACGGTGACGTCGAGCGCCGAGGTCGGCTCGTCGGCCACCAGCAGGTCCGGCTCGCGGGCCATCATCATGGCGATCATCACGCGCTGCCCCATGCCGCCGGAAATCTGGTGCGGATAGAGATCCATGACGCGCTCCGGCGCGCGGATATGCACGGCCTCCAGCATGCCGATAGCGCGCTTGCGCGTCTCGGACCCGGAAAGCCGGGGATAGCCGATGCGGAAGGCCTCCATGATCTGCCGCCCCACCGTAAGGACCGGGTTCAGCGAGAATTTCGGATCCTGCAGGATCATGCTCATGCGCCCGCCGCGCAGCTTGCGCCGCTCCCGCGGGGAGGCCCGCAGGAGGTCGATGCCGTCGAAGCGCAACATGTCGGCGCTCATGCGGGCATGTTCGGGCAGGACGCCGAGCAGCGCCCGGCTGGACAGGCTCTTGCCCGATCCGGATTCGCCGACGATGCCGAGCTTTTCGCGGCCGAGCGAAAAGGACACGCCGCGCACCGCCTCGTGCCAGCCGCCATCCTCGCGGGGAAACGCGATGCGCAGGTTTTCGATTTCCACCAGGGGTCTGTCCGTCATCCGCGTTGCCTCAGGTGAGGATCGAGCAGGTCGCGCATCGCGTCCCCCAGAAGGTTGAAACCAAGGCAGACGAGGAAGATGGCGATGCCCGGCATGGTCGCCACCCACCATTGGTCGAAGATGAACTTGCGGCCAGTGGAGATCATCGCCCCCCATTCCGGCAGCGGCGGCTGCGCGCCGAGGCCGATGAAGCCGAGGCCGGCAGCGATCAGGATGACGCCCGCCATGTCCAGCGTCATGCGCACGATCACCGACGACAGGCACATGGGCATGATGTGCCGCACGATCAGATAGGCCTGCGAGGCACCGGCGAGGCGCGCGGCATTCACATAATCCGCATTGCGCACGACCAGCGCCTCCGCGCGCGCCATGCGGGCATAGGGCGGCCAGGCGGTCAGGCTGATGGCAAGCACCGCATTGAAGATGCCGGGGCCGAGCGCGGCAACGAAGGCGAGCGCCAGCAGCAGCTTCGGCACGGCGAGGAAGACATCGGTCACGCGCATGAAGACCTTGTCGACGATGCCGCCATAGGTGCCCGATATGGCCCCGACGACCAGCCCCACGGGTGCGGCGGTGATCACCACCTGCAGCACGATCAGCAGGGTCAGGCGCGAACCGTAGAGGATGCGGGTATAGATATCGCGCCCGAGTTCATCCGCGCCCAGCCAGAACTCCGCGCCCGGGGCCGAAAGGCGCTTGCCGAGATCGGGCAGATAGGGATCGTGCGTGGCGAGCAGCGGCGCGAAGACGGCGCAGAGCACCAGCAGCAGGAGGATGACGAAACCCGCCATGCCCAGCCTGTTGCGCCGGAAACGGCGCAGGAAGCGGCCGAGCTCCGCCCGGCGCGCGGCGCGCAGCGCCTGTCGTGAATCGATCGGTTCAATCGGCATGGCGGAACTCATGACAGGTGCTCTCGCGCGCGCGGGTCGAGAGCGCCGTAAAGGGCGTCCGACAGCATGTTCAGGAAGACGAAGACCGCGCCCACGACCAGCGTGCCGCCGAGCACCGCATTCATGTCGGCCCGGAACAAGGACGAGGCGAGATAGTTGCCGATGCCCGGCCAGGAGAAGATCGTCTCCACCAGGACCGATCCTTCGAGCAGGCTGCCATAGGAAAGCGCGACGATCGTGACGAGCGGGATCGCCGCATTGCGCAATGCATGTTTCACGACCACCTCGAATTCGCTGGCGCCCTTCAGCCGCGCCGTCAGCACATATTCGCGATTGAGCTGGTCGAGCATCATCGAGCGCGTCATGCGCCCGATATAGGCGAGGCTGTAATAGCCGAGCAGCAGCGCCGGCAGGATGATGTGGCTCATCGCATTCCAGAAGACGTCCCATTCGCCCGCAAGCGCGCTGTCGATCAGGATCGACCCGGTGCGGTTTTCGACGAGACCCTGGTAGAAGACATCGAGCTGGCCCGGGCCAGAAACCCAGTCGAGTTTGAAATAGAAGAAGAAAAGCCCCACCAGACCGAGCCAGAACACCGGCACGGAATAGCCGACCAGCGCGATCAGGCGGATCAGGTGATCCGGCCATTTCTCGTGCCAGTAGGCGGCGGCGACGCCGGCGGGAATGCCGAGCACGACACCGATCAGCAACCCGATGGTCGACAGTTCGAGGGTGGCGGGGAAGAAGTCGAGCAGGTCGCTCAGCACCGGGCGGCTGGTGACGAAGGACTGGCCGAAATCGCCGTGCAGCAGCCCGCTCACATAGGTGGCGAACTGCACATAGAGCGGCTTGTCGCGGCCGAGCTCGATGAAGACCCGCTCATAGACTTCCGGGGAGGCCTTGTCGCCGACGATGGCCAGCACCGGATCGATCGGCACGACGCGGCCGATCACGAAGGTCAGCACGGCCAGCCCGAAGAGCGTGATGGCCACGGTCGCCGCCCAGGTGCCCGCATGCCGCGAAAATGTAAGAAACCGCAAGATCAAAGCCGAATCCGCCCGCTGGTGAACGGCCCGCGGAGAATGCCGCGGGCCGCATGTCCTGCCTATTCCTTGGTGATCGACCAGTAGCGGTCGTCGGAGAAGGTGAGGCCGAGCACCAGCCCCTTCACCTTCGAACTGACGGCCACCTTGCGCGTCTGCTGGAACATGTAGAGGAAGGGCGAGGTGTCGGTGTGCACCTTCTGGATCGCCTCGTACATGGCCTTGCGCTTCTGCGTGTCCTGCTCGCGCACGGCGTCCATCGCCTGCTTGGAGAGGTCGCCGGCATCCCAGCCGAAGCGGTCGGCAAGGCTGTCCGAACCGTCCGGCGCGTCTTTCTTGTTGACCGCGAAAGCCTTGGCGTTGGAATGCGGATCGGGATAGTCCGGTCCCCACAGGCCGAGCCAGATATCCAGATTGTGGTTGCGGTAGCGATCGAGCCATTGCTGGCCGTCTACGACCTGCAGATTCAGCTTGACGCCGGCCTGCGCCATCGTCGCCTGGATGGCCTGGGCGAAATCGGTATAGGGCGGCGTGTTCCACACGACGGTATCGAGCGATATCTCGCCGCTCACGCCCGCCTCGGCAAGAAGCGACTTGGCCTTCTCGATATCGAGCTTGTAGGGCTTGTAGTCGAGAGCGCCGAGGAAGCCATCGGGAACCAGCGTCTGGTGGACCTCCATCGTGCCCTTGGAAATCGTGCCGGCGATGCCGTCATAGTCGACGAGATATTTCAGCGCTTCCACCACCTTGGGCTTGGCGAGGTTCTCGTTCCGCACGTTGAGGCCCATATAGTAGATGGTGCCCGAGCGGCCGTTCATGATGGCGATGTCCGGCTTGTCGGCGATGGCGTCGAAATCGTCAGGGCCGAGCTTGTTGGCGATATCGATGTCGCCCTTTTCCAGAAGCAGGCGCTGCGCCGCGCTCTCGGCGCTGTGCTGGATGAAGACGCGCTCGACGCCGGGCTTCTCGCCCCAGTAATTGTCGTTGCGCTTGAGCAGGATCGATTGCTTCGGCTCCCACTTGGCCAGAACGAAGGGGCCGGAGCCGGCGGAGTTGGCCGTCTTCAGCCAGGCATTGCCGAAGTCGCCATTGGCCTCGTGCTCCTGGACCAGCTTGCTGTCGACGATGCCGCCGACATAGGAGGACAGGCAGTAGAACAGGAAGCTCGGCGAATAGGTATCGCCGATCTCGATGACGAGCGTCTGGTCGTCCGTCGCCTTGATACGCTCGGTGACGTTTTCCGGCGTGAAGCCGAACTGGGTGATGATGAAGGCCGAGCGCGACTTCATCTGCACGACGCGCCGCAGCGAATATTCCGCATCCTTCGCCGTGACCGGATTGCCGGAGGCGAAGGTCGCCTTCGGGTTCATCTTGAAGGTATAGACCTTGCCGTCGGGCGAGACCGTCCAGCTTTCGGCAAGGACGCCGATGATCCTGGTCGGGTCGTTGACGTCGAAGCTGACCAGCGGCTGGTAGATCTGGTTGGACGCCAGCACGCCGCCGACCTCGGAAACCTCGCCCGGATCGAGCGTGATCACGTCGTCGATCGCATCGGCGACGACCAGCGTATTGGCCGGCGTCGCGGCCCAGACGGGGCTCGACACGGCCAGCATGGCGGCAAGGGCGACCGAATTCGCCCAGCGGGAAATGTTCATTCTGCTTTCCTCCTCCAATGGCCGGCTTGCCTGATGTTTGGCCGGTTCAAACAACCGCGGCGCGGCACCCTCATGCCTCGCTACGGGAAGAATGGCTGCGTGCGCACCCAGAGCTCCAGCGTGGGATCGCTTCCCAGCGTCGTCGAACGGTGCGGCAGATGTGACTGGAAATGCATGGAATCGCCGCTGTTCAGGATGTGGCGCTCGCCGGCGACCTCGAGCAGCATGCTCCCCTCCAGCACATAGACGAAATCCTCCCCCTCGTTGCGCATGATCTCGGAGACATGGCCGGGCGGGCGCCGCACCAGCGAGGGATGCAGGTTCGCGCCGGGGAACTCCCGCCCCAGCAGCTCATAGGTACGCCTCGCGTCGCCCAGACTGAATGTCTGGCGCTCTCCCTGGCGGGAAACCGGATCATGCCGCACGGGCGAGGCCACGAAGGCATCCACGCTGACGCCGAGCACCCCGGCAATGTTGCAGAGCGAAGCCAGCGAAGGCGTCGACGTGCCCCGCTCGATCTGGGACAGGAAGCCGATGGAAAGACCCACGCGCTCGGACACCTGCTGGAGCGTCATGTCGATGGCGCGCCGGCGTTTGCGGATCTTCTGTCCAAGCGCTTTGTCAGCAACGCCTTCCGTCACGCCTCTCCCCTTCGGATCTCGCATCGGGACCGCGCATGGAATTTCCGCTTGCCAATCGCCCAAGCATGAAATTCACTGAGCTCGGCCGGTTCCCGCGCCTTCCCCTAACCTCAAAAATTTTACTATTCGACTTCAATTTCTTTTGCAAGGCTTCAATTCTTGAAGTCAGGCTTTTCGCCTTCATCCAGGATGATTTCCCCCAGGCGGACAGGCAATTCCGCAGGCCGCGACGATATCGCCGGCCTCCGGTCGTGCCGGACCGTATGGGGATAGCTGCCTTGCGGGAGGGAACGAGTTTCGATAGGCCGCCTTCGTCAAGGGCGGGCAGGAAGGGCGGGCAGGCAGGCTCCCGCCGCGACCGTTTCAGGCCGCGCGCAGGGCCTCGATCTGATCGCCGAGGATCAGCGCCTGCATCGCCTCGAAGGCGCCGTCACCATCACCGCGCTCGATCTGGCGCACGAGGTTGCGATGCGGTTCCAGAAAGCCGCCGAGGGCTTCAAGGTCGCTGCGTTCGACGATGCGCAGATAGGCGAAGGCATGCGCAAGCTCGATGACGCCGTAGAGCGCATGCAGGAAAGGATTGCGGGAAGCGTCGGCGACGATGCGGTGCAGTTCGAAATCGGCAAGGCAGAAGGCGTGCGGCTCGGCCATGGACTGTTCCATCTGCCGCAGCCAGTAATGCATCAGGCGGATCTGTTCGCCGGTGCGCGTGCCGGCCACCTCGCGCGCGCCGAGTGGCTCCAGCGACATGCGCACGTCATGCAGGCCGGAGACGAAGGCGGTGTCGGGCGCGGCATGCAGGTGCCAGGCAAGCACCTGCGGGTCGAAGAGGTTCCAGCGATTGCGTCTGGTCGCCTTGGTGCCGACCTTCGGGCGGGCCTCGACCAGCCCCTTGGCCTCCAGCGTCTTGATCGCTTCGCGCAGCACCGTGCGCGACACCTCGAAACGGTCCATCAGTTCCGCGTCGCTCGGCAGCACCGAGCCGGCCGGAAAAACGCCGGTTATCACGCCGGTCCCGAGTTCATGAATGACATGCGAATGAAAGTTCCGCGCCGTCCTGCGCTCCGAAAGGGAACGCAGAAGGCTTCCGGGTTCGCTCATGAGGGCGCCTTCTTGAAGCGCGCGCCGGATTTGTGGGCGGTGAACACCACCTGCTGCAACAGGATGAACAGGAAGAGAAGGAAGCCTATGGCGATCTTGGTCCACCAGCTGGAGAGCGTGCCGTCAAAGACGATATAGGTCTGCACAAGCCCCTGCAGCATGACGCCGATCAATGTCCCGAAAACGAAGCCGTAGCCGCCCGTCAGCAGGGTTCCGCCTATCACCACGGCCGCAATCGAGTCAAGTTCGATGCCGACGGCGGCCAGCGGATAGCCGGCGGAGGTGTAGAGCGAGTAGACGATGCCGGCCAGCCCGCCGAGGAAGGACGACAGCGCATAGATGCCGATGGTGACGCTGGCCGTCGGCACGCCCATGAGCGCCGCCGATGTTGCATTGCCGCCGAGCGCATAGACATAGGAGCCGAAGCGGGTGCGATGGGCGATCAGGCCGCCGATCAGGAAGACGGCGAGCATCAGGAGGCCGATGGCGCTGAGCCGGCCGCCGCCCGGCAGGCGGTAATAGAGGCCCATGATGGTGCGGTAGAAGGGATGGTCGATCGGAATGGAATCCTGCGTCAGCACGGAGGCCAGCCCGCGTGCGAGGAACATGCCGGCAAGCGAGACGATGAAGGGCGGCACCTGCAGGAAGTGGATGGCGGCCCCCATCGCCGCGCCGAACAGCGCGGCCAGCGTCAGCACGATGAAGAAGGCGGGGATAGGATGCAGGCCCAGCCGGGAAATGAGCAGGGCCACCACGACGCCGGCAAGGCCGATGACCGCGCCGACCGACAGGTCGATCCCGCCGGAAATGATGACGAAGGTGGCGCCGACCGCGGCAATGCCGAGGAAGGCATTGTCGGTCAGGAAGTTGCCGAGCACGCGCGTCGACCACATGCCGGGATACTGGAAGATGCACACGGCATAGGCGACGATGAAGATGAGGGTCGTGGCCGCCAGCGGCCTGTAACGCGGGTTCATCCGGTCTTTTCCGATGTCTGGATGGAAGCGGGCGCGGGGCGCTGCCTGAAGAGGCCTGCGAGCATCGGCGAGAGCCGCGTGCTTTGCAGCATGAGGATGATGATGATCAGCCCGGCCTTGACGATGAGGTTGAATTCCGGCGGGAAGCCCGACACGAGGATGCCGGTGTTCATCGCCTGGATGATGACGGCGCCGAGCACGGACATGGGAATGGAGAAGCGCCCGCCCATCAGCGACGTGCCGCCGATGACCACGGCGAGGATCGCGTCCAGCTCCAGCCAGAGGCCTGTATTGTTGGCATCGGCGCCGCGGATGTCGCCGGCGGCGATGGTGCCGGCGATGGCGGCGCAGATGCCGCCGAAGGCATAGACCGACAGGATGAGCGCGCGGCCGCGCAGCGCCGTATAGCTTGCGGCGGAGCGGTTGGTGCCGATCGCCTCGATGAAGAGGCCGATCGCCGTGCGGCGCACCAGCAGGTGAGCGCTGACCGTCAGCACGATGGCGATGACGGCGGGCATCGGCAGGCCGAGCAGCGAACCCGTGCCGACGAAGATCAGCGCCGGATCGCTGAAGGTGACGATGGAGCCCTCGGTGATGAGCTGGGCGACTCCGCGCCCGGCCACCATCAGCACCAGCGTCGCGACGAAGGGCTGGATGCCGAGGATCGAGACGAGGAAGCCGTTCCACAGGCCGCAGGCCAGCCCGACCAGCAGCGGCGCAAGCAGTATGACGGCGGTGGGCTGGCCGGAAACCGCACAGATCGCGGCCGTCGCCCCGGCCACGGCCATGACCGCACCGACGGACAGATCGACGCCGCGCGTGGCGATGATCGCCGTCATGCCGACGGACAGGATCGCCACCGGCGCGCCGCGGTTGATGACGTCGATCATGCTGCCGAACAGGCGCCCGTCCTTCCAGGCGATGTCGAAGAAGCTGGGAAAGACGAGCCAGTTGAACAGCAGCACGCCGAAAAGCGCGATGAGCTGCGGCGTGATATAGGTCTTGACGGACGATAGCTTCATTCTGCGGCCTCGGCATTCTGGGCGGCGATGGCCTGGACGATGGCCGACGGCGTGATGTTCGCGCCGTGCAGTTCGGCGATCATGGAGCGGTCGCGCATCACGATGACGCGCGAGGAATAGCTGACGATCTCGTCCAGTTCCGAGGAGATGACGACCAGCGCCAGTCCGTCCTCGCGCAGGCGGCTGATCATGCGCACGATCTCGGCATGTGCGCCGACATCGATGCCGCGTGTCGGCTCGTCGAGGATGAGGAACCGCGGATCCGTCGCCAGCCACCGCGCCAGGATGACCTTCTGCTGGTTGCCGCCGGAGAGCAGCTTGACGGGCAGTTCGGCAGACGCGGTGCGGATATCGAGCGCCTCGATGAACTGCCCGGCGATCTCGAGCTGCTCGTCGCGGGTGAGCGCGCGGAACCAGCCGAGCTTGGCCTGCATGGCGATGACGATGTTCTCGCGCACCGAAAGCTCGCCGAAAATGCCGTCCGCCTTGCGGTCCTCGGGGCAGAAGCCGAAGCCGAGCGACACGGCGTCCTGCGGCCGGCGCACCTGAACCTGCCGGCCGTCGATCTCCAGCCCGCCGCTGTCGGCGGTATCGACGCCGAACATCAGCCGCGCCATCTCGGTGCGGCCGGAGCCGAGCAGGCCGGCGACGCCGATCACCTCGCCGCGATGCACCGTCAGGTCGAACGGATTGACGGAGCCCCGCAGGCCCACATTGGCAAAATGCATCAGCGGGTCGGCGACGCGCGCCTCGGTATCGATGAACGCCTCGTGGACGAGCGCCAGATCCTTGCCGAGCATCATGCGCACCAGCGAGGCGCGGTCGATGCCTTCGATCGCCTCGCTGCCGACCAGCTTGCCGTTGCGCAGCACGGTCACGCGGTCGCTGAGTTCGAAGACCTGATCGAGGAAATGGGTGATGAAGACGATGGCGAGGCCCCGGTCGCGCAGCGAACGGACGATCTCGAACAGCTTGTCGACCTCGGTGCGGTCGAGGCTGGCGGTCGGCTCGTCGAGGATCAGCACCTTGCCGGAAAGCTCCACGGCGCGGGCGATGGCGACGATCTGCTGGATCGCGACGGAGAAGGTCGAAAGCTCGGCGCGCACATCGATGTCGAGACCGTATTTGGCAAGGATCTCGCGGGCTTCGCGCGCCATGCGGGCGCGGTCCACCATGCCGAAGCGGCGCGGCTGGCGGCCGATGAACAGGTTGTCGAGCACCGTCATGTTCGGCAGGAGATTGACCTCCTGATAGACCGTGCCGATGCCGGCGGCCTGGGCCTGCAGCGGCGTCGAGAAATGCATCGGCGTGCCGTCGACGGTGATTTCGCCGGCATCGGGGCTGTAGGCCCCGGTGAGGATCTTGATGAGGGTCGATTTTCCCGCGCCGTTTTCGCCGAGGAGCGCGTGCACTTCGCCGGCGCGAAGGCCGATCTCGACATTGTTCAGCGCCGTATGGGCGCCGAATGTCTTGGTGATCCCCCTGGCGGCAAGGACGACCCTGGAATCTGCTGGCATGAGCTTTTCCAAATGCAAGGCGGCATCACCGCGATGCCTGTGCAACGAGAGTAAAGCATGTCCGGCCCGCAAGCGCAGTTCGAAAACGTTCCGCTGTGCCGGCCTCGTCGACATGGCCGGAAAGACCCCGCCGCCGGAGCGACGGGGCCCTTCCTGCGGAGAGGCCGTTAGTAGCCGAGACCCTTACGGCGATCGTATTCGCCCTGCGGGTCGTCAGCCGGCGTATAGAGCTTGGACTCGGTGATGATGAACTTCTCCGGCTGCGTCTTGTCCTTGGCATAGGCGGCAAGCGCATCCAGCGCCGGACCGGCCATGTTCGGCGTCAGCTCGACGGTGGCGTTGGCTTCACCGGCCGCCATGGCCGCGAAGATGTCCGGAACGCCGTCGATGGACACGACCAGGATGTCCTTGCCCGGCTTGAGGCCGGCATCCTTGATCGCCTGGATGCCGCCCACGGCCATGTCGTCGTTGTGGGCGTACATGGCGCACATGTCCTTGCCGCCGTTCTCGGCCTTCAGGAAGCCTTCCATGACTTCCTTGCCCTTGGCGCGGGTGAAGTCACCCGTCTGGCTGCGCACGATGGAGATATTGCCGTGGCTCGCGATGGCGTCCTCGAAGCCCTTCTTGCGGTTGATGGCCGGGGTCGAGCCGACAGTGCCCTGAAGCTCGACGACCTTGCACGGCTTGTCGCCGACGGTCTTGGCCAGCCATTCGCCAGCCACATGGCCTTCCTTGACCTGGTCGGACGCGACCGAGGTGAGATAGAGGTCCTGCGGGGCATCGATGCCGCGGTCGAGCAGGATGACCGGAATCTCGGCCTCCTTGGCTTCCGTCAGCACGTCCTCCCAGCCGGTGGCGACGACCGGGGCCACGAGGATTGCGTTAACGCCCTGCGCGATGAAGCCGCGGATCGCCTTGATCTGGTTTTCCTGCTTCTGCTGGGCATCGGCGAATTTCAGGGTGATGCCGCGCTTTTCGGCCTCCGACTTGGTGACCGAGGTTTCGGCGGCACGCCAGCCCGATTCCGAGCCGATCTGCGAGAAGCCGATGGTCATGTCCGCGGCGATTGCCGAAGAGCAGCCGAGAGCGATCATGCTCGCGCCGAGCGCGAGCCTGCGAAGAATGTTCATTGAAGTCCTCCCAAAGAAACGTCGCCTCCACGACGTTGCATACTGTATAGCCAAGCGCCTTCGGCATGTAAAGATTATAATAATACAATATGTGCTGCACTGCACAATTTCACGCGATGGCCGCCCCTCCCGTGCGCCGGGCTTTTATCCAATCATTCGAAAATTCAATGGAATGCATCCCGAGATTTAATTTCGGAATCCGGCGGGCACCCGTTATGAATTGCACGTCGGCCGTCGATCCGGCCCCGCCCCACCGCCAACCGCACCTCCGTCCTGATGCAGTGCACGCGCCCGCGTCACGAGCGCCGGAGCGCGCCATGGAAGGTCACGCCATGTCACAGCCGGAAACAGCCCCAGCCGAAGCCGGCGATCCGCCGCTCGGGGAAGGTCCGCCCGGCGGCATGCTGAGGCGCGTCGCCGCCTCCCTCATCCTCTATCCGCGCTATCGGCTGCTGTGGATCTCCAACCTCTTCTTCTTCGCGGGCGTGTGGACGCAGACCCTCGTGCTCGGCTGGCTCGTCTTCGAGATCACCCATTCGGAATTTTCCGTCGCCCTCTTCACCGCGGCAAGGCTGTCGCCGATGATGCTGGGTCCGCTTTCCGGGGTGATCTCCGACCGCTTCGATCGACCCCGGCTCCTGCTGTTCGCATCGGGCTGGGCCTTCTTCGCCATCTCGACGATCGCTCTTCTCGTCGCCTTCGACAGGATCACCTTCTGGGGCCTTGTCTTCGGCGGCTTCTGCATCGGCCTCGCGCAATCGCCCTCGCAGCCGGCACGCTTCACGCTTGTGGCGGAGTTCGTCGGGCGCAGCAGCCTCAGCAATGCCAATGCCCTCAATTCCATCATCCTCGGCTCGACGCAGGTGATCGGGCCTGCCCTCGGCGGCGCGATGATCGCGGCCTTCGGCGCGGCAACGGCGCTTGCGGTCTCGGCGCTCTGGTATCTCGTTTCCTTCCTGGCGCTCTGGCCGATCCGCAATGTGAGGAACAGCCACGGCCCGCACAAGGAACCCCTCGGCGTCCTCCTGTCGGCCGGCTTCCGCACGATCCTGTCGAACCGCCTGCTGGCCTGCGTCCTGACGATCACGTTTGCGGCGAACATCCTCCTCTGGCCGATCTATCACGGCTTCATGCCCGTCATCGCCAAGGAGCATCTCGGCCTTGCGCCGCAGGGGCTCGGCTGGCTGCTCGCCTGCGCCGGCACCGGCAATCTCGTCGGCTCCGTCGTCATCGCGAGCCTTGGAGACTTCCGCTTCAAGGGCGGGCTCTTCGTGCTCGGCACCGCCGTCTGGGGCGCCCTGTGGGCGACCTTCGCATTGTCGTCCTCGGTGCCCCTCTCCTTCGGCCTCATGGCCCTCATCGGCCTTTCCGCCTCGCCCTTCGGCGTCCTGCAGACGACGCTCATGCTGATGATGACGGAACCGCGGGTGCAGGGCCGCATCCTCGGCATCCAGGAACTGACCATCGGCGTCATGCCGCTCGCCAGCCTGATGCTGGGATTCTTCGCTGAAATCATCGGCATCGTGCATGTCACGCTGATCAGCGGCACGCTGCTGGCAAGCTTCCTCGCCCTCGTGGCGCTGCGCGTTCCCGCGCTGCTGCGCTACAGCGGGCACGCGGACTGACAGCCCGCGATAAAATATTGCCACGCTCCGGGGATTATCGCGCCGTCTTCGGTGTTCTCCTTCCAGGTTCGTACCTGTGAAGGATTTTCCCGATGCCCAGGACCTTGCTCGCAACCGGCCTTCTCGTGCTGTCGGCCGCCATTCCCGTTCACGCCGACACGCTGTCGGCCCTTCAGGGTCGCTACGTCGTCGACCCGTCTTCACGCATCGCCTTTTCCGTCGCCCAGATCGGCGGCGGCGGCATAAACGGCACCTTCCCGCGCTTTTCCGGCAGTTTCGACCTCAATCCGGATGATATCGCGCATTCGCGCGTGAGCTTTTCGCTCCAGCCCGAAAATGTCACTACCGGGCAGCCGCGGGTGGAAAAATTCCTGCGCTCGCCAGCCGTCTTCGACGTAGCGGCCTATCCCGTCATCACCTTCCGCTCGACCGCCATCCAGCAGAAGGGAGACGACCGCGCGCTCATTCAGGGCGTGCTGACCGCCCGGGGCATCGCGCGCCGCGAGACCTTCGAGGCGGCCCTCGTCAAACGGCAGGGACAGACGGTCGCCTTCCATGTGGTGGGCGACGTGATGCGCTCGCCCTATGGCATGGATGTCGGAACGCCGATCTATTCCAACATCGTCCATTTCGACATGACGCTGAGCGGCAAGCGCAAATGATGCTGCGATATTTTCCGCCGCCGGGATTATTTTCGGGCAGGCGGTGTTTTTCCAGGTACGGGCGGGCGACCGCACGTTCCCAGAGTGCAACGAAGAGGATCAAAGCCATGCGTTCCCTCCTGCTCGCCGCCGCCGCCATGGCGGTGTCCATCCCCCTTGCCCATGCGGACGACTATGCCGGCGGCGCCATCAAGTCGATGGACAGCGCCAAGGGCGAGGTTCTCACCGACGCCAAGGGCATGACGCTCTATACATTCGACAAGGATGCCAAGGGCATGTCCAGCTGCTACGATGCCTGCGCCAAGAAATGGCCGCCCCTGAAGGCGGCGGCGGGCAGCGCGGCCGACGGAAAATACACCCAGGTCGCGCGCAAGGACGGCAGCAAGCAATGGGCCTATGACGGCCACCCGCTTTATCTGTGGCAGAAAGACAAGAAGCCCGGCGATGTCACCGGGGATGGAATGGGCGGCGTCTGGCACGTCGCCAAAGAGTAACCCATGTCGCAACTCATGGACGAGATCGAGGAATGCGTGCCGGCGCTGCGGCGCTATGCCCGCGCGCTGACGCATGATGCCGACCGGGCAGACGATCTCGTCCAGGACAGCCTGGAACGGGCGATCCGCAAGCGTGGCCTGTGGCGACCTTCCGGCTCCGTCCGCTCCTGGATGTTCCGCATCCTGCTCAATGTCTACCGCAACGACCTTCGGCGGCTGCGCCGCTCGCTGGCGCCCGTCTCGCTGGAGGCCATGCCGGGCAGCGATCCCGCCGGCCCGGACGTGCAGCAGGGGCGGCTGGCGCTTGCCGAAACGG
>APMI01002306.1_pt1 | contig 20352 bp, 25 predicted proteins | sample 667938 | NCBI WGS metagenome assembly APMI01 (sample SAMN01084076, study PRJNA167559) | wastewater metagenome | biome: Wastewater | place: Denmark: Ejby Moelle, Odense | collected 2011-11-28 | reverse complement strand
CCAACTATTCGACGAACGGCGCCATATCGCCGACGAACGGCGGGGCTTGCAGCCGGGCGGCAGGCCCGAAACACTATTGCCACGAAAACAGGAGGCGGGATGTCGGGGTTAAGCGTTCTGGTGGTTGATGACGAACCCTTGGCACGCCGGCGACTAGGCCGGCTCATGTCAAAGCTGGACTGGATCACCCGGATCGACGAGGCGGGCGATGTGCCACAGGCCCGGCAGATGGCCGCTGCTCTGCGCCCAGACATTCTGGTGCTGGACATCCAGATGCCAGGCGGCAGCGGATTTGATGTGCTGGACGGGCTGAACCCTGCGCCGCCCGCCCTGCTGTTTGTGACGGCCTTTGACGATCAGGCGCTGCGGGCTTTCGCCGTCAATGCCATCGATTATGTGACAAAGCCCGTCGATCCGGGCCGCTTTGTTCAGGCCATGGAACGTGCGCGCAAGGCGGCCACACAGCGCGAACAGACCGACCGGCTGGCCGAGATGCAAGAGACGGTGGCCGCGCTGAAACGGGCCCTGTCTGAACGCGGACAACGTGCCGACGAATTCTGGATCCGGGTTCGCGGCGATTACCTGCGGGTGTCACCCGAGGCCGTGCTGCGGTTTCAGGCAGAGCGGGACTATGTTCGCATTCATGTGGCGGGGGCCGATTACCTGCATCAGGAAAGCCTGTCCGCGCTGGAGCGCAGGCTGGACCCGGCCGAATTTGCACGCGTGCATCGCAGCACGATCATCCGGCGCAGCGCGATTGCCCGGGTCAGGCAGCTGCCCTTGGGTGGGCTGGCGGTCGTGCTGACCGACGGGTCAGAGATTCGGGTGGGTCGTACCTATCTGACCGCCTTTCGCGCCGGGTTGGCGCGGCAGGCGCCCTGACGGATGGCTCAGGGCAACGGGTCAAAGGTGCTGAGGGTATAACCGTCGGTGCCCTCGGCCGTCAGGGTGCCGCCGTCGCAGGTGCGGCTGCGGGTCTGATAGCTGTGGCTGGTTTCCACCTGCTTCAGGGCCGGATCGGCCTTTCCCGCATGAAACCACAGCGTCGAGTCGTAGCGGGCCTTGGTGGCGGCAGTCGAAACCACACCCACGGTTTCCAGCGTAACTTCGCGGATCAGGCCGCTGGCATCGGTCTGGCGGGCCATGACCTGGGCCTGATCTTCGCGGGCATAGTCTTCCAGCCGGGCAAGGCAGGCGGCAAAGTCAGGAAAGGTTTCGGTGACGGGCAGGACGGGCAGCGTGCCGCCAGCCGTGACGCTGCCTGAAACAGCCAGCCAAAACACGATACCGGGCGCGATCAGGCGCCAGAGCTTCACGAAACTCATGTCAGATCCTTCCTGTCCGTCACGGCAGAAGGTTCGCCGAAGATGGCCGCGCGTCAATCGCTCACGGGGCACTGGTGCAGGATGGATCATCGGGATGCGGGACCTTCGCCAACGCCGAATGGTGGCTAAGGCGGGTGTGGTCCACCGTGACGGCCGTCGGCCGCAGGCATTCACTCGGTATGTTCCCGTTGCATGGCGGGTCGCGACCGGCTGGCCACGCCCGAAGGTTGAGCCTGCAAGACGCCTCGCAAGCCCGGCGCACCACAAAGGAAGAGGGCGGAATGATTTCATGATGCCATCCACACCCTGATTCATGCGCGGGCGCCTGACAACTGAGGCCGTCTTTACGCGTTGCTTACGCCCCGCCACGGTCTTCGACATGGATTACACGCGCGACCAGAGGGCAAAGTCAGCCGATCGGAAGCGGAGACACCCATGCCCGACCTTCTTTATCTGTCGCTGTCACTCGCGGCATTCGGCGGCTTTGCCGTCCTGATCCGCGTTCTCGGCCGCCTGTGAGGACACCATGCTAGACATCATCCTTGGCCTTGCCGTTGCGGCGGGGCTTTTCATCTATCTCGGCGTGGCGCTGATCGCCCCCGAGCGGTTCTGAGGGCACCGCGATGACCCTGATTTCCTATCTGCTTTACTTCGCGGTCCTGACCGGATTGGCCCTTGGCCTTGCCCAATGGATGCAGCGGGTTTTCGAAGGCCGGGCCCCGGTGCTCACGCGCGTGGATCGCGCGATCCTGCGGGCCGCTGGTGTGAATACCGACCGCCAGATGAACTGGCGTTCTTATGCAACGGCTGTATTGACCTTCAACCTGGCAGGATTTGTGCTGCTGTATGCGCTGCTGCGGTTGCAGGGCCACCTGCCGTTGAACCCGGATGGAATTGGCGCGATGTCGCCCGACCTCGCCTTCAACACCGCGATGAGCTTTGTCACCAATACCAACTGGCAGGCCTATTCCGGCGAGGCGCAACTGTCTTACCTTAGCCAGATGGCCGGGCTGACGGTGCAGAACTTTGTCTCTGCCGCCAGCGGCATGGCGGTGGGGGTTGCAGTCATTCGCGGTTTTGCCGGGCCAAAGGATGGCGGTCTTGGCAATTTCTGGGCCGACATGACACGCGCCACGCTTTGGGTGCTGTTGCCGCTGTCGATCATGCTGGCGCTGTTTCTGGCGGCTGAAGGCGTTCCGCAGACGCTGCTGGGTGCGGTTCATGCCACCGGCCTTGAAGGCACCGACCAGATCATTCCGCGCGGGCCTGCTGCGGCGCAGATTGCCATCAAGCAACTGGGCACCAACGGCGGCGGATTTTTCGGTGTCAACTCGGCCCATCCGTTCGAGAACCCGACCGTCGCCTCGGACCTGGCGCAATGTCTGTCGATCCTGCTGATCCCGGTCGCGTTCTGCTTTCTGTTCGGACGCATGGCCGGAGATAAACGGCAGGGCTGGGCGATCTTTGCCGCCATGGCGCTGATGTTCGTGGCGGGGCTGGCGGTCATCCACCTTTACGAGGCCGCAGGCAACCCCGCATTGGGCCTTGGCGCCAACATGGAAGGCAAGGAGACGCGGTTCGGCGCCATGCTGTCCTCACTGTGGGCGGCATCGACCACCGCCGCCTCGAACGGCTCGGTCAATGCCATGCACGACAGCTTCATGCCGCTTTCCGGGCTGGTGATGCTGGTGTTCATGCAGATCGGCGAGGTGATCTTTGGCGGCGTCGGCTCTGGCCTTTACGGGATGCTGCTTTACGCCATCCTCGCGGTGTTTCTTGCCGGGCTGATGGTGGGGCGCACACCGGAATATCTGGGCCGCAAGATCGAGGCGCGCGAGGTGACTCTGGCCGTCATCGCCTTTTTGTCGATGCCGGTGGGCATTCTGGTCGTCGGGGCCTTTGCCGCAACCCTGCCCGCCTCGCTGGCCGCCGTGCAAGACCCCGGCCCGCATGGCCTCAGTGAAATCCTTTACGCCTATTCCAGCGCGACGGGGAACAATGGATCGGCCTTTGCCGGATGGGGGGCGGCGCTGCCCTGGCACACCACGGCCATCGGTCTGGTCATGGCGCTTGGCCGCTATGCCATGATCATTCCGCTGCTGGCCATCGCCGGTTCACTTTCGCACAAGCCCAAGGCGGCGGCTACGGCAGGCACCTTTCCAACCCATGGGCCGCTGTTCGTGGTGCTGCTGATCCTGACCGTGCTGATTCTTGGCGCGCTTACCTTCTTTCCCGTGCTTGCCCTTGGCCCCCTTGCGGAAGAAACCGCACGGCTGGCCGGGCACAGCTTTTAAGGACCAATGTCATGGCACATCCCATGAAATCGGCGCAACTTCGTGACTTGGCCCCAGAGGCCATGCGTCAATCGCTTATCAAATTCGCTCCGCGCAGCCTGGCGCGCAACCCCGTGATCTTTACCACCGCAGTGGTGGCGCTGATGACCACGGCCCTGTCGCTGCGCGATCTGGCAACCGGCGTGGCCGGGGGCTGGACCTCGCTGCACATCTCTCTGTGGCTGTGGCTATGCGTGCTGTTTGCCAATTTCGCCGAAGCCCTCGCCGAAGGGCGCGGCAAGGCAAGGGCCGACACGCTGCGCGCCACCAAGACCACCACGCTGGTGCGCGTGCTGGAGGGACCGACCGCCGCCTTCGACACGGCGGCATGGGCGGAATCGGACGAACTGCGCCCCGGCCAGTTTGTTCTGGTTGAGGCAGGTGACATCATCCCGACCGACGGCGAGGCGGTGCGCGGCGTCGCCTCGGTCAATGAAAGCGCCATCACCGGCGAAAGCGCCCCGGTGATCCGCGAGGCGGGCGGCGACCGATCCTCTGTCACCGGCGGCACCACGGTTGCGTCGGATTGGCTGGTGGTGCGGATCACGGCCGAACCGGGCAAGAGCTTTCTTGACCGGATGATCGCACTGGTCGAGGGGGCAGAGCGGCAGAAGACGCCGAACGAGATTGCGCTGAACATCCTGCTGGCCGGGCTTACCCTGATCTTTCTGTTCGTTGTCGTGACCCTGCCGGCCTTCGCCAGCTTTGCGGGGCTGCGCATTCCGGTCATCGTGCTGGGGGCGCTGTTCGTCACGCTGATCCCCACCACCATCGGCGGGCTGTTGTCGGCCATAGGTATTGCCGGGATGGACCGGCTGGTGAAATCGAATGTCATCGCCAAATCGGGCCGCGCGGTCGAGGCGGCGGGCGATGTGGATACGCTGCTGCTGGACAAGACCGGCACCATCACCTTTGGCAACCGCATGGCGGATGCGCTGATCCCTGCGCCGGGGGTAAGCATCGCCACACTTGCCGAGGCGGCCTGCCTTGCCTCGCTTGCGGATGAGACGCCAGAAGGCAAGAGCATCGTCGAAAAGGCCCGAACGATCCTTGGGCATGACCTGGCCTTGCCCGAAGGCGCCTCGGCGGTCGCCTTTACCGCCCAGACCCGCCTTTCCGGCCTTGATCTGGCCGATGGCAGCAGCCTGCGCAAGGGCGCAAGCGACGCGGTGATGCGCCTGACCGGGCAGGCTCCGCCTCCTGCCCTGGCGCAGGAGGTCGAGGCGATCGCGCGCTCGGGCGGCACACCGCTGTTGGTGGCGCGGGGGGCGCAGATTCTGGGGGCCGTGCATCTGAAAGATGTGGTCAAGCCTGGTGTCCGCGAACGCTTTGGCGAGTTGCGTGCGATGGGTATTCGCACCGTGATGATCACCGGCGACAACCCCCTGACCGCCGCGGCCATCGCGGCCGAAGCCGGGGTGGACGACTATCTGGCCGAAGCAACGCCCGAAATGAAGCTGGACCTGATCCGGCGCGAACAGGCGGGCGGACGGCTGGTGGCGATGTGCGGCGATGGGTCGAACGACGCCCCTGCCCTGGCGCAGGCCGATGTGGGTGTGGCGATGAATGCGGGCACCCCTGCCGCAAAAGAGGCCGCAAACCTGATCGACCTTGACAGCGATCCGACCAAGCTGATCGAGGTGGTGATGGTCGGCAAAGAGCTGCTGATCTCTCGCGGGGCGCTGACCACATTTTCCATCGCCAATGACGTGGCCAAGTATTTCGCCATCCTGCCGGCGATTTTTGTGGCCGCCTATCCGGGGCTGGGGGTGCTGAACGTCATGCACCTGGCCTCTCCATCCTCTGCCATCCTGTCGGCGGTCATCTTCAATGCCCTGATCCTGATCGCGCTGGTGCCGCTCGCGCTGCGCGGGGTCAAATATCGCCCGGCATCGGCCGCGGCGCTGCTGCGGCGTAATCTGCTGATCTACGGGCTTGGGGGCCTGATCGTGCCCTTCCTCGGGATCAAGGCCATCGACATGGCCATCGTCGCCCTTCATCTGGCGTAAGGAGATCGCCATGTTTTCCCAACTTCGCCCCGCTGTCACGCTGACCCTTGGCTTCACGCTGCTGACCGGACTTGCCTATCCGCTGGCCATGACCGGACTTGCCGGCTCCCTGTTTTCCGACCGGGCAAACGGCAGCTTCATCGAACGCGACGGACGGGTGATCGGGTCGGCCCTGATAGCGCAGCCGTTTGGCGGGGCGGGGTATCTGCATCCGCGCCCCTCGGCCTCGAACTGGGGGGCAATGCCATCGGGCGCCTCGAACCTTGGGCCGACCAATGCGGCACTGATTACCAGTGTCGCCGAACGCCGTGCGGCCTATCAGGCCGAAAACGGGGCCGATGCCCCGATCGATGCGGTCACAGCCTCGGCTTCGGGGCTGGACCCCGACATCAGCCCTGCAAACGCCGAAGCCCAGGTGGCCCGCATCGCCAGCGCCCGCCGGATTGCCCCCGACAAGGTGCGCGCCGTGATTGCGGGGCATGTGGTGCCCCCGCTGCTGATGCTTTACGGCGAACCGGCGGTAAATGTGCTTGAGACCAATCTGGCGCTGGACGATGCTTTCGGGGCACCGCCTGCCAGCCCCTAGCCCTGGCAGCCAGTCAGAAAGTCCGTGCGATGAAATCCGACCCCGATGCCCGCCCCTCCCCTGCGGCCCTGCTGAATCAGGCCAGCCGGGAAGGGCGCGGGCGGCTGAAGATCTTCATCGGTGCAGCACCGGGGGTCGGCAAGACCTGGACCATGCTGGACGACGCCCATCGAGAGCGGGCGAAAGGCGTCGATGTTCTGGCAGCGGTGATCGAAACCCATGGCCGTGCCGAGACCGAGGCCAAGCTGGCCGACCTGCCGGTGCTGCCACGCAGGCCTGTGCTTTACCGCAATCACGTCCTGACCGAAATGGATCTGGACGGGCTTTTGGCGCGCCATCCCCGTCTGGCGCTGATTGATGAACTTGCCCACACCAACGCCGAAGGCGGGCGCCACGAAAAACGCTGGCAGGACGTGGAAGAGGTGCTGGCGGCAGGGATCGACGTTTACACCACACTGAACATCCAGCACATCGAGACCCTGAACGAGACGGTCGCCCGTATCACGGGTGTTCGGGTGCGTGAAACCGTGCCCGACCACATTCTGGCCCTGGCCGACGAGATCGAGCTGATCGACCTTCCACCCGACGAATTGCTGGACCGGCTGAAGGCGGGCAAGATCTATCCGCAGGATCAGGCGGCACGGGCGCTGGGATCGTTTTTCATCAAGGGCAACCTGACCGCCCTGCGCGAACTGGCCATGCGCGCCGCAGCCGATCGGGTTGATGCCCAGTTGCGCGAACATATGGCGGCCAATGCCATCGAGGGCCCCTGGCCCACGCAAGAGCGCATTCTGGTTTGTATCAACGACAGCCCCGCCGCGCGTGAGGCGATCCGCGTGGCCAAGCGGTCGGCAGACCGGGCAAGGGCGGACTGGATCGCCGTCAACGTGACATCCGGCCACCACGCCGGGATGACCGAGGGCGCGCAAGACCGCATCTCGGCCTCGCTGCGCCTGGCGGAGCGTCTGGGCGCAGAAATCGCCGTGGTCGAGGCCGGGCAAACCACGGTCGAGGCAATCCTTGACTATGCGCGAACCCGCAATGTGCGCCGCATCATCCTTGGCCATCCCCGTCGGCGTCGCTTTCTGCATGGCTGGTTACAAGAAGATGTGGTGAGCGGGTTGATGCGGCAGGCCGGCCCGTTCGAAATTACGGTCGCCTCCGACCCCGGAGAAGAGGCGCTGGCCCTGAAGGTTCGGTTCGGCATTGCCCGCCCGACGCTGCAAGGCATGGCCGAGGCCATTGGGGCCACGCTGTTGGCGAACCTGGCTGCGGCATTGGTGGATCGCTATTTCCCTGTGCCGTCGCTGTCGTTGATCTTCATGACCGCGGTCGTGGGCGTGGCATCGCGGCAAGGTTACCTGCCGGCCATCGTTGCTTCGGTCCTCAGCTTTCTGTCCTACGACCTGTTCTTCGTCGAGCCGCGGTTGGCCTTCACGATCACTGATCGGGGCGAAGTTCTGACGCTTTGCCTGTTCCTTGCCGCCTCTCTGGTCACGGGCAATCTTGCGGCGCGGCTGCGCCAGCGCGCCCGAGTTCAGGCCGACATCGCGGACCGGACCAACAAGCTGTTCGACTTCAGCCGCAAGGTTGCCGCCGCTGCACAGACAGATGATCTGATCTGGGCGCTGGTCAGTCATGTGGCGATGACCCTGCGGTGCGAAAGCATCCTGCTGATGCCCGATGCGTCAGGCACCTTGCAAGTGGTCGGGGGATTCCCCCCGGAAGACCATCTGGAGGTGCGCGACCGGATGGCAGCGCAATTCGCCTGGGACAAGGGCAAGGCGGCGGGCCGCAACTCTGACACGCTGCCCGCCGCCCGCTGGTATTTTCTGCCCTTGAGAACGGCAGAGCGGCAGCTTGGCATTCTGGGCATCGCCTTCGAAGATGACGGGGCCTTGGCCCGGTTGGATAACAGGCTGCTGGAGGCGCTGGCCGACCAGATCGTGCTGGTGCTCGAGCGGCTGCGGCTGACCGAAGACCTTGCCGCCACCCGCCTTGCGACCGAAACCGAACGGCTGCGGACGGCCTTGCTGTCCTCGGTCAGCCATGATCTGCGCACGCCCCTGGTCACGATCATCGGTGCGGCCGACAGTCTGAGCGATGCCGACACCTTGCCCGATGATCTGCGCCGCGAAATGGCCGATCTGATCCGCGAAGAGGGCGAGCGGCTGGACCGCTATGTCCAGAACCTGCTGGATATGACGCGCCTTGGCCATGGTGCCCTGAAGGCCCGCCTGTCCGCCGTCGATCTGGGCGAGGTGATCGGCGCCACGCGCCAGCGGATGCGCCGGGTGTTGCGGCATCATCCGCTGGTCACCACCCTGCCCGACAAGCTGCCTCTGGTGCAGGCCGACCCGGTGTTGCTGGAGCAGGTGCTGGTGAACATTCTGGACAACGCGGCGAAATACGCCCCCACCGACAGCGAGGTAACGCTTGTGGCCAGCGTGACCGGATCGCTGATGACCCTTTCGGTGGCCGATCATGGTCCCGGCATCCCGCCAGAAGACCGCGCCCGCGTTTTCGAGATGTTCTATCGCGTCGAAAGCGGCGACCGGCAGCGCGCCGGAACCGGCCTTGGGCTGTCGATCTGCAAGGGGCTGGTCGATGCGATGGGCGGGACGATCCGGGCCGAAGCGGCGTGGCCAAACGGCACGGGGACGCGTATCATCCTGACCCTGCCCATCCTGAATCCCGAACAGCCATGACAATGCCCCGGCCATGACCGCCCAACCCGCTGCCGCCCAATCCACGACGACCGCCAGAATACTCGTCATCGATGACGAAGCGCCGATCCGGCGCTTTTTGCGTCTGGCGCTGGAATCCGAAGGGCATTCGGTGGTCGAGGCAGCCTCGGCACGCGAGGGCCTGCTGGTTGCCGCGCGCGAGACTCCGGCGCTGGTTATTCTGGACCTGGGGCTGCCGGATGCCGACGGCCTTAGTGTACTGCGCGATTTGCGGGGATGGAGCCATATCCCCGTCTTGATCCTTTCGGTGCGCTCGGACGAGGTGGGCAAGGTCGCAGCACTGGATGCGGGGGCGCAGGACTACGTCGTAAAACCCTTCAGTGTCAAAGAATTGCTGGCCAGGGTACGCAGCCTATTGCGCGACCGCAGCCCAAGCGGGCAGGCCAGCGCCGTCATTGAGGCGGGCGATCTGCGCATTGATGTGGTGGCCCATCAAGTCAGCCGCGCAGGCAAGCCCCTGCACCTGACCCGGCGCGAATTTGACCTGTTGTGGATGCTGGCGTCGAATGCCGGAAGATTGGTCACGCAATCGATGATCCTCAAGACCCTTTGGGGACCGGCCCATGTTGAAGATAGCCAGTATCTACGGGTTTTCATTCGCCAGTTGCGTGCCAAGCTGGGGGATGACGCGGCAAACCCGACCTATTTGGTGACAGAGCCGGGTGTAGGTTATCGCTTCATTGCGACCAGCCAGCCACCGGCCACGGCATAGGGACAGCCTGACCCAAGGCTTGCGAGGCTTGCGCCTGCCCGGGCGGCGCAGGCTGTATCAGCGGATCAGAAAGGCCCGACACTCGCCTCGGTGCCGTCGATACCATCGGTCTCGGGCACAAGGGCGGCAAGGCCACACCCTCGACCGCCATGACAAAGGCCAGCAGGAACCTGCCATTGTGCCCGCCACGCCCCTTGTGCCACAGGGTCACCGCCCTCTCGACGCCACCGAGTTGTCGGCCATGCGCCTGCCTGACAACGCCCCCGTTGGGATGCTGCCCCTTATGCGGTTGATGAAGGGGGGAGCCTGAGGGCGACCTTCGGCCAGGTTTGGCAGGCTGATCAAATGGTGTAGGGGGGGACTACGTTCTGGACGGGGTCACACTTCCAAAGGGAAGCGGTCAAAGGGCTGTAACCAAAGGGAAAAGCTGACAGATGAGGCCGGGTGGCGTCGCTAGGGAAATGAAATTGTGCGCCTGAAAAGGCGTTAGAATGCGCGGCGGAGACGCATTCCCTTTCATTCCGGCCTCATAAGGACGTCAAAAGGCAACATGCTGTAAGAAAAGGGAAAAGCCGTTGTCGGAACAGGTTCGGGCGGAGAAGGTTCTGGATGAACTGTTCTAGAAAGAGTGACGGACGGTCACAGTTCCAAAAGTTGGCCACTGGCTCACGAAAAACATCAGTGAAACAAGGGAGAAGCGGTAATGAAAGCGCAGGAAGGCGCAAGCCACGAACTGTGACCTTAAAAGTGTCAGGATCGCGCAGAAGTCACCGATCCTGACGGTCGCAGGCACCCCATAGGGACTAGCCAAAAAAGCCGCGTTTAGGAGCTGGCTTGGGTGAGATCATCACCACGCTTCGCCCAAGCTCTTTGGCGCCATTGTTCAGGATAATACCCTGCGCAAGGCTCGTCCCCTTCCGCATTAGAATGTGCTGAGATGTTGCCCCCATAGCCATCAGCGAGACCGAGTAACCGCACACCTCCCATCCATCAGCGAGATACTCAGGGAAAGGATCTACTTCATCGGCCATGGATGTCTCCTATCAGATGCCAAAGATTACTGCCCAAGCCACCTGCTGACCCGCTCAAGCTGGTCGTCGGTCAGGTGGCCGAGTTCTTCCGTCTTAAAGACCGTCCTGATGAACGGTATGTGCAGCATCGGGTCGCCAAGGCGGCGTGATGTCGCCTCGATACGGCGAACGATGGCAGCCCTGTCTATCATCGCCTTCCGGGGTGGAGGCAACACCGGCCCTGCCCCTTCAACGGTGATGCTGGTCACGTTCCCCCCAGCGACGATGTTGAGATTCGATCTGCCGCTTGAGATCACGACCAAGCCGTTGCCCAACTGTGGGGCGGCAGGAATCGCCTCGCGGATCAGCCTGGCAATCTTGTCCTTTGCTTCTTCATGCGGAGGCATCTGTCACCTGTTACCCTTTGACCAGGCGGATCACCCGAGCGCGGACCTCCGCCGAAGAATCGGTTAACAAGTCGTATGCGGCGATCGTTAACTCGGCCTTAATTTTGGGCGCGACTCGGCGCCCATCCAGCCCCTCTTCCACCGCCTCGATTGCGGCCTCGAGCCGCACGAGATCGACGGAGTGTGTGGCGCGATGCTCGACCGCGCGCACATGTTCCAAGGCTGTAAGGCTCGGGCGTTCGCTGCCCATTCTGTCCCCGGTGCCTTCAAAAGATGCTTGCCGAACCAGTTCGGCTGCGGAGGTGAACATCGTCCCTTCCCCCGTGATCAGCCAGTCCAGATTAACTGAGAACTCGCGCTTATAGCGCGTCAGAAAACTGAAATCAGGCATCGTGTCACCACGTTCATAACCGCCGAGGGTATCGGGGTGCATGTCCAGCTTAGACGCAAATGGCTTTCTTTCGCGGAAGCCAAGTGCCTCGCGCACCGCAGTTAGGCGCTGAGCAAACTCTGTTTTTGCAATCGAAGGACGAGCCATTACCATTAACGCACAATCACCGTTTACAAAACGGAGATAGTCCGCTATCCCTTACCTATGCGCCCCGCCAAGGCGGATCGCTGTTGCGAATATCGAGCCAACAAAAGGCGGATTGCGTCAACAATCCGCCCCCTGCAGGAGACCGCCGATGGCGAAGCAGCCCTGGACCAAAGCCAGGATCAAATGCGCCCTCGAAGAGCGCGGCATGACCATGAATGGCCTGGCCGAACTCAAGGGGATTTCACCCAGTCAATTCCGGCACGTCTGGAACAAGACGGTTCGCGCCGCCGAGAGGGCGCTCTCCGAGTTTCTTGAAGTGCCTGTCGACGAGCTTTTCCCGGATCGCTACCCCATCAGAAAGTCTCCCCTTCTATCTGCGGAGAACGAGGCTGCCATAGCAAGGGCAAAAGCGGCGCGGGAAGCTGACAAGCGGAGGGTCGCATGACCGCGAAGCTGTCAAAGAGCCGCCAGTCCTTGGACAACATTTTCGCCCGAGTCGACGACATCCTGGGCGCTGTCGCCCTGTTCCTGCTGGTGTTCGGTGGCTTTTGGGCTGCGAGCGGTATTGGTCTGCCGACCGGCGCCGACGAGCTGATGCAGGCGGTGCCGTGATGTCGCATCAGTTGAAATCAGAAACCGCTGAAGTCCCGGGTCGATCTGCCCGAAATCACCATGATGTCGCTGTTCTGGCCACGGTCGGCAAGGAACTCGGCGCGGCAGATGGGGCATTGCAGGCAATTCAGCCGGCCGGTGGCTGGCTGGAGGATCGACTTTACGCGCTTCGCCACGCAGGCTGGGCATATGCTGTGTTCGGGCTGACCGCCACTGTGGTCGCTCTTGAGTCTGTAGACCATCGCGCCGCGCCCCGTATCGCGAAGTTCGTAACGCACAAGGTCTGCCTCAAACTGATCCCGCTGTTGCAACTCGCGCTGAAGCGCCAAAACGCCCTCCTGTATCTCCATCTGTGCAGACTTGGCGTCGATCAGCTTGTCCAGGAGGTCGAGAACGAGCTGCTTCGACGCGGTGACGTCGACTTCCGATCGACCAAAAAGCTGCTTGAGATTTTTTCCCGCCTCGGTGGCGCCAACGATGCTGGACGTCGCTGTGCCCACATAGCCGAGGAGCGTTGAAATGTCGGTCATTCGTATTGTCCTTGGCTGGTTGGTTCGGTCGAGGGTGAAGTTGCCGGGCGGTGGTTGCACGCCGCCCGGCAGCGCCAGCCTAGCACACATCTTGCAGGCGGCAATCATCCGGCCGCGATCGGTGGTGCCCGCATGATCCACCAGTACCGCCAGCCAATGCCGCCCAGTTCAGCGCGCATCACGGTTCTTGAGGCCGAGAACGAGGCCCTGCGCCGCAGGGTCGCCGAGCTGGAGCGGCAGGTCGCCGCCCTGACCCCGAAATCCCCCACGCCCAACGCGAGCTGAAATGACCTTCCTTCCCGAATTGCGCCTTGATGCCATTGATGTGCCCGAAAACCGGGCCCGCGATTTTGATGCCGTCTGGGCCGAGGCCCTGAAAGACATCATCCGCGAACAGGGTCTGTTGAACCCGATCACCGTTCGCCAGATCGGCGATCGTTACAGCCTGATCGCGGGCCTGCATCGCTATTATGCCCACCTTTTCATGGGCGACCGTGAGACCATCGCGGCGGTGGTTTCGACCGCCGAGACCGATGATCAGGCCCGGCTGCAGGAGGTGATGGAGAACCTTGGCCGTAACGAGCTGATCGCGCTGGACCGCTGCCACCACCTCTATGAGCTGAAGCAGGTCTGGGAGCGGATGTATCCGCAAGCTCGCCACGGAGGGGATCGGGGAAATCAGCATACTGGTGGCAAGAGCCAAAGTTTGGCTCTTGCCACGGATGACACCCCGATCATGGGCTTCGCCCGCGCCACGGCCGACAAGATCGGCCTTGGGCCCGCTGCCATTAAGCTCGCCGTCAAGATTTGGACTGGCCTCGTGCCCACCGTCCGGGCCCGGCTGCGCGGCAGCGATCTCGCCCGTAAGCAAACCGAGCTGAAGGCGATTTCCGAACTGCCCGCCACGCGCCAGATCAAGGTTGTCGATCTGATCCTGGGCGACGAACACCGCGAAATCGACAATGTCGCCTCGGCCCTGCTGTTCATTGAGGGAGGGATCAAGCCCAACGCCCATGAACGGCTGTTCCGTGTCATCCATGAGGGCTTTGCCAAGCTGCCAGACGACACGCTGGACCGTCTGCTGGTGGAAAATGAAGAGCGGGTTGTTGCCTCGCTGCGCCGGATGGGGCGCATCTGATGACCCGCCCGCGCCCCGCCTTGACCAAGGATCTGTTCAGCTGGGAGCCGCCCAAGGTGTCGGTCGGCTACAGCACCGATGTCATCGGGCGCGGGCGGCTGGATAACAAGATCGCGCGGCTTGTGTCCCAGGCACTGCGCGATGCCCGAGAGGATGGGTTGAACCGGGCTGAAGTGGCCCGCCGCATGACAGCCTTTCTTGGCCGGGCCGTGTCGGAGGCCATGCTGAACAAGTGGTCGTCGGAGGGGTCTGAAGATCACCGTATTCCGCTGGATGCCTTCCTTGGGCTTGTGCAGGCCACGGGTGCCACTGATCTGCTGGGGTTCCCTGCTGGCGAGTTCGGGCTGACCGTGATCGAGGCTGAATATGCCGAGATCATCGAAGAAAAGCTGCTCGACGATCACATCGAAGAAATGCAAGCGCGCAAGCAAATGTTGTCCACGCGCCGGAAGGCAGGTCGCAAATGACCGCCCGTGAATGGTTCAATGCACAAGAGCTTGCCGACGTTGCCGCCGAACGCGGCGTTGCCTCCTTTCCGACCACCAAGAGCGGTGTCATCCGCTATGCAAAGGAGAAGGGCTGGGAAGGATCGCCGCTGTGCCGAAAGCGCGCCGCGCGCGGTGGTGGGCTGGAATATCATTTCAGCTTGATGCCAGAGACCCTTCGCTGGGCCTTGGAATCGTTGAAGCTGAAGGGGGCCGCCCAGCAGCGCCACAGCGATGCCAGCGAGATTGATAGCCGTCGGGTAATTGCGATCCGTGCCTCTGGCCTGCCTGCATCGGCCCGCATTGTCATGGAGGCCCGTGCCGTCATCCTGACTTCGATCGAGGGCTATGCCATCGCCAACGGCGAGAGCCGCGCATGGGGCATCACTCGCTTCCTTGAGGCGCAAGAAGATGCAGTCCGGCGTCAGAAAATCGAAAAGCTCCGCGATGCTGGGGAAATCCTGACGGAACGCGAAGTCGCCGATCTCTCGCGCCGCCTCATCCTGACCGCGCCCGATGGTTTCCAGTTGGGCCATGATTGCCTGCGGCGGGCCAATGACAGGCGGGATGCCGCCTCGGTCAAACGGGCGACGATTTACGCCTGGTTCAAGGCACGGGACGAAGGCGGTGTGTTGGCCTTGTCTCCCACCCCACCAAAGACCGCCCAGCCCCTTCCCAAGGCCTTCGGGCAGTTCCTCAAGTTCTACGCCAAGCCGAGCAAACCATCGGTCGCCGATGCCTACCGCGCCTATACCAAGGATGCAGCGGGTCGCTCCGATCTGCAGCCGATGACCCTGACTTTGAACCAGGTGGAATACATCGTCTCGAAGCGGCTGAACAACATCGAGAAGATGGTTGGCCGGGAAGGTTTGCTGACCCTGCGGTCCCGCATGGCCTATGTCACGCGGACGACCGAGGATATGTGGCCGACCACGATCTACACGGCTGACGGCAAGACTTTCGACGCCGAAATCGCCGATCCAATCACCAATCTGCCGATCCGGCCCGAAATCACGACGGTGCTGGATGTCGTAACCCGCAAAATCGTGGGGCTCTCGCTGGCCAGATCGGAAAACCAGCGATCGGTGGCCGAGGCGCTGCGCAATGCCTGCGTCGGGCACGGCATTCCGGCGATCTTCTACGTTGACCGTGGCCCCGGTTATCGCAACGAGGCGATGGACGCTGATGTCTCTGGCCTGATGGGCAGGCTTGGCATCACCAAGATGCACGCCGCCCCTTATGGCTCACAGGCCAAGGGCCGCATCGAGCGCCCGAATGCCACCGTCTGGGACACGCTGGCCAAACGGCTGCCGACCTACATCGGCGCGGACATGGACAAGGAAGCCGGTCAGAAGATCCACAAGCTGACCCGCGGCGAGCTGAAGCAATTCGGGCAATCCCGCGCTCTGCCAAGCTGGGAGGAGTTCGTCCGGCTCTGCGAGGCCATGGTGGCCGAGTACAACGGCCGCGAACACCGTGGGCTTCCCAAGTTTGAAGATCCAGCAACCGGGCGTCAGCGTCACATGACCCCTGTCGAGGCATGGGAGGCCCATGTTGCGACAGGCTTCGAAGCGGTGGGCGTCGATCCCGATGAGGCTGACGACCTGTTCCGGCCTTACGAAATCCGCACGGCTCGTCGCGCGCAAGTCCAGTGGAACACCAACTTCTTCTTCCATCCGGCGCTTGAGGCCTATCACGAAGAAAAGGTCATGGTCGGTTACGATTACCACCAGGCCGAACAGGTGTGGGTGCGCGAGTTCGATGTTGAGAGCGGCCAGCCGGGCAAACTGATCTGCGTTGCACGGTTTGGCGGGAACGCCGAGCGCTATGTGCCCCTATCCTACGAGCAGAAGGCGCTGGAGACCCGATCCGCCGCGCGCCTGAAGCGGGTCGATCGCAAGCGCGACGCCATCGAGGCCGAACGCGATGCCCTGCTGATGATCGAACAGCAGCGGCTGACCCCCGCGCCCTTTATCGACATCACACCAACGCCGGAGCCAGAACCGGCCCCGATCAACGTGGTCGAAGGCCCGGCGCCAGTGCGCCGTCGGACCTTTGCCTCTGACGAAGAGCTGGCTGTCTGGGCTTTGGCCCATCCGGCCGAGCTTACCCCCAACCAGCTCGCGGTGCTGAAGGACTGCATGTCACGCCCTGCCGCCCGCGAGCTGTTCCGAATGTCAGGCATCGACTTGGAGGCGCTTCGAACCCTCCTCCGTGCCGCTGCCTGACCAGAAACGTGGAATGAGGAGAGCATAAGAATGAGGGATACCTTTGTCGAGACCAGCAATGTCCGGCGTTATATGGGGGCGCTGAAGACGCTCGACGAGCGCGGCGCTGTAGAGGCCTGCATGGTCGTCGTGGACGGCAAGCCGGGCTTGGGCAAGACCACGACACTGAGCCGTTGGGTCGCCCAGACAGGCAGCGTTTACCTGCGGGCGCAGAAGGGTTGGGACTACAGCTGGTTCATTCAGGATCTGCTGACCGAGCTATCGGTGTCCTACCAGGGCATCCGCGGCAAGCGCGAGCGCTTTGCCCGCGTCATCCAGGAGCTGCAAATCCGCGCTGAACAGGCGGCGCTGGAAGGCAAGGTCTTCGGTCTGGTGATCGACGAATGCGACCTCGTCTCGTCCCGCGCTGAAATCATGGAGGCGATCCGGGGGATCAGCGATATCCAGTTCATGCCGACAATCTTGGTTGGCATGGGCCGGTTGCGCGACAACCTGCGGCGCTTCCCCCAGATCGAAAGCCGGGCACCGAACAAGGTGGAATTCCTGCCCGCCTCGATCGAGGACACCACGGCCCTGTTTCATGGCCGATGCGAGGTGAAGGTTGCCCCCGATCTGATCGGCTGGGTGGCCAAGCTGTCGAAGGGCTACAACCGCGAAATTCTTGATGCGATCGCCAATATCGAGCGCTTCGGGCGGCGGGCGGAGCTTGGTCAAGATGGCGTCACGCTGGCCGATATGGCTGGCCGCGTCATCATGCGCAACCGTGACACGGGCCGGGAAATCCTCGTGCCGGACTCGGAGGCGGCATGATGGAAAAGGCCGAGACCGGATCGGCTGCCTTGACGTTGCTTCGTGCCTTGGAGGGCGGCGCAGCCCGTCACATCGAAGATCTCGCCAGCACGCTTCATCGGAGCCGGAAACAGGTTTCTAAGGCGGCTTCGCAGCTTGCTGTCCGAGGCTGGATTACCCGGTCGGAGTGCGGGGCCGGGATCTACACGATCACCCTTTGGGGCGCCAAAGCGCTGGAAGAAGGCGCGACGATCACCTCGGGCCCTGCTGGCGGCAAGCGCAAGGTCACAGTTTTCAACGACACCTTGCGCGGCCGGGCCTGGCTGGCAATGCGGGCGCGGCGTCGGTTCACGGTGGGCGACATCGTGATCGATGCGGCCATCAACGACGGGACAGAGCGGGATCGGGCGAATGTCGCCCGCTATATCAAGCATCTGACCGAGGCGGGCTATGTCGTCGAGTTGCCGCGCCGGCAGCAGGGCACTGCGCTGACCAGCCCCGGATACAAGGTGTTCATGCTGCGCCGAAACACTGGCCGCAAGCCTCCAATTTTCCGGGCCGCCGCGAAACTGCTGCACGACCCCAATATCGGGGAGGATGTGCCATGCAGCCCGCGCTGAACCTTGGTGAGCCGGAACTGGAATGGATCGCCCTTCTGCGGGCCGAGCGCGAGCGTGGGAAAAGCGTTAGCCAGATCGCTCGCGAGGTCGGTATGGCACGCCCTTCCGTCTCGATGCTGCTGTCAGGAAGTTACCCGGCGCAAAGCCTTGACCTCGCCACCGCCAAGCACGGTGCCCGCGTCGTGCAGGCCTATAGGGATCAGGTGCTGTGCCCGCACGTCCGGCGCGGCATCCCGCTCGATCAGTGCCGCAGCCTGGCTGCAGCGCCGATGTCCGTCTCGAACCCTGAAAAGCTGAAGCAATGGCGTTCGTGCCAGCGCTGTCCCCTCAACCCCCTGAAACCGGAGACCAAACCATGAAGATCATCGACTGCCTTGAACGCTGCCAGTGGACCGAAGAAGAGGTCACGCTGTTTCTGTCGCTGACCCGGTTCGAGGTAACGGACAAAGGCTCGCTCGTGGTGATCGCAGCGGCGGCAACCCTGCTGGCTGGTGATTCCGTCGACGTGCGGCACCTTCAGGCGAACATCGCCGAATTTGGCGAGGTGGCCGAAGCGATGTTCTCCCGCTTCGAACTGGATATGACGCCCCAGCTGCACGTTGTCGGTGGCACCCATGTCAGCTGATCGTCCCCGTACCGACCGCGACATCCTGATCGCAGCCGGTCGCGCCCTCGGTCGCATCGACCGCGATGGCATCCGGGCGCTGACCAACCTCAGCGTCCAGGAGATCGAGGCCATGGCCTTGTCGCTCGTGTTGTTCGGGCTGGTGTCGATTCCGCCCGAACTGCTGACCCCTCCCGAAACCCTGATTTCCAACCCCTCCAACGGAGTTTCCAGATGAACTCGCAATTTCAACCCGCCGCACTGCCGGACACCAAGGTCCGCGTCGGCGAAACGGCCTATCTGCCCGACGCCTCGGGCCGACTGACGCCCGTGTCCATGATCAAGCCGCAGCACCTTTTGGAGCATGAGATGGTGCGCAAGATCATGGGCTATGCCGTGGCGCTGTCCGATCAGGTGACCCGCTTCAAAGGCCATACTTTTGAAGACCTCGGCGACTTCGACGCACTTCTGGCGCAGGAATACGGCCTGACCAAGGGCGGTGCGAAGGGCAACCGTACCTACAGTTCGTTTGACGGTCTTTTGCAGATCGAATTGCGGATCGCCGACCAGCTCGACTTCGGGCCAGAGTTGCAGATCGCCAAGGGTCTGCTCGACGAATGCCTTAACGAATGGTCGGCCGAGAGCCGCCCCGAAATTCAGGCCATCGTCACCCGCGCCTTCAACACGGACAAGGAAGGCCAGATCAACCGCAGCGAAATCTTCATGATGCTGCGGCTGGAGATCGAGGACGAGCGCTGGCAAGCCGCCATGCGCGCGGTGCGCGAAGCGATCCGGGTTATCGGGTCAAAGCAGTACCTGCGGTTCAAGATGCGCCCGTCGGTCGAGGCCAGCTGGTCGGCCGTCACCATCGATCTGGCGGCGGCATGATGATGACTCGCCCCGAACTCGCGAAGCATATCAGGGAGCAGGCTGAATTGGCCTGCCTATGTTTGGAAGATGGTGCCCATCACACCGCCGCGCACTGGCTAGAACGGTTGAGTTGTGAGGTTTTGGGCTGGGCGACCAAGGTCGATCAGGAAGAGGAGACCTGGAGCAAGTCGTTCGGGGGTGGCCAGTGACCATTCCCTTCTGGACCCGCTCCGGCACCATCGACCTTGAAAACCTGACGCCGGAAAACCTGACGGCCGAGGTGATCGGCGACACCCTGGCCAAGATCAACCGCTTCGGCGGGCGCACCAGCCGGCCTTGGTCTGTCGCGGCGCATTCTGTGCTGGTCGAATATCTGGCACCGCCCGATCTGCGGCCCTGGGCAATCCTGCACGACGCCCATGAAATCTTCATCGGCGACCTGACCGAACCCGGTGTCGAATTCCTTTGCCTGTGCGGAACGCGACCGGCCGTCGAAAACGCGGTGGCCAATGCCAAGGCCCGGCTGGACCGGATCATCGGCAGCGCCTGGGGCGTGGCGGTCAGGTCGCAAAACCAAGACCTGCGCCGCGCCGACTACATCGCCCTGCTGGCCGAGGCCAACGTCTTCCTCGGCACCCGGCCAGAGCTGACCAGCGCCGCAGATCGCGACGATTTCGACCGGGCGCTGACCCTGATCGCCGATTTGCCCTGCCATTGGCAGGAGGCGCGCGCGCTCTGGATTTCGCGCGCCGAACACTACGCGAGCCTCGGGCTGCTGGCGCTGCCCAAGGCGACCGACCCGTCCAGCA
>APMI01053431.1_pt1 | contig 20390 bp, 17 predicted proteins | sample 667938 | NCBI WGS metagenome assembly APMI01 (sample SAMN01084076, study PRJNA167559) | wastewater metagenome | biome: Wastewater | place: Denmark: Ejby Moelle, Odense | collected 2011-11-28 | reverse complement strand
CGGGGTCGGCCCGGTCAGCATGATCGTCGGCTCGGAGCCAATGGCCGCCGTCGCAACGATTCTCGCGCGCGGGCGAAGACCCGCGGCCTCACCAGCGGCCTTCGTGCCGATGAGCAGCAGCGCGGCGCCGTCGACGATTCCCGAGGAGTTTCCAGGCCCGTGCACGTGATTGATGCGCTCGACCGAGTGATACTTCTGCAGGGCGACCGCGTCGAACCCCGCTTGCTCGCCCATCGCCGCGAAGCTCGCGGGCAGAGCGCCGAGCGATTCGACGGTCGAGCCTGGCCTGCGGTGCTCGTCGTGATCGAGCACCACCACCCCGTTCATGTCGCGCACCGGCACGATAGAACCGTCGAAGCGGCCCTCGACCCATGCCTTTTCTGCGCGCTGCTGCGAACGCACCGCGAAAGCGTCGACGTCTTGCCTGCTGAAGCCCTCGATCGTGGCGATCAGATCGGCGCCGATGCCCTGCGGCACGAAGTACTGGTCGTATCCGGTCGCGGGGTCTTGAAAGTACGCGCCCCCGTCGCTGCCGATCGGCACCCGGCTCATCGATTCGACTCCGCCTGCGAGCACCCAGTGCTCGTAGCCAGACGCCACCTTCTGCGCCGCAAGGTTCACGGCCTCGAGGCCCGACGCGCAAAAACGATTCACCTGCACGCCCGCGACCGACTCGGGCAAACCCGAGACCAGCGACGCCGCGCGAGCGATATCGCCGCCCTGCTCACCCACCGGCGACACCACACCCAGCACGACATCGTCGATGAGGGCCGGGTTGAGCCCCGGGTTTCGCTCGAGAATTGCATCGATGATCGTGACCGCGAGATCGATCGGCTTGGTGCCGTGCAACGCCCCTCCCCGATTCTTGCCCCGCGGTGTGCGCACGGCATCGTAGATGTACGCGTCGGTCATGTGCGTGCTCCTTCTGCAGCAGCGTTGCTTCGCGGTCAGCAACCGCGATGCCCTCAATTATGCATCAGTAACTGAGGCGTCCAGCGTGACGAAGAATCGATCACCAGGATCACGCCTCCGTGAGCTAGCGCGGTTCGTCGAGGGCGAGATACACCTCGAACTCCACGTCCTTTGGCAACTTCAACTCGCCAGAAAGTTTCTCTTGTCCGAGCGGCTCGAGAATGCAATCTGATTCAAACGCACCCTCTGCGGGAATGTCGGGGCTTCCGTAACAGGCAGCAATAAGACGCTCTCCGTCGAACGCCGCCATGAAGACGTCTGGAAACTCCGGGACCGCGGTGAGGGACGCGGTAAAGGTGCCCAGCACGTACCCCGATTCGTCGTCCATCCCAAGCTCGTCGATCTTGATGCCGCCGCTGATGGCCGGTGCAGAGCGTTCCATTCTCGTTTGCTCAATAGCGACGCTTGCACTAGAGGTGATGTCTGCGTCTACGATGCCGTAGAACATGGAGGTCTGGCCGGGCAAGAGGTAGAGGTGCGTCGGGGTGCGTCCGAGAATTTGGTTCTTCTTGTCGTAGACCGTGATGTCGAACGAGACTGCTGCAGCATTTGTCTTGTCGTCGTTCTTCACTGTCGCGTAGATCGAACTGAACCTCGAACCATCGGGAGCGCTGAGTCCGAACGAGCCGAACTTGAGATCAGAAGTCACCTCGACGGGAACCCCGCCGAGCATCACTTCCGAACCCTCCTTCTGGTCGGCTTTCTCGCCCTCGGCGTCGGGGTCGTTCTTCTGATCGGTTGCTGCGGGCGCGCTGCGGGTCGAGAAGAGCCAGACAGTTGTTCCAGCGAACACGATTGTGGTGAGCAGCAGCACACCGCTCAGAATGCTGAGCGCCAGCAGCAGCCCGCTCTTGGGCCGGATACCAGGCTGAGTGTGCGCTGTGCCCGGCTGCTGTGCGTGTGGCGGCGCATCCTGCTGTGGCGCCACCTGCTGTTGCTGCTGAGGCTGCGAGTAGCCTCCGTCGAAATCCCCGTTCGACATGTTTGCCCCTGACTGTCATGCGTCGCTGCCCCGCTGCCCACGAACGCGGTTACCCCATCAGACTATCGACACGAGACAGAGTTCGGGAGGCAGCCTAGGCGTGGTCTTCGCAGCAGGAACGACAAAAGGCGGCCGATTTCTCGACCGCCTTTTGCGATATTTGGTGGGGCTACCAGGACTTGAACCTGGGACCTCTTCATTATCAGTGAAGCGCTCTAACCACCTGAGCTATAGCCCCTTGACCAAGAAATGACTCTACCGGAAATCGCGCGAAAACCGAAATCGACCTCGCGCGATCCCCGAAAAAGAAGTTCTTAGTTGCTGGTGAAGCCCAGCTGAAACCCGCCGAGCACGCGCACGAGCAGGTTGTAAATGAGGGCGCCGACCGCACCGAATGCAGTGCCAACGATCATATTGAGCACTCCGACCACCACGGCGAAGGTAAAGACCGTGCCGTAATTGAGCAGCTCGAGCAGGTTGATCTGATCGCCCACGATGTCCATCATCAGTTCGTTCAGTTTCGCGAGCACGCCGGTCGAGAGCAGCACCGTGTAGATCAGCAGTGTCGCAACGACCCCGACGACTACCGCGCAGAGCGAGACCAAGAACGAGAACTTCACCGACGACCAGAAGTCGATGTAGACGAGCTTCAGGCGCACCTGCTTGGCAGGCGCTTTCTTGCGGGTCTTCTTCGCAAGCTTGTCGGCGACTGTGTTACTCATTCAGGGTTTCCTTGCTCTCTGTCTGGGGATCCTCGGTGGGCTGCTGCTCACCGTTCCCCTCGATGCCCTCGGCATCCTCGGCTGCGGCGTCTTCGAGACCGCGCTCCGTGTTTCGTGCGATGCCAATAATACGATCCCCCTCTGGGAATCTCGCAAATACCACACCCATGGTATTACGGCCCTTCGCCGGAACCTCGTCGACGCGAGAGCGAACGACCTTGCCGCTCGCAAGCACAACGAGCACCTCATCGGTGTCGTCGACGATGAATCCACCGACGAGATCGCCGCGTGCCTCATCGAGCTTCGCAACCTTGATACCGTAGCCACCGCGGTTCTGCACACGGTACTCATCGACCGCGGTGCGCTTTGCGTAGCCGCCCTCGGTCACGATGAACACGTAGCCGCCCTCGGTGATGGTCGACGCCGTCAGCAGCGCGTCGCCCTCACGGAAGTTCATGCCGCGCACTCCGCTCGTCGACCTGCCCATCGGGCGAAGTGCCTGATCAGAAGCGGTAAAGCGGACCGACATTCCCTGCCGCGAGATGAGCAGCACATCGTCACTCGAGTCTGCGATCAACGCAGAGACGAGCTCGTCACCCTCGCGCAGCTTGATGGCGATAATGCCGCCGGTGCGGTTCGTGTCGTACTCGGTGAGTGCGGTCTTCTTGACGAGTCCATCGCGGGTAGCGAGCAGCAGGAAGCGCTCGTCGAACTCACGCAGGTCGAGCACCTGAGTCACGGCTTCCTCCGGAGCCAGTGCGAGCAGGTTGGCGAGATGCTGGCCCTTCGCGTCGCGACCGCCCTCAGGAATCTCGTACGTCTTCGCACGGTACACGCGACCCGTGTTCGTGAAGAACAGCAGCCAGTGGTGCGTCGTCGTGACGAAGAAGTGCTCGACAATATCGTCTGCACGCAGCTGCGCGCCCTTCACGCCCTTGCCGCCGCGGTGCTGCGATCGGTAGTTGTCGATGCGCGTGCGCTTCACGTACCCACCGCGGGTGATGGTGACGACCATTTCTTCTTCAGGAATCAGGTCTTCCATCGACATGTCGCCGTCGTAGCCGTGCATGATCGCACTGCGACGTTCGTCTCCGAACTTCGCGACGAGCTCACCGAGTTCAGCAACCACGATTGCGCGCTGCTCGGTCGGTGAGGCGAGAATTCCCTCGTATTCCTTGATCTGCGCCTCGAGTTTTGCCGCGTAATCGAGAATTTTCTGACGTTCCATTGCCGCGAGGCGACGCAATTGCAACCCGAGGATCGCGTCAGCCTGCAGTTGATCTACATCGAGCAGGGCGATCAGGCCTTCGCGCGCCTCCTCGACCGTCGGCGAGCGGCGAATCAGCGCAATGACCTCGTCGAGCGCGTCGAGCGCCTTGAGGTAGCCACGCTGAATGTGTGCTTCGGCCTCGGCCTTGCGCAGGCGAAACTCGGTGCGTCGCACGATCACGTCAATCTGGTGCTTCGCCCAGTTGGTGATGAACCCGTCGAGCGAAAGCGTGCGGGGCACGCCGTCGACGATCGCAAGCATGTTCGCACCGAAGTTCTCTTGCAGCTGCGTGTGCTTGTACAGGTTGTTCAGCACGACCTTCGCGATGGCATCGCGCTTGAGCACGATGACGAGTCGCTGACCGGTGCGGCCGCTGGTCTCGTCGCGAATGTCGGCGATTCCCTGAATCTTCGCGTCTTTGACAAGCTCAGCAATCTTGACCGCGAGGTTGTCTGGGTTCACCTGGTACGGCAGTTCGGTGACCACGAGGCAGGTGCGACCCTGAATCTCCTCGATGTTCACCACCGCGCGCATCGTGATCGAACCGCGGCCGGTGCGGTACGCGTCGCGGATGCCCTTAGTGCCGAGGATCTGCGCACCGGTTGGGAAGTCGGGGCCCTTGACGCGCTCCATCAGCGCTTCGAGCAGCTCCTCTTTGGTGGCGTCGGGGTGCTCGAGGTGCCAGGTCGCCGCCTCTGCAACTTCACGCAGGTTGTGAGGAGGGATGTTTGTTGCCATGCCCACCGCGATGCCGACAGAGCCGTTGACGAGCAGGTTCGGGAAGCGAGCGGTAAGCACAGTCGGTTCTTGCGTGCGACCGTCGTAGTTGTCTTGAAAGTCGACGGTGTCTTCATCGATGTCGCGCACCATTTCCATGGCGAGCGGCGACATCTTGGTCTCGGTGTAACGGTGTGCAGCAGCGCCGTCGTTGCCTGGTGAACCGAAGTTGCCCTGCCCGAGTGCGAGCGGATAACGCATCGCCCAGGGCTGCACGAGGCGCACGAGGGAGTCGTAGACCGCGCTGTCACCGTGCGGGTGAAACTGGCCCATAACGTCACCGATGACGCGCGTGCATTTCGAGAATGCCTTGTCGGGGCGGTAGCCGCCGTCATACATCGTGTAGATCACGCGTCGGTGCACGGGCTTCAACCCGTCACGAACGTCGGGCAGCGCACGACCCACGATCACGCTCATCGCATAGTCGAGGTATGAACGCTGCATCTCGACCTGCAGGTCGACCTGATCAATCTTGCCGTGGTTGGCAAAGTCGTTCTGATCAGCCATTTCGTTCTCTTCTGGGGTCTGATTCTCAGATGTCAAGGAAACGCACGTCCTTCGCGTTCTGCTGGATGAAGTTTCGGCGGGCCTCTACGTCTTCGCCCATGAGGGTGGCGAACACCTCATCGGCGACCGCTGCGTCGTCCATGGTGATCTGTCGCAGCGTGCGGGTTTCGGGGCTCATGGTCGTTTCCCAGAGCTCTTCGTAGTTCATCTCGCCGAGACCCTTGTAGCGCTGCACACCGCTTTCTTTCTGCAGTCGCTTGCTCGCCTTAGCGCCGGCTTCGAGAAGCGCGTCACGCTCAGCATCGTTGTATGCGTACTCGTGGTCGGCGTTCGTCCATTTGATTCGGTAGAGCGGTGGCTGCGCGAGGTACACGTATCCGAGGTCGATGAGCGGTCGCATGTACCGGAAGAGCAGTGTGAGCAGCAGGGTCGTGATGTGCTGGCCGTCAACATCGGCGTCGGCCATCAGGACGATCTTGTGATACCTCGACTTCTCGGGGTCAAAGTCTTCGCCAATGCCAGCTCCGAACGCGGTGATCATTGCCTGTACTTCGGTGTTGCTGAGGGCGCGATCGAGGCGTGCCTTCTCGACATTCAGAATCTTGCCGCGAAGCGGCAGAATCGCCTGCGTTTCGGGGTTTCGACCCTGCACCGCTGAGCCGCCTGCCGAGTCGCCCTCGACGATGAAGATTTCAGAGATCGAGGGATCTTTCGAAGAGCAGTCTTTCAGCTTGCCGGGCATGCCGCCGGATTCGAGGAGGCCCTTGCGGCGCGCGGTTTCGCGCGCCTTCCGTGCGGCGAGCCGAGCTGTGGCAGCCTGAATCGCCTTGCGAATGATCTCTTTTGCCGAGTTCGGGTTGCGCTCGAACCAATCGCCGAGCTGATCTCCGACAACCTTCTGCACAAAGGCCTTCGCCTCGGTGTTGCCGAGCTTCGTCTTGGTTTGACCCTCGAACTGCGGCTCGCCCAGCTTCACCGAGATCACTGCGGTCAGACCCTCACGAACGTCATCACCCGAGAGGTTCTCGTCTTTGTCACGAAGAATGTTCTTCTCGCGAGCGTACTTGTTCACCAACGTCGTGAGTGCAGCGCGGAATCCCTCTTCGTGGGTGCCGCCCTCGTGAGTATTGATGGTGTTTGCGTATGTGTGCACGCTCTCGGTGTACGCGGTCGTCCACTGCATCGCGATCTCAGCCGAGATGAGGCGATCGGTGTCTTCCGACTCAAACGAAATGATCTCTTCGTTGACGATCTCGGCGCGCTTCGCCGAGTTCAGGTAGTGAACGTAGTCTTCGATGCCTTTTTCATACATGAACTCGTCGCTGCGAGGCTCGGGTGAGACCAGCTCACCTTCCTCGTTCTCTACGGGATCCTGCGGGCGCAGATCGGTGAGCTTGATGCGGAGACCCTTATTAAGAAAGGCCATCTGCTGAAAACGCGTGCGCAACGTCTCATAGTCGAACTCGATGGTCTCGAAGATCTCGGCGCTCGGCCAGAAGGTGATCGTGGTGCCGGTCTCTTCGCTCGGTGCGCCTTGCGCAAGCGGAGCGTCGGGTACTCCCCCGGTGAACGACATGTTCCACGTGAAACCTTGACGCTTCACTTCGACCGCGAAACGAGTGGAAAGCGCGTTCACGACAGAAGAACCCACACCGTGCAGACCACCGGAGACCGCATAGCCGCCGCCGCCAAACTTGCCGCCGGCGTGCAGTACCGTCAATACGACCTCGACCGTCGACTTCGACGGATCCGAAGAGTGCGGGTCGACAGGAATACCACGACCGTCATCAATGACGCGAATGGCTCCATCCTCGAGAATCGTGACGTCGATGACGTCGCAGTAGCCGGCAAGCGCCTCATCGACAGAGTTGTCGACAATCTCGTAGACTAGGTGGTGCAGGCCCCTCGGGCCCGTCGAGCCGATGTACATGCCCGGCCGCTTACGAACCGCTTCGAGACCCTCGAGCACCTGGATCGCTCCGGCACCGTACTCCTCGGCATTCGCCGCCTGTTCTGAAGTCATTCGCTAATGTATCTCTCTACTGTGCGATTTCGCGAGTCTGCAATCTCACGGCATATTTCTACGCCGAGCACTTCCGCACCCTAGCCTATCAACCCTGACCCGTGAAATGCCCTCTACGCGGCGAATCAGGGCCTATTTTTAGATGGGATCGCCCCCATCGCGGAACGATTGAGTAAGAAAAGGATTCCGGTCGTCTTTTTTGGGCTTCTTGAGCGCGCATCGAGAGGCTCTTTTTCATCGCACGCGGGCGATCTAGGTTGCCGCTTCGACCCGTGAATCAACGAGAAATCGAAGCTATCCGTAGGTATCTCTTGGGCCTCGACCTTGAATTACACGAGAACCATGCCGCCAGCTGGGCGCCCCGGGAGCAAGGAATCGCAAATCTTCGATCCCTGCTTCTGGGTAAAGCTCCACGATACGGGTGAGCACCTCTGCGCGCATGCGTCTCAATTCGGTCGCCCATGCAGTCGAATCGCACTGCACGATCAGCAGCCCGTCGCGCAACTCAACCACCTGGGTATGAGGCGCCGTGGTCTCACCAACGAGCTCAGCCCAGTCAGCGATCACTTTCGCCTGCTCGAGTTCTGCGGTCCAGCCCATGTCTTCTGTCGCAAGGGCAAGCACGGAGCCAAGCGTCTTTGGCTCTCGACCAGGTGAAAAAGGAAGCCCGCCTGGTTCGCGCTTAACTCTCCTTGCGCCGCGACGCCTGAGTGGAAGCCCCTTCCAGAGCGCCTTTGCCTGCAGATATGCGTCGCTCGCGAAGCTGCTCTCTCGCTCAAACATGAGGATTCACCTCCTCGACGTCGACGCCAAGCACGGCCCCGGCCTCGATACGAACCCGGTGCCACTGACCCTCCGGCACGTCCCCCTCAACAGCCGCCGTCACGATAACCTGCTCGAACCCCGCCACTTCGGCCATGAGCGCTGCTCGCCGTCGCGCGTCGAGCTCGGCAAACACATCATCGAGAATAATGACCGGGTCACCCGAGGGCGACTCTTCGCGAAGAAGCTTCGCGACGCTGAGTCTCAGCGCAAGAGCAAACGACCATGATTCACCGTGGCTTGCGTAACCCTTCACGGGGAGGTCGTTCAATTCGAACAACACGTCGTCGCGATGTGGCCCAACGAGAGTCACTCCCCGATCGATCTCCTGGCGGCGCACCGCCGTGAGCGCCTCGCGAAACTGCACAGTGAGCGTTTCACGTGAAACATCGGTCGCCGGGATTGGTGGATCCTGAGGTGTTTCACGTGAAACACCGTGCTTCTCAATGCTGTGGGTAATAGATTCAATCAGCGAAAGCCGAGGAAGGTGGTCGTGCTCGACAATCGATGCGTACCCCTTTGCTAGCGGATCACCGAGCGCCCGAATGAGGGACCTCCTGGCGTCCATGATGCGCACACCGAGTTCAACCAGCTGGTCATCCCAAACCGCGAGTGTTGCTTCGACCGCGCCAGATCCCGAGTTGAACCGAGCGGACTTCAGCAAGGTTGTACGCTGCCGAACCACTCGGTCGTAATCTGAAAGCACTCCGGCGAACACCGGATTTCGCGCGGCCACTGCCTCGTCGAGAAATCGCCGCCTCGTCGAAGGGTCGCCCTTGACGAGCGCAAGATCCTCCGGGGCAAAGACGACGCAGCTGAACCAGCGCGTCAGTTCCCGCGGACGAACCGCGTTCTTATTTATCTGGGCCCGATTCGCCTTGTCTCTATTGAGCTGCATTTCGAGCAGCACGTCGCGGTCTTCGACCGCGACTTTCATGCGCGCAACGGCAGTCGTCGATCCGGCCCGCATCATGGCGGCATCACCGGTAACCCTGTGAGAGCTCAAGCTCGCAAAGTAGGCGATTGCTTCGACGAGGTTCGTCTTACCCTGCCCGTTTCTTCCGACAATGAGATTCGGGCCGGCTTTGAAGGGAACCTCGGCGACCTCGTAGTTACGAAACTCACTGAGGGATAGATGCGTCACACGCATCGCGGCCCTCCCCTATCGAAGCAGCAGGTTTGGCTGCAGCAGATAGCGGAAGCTTTGTTGATCTGCATCGTCTTTGCTGCGCTGGCTGGTGATCAGCACTGGCCCCGGCTTGCTTGCATTCTCGGTTCGAGTAAACCCGATTCGTGCAAACTCGGAGTGAGTCGATCGAAGTCCATCGAGCAGAAACTGCGGCTTCAGCGAAACAACCATCTCGTCGCCAACCAAGTGCGCATCGACGGTTTCAACTGCCTGCGCAGTCTCAGATCCAGCGGCCTCGAGCGTCACCTGACCCTCCGAGAACGAGAATCTCAGCGCGGCCTCCCGTTCAAGCACAAGGCCAACGCGACCAACGGCTTCAACGAGCTCGGCCGTGTTCATTACCGCGTAGTTGTCGATGTTCTCGGGGAACAGGCGGCCGACGGGCGGGTAATTGCCTTTGATGAGCAGAGAGGTAACCGTCTTGTTGCCACCGGTGAACGCGATGAGCTCACGCTCACCGTCTTTCACGATCGCGACCTGAACAGTGCCGCTCGAGGCAAACGTCTTGCCCACTTCAATGACCACCTTCGCAGGCACGAGTGCCGCGAGCTCTTGACCACCGTCGAGCTGCTGCCAATCGATTCGACGAGTCGCCACACGGTAGCGGTCGGTGGCGGTCAGGGTGAGTGCGTTCTCGCTGACCTCGAACTGCACACCGGTGATCACGGGCGTGACGTCATCCTTTGACGCAGCAAGCGAGACCTGCGCAACCGCCTCCGCAAAAGCCTCAGCAGGAACAGCACCGGTCACTGTATCGATCCGAGGAACCTGCGGGTACTCCTCGACGGGCATGGCCGGAAGACTGAACGAAGCTGAACCGCAACGAATCTGCACGCGCGTGTCAACGAGAGTGACTTCAACATCAGAGTGAGGCAGTCGCGAAGCGATGTCTCCGAGCAGACGCCCGGATACCAGCGCACGACCTGCTTCTGCGATGTCTGCAGTGATCGAAGTTCGGGCAGAGGTCTCGTAATCGAACGAAGAGATCGTGAGTTCACCGTCGATGGCCTCGATGAGTGCTCCGCTCAACAAAGGCTGTGTGGGCCGCTGAGGTAGCAGCTTCGCCGCGAACGAGACTGCCTCGCTGAACACGTCTCGATTGACGGTAAAACGCATGACATCTCCTTAGGGGACGGTGAAACGTGTACTGAGGGCAGCACACTCGTCCCACAATCTTTGCATACTCGCTGGGAACCGTGAATGACAAGAACTTTTGGAGGCCCGCTGAAGCCGGCAATGCGTTATCGAGAGGCCCTAAGGAAAGTAAATAAATTGTTAATAGTAATAAGTCCTGTGGAAACTGTGGATAACTCCCCTGATCCTAATGAGGCGTTGGGAACTACAAGCTTGTGAGTTGTTGGCGAGCCGTGGATAACCTGGTTTCCGCAGGAATACGCGAAAGTTACGAGGCGGGGCTCTGCTCACAGCCCAGGAGAATCCATCCACACCAACACGCGGGTTGTCCCCAGTTATTCACAAGCTTCCCCCAAGCTGTGGATAAATCGAGCGCCTTCGGCGCAAAAATCCCCGGGTCTCGCGCGCGGCGCCCGCCCGCTACTTTGCGCTCTTGATGATCGAAGTAAGTTCTGCGACCTGGTTAAAAATCGAGCGACGCTCGGCAATCAGCTGCGTGATCTTCTTGCACGCGTACATCACCGTGGTGTGGTCTCTTCCTCCGAACAACTGCCCAATTTTCGGCAATGAAAGTGAGGTGAGCTCTCGGCAGAGATACATCGCGATTTGCCGAGCGAGTGCGATCTGCTGAGCTCGCGAGGGGCCGTAGAGATCGTCGACCGCCAAATCGAAGTAATCCGCCGTGCGGCTGATGATGTCAGAGGGCTGCACATCGTTGTCTTCGTCGAGCGTGATCAGATCTTTCAACACGATTTGCGCGAGAGGCAGATCGATCCTCTGCTGATTCAAGCTTGCGAATGCCGTTACCCGAATCAAAGCGCCCTCGAGCTCGCGAATATTCGAGGTGAACTTCGAAGCGATGAACTCGAGCACCTGGTGATCGAGCTCAAGCTGCTCGCGCTGCGCCTTCTTGCGCAGAATCGCGATTCGTGTCTCGAGATCGGGCACCTGAATGTCGGTGAGCAGGCCCCACTCGAAACGTGACAGCATGCGTTCCTCGAAGCCACGCAACTGCTTCGGCTGCACATCGCTCGTGATGACCACCTGCTTGTTGTGGCCGTGCAGTGTGTTGAAGGTGTGGAAGAAGGCCTCCTGCGTCTCGGCCTTACCCTCAAGAAACTGAATGTCATCAACTAGCAACACGTCAATGCTGCGGTAGCGCGCGTGAAACGCTGCCCCCTGGTTGTTCGCGATCGAATTGATGAAATCGTTCGTGAAATCTTCCGAACTCACGTAGCGCACACGAATCTCGGGGTAGAGCTCACGGGCGTAGTGCCCAATCGCGTGCAGCAGGTGGGTTTTTCCGAGACCAGAGTCACCGTAAATGAACAGAGGGTTGTAGGCCCTTGCCGGCGCCTCGCCGACCGCGACTGCGGCGGCGTGAGCAAAACGGTTCGACTGTCCGATCACAAAAGTGTCGAAATGGTACTTCGGATTCAGGCGGCTATCGAGCACCTCAGGAGCGCCGTGCCGTGCGAGTGGCTCGTTCACCGGCCGAGAAGACTCGCTGACCACCGCACCAGTGAACGCATCGCCCTCGGCAATCGACTGCTTCGGTGAGGGAACCTCGTCGGGTTCGGGGTCGATGGCAGGTTGCGCGTCAGGATCGACGACAACCACGAAGCTTTCAATGCCCTCGGCGTCGGGAATCGAGGCAATCGCGCTCATGATGGCGGGGCGCAGCTTGTTTTCAAGCAGCTTGAGCGTGAAATCATGTTGCACGGCGAGGTACAGCATGCCCGCACCAACACCGCGCGGCACAGCCAGGGCGAGCTGGGCACCCACAGCCGGCCCCACGGAGGGGTCGCCCATCACTGAATGGGTGACCTGCGCCCAAACACGCATTACCTCTTCTTCAGTCATGGAACCCTCGAATAATGTGAACGGCTATTCACAGCTCATCCCACAACTTCGTTCACAGGGAGCGAAGAGCGGCAGAAAGCGTTAGATGCCTTGTAAACCCAGGCCTCTTAAACGTCTTCGTTCACGCTAGTCACAGATTTGTCCACAGGCAAGTTGAAATCGTTCTCCCCATGTCACTACTATCATTGAGACACACCGCGGCGAATCGGCTCGATGCTCCTGGGGTCGCCCATAATCAGCGATTACGCATGCGGTCTTTGACTCTGAGCCACAATGGGCGTAGACTCTCTCACTTGTATGGGCGCACAAGCGTGCCCATTGACGACTTTCCGGTGCCGCAAGCACAGATTTCACGGAGTTTCTTATGAGCAAGCGTACTTTTCAGCCCAACAACCGCCGCCGCGCCAAGGTGCACGGCTTCCGCGCACGCATGCGCACCCGCGCCGGCCGCGCAATCGTTGCAGCTCGCCGCGGCAAGGGCCGCGCGAAGCTGACCGCGTAATTCTTTTCTCTGCGGGCGACCGTGCCAGCGAAGACACACCTCGTCACTCGGGGCGATGACTATCGCTACATCGTTCGCAAGGGCAACCGCGTGGGGGGTGCGAACAGCATCACCCACGCGGTTTTGCATGTCGAGAGGGATCAGCCGGCACGGTTCGGGTTCATCGTTTCGAAGGCGGTGGGCAACGCCGTGACCCGCAACCGCGTTCGGCGCAGGTTGAAGTCGATCGTTGATCGCCGCCTCGCGGGTGGTTTTACAGGGGCTGACGTGGTCTTTCGCATGCTGCCCAGGTCAGCAGAGGCCTCGTTTCAGGAGCTCGAAGACGAGACGAGTCGGGCCCTCGACCGAGTCGAACGACTGAGAGCCGAACCTCGATGATCGCGCGTATGGCTCAGGAGCTGTGGTTGCTTCCGAGGAACGCGGCAATCGCCTTCATGCTCGGCTACCGGCGGGTGATCTCACCGCTATACGGCCAAGTCTGCAGGTACTATCCAAGTTGTTCGCGCTACGCTTTGGAAGTATTCCAGCGCCAAGGCTTCGCAATCGGCGCAGTGCTCACCGTGTGGCGGCTCGCTCGCTGCAACCCTTTCTCGGCGGGTGGCATTGATGATGCGCCCGAGCGAGCACACCCAAGTTTTCCTATTAATGCACGCGGATTCGTTCGCCCAAATACTCGAAAGTCCTGATCATGATGGAATTCATCGACACGATTCTCTGGCCACTGCGGTGGCTGGTTGAGCTCGTGCTGTGGGCCTGGCACCAGCTCTTCACTTGGATCGGCATGGATCCAGATTCTGGTTTGACCTGGTTGCTCGCGATCCTCGGTCTCGTGGTGGTGGTGCGCTCGGCACTGATCCCGGTGACTGTGCGTCAGATCAAGGCGCAGCGTCGCATGATGGATCTCGCGCCCGAGATGAAGAAGATCCAGGCCAAGTACAAAGGCAAGAACGATCAGTTCTCGCGCGAGGCGATGAGCCGCGAAACGATGGCGCTGTACAAAAAGCACGGTACGAACCCGTTCTCGTCGTGCTTGCCGATCCTTATCCAGATGCCGATCTTCTTCTCGCTGTTCGCAGTGCTGCGCAACGCAGCCGGCGCGGTTGGCAGCGGTGGTGACGGCACGGGCAAGCCCGGCATCGGCATGATGAACCAGGCGATGACCGACAGCTTCAACCAGGCAACGATCTTCGGCGCACCCCTGAAGATGACCTTCACCCAGGGCTGGGAATCGGGCAACTGGGTCGTCGTGATCCTGCTCGGCATCATCATGCTGCTCATGATCGCCTCGCAGTTCTTCACTCAGCTGCAGATCATGTCGAAGAACGTGAGCGACGAGACGAAGGCCTCGCCGATGTATCGCCAGCAGAAGATCATGCTGTACATCATCCCCTTCGCGTTTCTCTTCTCTGGCTTTACCTTTCCGCTGGCACTCAACATCTACTGGTTCACTTCGAACCTGTGGACCATGGGTCAGCAGGCAATCGTGATCAACACCATGCCCACCCCAGGCAGCGAGGCGTGGCGCACGCGCCAGGCTCGCTTGAAGGCGAAAGGCAAGCTCACTGATGACGAGGTCGCCGAAATCGAACGTATCGAGGGCACTGCCGCGTCGCAGGGCCAGCGTCAGCAGCCGGTGAGCGCGAAGCGCGCCAAGAAGAAGAAGTGACGGTAGGCATCATGAGCGAAGATCAGTTGAACGAAGCTGCCGAGACGGCAACGCAAGACGACCTCGAGGCCGAGGGTGACCTTGCGGCAGACTACATCGAGGGGCTGCTCGATCTTGCAGATCTCGACGGCGACCTCGACATGTCGGTCGCAAGCGGCCGCGCATACCTTTCGGTCACCGGCGGAGGAGAAGATCTCGATCGTCTCGCAATGCCCGAGACCGTGCAGGCGCTGCAGGATCTGACCCGCATCGCGGTGCAGAATCAGACCGGTCGCTTCTCGCGCCTGATTCTCGACATCGGCGGATCGCGCGATGCTCGCGCGATCGAGCTGCGCAGCCTGGTTGACGCAGCGATCGCCCAGATCGCCGCCGGTCGCACTGAGGTCGAGCTCGAACCGATGTCTTCGTACGAGCGCAAGCTGGTGCACGACATTGTTGCGAATCTCGGGCATCACAGCCAGTCGCGTGGCGAGGGGCGCGATCGTCGCCTCGTGGTTACGGCAGCTTAACGTTTCACGCGCGCTGGAGCTGAAAGCGAAGGCCATTTCTGGCCTTCGCCGCGACGCCAGCGCCGCGGCCGTCCTGGTCGCGGTTTCACGTGAAACACCAAACACCGCACAGTTGCACATCCTCAAAGATCACCGAAGGAGCGTGAAACGATGACCGACGTGCAGATCGAGACAGAACCGGTTGCTGCCGCTGAAATCGCGGGCGACCGCATCGATGTGCTACGCGCCTTCGCGAGAGATCTCGGCGAACGTGGCGAAACCCTCGGCCTCATCGGGCCGCTGGAGCCGCCGCGCCTCTGGACGAGGCACCTGCTGAACAGTGCGATCCTCGCTCCCCTCATCGAACCCGGTGCCCGCGTCGCCGACATCGGCACCGGTGGCGGAATGCCCGGCCTCGTGCTCGCGATCGTGCGACCCGACGCCACTTTCAAGCTCATCGAACCGATGGAGCGACGCTGTGCATGGCTGAGCGAGCAGGTCGAGAGGCTCGGCCTCGAGAACGTCGAGGTGAAGCGCGGCCGCGCAGAGGAGTTTCACGACGCATTCGAGGTGGATCAGCTGACCGCCAGGGCGGTCACCGCGCTGCGCAAGCTCGTGCCGCTCGCCGCACCACTGCTTCGCGACGGGGGCGAACTGCTGCTGCTCAAGGGTGACTCGGTACAGGGCGAGATCGATGCAGCCGAGAAGGTGTTGCGCAAGCACAAGGTGCGCGATATCAGTACCGAGATTCTCGGCGAGGGCCTGCTTGCCGAGACGACTAGAGTATTTAGAGCGCGGGTGAGGTAACCCCCGCCACCAACCGCTGCAGCTGAAGGATCCGATGACCGACACCGAGAACGCACTGGTGGGCAACCACCTGGTCGACAAGGTTCGCCGCCGCCGCCTTCTTGAAGCGAACGCGTCGCCCTTGCCCACGAGCACCAGGGTGATCACCGTATCGAACCAGAAGGGCGGGGTGGGCAAGACCACCACGACCGTCAACCTGGCATCGGCTCTCGCGCGCCGCGGTGCGAATGTGCTGGTGATCGACCTCGACCCGCAGGGCAACGCCTCGACCGCGCTCGGTGTCGCGCATCGACCCGAGAACACGAGCATCTACGAGGTGCTGCTCGGCGATCACACGATGCACGAGGCGATGCAGCAGAGCACCGACCACGAGAACCTCTTCTGCGTGCCCTCGACCATCAACCTTGCCGGCGCCGAGATCGAACTCGTGTCGCTGGTTGCGCGCGAACAACGGCTGCGCACCGCGCTCGAGGGCTTTCTGCAGGAGTCGGAGCGGGATTTTCACTACGTCTTCATCGACTGCCCACCGTCGCTCGGCCTGCTGACGGTCAACGCGTTCGTCGCGGCGCAAGAGGTGCTGATCCCGATTCAGTGCGAGTACTACGCACTCGAGGGTTTGAGCCAGCTGCTCGGCAACATTCAGCTCATTCAGAAGCACCTCAACCCCGCGCTTCGCGTGTCGACGATTCTGCTGACGATGTACGACGCGCGAACCAACCTCGCCCACGAGGTCGCGGCCGAGGTGCGTGAGCATTTTCCGTCAGAGACACTCGCCGCGGTGATCCCCCGTTCGGTTCGCGTGTCAGAGGCGCCGAGCTACGGGCAGACGGTGCACGCATACGACTCCGCTTCGATCGGCGCGCTCGCCTACCTCGAAGCTGCCGCAGAGATTGCGCTGCGCGAACAAGCTACGAACACGAACGAAGGAGCCTAAGAGATGGCGACGAAGAAGCGCGGCGGCCTTGGCCGCGGAATCGGCGCGTTGATTCCGCAGACGAGCGAGGGCGAACGCCCCGTCGACGTGTTCTTTCCGAACCGTACCGCGGCTCAGGTCGCCGACGAGGCCGCAGCGAGCGATGCAGGCGAAGGGATCGCCACCCCGGCGACCGACGCGAGCACTGAGGGCAGCGAGCTGCGCGAGGTGCCAGGTGCCAAGCTCACCCGCCTGAAGCTCAGTGACATCGTGCCGAACCGCGTGCAGCCTCGCACCGAGTTCGACGAAGAGGCGCTCGAAGAGCTGACGCACTCGATTCGCGAGTTCGGCGTATTTCAACCGGTCGTCGTGCGCGAGATCGAGCCTGCGCCCGCCGCGGGCGAGCCGCGCTACGAGCTCATCATGGGCGAGCGCCGCTTCCGCGCGAGCGGCCGCGCTGGCCTCGAAGACATTCCCGCGATCGTGCGCTCGACCGCAGACGAGCACATGCTGCGCGACGCGCTGCTTGAGAACCTGCACCGCGCGCAGCTGAATCCGCTCGAAGAGGCGTCTGCCTACCAGCAGCTGCTCGCAGACTTCGGCATCACCCAAGAGCAGCTCGCGAACCGCATTGGTCGCTCGCGCCCCCAGATCTCGAACACGATTCGCCTGCTCAAGCTGCCAGAGCCGGTGCAGGCGCGTGTCGCCGCCGGTGTGCTTTCGGCCGGTCACGCGAGGGCGATCCTTTCGCTCGATGGCGAGGCCAGCGGCGCAGACGCCATGCAGCGCCTCGCCGACAAGATCGTGAACGAGGGCCTCTCGGTGCGCGCTGCCGAGGCCGCAGCTGGCGAACTGCCGAAGTCGCGTCCGGGCAAGAAGCCCCGCGCCGGAGGGGTGCAGGCGCAGCTCGACGCGATTGCCGAGCGCCTCGGTGACCGCTTCGACACGCGGGTGCACGTCAAACTCGGGGCGAAGAAGGGGCAGGTCACGATCGACTTCGCGACCATCGCGGACCTGAAGCGTATTCTCGACGAGCTGGGTGACCCGGGCTTCAACTGAGGCATCTGAAGTCGGGCCGCGCGGCCGCGACTCATTTCTGCGTATATCTCTTGACCGTGATGCGGGCTACGCTGGCAGCATGAGTGAACAGCGTGTGGTCACGTCCGAACGAATCGTCGGAGCAGATGCGGCGGTGATCTTCGAACTGATCGCCGACCCGTCGCAGCAGCCGCGCTGGGACGGGAACGACAATCTTGCGAGTGCCCCAGAGGGGCAGCGCGTGCACCGAAGTGGTGATGTGTTCACCATGAATATGACAAAGCAGGGCGCCGTGCGCGAGAACCATGTCGTCGAGTTCGAGGAGGGGCGTCGAATCGCCTGGTTGCCGGCACCAGTTGGCGAGCAGCCTCCCGGGCATCTCTGGCGATGGGAGCTCGAGCCCACCGACGGCGGCACACTGGTGCGGCACACCTATGACTGGACGAAGCTCGAAGACGAGGCTCGCCTTCCGCGCGCCCGCGCAACCACCGAATCGTCTCTTCACGCCTCGCTCGATCGCCTGGCAGCGCTCGCCGAGAGCCTATAGTCGGGAGTCTCCAAGACCTTTCCCTGCCAGGGCTCCCGAGCACTAGAATCTTGCGGAACGCAGACGGCGCATGAAGGAGTGCAGGTGAGCGACTACGCGATCGTTGGTGCCGGGCCGAGCGGGCTCGCGATGGCGCGGGCCATGCAGAAGACCGGCATCGCCGTCGACGGTTACGAGGCCTCTCACGATGTCGGCGGGCTCTGGGACATCACGAACCCGCGCAGCACGATGTACGAATCGGCTCACCTCATCTCGTCGCGCACCACGACCGAGTTCGCCGAGTTCGCGATGCGCACGAACGTCGACTACCCGGGCCACCGGGTGCTCAAGCGCTACTTCGACGATTACGCCGACGCGTTCTCGCTTCGCGACAGCTTCAGTTTCAATACGCAGGTGACGAGGATCGCGCCCGCACGCGAAGGCGGCTGGTCGCTCACCGCGGCGGGTCCCAACGGCGAGATCACCAGGCACTACCGCGGGGTGATCCTCGCCAATGGAACGCTCGCCGAGCCCAACGTGCCGCAGTTTGCCGGTGACTTCAGTGGCGAGATCATGCACACGAGCGAATACTCGAACCCATCGCAGCTCGCAGGCAAGCGTGTGCTCATCATCGGCGCGGGCAACTCTGGTTGCGACATCGCGGTCGACGCCGTGCACCACGCCGCGAGCGTCGACATGAGCGTGCGCCGCGGTTACTACTTCGTTCCGCGCTACCTGTTCGGCAAGCCGAGCGACACTCTGAACCAGGGCAAGCCGATGCCCCGGCCCATCAAGCAGTTCGTCGACAAGCGGCTGCTGCAGGCGTTCACCGGCGACCCCGTGCACTTCGGGTTTCCGAAACCCGACTACAAGATCTACGAGTCGCACCCGATCGTGAACACGCTCATCTTGAACCACCTCGGTCAGGGCGATCTGCGTATCATGCCCGACATCGAGCGATTCGACGGCGACACGGTGCACTTCAAGCGGTCGAAGAGCTTCGCGAAGGGCACGAGCGACGACTACGACCTGATTCTACTCGCCACTGGCTACAAGCTCGACTACCCGATGGTCGACCGCGAGCACCTGAACTGGCGCGCGGCCGCCCCCGAGCTGTTTCTCAACATCTTCACGCCCGAGTTCAACGGGCTCTACGTGATGGGCATGGTCGAGGCGTCGGGTCTCGGCTGGCAGGGTCGCTACGAGCAGGCTGAACTCATCGCCGCCTACCTGCAGGCCGAGCAGACAGACACAGCGCGGGCCGGGCGGTTTCGGCACAGGGTCGCGCTCGATCCTTGGCCCGACCTCACTGCCGGTTATCGATACCTGGGGCTCGACCGCATGTCGTACTACGTGAACAAAGACGCCTACCGGGGTGCCGTGCGCGCCGAGACGGCGGCGCTGCACCAACCCTCTCAGACGAACTGGACCGCGAGATGAACATCGATGAGGTCGTGCTGAACTTCACCCCCGGCACGCTCGTGATCTTGAACGTGGTGCTCGGGCTCATCATGTTCGGTATCGCGCTCGACACTTCGCCCGACGACTTCAAGGTCGTGTTTCGCCACCCGAAACCGTTCATCATCGCGATCCTCGCGCAACTGCTCGTGCTGCCGGCCGTGACGTTCGGGCTCACGCTCGTGCTGCCAGTGACACCGTCGATGGCGCTCGGCATGATTCTCGTCGCCTGCTGCCCTCCCGGCAACATCTCGCAGGTGCTGACGCACCGCTCGGGCGGCAACGTCGCGCTCTCGGTATCGATGACCGCCGTCGGCAACCTGCTCTACATCGTCGCGATGCCGCTCAGCATCGCATTCTGGGGCTCGCTGCACCCGACCGCGCGCACGCTGCTGCACGCGGTCTCGCTCGACCCACTCAAGATGCTGCTCGAGATTCTCTTGATCATCGGGCTGCCATTCGTCGTCGGGTTGTTGCTGCGCGCGAAGCTGCCGAAGTTCGCGCAGAAGGTGCAGCCGGTCGTGAAGTGGTTCAGCCTGATCGCGCTGCTCGGCTTCATCGTCGGTGCGCTCGCTGGCAACTGGAGCTACTTCGTCGCGTTTCTCGGCATCATTCTGGTCGTCGTCACGATTCACGACGCGGTCGCGCTGGCGATCGGCTACGGCACCGCCTACGTCGGCGGGCTCGGCACCCGCGAGCGCAAAGCAGTGACGTTCGAGGTCGGCATTCGC
>APMI01027917.1_pt1 | contig 20393 bp, 14 predicted proteins | sample 667938 | NCBI WGS metagenome assembly APMI01 (sample SAMN01084076, study PRJNA167559) | wastewater metagenome | biome: Wastewater | place: Denmark: Ejby Moelle, Odense | collected 2011-11-28 | reverse complement strand
ATCCAGGTTTTATACAGTTCCCTTACTGGCATCTCTCAGTCGTTTAATGTCATCATGACTTTTCTTAAGCGACTCTTTCTGGGTAGTAATAAGCTGGCGGGTTTCAACATCAATGTCTGCATCCGATGCCAACGCCGCTTCATAGGCTTTTTGCGCCTGGTCTTCCCCATATTCACAGGAAGATAATACTGCGGACCTGTCTTTGCCACTAAAGGTCGCTTTCACATCCATCCAGGCACGGTACACTTTACCCAATGTTGTTGATCCGCTTTCTGCCTCGCCGCCAAGCGATCTTACTTTTTCTGTTAAGGCAGAAACATTTTTACGGCTTTCATCTGCCATCATTTGAAAAACCGGGTGAAGACCGATATCAAATGTTTTGCTTTCTTCTCCCGCTTTTCTATAACCTTCTATACGGTCATAATTGATATGGATGAGATCATTTAAAACCTCTACCAACTGCGTTGTTGTTGTTGTTGTCATAGTATTACATTTTATTGGTATCAATAAATTTTTATGCCAGTAAAGGCAAGCCTGTACTCCGCAGACACTGCGAATTTTTTTCTACAAACAAGGTTAAAAGAACCTGTTTTTAGGGTGTTGCAATATGGAACACCTTTTGAGAATCAATATCAACAAACTCCGGTACCATCTAAACACGATGTACTATTTTAAACAGATCAGCCCTTCAAATTTTTTTTCATGAGCCTAACACTTTACAGGAAAAAAAGAGACTTTAAAAAAAGCCCTGAACCCACCGGCGGAAAAACCGAACCGGGCCGCCTGCGTTATGTGATACAAAAGCACCAGGCTTCCCATCTTCATTATGATTTCAGGCTGGAAATGGAAGGCGTGCTAAAAAGCTGGGCGGTGCCAAAAGGTCCTTCTACAGATCCTTCTGTTAAAAGGCTGGCGATGATGGTAGAAGATCACCCTTACGACTATCGAAACTTTGAAGGCATCATTCCCGAAGGATACGGTGCAGGTACGGTGATGGTATGGGATGAAGGATTTTACGAACCGGCAGACCTCCCGGCAAAAGATAAGCAGTCGCAGGACAAGGCGCTGAGGCAACAGCTTCATGCAGGCAAATTAACATTCATACTGGCGGGCAAAAAACTCAAAGGCGAATTTGCTCTTGTGAAATCCAGCGGAAGAGGAGAGAACGCCTGGCTCCTGTTCAAAGTAAAAGACAAGCATGTGTCAACAACAGATATCACAACCAAAGACAGATCGGTGCTTTCTAAAAAAACATTGGAGCAAATAAAAAAAACATCAACGAATGTCTACGGGGCAAAAAAAGAAAAAGAGGCTCCGGCGGAAAAGAAATCAGCAAAAAAAATAAAAAAAGTCAGCAGCAAAAAACAACAGGCTGCTAAACCGGCGCCAGTGCCTGCAAAAAAAATCACTTCTTCAAAGGAGATCAGCCAGGTGCTGAAAGCAGCCCCCTCTCAGGCTTTTTACACAACACTTAAACCGATGCTGGCTACGCTGGTGGACAAGCCGTTTACAGAAGATGGCTGGCTCTACGAAATAAAATGGGATGGTTACCGTGCTGTAGCCTTTATGAATAAAGGAAAGATAACCCTCAAATCACGCAATGATAAAGGCTTTGAAGAAAAATTTTATCCTGTATCTGATGCGCTGAAAGAATGGAACATCAATGCCATTGTTGATGGCGAGATCGTGGTGATCAAAGAGAACGGCATTTCGGATTTTGGTGCCTTGCAAAACTGGCGCAGCGAAGCTGATGGCGAAATTTATTATTACGTATTCGATATCATGTGGCTGGATGGAAAAGACCTGCGTGACCTTCCGTTGACAGAAAGAAAAAAGATCCTGCAGTCGCAGGCGCCGGCAGAAGGGATCATCCGGTTGAGCGAAGCCTTTGAGGAATCCGGCATCACTTTTTTTGAAACGGCAAAAAAAATGGGGTTGGAGGGGATCATCGCTAAAAAAGCCAACAGTGTGTATACCTCAGATCTGCGATCGAAGGAATGGCTGAAAATAAAAGCCAATAAACGACAGGAGATGGTGATCGGTGGCTTTACAAAAAACGACGACAGCAGTAAATTGTTCAGTGCCCTTTTAGTGGGCGTATATGATGATGGTCGCCTGCACTATACCGGTAAAGTAGGTACCGGCTTCAACGAAAAAACACAGCGGGAGATGCTGGCAACATTTAAAAAGCTGGTGGTGAAAACACCGCCTTTCTCAGACATCCCCGATATCAATAAGCCTTCCCGTTTCAGGCCCAACCCACCACATGCCACCGCTACCTGGCTAAAACCGCAACTGGTATGTGAAGTTAGTTTTACAGAAATGACAACCGACGGCATCATGCGCCATCCTTCCTTTGAAGGGATGCGGATAGACAAAAAAGCAAAAGATGTGATCATGGAAAAACCCACCGCCACCAAAAAAGCTGTAAAAGCAACAGCAGGTAAACCAGCACAGATCGTGAAGCCTGCTGATAAAAAAACAAGGAAAACATTGTTGAATCCGTCGGAGGAAACGCAGGTAAAAAAAATCAACGGGCACGAACTAAAGTTCAGCAACCTGAATAAATTATACTGGCCCAAAGAAAAGATCAGCAAGCGGGACCTGCTGAATTATTATTTCCAGGTGGCCCCGTATATTTTGCCTTACCTGAAAGACAGGCCTCAATCGATGTTGCGCCACCCGGATGGCATTACCGGTGAAAGTTTCTTTTTTAAAGATATCACCGGCAAGGCGCCCGACTGGATCGAAAAATTCGTGTACCATAGCGATGCCGATGACAGGGAGAGGAACTACCTCGTGGCAAAAGATGAGGCCAGCCTTTTATACATGGCTTCGCTGGGCTGCATAGAAATGAATCCCTGGCATAGCCGGGTTCAAAAAGAGGATTACCCAGACTGGTGCATCATTGATCTTGACCCGGGGAAAAATACTTTTGAGCAGGTGATAGAGGCCGCATTGGCAACAAAAGAAGTGCTGGAAGGCCTTGGTGTTACCGGCTACCCCAAAACAAGTGGCTCCACCGGTATGCATGTTTATATTCCGCTGGGCGCAAAATATACTTACGAACAGTCCAAAGAATTTGCAAGGATCATTGCAAAAATGGTGCATGATAAGATACCTTCCTTTACAAGTATTGAACGCATTGTAAAGGCCCGGAAGGGAAAGATGTACATTGATTTTCTGCAAAACCGTCCACAGGCAACAGTTTCAGCGCCCTACTCCGTAAGGCCAAAACCGGGCGCTACTGTAAGTATGCCACTTGAATGGAGCGAAGTAACAAAAGGTTTGAAGATGACGGACTTTACCATTCACAATGCCATGGACCGCATCAAATCAATAGGCGATATTTTTAAACCGGTGCTTGCCAAGGGAATAAGCATGCGTAAAATAATTTCAACGGTTGAAAAAGGTTAACAGCGATGCCTTCTTCTGTTATTAAATCATACAGGTATCTCCCCGGGATACAGCGGTTGCTGATAACATTTGTAAGCGGCATTACCTACCAGTACTTTGACGTTACGCAAATGGAGTTTGACGAATTCAAAACAGCTTTTTCCAAAGGCAGTTTTTTCAATCACTCCATCAAGCCCTTCCACCGCTTTGAGAAATTAACAGATGGCTAGAAAAGGAGAAAGGTCAATCATCTCCCTTTTTCAACAGCCCGTCTACGAAATCAGTCCACTGAAATGCAGAAAAACCTGCCATGGCTGCAAACGAAACAACAGCGTTCCTGAATTTATCCAGCATTGTTGATCCGGCTATATTGGGCACTTCATTCCTGCCTGCATACAATGCGGTAACTACCAATCCTTTTCGCTGTATCACGAAGGTGGAAGTAGCGGTATCTTTAAAAAAATGCGCCGCCGTTTTTTGATGGTCCTCCAGTGGGTTGCTGCAGGCACGCAGTCGCAGGGCCGCACTGGCATCCGTTCCGGGAACCACCCCTTGATTCCAACACTCCACCTGTACCCAGTCGAACCCATCTCCGCTGGCGGGGCCGGGACCGGGCAGATCTATTTTAATAAAATCTCCTGCCTCAACTGTATCGGTTTGTTTATTGTCCGCAGCCTTTACCAGCATAAATACAGTGGCGGTGGCAAAGCTTGCCCAGGTACCGGGATGCTGCAGCTTGTAAAGGGCTGCTTCATAAAGCCCAATGGCATCTTCGGGCTTTTCCTTTTCTACCGATCGCTGTATGTCGAGTGGCTTTCCTGTAATGTTATCAGGAATGATGGCTGGTAATGTTACTGCAGTAGTTTTCATATTATGGTTGTTGATCGCTTATTTGTGAGCAGGCTGATCTTCTGCTGAGATATATTTTTGAAGAATGCCCTCAATGGTTTGCCGGAGCATATCAGGGCAGTTTGTATTATATAAAATGTGCGCCGGGTTATCTCCTACGTAATAGCAGGTGCTGGGCTTTACTGTTTTGCCATCCACCTCCACAAAACCCGTATCAAGCCTTTCGAGCTCATTCTTTAGTTTGGCCAGGTCGCCTTCAGGAATGCGTAAAGACATATTGGTATGTTTTAATTTTATTCAATTGATTTATCATTATTATCCAACTGCAAAATTCCTGTAGAGAATTTTACGGCATTGCCTGTATAACGTTGCTCAAATTCCTCAACAATTACCAGCAGCAATTTCCCGGTTTCGGCCTGCAAAAAAAATCAACCGGTTTTGGAGCATCTTTTACTATTGCTGAAGCAGGCAAATCCCTCCTGTTTTTAATTTGTACAGCCTCAAATGCAGTACACTGATTAAAAAAGATCAATCGCTGCCCTACCGCTGATGCGTAAAAATTATGCCCGTTTGTTTTTCTTTCTTCCAACAAAGAAAGCCTGTGTTTTTGAGGCACCTATTTTGTACCACCACCTGCAATCACTATTGATCATCTTAAAAAAATAAGACAATGCAAAAAACAACCACCAGGAAAGCCACCGCTTCAAAAAGTAAAAAAGCGGAAGCAACCAACACAGATCCCATGCTGAAAGAGTTTTTTCATGATGAACTGAAAGACATTTACTGGGCAGAAAAACATTTGACGAAGGCTTTGCCAAAGCTGGCGAAAGCAACCACTTCCGACACGCTGAAGGAAGCGCTCACCAGCCACCTGGAAGAAACAAAAACGCATGTTGCCAGGCTGGAGCAGGTGTTTGAACTGCTGGGTGCAAAGGCACAGGCAAAAAAATGCGAAGCCATGGAAGGCCTTAGTAAGGAAGCAGACAGCATCGTGGAAGATACTGAAGAAGGTACCGCCACCAGGGATGTTGGAATCATCATGGCCTGCCAAAAGGTAGAACATTATGAAATAGCTACCTATGGCGGCTTGACCCAACTGGCAAAAACACTGCAGCTGGAAGACATTGCCGCCCTGCTGGAAAGCACGTTGACAGAAGAAAAAGCAGCAGATGAGAAATTATCTGATATTGCTGAGAACGATGTTAACTACGCTGCCGCCGAAGAAGAAGAGGAGGCATAAGCAGGGTTAACATTTTGATTTAAAAAAATGGCCTGGAAGATTTCAGGCCATTTTTGTTTATAAGTATGAATAATAAGTTTTCGGGAATCCAACAGGCTTCATCTTTTATAGCCCAATAAACGGAGTGCATTAAATACAACTACCAGCGTTGAACCTTCATGGCCGATCACTGCCGGGCCGATATGGGCGATCCCTGACATGGTTAGTGGTATCAGTATGATCACCATACCCAGGCTGATAACAAGGTTTTGTTTGATGATACGATGTGCCTGTTTGCTTAAGCCAATGGCGAACGGAAGGTTACTCAACTGGTCGGCCATCAGTGCAATGTCGGCGGTTTCCAATGCCACATCCGAGCCTGCTGCGCCCATGGCAATGCCTACCGTACTTTTAGCCATGGCGGGGGCATCATTTACACCATCTCCTACCATGGCCACTTTCTTTTCGCTGCTTCTGAGTTTTTCAATGGCTGCTACCTTTTCTTCCGGCAGCAGGTTTCCCAACGCTTCTGTAATACCAATTTCTTTTGCGATGGCTTCTGCAACTTTTTGATTGTCGCCCGTAAGCATGATCATTTTGCGAATGCCCAGCTTCGATAATTCGTTGAGCGTTTGTTTGGCATCAGCCCTTGCCACATCCATAAGGGTAACGATACCAATAAACTGATCGTTCTGCTGAACGATCATCGTGGTATTGCCTTTCCGCTCCAGGTCTTCTATCCTCGCCTGCAGGTCCTGCGGCAACCGGTTGTCTTTTTCGGAGAACAATTCCTTGTTGCCGATAAAGACCGTTGCGCCATCATGCTCAGCCTGGATCCCTCTCCCCTGTATCGCCACAACATTCGATGCTGCCGGTATGTCTTTTTTTAATCTTTCAATACCGCCTTTAACAATGGCTGCCGCCAAAGGATGATCACTCAATTTTTCCACTGCTACCACCATTGACAGCAGGGCTTCTTCTGAAATACCATTGAGTGTATACACTCCTGTTAGTTTGGGTTTACCTTCCGTTAAGGTGCCGGTTTTATCAAATGCAATTGCGGTGAGTGAACCTAACTCTTCCAGGGGTTTACCTCCTTTTACCAGTACGCCACCTCTTGCTGCCCTCGCTACGCCACTCAATACTGCACTGGGCGTTGAGATCGCCAATGCACAGGGACTGGCTGCAACCAATACCACCATTGCCCTGTAAAAACTGGCACTGAATGGTTCATCGATCACTAAAAAGGCCAGCAGCAACAGCCCTACCAAAATGAGTACAGCGGGAACATAATATTTTAAAAACCGATCAGTGAAATTTTGTGTAGGCGATTTTTGTGTCTGGGTTTCGTTTACCAGTTTTATCAGCCTGGCGATGGTACTGTCGGCTGCAGTTTTGGTTACTTTAATTTCCAGGGCCTGGCCGCCGTTGATAGACCCTGCAAATACCTTGTATTTAGCATCCAGTTTGCCGGCATTGGCCAGGTCGATGTTTGCATCTTCCACGGGCGTTTTATCAACCGGGATGCTTTCTCCCGTGATTGGCGCCTGGTTAACACTGCTGTTGCCACTCACGACAAATCCATCGGCCGAAATTTTTGAATTTGGTTTTACCACGATCACATCACCCGTTTTTAACGACTCAATTGAAACTTCCTTTACATCAGCGCCGTTTTTAAGCAAGGCTGTTTTGGGTGCCAGCGATGCAAGTGCTGCAATAGATTTTTTTGCTTTGTCCATGGCAAAGTGTTCAAGGGAATGCCCGATGCTGAACAGGAAAAGCAATAAAGCGCCTTCGGCCCACTGGCCCAAAAAAGCTGCGCCGATGGCTGCCACGAGCATTAAAAAATCGATCTCAAATTTTCCTTTGCTGATTTCCAGGATGGCTTCCTTAGTAGTGTAGAATCCACCAAATAAATAGGCACCTGCATAAAAGCCGATGGCGATATAGGCGGGCAATGTGTTAATGAATGAGAGGCCGAAGCCAACGCCCAGTAAAGCACCGCAGATGATCGCAACAATCAGTTCTGTTCTTTCGCCAAAGATGCCGCCGTGTGCATGCCCGTGGTCTGCATGATCATGTGAAGCTGCTGCAGCAGCAGTGGGCGATTGTTGTTCCTGTGTAGCTGGATCTTCTTTCGACATATAAATTATTTTACGTGATAAAGAATGACAAAACACCAGTGATCACCAGCGTCCATCCTGTTATGATACCTGAATTGTGTTCCAGTGCATGCCAGTTCAATTTCAATACGCCTTTGTAGGCAAGCCTTACCCACAATACCATCCCTGAAACCGATATCAGCAGGTACAATGCTGCGATACTCATCACCGCCCAAAAACCATATACACCCGCCAGCAGGAAATACCCTTCGATCTCCATGCAGGGAGAAAGGAACATCGCCACCACCAATGCCAGTATGATCTTATTTTTTGGAAGTGCAGCCTCCGGTGTTTTATGCAAATGAAAGTGCTTATGCCGGTGATGCTGGTAGATAAAAAAAAAGCCCAGGAGTATTAAGATGACTGGTGCAATAAAATGGGTGAAATACTGGATCTTTCCGGCCAGTTGTAATCCCAGCAGTCCTAAAACAAGCCCGATCACGATCGTACTCAGGGCATGTGCCAGTCCGGATAATAAAGTGACGGTAGTTATCTCCTTTAAGGTCCAGTTATCTTTTCTGCCAATTGCCAGTACGGGCAACCAGTGATTGGGTATTACGGCATGCAGAACACTCAATAAAAGGCTGCCTATAAAAATGCTGTACATCTATTCTGTTGAAAGCTGAGTAAATATTATCCAGTTCATCTTCCTTTTGCCACCGGTGGAATAGTGGCCTTTGCGAATGCAAACTTACCCATTGTTACAATAATATGATGTACAAACCTTTAAAACGAATTTATAGAGTGCTGGCAGATCAATCCAAAACGGTGGGTTAAAGTACGTTGCAGCAGCTGTTGAAATGTAGTGATGGCGGATTAAAAAAACTATCGGTTAAATAGCCTGTTGATCATTTTTGATGGCCTGTTCTAACAGGTATGCATGACATTTCAAGTGAAGTGTTTAATAAATATGATGGGGTTCTTCAGGAAGAAAAAATGAAATGCAGCATTAAAGCTTTCAGAAAAACACCGTAACATTCAGCCTTGCAAAAAATGGTGTGCCGGGTGTAAAGTGAATTTCGGAAACCGGCGCCGGTTCTGTTTGTAAACGGCTTTCTGTATCAAACTGTGTTTCTTTCCATTTGGTGTTCAGCAGGTTTTGAATGGATAAACCGGCTTCCCATTTTTTGGTAGAATAATTTACTGCAGCATCTGCTATAAAGTAACCTTTTGCTATCACAGTCTTGTCTTCATTGGCCGGCCGGTTATCCATAAACCGGTAACGCAAACTTCCGTTCCATCCCTGTGCTTTTCGGTAGGTAAGTCCACCGACACTGGTAAAACGTGGCGCCAGCGGCAAATAACTTTCTGCAGCCGGTACTTTCAGTGCCCGCGGATTGGCAAGGCTCAGGTCAAGATCTGCATATAAATTTTTAGCAAGCTCGTACCTGGCTGACAGGTCAAATCCATATCGCCTGGTTTGTCCGCCTGCTTCCACTACCCCTTCATCACCTACGTACACAAATTCCTGGTCGAGCCACAAATACCAAAGGGCAGATTGCAACACCAGTTTTTTACCCGCTTTAAATACAGCACCCAGGTCGGTTCCGTAAGCAGGGGGCAATACTTTTCTGCCGTTTTGCTGAACGGCTACCCTTGTATCGTTACTGTGGTATCCCTTACCGTTATACAGGTACAACTGCAGGTGATCGTTTACCCGGAAATTTAAATTCAGCTTTGGACAAACAATTGTTGAAGTGGAACTTAACAGCTGGTTTGCTAATTTATCATTGTACCTGTTGGTAAAATAATCAGCACGCAAGGCTGCGGTAATATCCAGTTTTTTGGAAACGGAGATCCTTTGCGACCAGTAAGCACCTGCATCCATTTCATTTACATCACCCAGCATGATAGCTTTGGTATTCGTTACCCTGTTGTTGGTTCTTGTCAATTCGATATTATCAATGGCATCATGTCTTACCTGTATGCCCACCCTGGTTTCTGTTTTGAAATGGCCGATATAAAATTCTTTTTGATAAGCGCCGTTATAGCCCAGGATATCCCGGCTTTCCTTTTGCCGTATCTGGTCGCCATTCACCGGGTCTTCTTTATAGAAGGTAAAATTGGAATACAATTCAAATTTGTATTTGCTGTAGTACAACTGGTTATGGATACTGCCGCCGTTGTTGAGCCGGGTTTGCAATTCTATATTGGCATTGTACCTGGAAGTGTTACCGCCCTCGGTATTGTCAATGGCGCCATAAAAACCTACCAGCCCGGTTTCAACTGCCCTGTCTGGTATCTGGCCCGAAGCGTTCCACTTGCTGGTAAATCCTGTAAGGGTGGCGGAGAGCGTATGGTGGCTGTTGATACTGCCGTGGTATTTCAGCATGCCGTTAAAACGGCTGAAATCCTGGGGACTTTCAAAATAGCCTTTTGTAAATGAACCTTCGCCTGCAATGAACAGGCTTTGATCCCGCCGTTCTTTTTGCGGCTTCAATAAGTTAATCCCGGCGATGGCCCTGAATGTACCGAACTGCCCGCCCTCCATTTTTACAAAATTGTTTTCCAGGTAGTCTTTCGTTTTGAACTCAACGAAACCGGCCGTGGTGAAATTTCCTTTATCAGCATAATAAGGGCCCTTATTAAAATTCACCTTATCGATCAGTTCAGGAATTACAAAATGCAGGTCGGCATACCCCTGTCCATGTGCATGACTCACCATATTCACGGGCATACCATCAACCGAAATATTGATATCTGTTCCGTGGTCAAGATCAAAGCCCCTTAAAAAAATTTGTTCTGCTTTACCGCCCCCGGCATGTTGCCCGATAAATAAACCCGGTACCATCCGCAGTACTTCCTGTGAATTGTTGATGGGCCGCAGGTGAATGTCTAAATCACTGATGGTTTTGAAAATGCCTTTATTGGCAGAAGCGATCACTTTAATTTCGGCTAAACTTGAAATACTGGGAGTTAAATTGATCAAGGCCATGTTGTTGGCAAATGAAAGTGCTGATACTTGAATGGTATCTGGCTGGTAGCCGATGCAGGAAACAACCAGGTATTTGGCAGCGGCAGGGATCTTACTATAATCAATAAATCCGTTCTCATCTGAAACAGCATTGAATTTTTTATCATTGCTCTGTACGGAAGCGTCCTGCACAGGAACTTTAGATACAGCATTCACGATGTAAACTGCATTAGCAGCTTTTTGGGCCAGGGCCGGAAAAGTTGCAAAAAGGGAAATAAGAAGCCCCGTGAAAAAGACTGTATTTGTAAATGCCCATTTCATAATAAAACAGTTATCAGGTAAATAGTGTAACCGGGAGGTCGTACGAATTTACGCAAATACCTGCTGCATGGATTTTCTGTTCCGGAAGAGAGATAAAATATTTTTTTCCCGGTAATTGCCTGGCCCATAAAATACAGGCCCGTTACTCAACAACCGATGCGCCTTCAACAGGCAAACTAAAATAAAAACTGGCGCCCACTCCTTTTTCAGCATCTGCCCATACCCTGCCTCCATGTTTTGACACGATCTTTTCAACAATGGCAAGGCCTACACCATTGCCCTCAAACTCGGCATTGGTATGCAGGCGCTGGAACACTTTAAACAGCTTGTTGCCATACTTACTGTCAAAGCCCGCCCCATTGTCTTTAACAAAAAATACAACTTCACTATCCAACATATAAGAGCCCAGTTCAATACGGGGCGTAGGTTGCCTGGAGGAATATTTTACGGCATTGGTAATAAGATTGGTCCATACCTGGCGGATGGTGGTAGGATCTGCATAGCACAGTTCCAGTGTGGGCACTACCCATTCAACAGCAGTTGCATCCTGCTTTTGTTCAATGCCTGCAATGATATCCCGTACGATGCTGTTGTTATTGATCCTTGCTTTCTCAATCTCAGCCCTGCCTGTTCTTGAAAAAGTAAGCAGCCCATCTATCAGCTCACCCATTTTAAGTGAATTGCTTTTGATCACGCCGGTCAGGCGCCTGGCCTCATCATCCAGCTGGTTAATGTATTCTTCTTCCAGTATGCTGGTAAAGCCGATGATGCCACGCAGCGGTGCCCGCAGATCATGGGAAATGGAATAGGAGAATGCTTCAAGTTCTTCGTTGGATTTTTTGAGCTGCGCCGTACGTTGCTGGATCTTTATTTCCAGCCCTTCGTTCAGTTGTTTGATGTTTTCCTCTGCCTCTTTTCTTTCTGTAATATCCCGGTAGTTGGCCACATAACCATTTACGGTAGCATCATCCAGCAGGTTGGTCACCACCCCTTCGATCCATACATAGTTGCCATTTTTATGAAGAAAACGGTATTGAAATGGCAAGGGCTGGCCGGGTGTTGATCTTAATTTTTCATAAAGCTGCAAAAAATCATTCCTGTTTTCCGGGTGTACATAGTCGAGCGATTTTTTATTTTTTCTTTCGGCCGGTTCATAGCCGAGTATCCTTGTTACAGAAGGACTCTGGTAGAGTATACCCGATTCAGCATCATTCAACACAATGGCATCTGTATTATTTTCGATCAACGAACGGAAACGGGCCTCACTGTCTGCTATTTTTTGTGCCGCTTCTTTTTGTTCCGTGATATCAATGTGAAAACCATCCCACACGATGTGGCCGTCGGGTTGTTTTCTTGGCGTTGATACAATTTTCAGCCAGCGGAGTTCATTTTTGAATGTACGGCAACGGACCTCCCGGTTAAAGACAGACAGGTTTTTTGCCGCTTCCATTTCTGCCGCACCAAAACCCGGCCGGTCTTCTTCAACGATCATCTCGTACAGGATGGAAGGATCCTGCATCACTTCTTCGGGGGTTTTACCAGAGAAGTGCTGTACACCGTTGCTTACATAGGTAAATTGTCTTACTCCATCTTCGCTGCCCACTAACTGGTAGATCATCACCCCGGTTAAATTATCGCCCAGGGTTTGCAACTGTGCCTTTTGCTCTTTTAATTTTTCTTCTGCTGCAATGCGCTCTGTTACATCCCTGAAATTGAATACGATGGCATGCACATATCTGTCGTGCAGCAAGTTGGTAGCCACGCCTTCCAGCCATATAAACTGTCCGTCTTTCCGCCGGTTTCTAAACCTGGCGTCATAAGGCTTCCCGGGATTAGCCATTACTACTTTGATGATCTGCTTTACTTCATCCAGGTCATCCGGGTGTATATTCTGCAGGGCCCAGATCGTTTTTGCATCCTCGTCCGTCCAGCCATTTACGGTAGTAGCAGAAGGACTGCGGTAAAGCACTTTAAAGGATTCATCCAGCAGCATGATCACATCCTTGTTCTTTTCCACCAGGGCACGGAACCTGTTTTCGCTGGCTGCCAGTTTTTCTTCTGCCAGTACCCTTTCTGTTACATCCCTGAAATTCACCAACACGGCATTTACATATTTGTTGTGCAGCAGGTTGGTAACATTCCCTTCAAACCACAGGTAGTGGCCCTCTTTGTGCCTGCTCCTTACTTTACAGGGGATGGGCTTGCCCGGGTTGGCAAATATTTCCTTTATGAGGGAGGATACAATTTCTGTCTCATCCGGGTGAACACTCCGTTCAATGCTCTGGCCCAGGATATCTGCATCGGTTAACCCTGTAACACGCTCAGCAGAAGGGCTCCGGTAAATTACCTTCAGCGAAGCATCTACCAGGTTGATCACATCATAACTGTTTTCTATCAGTGCCCGGAAATGTTCTTCGCTGGCTGCCAGTTTTTCCTCTGCCTCCTTACGCTTGCTTACATCCCTGCAGTTAAAAATGATGCCCTGCACACTTTCATCATCCAGTAAATTGCTGGCCGTGCCTTCCAGCCAAACAAACTGACCGTCTTTCCGCAGGTAACGGAAAAGGGCGTTGGCAGAACTACCGGGTTGCTGCATTAAGCTGCCCAGTTGCTGTTGCAGCAGGGGCAGGTCATCTGCATGAATATTACTGGTAGCCTCATTGCCCATGGTTTCCTCATCGGTGCGCCCCGTTACAAATGTAGCCGACGGACTGCGGTAGGTTATTTTCATGGAGCGGTCAAATACGATGATCACATCGTAGTTCTTTTCGATCAACGCCCTGAATCTTTTTTCGCTGGCCTTTAATTTTTCTTCCGTAGCTAATTTTTCCGTTACATCATGATAGTTGGCTACCACAGCATTTACCCCGTTCACCTGCAGCAGGTTGGTAAAAGTGCCTTCGGCAAAAAAGTAGTGCCCATCGGGGTGCTGGTATTCCACCTGGTAAGGTACGGCTACACCCGGCTTATCAAGCGCTTCTGCAAATTTTTGCCTGAACATCTCCAGGTTACCGGGGTGGGCAAAATCAAGTACCCCTTTTTTGGATCCGTGGCCCAGCATCTTTTCGCCGGAAGGCGAGCGGTAGATCACATCGCCCTTTTCGCTCATCAATGAAATACCCTCTACGCTGTTCTCTATCAGTGAGCGGTAGCGCAATTCACTTAGCTGCAGTTTTTCTTCTATTGATTTCTTTTCTGTAACGTCATTGGCCAGTATCAGCCTGGCCGGTCTGTTCTCAAAATTGATATTGTGTGCAATGATCTCAACCTGTATCACGCTGCCGTCTTTTTTACAATGATTCCATATGCGCCTGTGCTTGTTTTCAATAGCAGTTTCAGCTTTTCGGTCCACCTGCAGGAATATGGTCCGGTCGGCAGGAGGTCTTATGTCAAGGGCAGTCAATGAAAGAAATTCTTCCCTGGTATAACCATAATGCTTCAATGCCTGCTCATTTACATCCAGGAATTTTAACGTGCCCTCTTCCAGCACCCACATGGGCAGGGGATTGTTCTCAAAAAGATAGCGGTACTGTTTTTCGCTGCGGTGTATCTGTTCCGTTCTTTCCTGCACTTTTTGCTCAAGCTCTTCGTTCGCCGTTTGTAATTTTTCTTCCAGTTGTTTCCGCAGGCTGATGTCTTTGATGATTATAACGACCGAGGTTTTTTCGCCCAGCTCGTTTTTTACCAGGTTGGCTGTAACCAGTCCAAAAAATGAAGAGCCGTCTTTACAGTAAAAATGCCGCTCCGATTTCCAGTTCCCTTTTTCTTCCAGTTCATTTTCAGCGGCGGTCCATTCACCGGCTTCAAATTTTACAAAGCCCAGGCCTTCGGCAGTTTTCCCAAGCGCTTCTTCTTTTGAATAACCCAGCAGCAGTTCCGCTCCCCTGTTCCAGCTGATCAGGTTGCCGTCAAGCCCTCTCGAAAAGATGGCTTCCGATGATTGCTCTACCATGCTCGCCAGGTGATTTACCTGCTCCATCAGTTTTTTTCGCTCGGTTACATCCACGTTCACGATCATGTATCCCCTCACCTTTCCTTCCTCATCTCTAATGGCAGAGCTGGAAGTATGTACATAAACATCTTTACCCTGCTTTGTTTTTCTGTGTAATTCCCTGCGCAGGAAATTCATTTCAGAAACTGCCTGCATTATCCCATCGAGTTCCTGTTTTGTAACATTGGTATTCAACAGAGCCATCACTTCTTTACCCATCACTTCTTCCTCTTTAAACCCGTACAGTTCCTCGGCTCCTTTATTCCAGCTTAAGATCTTCCGGTCTGCATCCACGGTATAAATGGCTTCATTTGACTGGTTCACCTGCCTGTACAATAATTCCAGTTGCTCCTGCACTTTCCGGCGCTCTGTAATATCCCTTGTAATTTTTGAATAGCCATACAGCAGCCCGCTTTCATCCTTCATGGCAGTGATCACTGTATTGGCCCAGAACAGCGAGCCATCTTTCCGCACCAGCCAGCCCTCGCTCTCAATATGCCCCTGCCGGGCAGCCGCTGCAAGGTTTTGTACCGGCAAGCCTTTTTTGATATCTGCTGCTGTATAAAACTTCTCTGTTGATCTGCCCAGTACCTCCTGTGCCGTATACCCCTTGATGTTTTCGGCGCCGGCATTCCAGTTGGTGACCAGCCCGTTCTTATCCAGCATAAAGATCGCATAGTCTTTCACGTTATCTACCAGCAGGTGAATATTGTCGTCGCTTCTTTTGAGTTCCATTGCTGTTTGCCGCTGCCGGTGAAGTCCCTTAAAAATGATCCACACAAAGGCAATGGCCAGGAGTATAAAAAAGATATAAAAGATCAATACCGTGCGGATGCTGTGGTTTACCGATAAGGCAGCGCCTGCTTCTTCCTGTACGATCACGGCCCAGCCATATACCGGCACCTGTTCGTAGGCGCAGAGGCTTTTCTCCATTGTGACAGGATTGTACAATACCTGTACACCCTTTTTCCCTTTCAGTGCTTCCTGTACCGCCGGTACGGAAGCATAACTGATCACGGAGACTGGTTGCCTATAAATGGGATTGATGGCGATATTCCCCTTCTGGTCAACGATGTACACAAAACCATTTTTCCCCACATCAATATCATTGCTCCACTCCAGCAGTTTGTTGATGTTCACTTCCAGCACCAGCACGCCGGATAATCTGCCGCTGGTATTTTTGAGCGGAATGGCCAGTGCGCTCGTGATCTGGCCCGGGCTGCCCGGGTTATTGTACACTTCCGACAAATAGGGTTGCCAGTGGCGGCTTACGCCATTGTACCATTTGGGAAAATGAAGCAGGTGGGGTTTTGCAGCCCCCATACCCCCGATATCTGCTACCACGTTGCCGCTTGTATCTGTAATAAAAACATGATTGATATAGGGAAAGTCACGGGTAATAATATTCATCATGCCGATCGCATGATCCCAATGATTGTCTTCAAAGCCCTGCCGGAAAGAAGGCCAGTTTGCAAAGGACTGCCCTATCTCGCCAAGGCGATCAAGTTTTTCGTGCAGCATTTTTGCGGATACAGCCGCCAGGCTTTTTCGCTCTTCATATACCTGGTTGATGAGCTGTTGACGGGTTTGTAAAAAACTGTACACTGCCATCAGTAATACCGGCAACAGCAGAAAAATAAAAGTTTGTATTCCCGGTTTTTGCTTCATGGTATTGGTGATTTTATAAAAGAAAAACAGATCAGCACCGGTAACCCTGGTTGGCTACCCGTACATGCTAACAATCAATTGCTGAAAATACGATTCCCGTGCTGTTTGAATGTAGAATTTATTCGATATGTGGAATGAGAGGAATCAGTTGCGGTTCATTGTTTAAAGCATGCTGCACTCCATGATGCCAGGCAGCCGTTCCCATCACAGGAACGGCTGGTCGCTGTTGCCTGCAGACATAGGGGCCGCAGGCATTCCTTATTTTTTTACACCTGTTCAGCAGTACCTGGCATCGATCACATTGCAGGGGCAATAGCGGGTACGGCTGTCATGCTCCCCGCCGGTATGGATAAACTGGAGTGATAAAATGGTCAGGATGAGGCAGCCCCGGCTGGCCGGCAGGGCAAGCGGAATATCCTGTGCAGGAATCAGCAGGTTATTGTAGGGTATCTCCATCGTATGGAATACACTCTTCTGCTGGTTGGGTTCGCCCCGGTTCCAGGAGGCAGCTGCTATACGGGCAATCACCTGTAGGGTTTGTTCCGGGGCCAGTATGGCGGTGGCCGGCACAAAAGCAGGGATGTGCAGGCGGAGCAACTGGTCATTTTCTTTTGTTACAGTAAGGGGCAGTTTCAGCAAAGCGGCGGTGCTGCCGGCGGCATTAAAGGCAAAGCCGCTGATATAACCCAGGTTTTCCTCAGCGGGCAGGTTGCCGGCATCACTGGTGCCCAGCCATTTGGCAATAGCGCCGGTAAAACGGCACTGCATGTTGAGGTTGCCGGGGAAAGGAAGGCAGCTGGCAAAATGCTGCCGGAAGATCTTGGCGGCATTGGAAGCAATGCCAAAATTTTTGCTGCGCATTTTAGTGGCAGCCGTTTGTTTCTTTTTCATATACATTGGTTTTGGATCCTGCTCCTGCTGTTACCTGCTGCCTTATTTTACTGTTACGGGCGTTTTCAAACGCAACTTTACTGCGGCAGTTTACCGCATTTATACTGTGATACTACCGCAGTGCTACCGCACTCAAATAAAAAAGGGCATGGATCAAACAATCAGCAGCTATTGATTTAGCCGGTGGCTTTTACCTGTTAAATGTAGTATGGGGATATTGCTTTGTTATCCGCTTAAATACCGAATTTTAAAAAAGGGGGCTCGGTATTTACACCTAAGTATAAAGACGTAGAAATGGTTATCAGGAGGGGTGAGCCACCCGGGTTTGTTAATACCTGAATTGTATATCATTGTTATTTTCAATTAGCTTTTGGTAATGCACAAAAACTGTATGTTACTTTTTTTGCGGAAAAAAAGTAACCAAAAAAGCCACCCGAAATCGAATACAGCACGATTTCGGGAAGCAGCTATGTTGAACAGTTGTACTACTGTCGCATCGGCACCTTATCGCTACTCCCAGGCGCAGCCATCTTAAGTAAATTCAAAATGTATCAATTTTTAAGAATCGGCTACCGTCCAATTCGTCCAGTGATGCAATAACTAAAACCTCTCTGCACTTAAGGCGTATAATAAAGATCAACCGTACAAGTGACACCTGTCCCGCAGTATTGCGGGAGTAGTGCAAAATCTGAACATAGCTATATGGAAGGCACGGGCTGTATATCGTTCCTTCCTGGACTTTTTGGTTTCCCGAATGCTTTCGGGATGGCAATGACAAAAGAACTTAAAAGAACTTTCATCAACGTAATACTAATGACTGTAATAATTCTTAACCATTCCTACGCCATAAGAAAAAATCATTTCGATTCCTATTGAACCACTGTAACCGGTACCCTCACCAAAATCAAATGACAGGCTTCAATCAGCTGCAGCAACCGCTTCCTTAGTTTCAGCAATAACTGAAGCTCCATACAGCCTTCAATACTATCCTTCGATAACGCAAACTCCAGCAACTCTCTTAAGGCAGCCTGCCATTTTATTTCCGGCATCAGTTGTACAAATTTTGCCAGTGCCCTGTATGGCTCATGGTAGTGGCGGGCAGTAAGGTGGCGGGGCATACAGTCCCAGGGGGTGAGCATATATTTCGGGTACACATAAGCTGCCTGCTGTAATAGATCAGGCATGCCGGTTCCAGGCATTTCAACAGCAGCCAGCTCAGGAGCAGCATGCTGATAAAGCTGTATGGCAGTAAGGCAAAGCGCCTGCAGGTGTTCCATAAAAAACAGCCCGTCTGCCGGGGAGCCGATGCGCCGGTAATGTTTGCTGCAGGCCGAGTGTATAAGCTGCTCCAGCCGCCGGGTAGCATCGGGCAGAGGGAATACATCAAAAAAATTGTACAGGCTGTTATAAGCCAGCCGAATGGGCATATTATCCCTGGCAGGTACTAACATAAAATGAGTATTAAAGGTTGCGCCTCGCAATGCAGCAACAGGGTTGCTGAGGCAATAAAATTTAAAACCGTTGTTGAAATATTGGGCAGGCTTACTGGGGGGTGTATTGGAGTAGGCGCTTAGCGGTAACCAGTAGGTTGCAGTTGCCACGGTACCTTATGGTAACCGAACCAGCCTGCAGGGTATGGAAAATAACGATCGGGTTATTGTACTGCAAGTAACAACAGCGCAGGGCCGTAACCTACAGCCGGTGCTTGTATTTTACGTGTAAATACGGATTTTTTACAAGAGCAGAATTATTATCTTTAACCCAAAACAAAACAGCATGGAAAAGACCATACACCAGGGCCGCAACGTAAAACGCTTCAGGGAAATGCTGGGCATTAAGCAGGATGTACTGGCCATTGACCTTGGGCTTAGCCAGCAGGCGGTATCTGCACTGGAGCAGAAGGAAGCATTGGACAGGGATATGCTGGAAAGAATTGCAGGGATATTGAAAGTGCCTGCGGAGGCCATTAGGAATTTTGATGAAGAAGCAGCGTTCAATATTATTTCAAATACTTTCCATGATGATGCTGCTGCCTACATCAATAATTATAAATGCACGTTTAATCCACTTGAAAAACTCATCGAACAAGTCGAAAAGACAGAGAAACTATATGAAGACTTATTGAGGGTTGAAAGAGAAAAGATTGCTTTGCTGGAAAGAATGCTGGAAAAAAGATAATTCAAATACTATTTAGTTTTTAGGGCCATTGCAACTGCAATGGCTTTTGCATTTTGCCTTATTTCGGATTTCTCCTATGGCAGTTAAGCCATCCCAATCCTGCCTGCAACTATGCTACCCAAAAATATTTTATGAAAGTAAAATAAATCGCTAATTTGCTGATAACCCTTACTGGTTTATCCCACCAATTAAGATTATTTTCCGGCCGCTTGAAAACTCTCATCAACAATTTACACTGCTCTGATAGCTGGTGCTACTGCGGGATGCACAACATTGCACAAGCCTTAAACCCGGCAACTTGCTTACACATGTGAGTGAGAGGAGCGCAGCTCTTGGGTTTCAAGCATAACATACCTTCAATTATGATGTGCGGCAGGCTTTAAAATGGTTTAATAAAATCATTTACATGCAGGATGATTTTGCAAGATTGTAGCTGGCCCTTAATTTTTTTGTAAGCAAATCTTTTGCTGGTGCCGGGCAGCCGGTAAACCAAATTGCCCTTGTAACACTCTGTCAACAGTAGTACCGGCCCATCCGGCCGAAGCAGGTATGCCTTCCTCCAGTTTACCAGGCCAATTTTGAAAAGTGCATTGTAATATTTCAGCACAATTTTTCGCATTTATTAGGGCAGCATATATTTTATAACAATTTAACAAACGCATCCCAAATTCTGAAAAATTTTTGTTCTGATTTTTGTTGAAATTCAGCAGTAATTGGAACAACAAGTTGCGTATATTTAGGAGTTAACCGATAACCCTAATCAAATCAATTTTCGGCCTGACCAGCTATATCACGAACAAGAGA
>APMI01019273.1_pt1 | contig 20442 bp, 18 predicted proteins | sample 667938 | NCBI WGS metagenome assembly APMI01 (sample SAMN01084076, study PRJNA167559) | wastewater metagenome | biome: Wastewater | place: Denmark: Ejby Moelle, Odense | collected 2011-11-28 | reverse complement strand
GCTTTAATTTGCATATATTATGGGAGTTGATACTCGCGGCTTATTATTTTGAATTTAGTTTGATTATTAAATAAATAAATATTGATAAGTATATTAAGTAATCTATATTATCCTACATATTTAACAAGTATTATCAAACAATTAATTCAGTCACTTTTAAAGTATTTATGAAACATCATTAAATTATTATTAAATTTTGATAGTCAATTTTAATTTTTAATGACATAAGATAACAAAAAGCACCACTTTTAAATATACATACATCTTAAATAAATTCTTAGGAAATATGCTCGTGGGAAGAAAATAAAGTTTATTTAGATATAAATATGAGAGACATGTAAAATTGTTCATAAATTAAGCTAAAATATTTTATTTTTATGTAATCGACTCCGTATATTATTGTACCACTGTATAATATATAAAGTATTACTATATTTATTATTTAAATTAAACATATTAATTATAATATACTAAAAACTCTTTTAATAAAAACTTAATCTACACCTTAATTAAAAGGATACCTTCAAAGTTAGAGTATGATAATGAATTGGTCAGTTCAGATTTGCTATTTTTTAAATTTTTGTAAATCAACTTTAATGTTGAGTCCCTAACTGTTGTTTCCAGATCAAAATAGATTATCAGGTGAGTTTGAGTAAAGTATAACTAAAGTAGCCAGTATGGTAATTAATTTATTATTAGCCCCCTCTTTGGGAGATTCTTTTTATATTTAAAATGCACAATGAATACACATAATTCGGATGATTTCCTATAATCTTATTAAAAATATGGACAGAGTCGGACTAATACATGTATTTAAATTGTATTTTTATGATTATTTTCTACAGTTTTATTTATGAGCGCTAAATTCAGTGACTTTTCAGTAAAGTAATTGAAGTTCATTGGCATTGGCTTTACCTATTTGAATTAACTTAATCTAGCATGAATAGTATAACTTTATTAGTATTTTTAATATTGATGTCTCTGTTTTTCTCCATTATTGTACTAAAAATTTTTTGAAGCTAATCGTTTAAGCATAGATTAAAATATTTTCGAATACGAGTATTTTTTACGCTAAGGTGAAGGTGTAATTCTATCGGTTGTGGCATTCTTTGAATGTATAAATAATTCTTTTTACCTAGTCACTATAATAATAAGTATTTCAAGACAAAATGGGCAGAACTAAGCTAGAAAAGCCTGCCAATCCTAAACCATTACAAAAGAAGAAGAAAGTTGAAAAGGCGGAGAAAATTATTCCTCTTGACAATAAGATATCTATCAAAAAAATCGCCAACGATAAAGAGGTCGTTGCTGAATTTCCTTTGATTAAAACTGAAGATGGTAGGCTTATGATGTCAATTCCTTTATATCGTCAGGATGGACTACATTACACACCAGGTTTTAGTTTGGCTGATGAATTTACTAAATCTTTTGAGAGCTAGCAACAGATTCTCCAGGAATACAGAATTTGTTCATAAGTGTCAAAAATAGGCGCTGATCATATCAAACAGCCGAAGCCAAGCTCCCGCAACTCCTACTGCACGATTTGCAAGGTGAGATTCGAGGACTACAAATAACACACAATGCTGGAGTCACATTTGGTCAAAATGAGAGGCTCATGCTACAACAAATTTATTGACGAAATGTGTGAAAAGAAGCGAATCGAAAGGTTCTTCATGAGCAGCTAGAGCACGATGGAGACTACTGCCAATGATGAAATATTTCAATCCAATAAAATATTCATTGAAGATGATGTACCCAAACCAGGAGTTAAGTGCTATGGCCGAGACAAATAGGCCCTCTACTAGCTCATTAGGTAGGAGTGCAAATAGAAAAGTAATTAGAATTTATTTGACGTTATTCAGTTACCATGCTGAGCGAATTTACTCGAATTTGGGTTCGATATTTTAGTATCGCATTGCCTATGGATATTACATGTATCTAAGAGCAGTGCGAGTTCTTCTTCTTATTTAATGTGATCATTTTTTAATTTTTTAATCTCCAATTTTTAAAAAGTATTTTAATTATTTCTGAGTACGTGATTTATCCAATATTCGTATTCCTATGCTCTTTGATGATAAAACTATTACAAGTTGATTATTTAGTTTAGTAATTCGTCAAAAATTAAGTTTTTTCTCATTTGCTCACCAGAAAAGCTTTAGTTATCTTAACGCACTACCTTCTTCTTGAGATTTATTATTATATACACAGATTTGAGCAAAATTAGGACTGATATTAAAATTAGGCAATTAAAATCTATTAAATCATTATCAAGTTAATAAATATTTATTGTTCAGTGCTGACACTTTGTAATTTTGATATCTATGCTAACTATCGTGATATTATAATTTGAGAAAAATTGAAAATGAACCAGAAGCTGGGGAGTGAGGTAATTTTTGATACTTGCATAATTCCCTACACTCAAGTGTTCCTATCTCGTAAGAACATCTTCGCCATCGTCAATCACAAGCCCTTTGTACCCGGGCATGTACTTGTGTGTTCCAGACGGATCGTGCCGAAATTGTCGGATTTAACCGAAATTGAAACTCTGGACTTGTTCGTGACTGCTCAATAAGTGGCCAAGAAGCTGTCTTCCATCAATAACTGCGTGTATAATATTAGTCTGCAGAATGGCAAGGAAGCTGGGCAGACTATGAACCATGTACACTTACATTTGTGCCCGGCTATGGTTGCAGGCGGTAATAAGCGTAAGGAAAATGCAGAGAAAAGAACAGAATAAGAAATGGCTTTGTAGGCTGTCAAATATAGAGCAGTTTTCCAGCAAAGTGCCAACTGAATGTCAAATAGATCTCATTTACTAAATATAGTCTATTTAACACATTATCAGTAATATAAATCAATATGGAGGCGATCTCTTATTTTATTTGGGTTGTCTTATATTATTAGTCAATATTTCTAATACAATTCAAATTTAATTTATGAAATCATTATAGAAGAAGTCTGCTTTACATTTTCATAGTTATAAATGTTGATTAATTTGATTAATGTATAATTTGAGGTCAAACAACTTAAAGAAGTAGAAGGAAGAAATTCATTAAATAGACGATCATATTTTGATAGACAAATATGCAAAGATTGAAATAGTTTCCCAGTCAGACCAGGTGCGCTTGTATTAAAGGCTGCTCCAAAGTATACGGGGTCTGGTAGCAAAAAAACGGTTTCCAATAAATAATGCAGCTCCAGGGCACAATGATTGGCTGCACTACAACTCTATTTGCGACTGAGGGTTGAGGCTGCGGTTGAGAGAAAATGATCTCACGTTGACCGTACGACAATTTATGAAATGATTGCCTACAGAGAGGACAAGTCTGCTTTTTCTATACTAAAATCAACAATACCTTGGCCCATCGGGAAATACAGCGCACGCAGAACTTGTGCGAGCATTGAATCGAAGCTCTGGCTATCTTGTCGTAGCAAATACTGCATTTAGATTGCTCTTTGCTTGCCTTTTACTTGGGATTGAAATTTTTCTTGGTCATAGCAGAACAATGATGATATAATTATTACTAACTAAGAATTACTGACTGACCTTAGACACTTACAGTTCATCATAAAGCCATTTAAAGATCATAAATTTGAAATATTTATTATATTGATGTCTTTTTGAACAAAATTTATATGTTTTGTGATTGTTATCATTTTGTTAAAATTAAGACTCAGTGATATTAAAATAATTATACAAATATTAACATTGATATTGAAGTTGTTGCAAAACATAAGAAAAACAGAATGATATAGAATAATGGTTGATCGTATATTGAATTGGCTTAATATGTAACATAAATATGATAAATTTTTAAAAATGCAATCGCAGTCGTACCCAAGCCAATACTAATAGCTATAACTATTATCTTCAAGCCAGACAGAAAATTTTAAGTTGTACTTAGTGCGATAACATTAAACTTCTCAGTATAGGATGGCAAAGAAGACATCGATCTACTCATGCACGGACGCATCACAAAATTAGCTGCTGAATTAAATAAAAATACTTAAATAATTGAACCATCCGCACGTGCTGAAGTACTATGATGTGTTTCTGGAGGGCGATGATTTTATTGTCATACTGGAGTTTTGTTAAGAAGGTGATCTGCACTATCATGCCAATAAAAAGAAAGAAAAGAAAGAGAATTTTTCAGAGAAATTACTGCTATCTTGGGTACTGCAGATGCTCATGGGACTATAACATATACACAGCAAAAATATAATACACAGGCTAATAAGATCAGAAAATATTTACATGAACCATCAAGGAGATCTTAAACTGGGTTCATTCGGCAGTGCTAAAATGTTGGAAAATACTCTGTAAAAAGCCATGACTGTAGTGGGAAGCTAATGCAGTCTTAGCCCTGAAATGGTAGAAGGTAAATCTTATGACAGTAAAATTGATATTTGGGGGCTAGGCTGTTTAATTTATGAATTAGCTACCCATCAACAACCATTTACAATGACAAGTCTACCTTAGCTGTACGAGATGATCGTTAAAACGTCCGCTCAAGACTTACCTACAAAGTATTCTAAATATTTAAACCCAATTTACAAGTATTTCGTTATTCACGTAGGAAAATGATGAAGAAAAATCCAAATTTCAGACCATCTGCATCCTAACTTTTACAAGAAGAAGTGTTCGTGAAGTTAATGAAGGAGTATATGAAAAAGAAGAAAATAAACTCATTAGACTTAAGAGAAGTTGTGCCTAAGCAACTACTTATCCATAAAAACAAAGCTAGTAGGCTACTGCCTCCGCTTATGGTCAAAAATGTAAGTTCACCTTCAGATAGCAAAATTAAAGTAACTCCAAAGTCAAAGAGGAAGGACAATCATTCGCTTGGAACTTCGCGATCGAAATAAAAATAAGCAACTACTGGAGCAAATCAAAAATTATCTAATTTGCCTGTAAAGAGTTTTTAAAGTGAATAGTAGACCTTTACAATGAGTCAAACTGCCAGAGAAGACCAACAACAGGCAGTTTTGCCAAAAGTATAGAAAAAGACCTCGCCTAAAATCCCGAAACCTAAGCCAAATAACCCACCCACTGAAACTTCAGCTGTAAAATAGAAACAAAGTAAAGAAAGTGTCATATAAAAACAAAAATAGAAAGAATAGAATGAATAAGTAAATCGACTTACTTTACCTGACATGATGTAAGGTTAATACATTTCTTTACTGTGTCAAATCAAATTAGAATTATTGGAGAAGAAATATTCGCCCAATATGTCACAAATTTTCTAACAGACCATATAGTTTGAATAATGAATATAAAAATGCAAGTGAAATTATGTCCATTGTGCTTTCATGTCATTGGATTATGATATATTTTTATAATACTAGATGATAATAAATAATTCAAATATGAAATAAACAAGCAGAGCTCAACCAAGTGATAAAATATTCATTCCTAAATCAAAATTACCAAACTGTGAGCATAGTTCTAATCGTCCATGTCCTTAAAGGTTAGATAAAGCAGAGAGTGTCACATTACGGCGATCTAATAATTGGTTTACAAATTAGTCAACTCAGCAAGGAAACTGCACTCCACATTCAAATGCTAATAGTGTAGCATCATAAAAAATAGAGAAGTTTCATAATATACGATCTAATCAGAAAGAAGATAAAGCTAAGTCTAGAAAATACTCACTTAATAATATGGAAAACAAATTGCATGAAAATAATATAAAAAATAACGAATATATATCAAACTCTGCTTTAAAATCGAGTGTTATAAATGAGAACACATAAAATAACATAAATAGATCAAATTGTGCAACAGGTATATAAAATAGTAATATAAATACTGATCATATATCATCATCATGGTTACCGATATAGTTGATGTGCTTGTGTCCGTAGCTATACCAATCATACCGTATATAATAGTTACTGCATTAACAGCAGCATCATACATTTAGTTTACGTACATTTAGCAAAGGTAGGAAATAAATACTATATGCTGATGGCACAATCTAAGTATATATTAGCCAACAACAAAAACATAGACAATAATAACGATAATAGCAGTAAATGCATGATGATGGTAGTGAAGATAAATACAAGGATAATATTGTGGTCACTAAATGGAATAGTGGAGATTTTAAAATCAATAATAACAAATAAGGCAAAGTATGCTACTGGAATTAAGCACTAAAACAGTTTGATATTTATTACACATCTTGATATTGGCATCATATTTACATCATATATACATAGATAATTTATTGAGCTATTGTTTAATTTTATATCTTCTATGTTCCATAATTTATGATAGATCTGCTAAATACAATTTTATATTAGATTACCCGCAAGATATCAGTTAACCTATATTCAAACAAAAAACATAAGTGATGAACACACTGATCTTGATGATGATCATTAACAATAATTCAAACTTCAAACAAAATAGCTCTGTGTTTAATGAAGTTACGCCAAACAATATAGTACTTTAATGTAGATATAGATATAGTGGTGTCAGATAGTCGAGTGTGCTCATTACATCACAAACACGGACTGATTATCATCATGCAATACCCATCAACAACCCATATTATTATTATTATTATAATACACATGCATATATACATACATTATTTATACATAGGTATGTCTTATATAAATGTTAATAAAATATATAAATATTATTAGCTAGCCAGAATAGACAGCAAGTAATCCATGGATTCCCCACACTCGACAGCAAACTTCAACTTCAGTAACATAAAAAATGATGGTCAGTTCCTTAACCCGACTGATAATAGGATAAGTGATAGACAGTTCAGTCTTGGGCAGCCTAACCCATCCATTACCACCGGATATGCAGTATAACATAAATAATATAGGTTCAACCTGCAAATACTGGATATGCCAACCATATGAGTTTTGGGTACCCGATTGGACAGGCACAGAAAGGCAATGCTGTGATTAACGCTAGGGCTACACATGATCCATCAGTAAGACCAGTGAACACAGCGCCACTTAATATACCGCAGGCATACAAGCCAGCACAGCCTCAGCCAGTATCGATATCATTGCCAGTGCCTCAACAAGTACCCGTGAGTACTAATATTAATATTAACACTAACACTAATGTTAATACTGGTCATACTGGTAATACTAAGATGGCAGTGATGCACCGTCCTGACATATACTCCATAAACGCAGACAAAATGGGCATGAATATTAACGGCAGTCTGCAGACCATCCAGTAGTAGCGCAGCTCAGTAGGCCAGTCCATAGGTCAGTCTCAGAATCTGATCAGATCCACACAGGGATACAATATTAGCACTACTCAGAAATAGGAGTATTAAAGAGAGAGGAAATTGCAGGAAGATGCCAGCTGCTGTTTCTGCTTCAAAAAGAAGAAATGACATATATACTACCATAATTTTCATATATTCAGCAACTATATCTTCATATATTCAGTACATTCATATATTATATAATATATTACGTTTGTTGCAAATTAAGAAGTATTAGTATTAGTATTTGGTACTCAATAATAAGCTGCTCTACATTAAAGCTAGCCACAGTTTGATAATATACTGATACTCTAACGCTGATAATGATAATGAAGAGCAAGCTATACTACATGTTGATTGTCTGTATTACAATCAGTCAATGTGCCATCATATTACAATAGCAATAATAATAACAAAAGATGAAGGTATAGTTAAGTAATCATAATAACAATATTGTTATAGCACGATCTTAATAGACTGATCAATAAGTAAATGAATAACATACGAAAACTATCAAGTTTGGGAGCGTGCAATTAATGAGCTCTCTACCTTAATTTGTACTATTAAATGAGATCATCAACTTAGATATGAAAGTTAGTTAAATACAAATAAATAAGCTATTGACTCAACAAAAATTAATAAATTCAATGTATTATACTGTATGTGTTGCCATTACAGCACAATCTTATAAATAATAATCAAAACAGAGAATTTACAGAAAATTAGTCAAAATTGGCACTAATAAAATTAAACAGCAAGTATAATGGGATCATTTAGGATCATATACAATTAAAATTTATATTTAATAGCTTGATTAATATGATAGCATTACTGAGAGTATTTCAATTACGGTAGTATAGTCTTCAATATTTACTCAACAGTTAGCTTAACTAAAACAGCTTTCAAGAATAAAACCCATCGGAGTAGTATTCAAATTATAATAGAATAAAGTTATACTAAACTGGGGTCCTCAATCAAATCTAACGAAGATATGTTTTTCACAATAACATAACAAAATAACAGCAGTGTGTTTTATAGTGAGTGGGAATTAAAATTAACTCACTCTACCACATCGTCATTTTTATTAATTTCAATAAGGAGAAGCATAAGTGTAAATATTTCATGCCATGAGTAAACTCAATGGTGCATATTACCAGAACACAAACTTTAGTAAAAGTTATAAGAAAACCATTAATTTAAGGAAACATCATTACATGCATATTGAAGATAGTATGTTCAAAGTCACAAGCGATAATGGGAAAATTAAACTTATTGGAGAATTAAATGGCACAATCTATATGAAGGGCATCTGTAATTAAGAAATCAATGTGAAAGGTTTGCTTATTAATCCCAACAAAACTATTACTTAAATTACACTCGAACAGAGCTAATCTTCATAAATTAACAAAAACAGCACTAATATTGCAGCTAATACTGAGTTCAGCATTTCTTTTGCATTAGAGTAGAAAGGCACTTATTTTTTGGAAATTAATCATCGCGATGGATTTGCTGTTTTAAATATTCCCATTTATGTTGATTCTAGCATATTACCTGTTATTCCAGACCAAGTTGACATATAAACTGATGGATTAACAGAATAATCAAACTAACCTACAAGTATAGACGAAATTGTAAATAAAATAAATGATATTAGACATTAATATGGAATAAAACCGATTAAATTTAGCCAAAGTCTATCGTCTTTTGCTTTGGCTCATACCTAAAACATGATTGATCGCAATTATATTAGCCACATGACTCCATAAAATCAGAGTATTAAATAAAGAGCTCAAAATATAGGCCTATTCAGTAAAATCGGATAAAATATAATCGTGGACGAACGCTTTTCTCTACTGCAGTTCAAACTCAATAGATCTCCATTACATTTAAGAAATACGTTGAACCCTGACTGGACTCAAGTTGGAATTGGGCTTAAAAGGCACCCTATTTCAGGACTGTTCTACATGACTCAGTAATTTACCCCAGATTAACTTATTATTGACTAAACTTATATTAATTAAGTGAATCAAGAGGTTATAGATGGTCTAAAAGACAAACTTCAATAACGATTAATAGAAAATGTTACATTATCTAAAATAATATAGAAAATATGGAGAAATAGCTCAGTAAATGATTTACTATCGAACTTGAAAGAAGCCTTGATAATTCAAGGATTTAAATCATACACCTATCTCATCATATCTTTCTCTGTGGGCTCCAATTATCGTTAGCAAATAATAAAAAACGACAAAATAAAATCTTTCAATCGCAAAAATATCGCAATTACTACTAAATATGAATCAGGTCTTATTAAAAATTTACTCGTATTCACATGAATGTATGACTGATTTTGTGTTACTAAATACTATTTTTTACTTCATTTTGTACAATTGTTATTTAAATAGTAGTAATTTCTAAATAAATTAAATATTCTAATTTCTTTTATAAAATATAAAAATCGTGGTGCATTAGCAACAAGCAATACAATCAATGGAATTCAACTTCTAGAAAGCTTAAGAAAGAACGGCAACGGCGTCCATGAATACAACTGAGAGCTCATACGTTTACAGCAACATTGATCACGATCTTCCTTGTCGGTGTCGGCCTTGTCGCCCGTGATCTGCTGAGCTCAGTTTAAAAGTAGTCATCTCATTCATGCTTGTCCGATAGCCAAGCCCTGCCTGCCAGCCAATCCGAGTTCAATCAGGTGAGCTCGTTGACCTTTGAGTCCATCATGGGCGATCTCTAATAGAATATCGAGAGTTTGAGTAAGAAATAGCGAACCAAGAAAAACACCATCGCATCATGGTCACGAGCTGAAATCAAAAAGCTCGAATAGCTAGTGCGAAATTATGGAACTGACTTCATGGCCATTTCTAAGATCTTGCACAAAACTAGAGACCAAGTTAAACGAAAATTCAAAGTAATGGAGAAAAAAGATGGTAATTTTGGGTTCTAGCACTCTCGAGTCAACTGATTGGCTGCTATCTGATATAATGATTTGATACTTTATATTTTTAAAATAACAAAAATTTCAAATCTAACATCAGTAACTATTGCATTCTCACTACTGACGATCAGAAGAGATCGAATTTGCTATCGTGTGGTGGAAATATTTTCGGGTGGTTTCCCTCGAGACTGTTATCGATGTCGCTAACTTGCCATTTTATTTTGGCAGTGCCGTCCTTGATGCCCATCACTTTCTTCATGCGCTCGCAGAACAGCTCTCTGTTTGCCGACGAGTCGAACCAGCTGTACGCACTTTTTACTTTGCTGAATTCCTCATCAAGGGAAACCTATTGAGGGTCAAATTGGCCTTCTGTTTCAAACTGCACTAAATGGACTTCCTGTTTCTAACTAATTCCATTTGGGTTATTTAATAAATTTGGGTCATTTTATGCTATTTTCAGGGTCGATTTGTATACAATTTGCGTTTGCAAAAGACAAGGGATACGAGTAGAGTTCATTATTTTTGTTCCTGCGTAGTATATACCCAGGCGATAATTACTAAAATATGCCAATTTCACCATATTGCTCTGCCAGTCTTCACGCTTATTGCCAATACCTAATATAAACTTGCTTTCAAAGAGTTTGCACTCAGTGCTACTTTATTAGTTTAGCAATTTATATTACTTTTGCACATTTTCTTTCCTTTGCTCATCAACTTTGCTTATTATTTTTTTACTAAACACAGAAGTAAGAATGTCAAGTTGATCTTAACTGACTATGTCTGCTAATACTCTTTTATACAGTGATGCTAAATAGACCTCTCCTGTTTATGATTAGTCACTGAACAATAATGGCAGCCAAGTCTGTCCATGTGCGGCGTCTAGATTATCGAATACAGAAAGTGGAAATCCTCCACATTTGTAAAGCAGACCAGATCGTTGACTCTTAATTGAAGAAGTCAACCTTTTGAATCTTTTTAGTGTCTGCATTAATTATACTTCTGGGCGATAATTAAAATAAATAGCTTGTCATTAAGATAATACTACTTTTCGCTCTTCAACTGCAGTAGTAATAAAAAGAGGATTATAATTTTGTATGTGTGGTACAAAGCTGTGAAAATTATTAAAAATGAAAGAATTAAAAGTAAAAGATTATAATAAATTAACTATTAATATATAATATATATCAATAAAGTTTAGAAAAGATTTTCATTAAGTTACAATATACAACAGAAATTATACCTTTTTATCAAAGAAAATAAATACATTGATAGACTCAATTCTTTTAATGTGTTCCAAACTCAGTGACGTAATAGGATACCGTCATGCGAATAACTTCTTCTATGATTAGGGAAATCAAAGATTGATTGACCAGTTTATCATATTATAGATAGGTATAACGATTAGAGTCGGTATCATTTTCCGCCTGTAAATATGTGCTCTTCAAATGTAATATCTTTTTCAACTCGATAATATATAAATATGCAACCTGCTCAAGATCAGCCACAGCGGGGCGAGATGTTCGTTCTTGAAGACTACAAGGACTTTAAAATCAAAGTACCATTACAAAAGGTGCTCGGCTTCTGTCCCATGTTTAACAATACATTTGTTGTGCTCGGCATCAAGACTCTGCGCTACGAATGTGTAGTCCACTACGACTCATAGGGTAACGTACTGAAAGAGCTTGTGTACCACGACTCCAATCTGTTCCCCTACGCCATCAGCTCAGACAGGGAAATCATCTGGGTTGATAATGATAGAGACTTGATCTTGCAGTGGAACCTGGAAACCTACGAGCTGCTGGAATTCCCCTTCAAGTACAACAACGACGCTGCTGACAGCCACTAGATATTCATTTTCCCTGAAACAAAACTTATTTGCATTGCCGAGTGGGGAAGACATGATAGCAATTTCCTGAGATACACCTATTTCCATTACCCCTTGACCAAGGACTCCAAGGAAGTCTACGTTTACGAAAATAGCGATGTCTGGAACTACGAGTACACCATCCGAAGAGCCAACATCAAGAGCAAATTCATCTGGTGGAAGTGCGCCATGAAAGAGTCGATTGAGTTCAGAACTTTTTAGATTTTCCAGAAAGACGGCAAGTGGGAAGGAGAGTACTTGGAACACAAAGTTGCAAATCCTTTTAAAACTGGCACTGGCCCCACTGAGCTCTCAGTTGGATGCCTTTGGGAGATGACTCCTAAAAAATATTTGCTTGTTTCTATTTCCGATAGACCACATACCGAAACCGAGTACCCTAATGCACTTTTTGTGTACGAGGAAAATAGCAAACTCTTCAGAGAAGCAAACTTTGCATTTGAAGGCAAATTTAGATTCCAGTACATTCACTACTTCTCATTCGGCAAGACTTCAATGATCCGCAGCTTCGATTTCATAAAAGGCGAGGCTCAGGAAACTCCAGTGTATTTCATCGACAACGAGAACGAATGCATCGCAGCTAGAAAACCCTGGAAATGCTCTCACTTGAACAAATTCTCATTTCCCGCTTATGATGCCAACCTGATCGTAGATGCCGAGTACGAAAATGGAGACGTTGATAGAATCGTCTCAAGGTCTACTAAAGTTGTCGATCCCAAAGAACTCATCGCTGATATCATGGTACAGGCTGTCAAGGGTGTCGATGATGACTTGGTTAACGATGTGGCCAACATTCTTTAACTTACCAGATGATCTGTGATTAAGTTATGTATGTTATTATTTATGAAAAATATTAATATAAACTTGTTACTCATTAATCAAGTGTTACAAATTGTTTTACTAGTTTCCCATTCGCCCAAATTTGCTTCGTTTACCCTGTTTTAGTTATAAGCACACCAGGTCCATGACGCTAATCGTCGACCCATGTTCCTTAGAATCGTTAATCGTTGTTTAGATATTAAATTCCTTTACCATGCTGTAAATCATCTTTCCATTCTCCTTCATACGACTCACCATTAGCAAAGCTGTACCTTCCAAACCCATTCTTTTTCTCATTAGCGAACTCACCTGTATACATTTCCCCATTTTCATACAGATCTTAACCAGGCCCGAACCTTCTAAATCCTGGTCGGTATGTTCCCTTTTCGACAACTCCATTTTTGAAGTAACAGATGCCTTCGCCGTCAGTTTCGCCTTGGACCCAGGTGCCTTAGAAGCGACAATTTTTCTAAAAATAAATGCCTTTGCCATGGAATTTGTTATCCTTCAACTCACCCCTGTAAATATTTCCATTCACATACTCAATCTAGAATGTGTTGCTGTGCAAATATCGTCTTTTCTTTTATTAAGGTAGCTGGGTTCCTGTGTATGATTTGTTATTCTGTTGCTGACTACGAATGCATTTCTATGATTATTTTTCGGAAAATACTCTACTTTATGTTTAACATGCTTGCTCATTATTCACTTTATTTGACTTTTTTGTTTTTTGATTAGTCTTCTTATTTTTATTTTTGACTTGTTTTTGTATTTTCTTGTTTTTTGATTGTTTTTCAGATTTTGATTGTTTTGCTTTCTTTCCATTGTTAATTAATTAGTTCTTAATCTATTATATACGATCCTTCAGTAATATTGCCTTAGTATTTCTAACTATTCTAAATGGAACTGCTAATTCCGAATTACTATCTTTTACGATTGTTCTATCATCATCAGACTATTATTTCTTGACCATAACGATCTAATTTATATGTTTTATTGAATTTATCGGTGCAATCTTTTGGTCAGTTTTAGTTTTAATTACTGATTTATTTTTATAGTATTACAGCTGCTTTCGAAGGATTTTGTTCTAGTATTCGACCTGCTTTCTTTAATCTAGAGTCTATTCATGAAGTTCGATCTGTACTCGATGCACAGCTTCATAATTGTGTGCAGTGACTTTCCAGTTCATCTAGAGTATTACTAGATCATTGCTATCATTAACCCTACATGAAAAGTTCTACTCATTGCTCATAAATTTCTCAAATTGACCTGAATTTTGAAAATAATTATTGTTGCCGATTATTCTTGTTGAACAAGTTGTGAATTTACGTACACCTTTCGTACTCTCACTGCTAAGGATTACAAAAGATACGACATCAGATTCAGGTATCTTCCATGATTGTAACAGCATACCTGAAGATAAAATTTCTATAATTGGGTTGCCTGTCTCTTGAATATGATTGTCTTTTGCGTTGTTCTACATTGTTGCACTAAAGATATAAAATTAAAATCGTTATAAACATTTGTAGTGGAGGCAAAATACCAAACTTCAAAGTAAATACAAAATTATCATGAAATGTTTAAGGATTTTCATATTAATAGTCGAGTGGGTTGCTTTGCCACATTAACATACATAGTTTCTCCTATTTTCTGTGCTCCCTGTGCCTCATGAATATGTCCAAAAATGTGCAGTTTTGGTTTTCTATTTTCTGATACTATTTTGAGTGCTTTCGAGCCGCCATGCTTATCTTTGTTGGACATATCTAATATGCCATAAGGTGGGCAGTGTGTCAGTAAAATATCAACATCCTTAGGTACTTTGCTCCAAATAGAATCATCAAGGTGTGGTTGATACTGAAATGCTGTATTACAGTACTGTAAAGTGTAAGGAGATCCAAATATTTTAATCCCTTCTATTTATACTGACTCGTGTTATAAGTAAATACATCTTTTCTTCAGCTCACTTATAATTTCAGCTCGTGTTATCTTACATGGATACTTTTATAAACATTTTTGTCTTTTATCTTGATCCATTCTGCCATTGTCAAGCATAATTTAATGATTGCCAGCTATGACAATTTTGTGCTTGAATTTTATGCTGTCGAGAAGATCGAAGAATTCTCTGAAACTTTATTACCTCCCTCTTTTGGTGAAGTCTCCCGCATGAATAAAGATATCTCCATTAACCCCTTTCACTGCTTATTATATGATCTTATTCTATCCATGCGTGTCCGAAACAGCAATAATTTGGAGCTTTTTCCTAGGTTGCTGTTATGGTGGTGGTCGAACTTATTCTTGCATATGTAAATGTTTATAATAATACCTGTTAATTCTGATGAATAATTTCTCGTACATAATTTCCCTCTTTCTTTTTCATTATATACATATTTATAAATTGATAATCTATTAACATTAAAGTGAGTGTGTATTTTTGTTAATCACTATCATGTATGTATGTATATTGTTCTAATGTGATATAACATTTGAATAATTGAAACTTAAACTTACAATAATAAAGATGGCATAGTAATAAGGAGGTGCTCCGTATCAGTTCACAAAAGAAGGCGACAAAGCTCCAGGTAAATCCTCACGAGATTACACTGGTAGAGGCTATGCAGTGTACCCCAATGGTGATCAGTATAATGGCGATTATGTGGATGGCATCAGGCAGGGCAAAGGCAAGTATATATTTGCCAATGGTGATAAATATTAAGGTGATTTCAAGAATAATAAGAAACATGGTATTGGCAAACTTACCTATAAAGACAAAGGTGAATACTATGGTAATTATTATGTAATTCAGGGCAATGGGAAAATGGTACAAAACATGGTGAAGGCACTTACAGCTACCAGAATAAAGATAGCTATTCAGGGTGGTGGCAGTTCGGTAAGAAGAAAGGTAAAGGTACTTACACATATGCTGCTACTAATATGAAGTTAGTGGGCACTTGGGATGAAAATAAGATAGTATAAGGAAAATGGGTACTACCTAATGGTAACTCATATGCAGGTTAATTCAAGGATAACAAACCTAATGGAAAGGGAACTTGGTCACTCAATGGTGACAATGTCTTAAATGGCACCTTTAAACAAACTGTGATTCCAAATGAGGATCCTGATGATACTAGAGTAAACTTGAAATTGGATTGGCAATCACAGACTCCCATTGCGCCTGCTGCTTGGCTGGTTAATGGTCATTAAAATTTCTGATTTAAAATTCATCTATGTCGAATATAATTAAAGTAGATATAATTAAAGTAGTAATATCAATAGCTCTTAATTTTAGTAATAGCTTATATGAAAAACAATCATGTGCAGCTGATACCAGAGTAACTACGTTAACTATTGTTTACATATTCTGAGCAAGATGAATATACAGTGTTATCTCTTTTAATACACCTTCAGTTACCCTTCTCAAAACATGCGCAGTTCAATCAATAACTTAATAGTCTTCTTCAATTAACTTATATGAACTTAATACAAAGCCACAATTCTGAAGATTTCTAATCATTGGTTAATCTTTTATTTACAGCAAGAGAAAAATGTAGGCATATTAAAAACTGGATCATTTTGACACTCATCGACAATATATTGCAGACCCTCGATCAAAGAGTAATCAACAAAATTGTAAATACACTACTTAGTGGTTATTGTAAAATGGGAAAACTTGAAACATAAGACGTATTTAAACTTCACAAAATTATTAATCAATGTCTAAGAATAATGAACTCTCCATAAGATGCAATAATTAGAGGACAATTGCAATGCATTATGACTAAAATACTTAAATTTGGACATTAATCAGGCTTAAGAAAAAAGCAACCGAGACTTATACATTAAAAAAGATCAATAGAAAGTTAAGATTATGATTTGCACTTTAAAAATTCGCCCCAAGAATCAAGAGCTTATATAGCATACTGGAAGCTGTGTAATCGACTTGAAATAAATCCTAACCCTAATTTATTTGCAAATGATGATTATTCATATGACTCTTAGCTGAGTTTACACAATTTCGAGGCTAATTTGAAAATTATGATCAGTTATTTTCGAAATAAACCTTCAACCGATTAACATAAAGATTAATTGGAATAGTGTGATTTAAATTTAAGTGCAATTCCTCATTATTTTCTCAAGTATTCAACAAAACAGCAATTTCGTACTCTTCTCATGCTCAGAATTATCATATACTGCAGGGATTTCCGATATATTTTGGCAAAGAATTCGCAACCACCAAACAGATATTGTTAAAAGAGTCAATAAGCTGAAGAAGTTATCAGCAATGTTTAAAGTATGGCCTTTTTATTTATTGAGTAAAGTTAATCTGCTAAAAATAGAATTCAAATTATGCTTATGAATTTTTATAAGAAAGAGGAAATCTGGCGTGAGAGTCAATAAAAGAGAGGGTTTTAAGATCTTAGCTATACTAAAAAATTATAATAAGCACAAATAGATGCAAATCAATCCTTAATTATGGAGCCAGTTCAGCCAAAGAATTCAGTTTATAATTTGAGAAAACTGTAACAAAGTTGTCATGAAAAGAAGCTCGCTATGTTATAAACTAGAGCATAGCCATCATATTTGTTATTGAATACGAGACAATTGCCAATACTCTCTAATAAGCCAACGATTCCTTCATTTTCGTATTACTCATCATCAGCAGTATCATACTTGAACTCCTACAGTAATTGTGAAACATAATAATTGGAGGGTGATCAGTAGTATGATATGCTGCAGTGGAAAGCCATGCGCAACCTATGTAGGCAAAATATTGGCGCACTCTAATTATTATCAGACGGAACCAGTGTTAATAATAATAGTTGCAAACTTATTTAATTTGTGAAGAGAAATTAGTAATTATTCACAGCGCCCAGGAAGAGAGTCAAGCTTATGCAAGAGACTGATGTAGAATGATGCTTTGTTATTATCCAATTATTACTATAATATATATAATATTATATGCGAGATAGAGATTTAATAATAACTCCTCAAAATGTCACAAAAGCTATAGGGAATAAGCAGTGGCTGATTCCCAAACATGTGCATAAAACAGTATACAGAGAAGGGTAAGGCAATCCTGCAGTAAGTGGATCATATGTATATGCCTACTATGCATGCTTTCTCGTTAATGGCAAATAGATAAGACGAAAAAGTTTATAACCCAAGAAATTTCATGTAGGCTGTGATCGACTTATTAAAGGGCTTGAAATTGGGTTATTAGAGACTAAAAAATATTAAAAATTTACACTTATTATTTCGGCTGAATATGGGTACAAATAAATTCAAGATTTTCCTATTGATTGCACTAATGAAAAACTACAAAATGAGAAATTAGTATTTTAGTTTGAAATTGTTGCTGTTGAGAATGTACCATTTGAGAAAAAATCAGAAATATAAGCATTAGCTTAGTTGAAATTTAAAGTAAATAAAGCTGATATGCTAGCATAGCAAAAATAGTATTACAAATCGATACCAATACTTGAATAAGTGATTAGTTTACTGTATAAGACTAATTTATCAAGAACTAATTTATTAGTAATGATCCATTTAAGAAAAGCACAATTATTATTCAAAATGCAAAAGTATGATGAGTCATTAAAGGCATGCAAACCCATTTAAAACATCGATCAAAATAATATTTACTTACTTTTATTCTTAAGCAAAATCTATTTGAAAATTAACAAAATTGTGTAAGCTAAAAAAGTAATGTTCATGTTTTACAAATTGAATGAGCACAATTTAAAGGCGAAGAGAATATATGTGTAATTTCTAAAATAAACGGGCAGTAATTACGAGTTGGATAATTTGGAAGGTTATAACCGGCGAAAAGATAAATTTTATTACACTAAATATGGAGAGCAGAACTATTTCAACAATGATAAATAGCTAATAAACACTACAAGAGGACCTAATATTGGTACATTTTTCATAAATTGAATAAACTGGCATATTTGCTGTTTTGTTGATGCTATAGATTATATATATATTTACTCATGTTAAACACTAAACTTCCTCTCTATGAATAGCTGCCAATACTTTCCCCTCAAGCATTAACTGAGCACCAAGGCTAGCTGATGTACTATGATGAGCTAGTAATCGACGTAGCCAAATTTGTTCACCCGGGAAGCAAGATGGTAATGAATAACTGGATGGGTAAGGACATTGCTTTAATATTTCATTAAAAATCACATTCTTTCAATGCCAAACTCATGCTTTTGAATTTAGCTGTGGGAAAGACATCTGAGAAGCAAGGTCGAGGTTTTCAACTTTTCAACGAGCTTAAATCTTAAAAAATGTCAGTAATACACTAAAAAATAATGAGCGATTTAAATTTAAAACATGGTGTACTGAAACAATTGACAAAACTAAATTAATAAGAGATATAGGCCTTCATTTCGATACCGAAATATTTTCAAAACTCAAGTTCCATAATGTTCAAGGATACAAAACTTCAGTAAATGTGGTATTTAGACCATTTTTGGCTTTCTACCACAGTATTCAGTCTGGTATGGTTGAGTGTCGCATTTTACTTGCACAATCACATGGCCTTGTTCACAAGTTACTTCAAAGTGTTGTTATTCATGATGGGACTGTTGCTGTGGACTGCAGTTGAGTACTACTTCCATCGTATTGTTCTGCACTTGCCTTTGAAAGCGGGGATGATGCTCAACGCACACTATATTCATCACGCATTTCCGAATATTCCAAACAAACTGGCTCTGAGTGTTACAAAGAATCTAACAATTTAGGCAATTGCCTATGTAATATTCACAAAATTAGGGATCTTAAGTTCATAAAATATGCTACACTTATTATTGGGATTACATTCGTTAATGATCTTATACGACATATTGCATTACTATTTCCATTTTGGTCCTGAGACACAACTGCCAATAATTGCAAGCTTAAGAAAGAACCATATGAAACATCATTACCGAGATTCCAATCGCGGATTTGGAGTGACTACTGTACTGTGGGACTATATTTTTGGTACACAACACCTTACATGATAAATCGACAATATTTATGAATAAAATATTGACTATGAGTTTACTTTATATTAATATTTTAATATATTTACTATATTAATAATGGAATGTCAATGTTGAGATTAGTATTATTATGCATGTGAGTGACAACAACCCAATTAAATATTATAAAATAACAAAAGATAATTAAGATTAACATGCTGAGGTTTTTGTTCAAGTGGAGTCTAGAGATCACAGGCGCAGGCATCGTTGGTTACAACATGCTTGGCTCGCAACGGCAATCTGATGTCAAAGGAGCAGCCACTTCGATTATAAATTCATCACGTGCTTCAATCATTTTGTTTCAATCAATTTACGACTACTACCAGGAACTCAAGGGTATCGAGTATAACTCATAAGACTATCACAAGAAACGATCATAAGTACAATACTAGTAATTTAGATACACACGCGAGTAGCCAAGCGCATCCTTTAGCTCAGTCAGGTCAACAAGGGCATCTATCTTAAACTAGGGCAGTACTTGGGCAATCTTGATCGAGTTATGCCTTGGTAGTACACTGAAGT
>APMI01014933.1_pt1 | contig 20449 bp, 19 predicted proteins | sample 667938 | NCBI WGS metagenome assembly APMI01 (sample SAMN01084076, study PRJNA167559) | wastewater metagenome | biome: Wastewater | place: Denmark: Ejby Moelle, Odense | collected 2011-11-28 | reverse complement strand
GTGCCGGCTTCGCTGCGATAGCAGGGAATGTAGTCCAGAACTTCCGGCCGCAGCCCGGCCTCGGCCATCGCGCCGGCCACCGGAATCCAGTTCTTCATTTCCGATGTGCCGTCGCGGAACACGGTTTCGCCCATCGCGAACACGGGTTCGAGATCATTGTTCTCCAGCGCCGCCAGAAACGTTCGGTCCACCTCTTCATCGATCACGAAATGGGTCAGCCCGCCGCTGGCGATCAGGGCCACGCGCTGGTCGCTGTCCCACGCGCGAATTGCCTTCAGGATCGACTGGCCAAAATCGAAGCAGCGCCGGGCGCGGGGCTGGTTGGGCGGATAGAAGGTGTTCACGGTCACCATCACGCTGGGGCAGGGATTGTCGCGCATGATCCGGCGGAACACGAAGCCCCAGGCATGGGGCGTCTCCTCCCGCGGAAGGGCCGACATCGCCGCCACATCGAATTCATCCGCGATCGCCACATCGATGATCTTGCGCGCGAGATCGGGGCAACCGCGATAGTCGGCGCCGCCGGCCGGAATATACCCCGGCAGCGAAGCCGCGATGCCGGGCGGCAGCTCCTGCAGCCGCTGCGCGCCGAGTTCGTGATTGAGGATCGTCTCGCCATAATGGACCGCGAAGGCGGGGTTTAGCGTGGTGCGATAGATCTCGTTCTGGTCGTTGCCGACGATCACCGCGACATCGATCCTGGCCTCGGCAAAGATGTCGGCCAGGCGCTCGATATTTGATTGGCAGGCGGCCTGGCGCTGCTCCCAGACCTGTTCGGTGATCTGCTGGTCCAGCCCCTCGCCGGCGCGTGCGGCCACGAGCTGGTCGAAGCTCCAGTCACCGCCTCTCCAAGCGTGGATATTGGCTTTGTCGGCCGGCACCCGGATGCCCCAGCTTTGCGATTCGGTCACCAGCATCGGCCCGTGGCTCGTGCCAATTCCCAGCACCACTTGCGCCATCGATTCCTCTCCCACTCCGGGTTTCGCCATCGGCCGCGATCCACGGCCCCCAATAACGGGGGTTGATGCCGCCTCCAAATTCGGATACTCGTTTGTATAACAATTTTCATCACAGATCAATGTGGGTCTGCCGCGCGAAGGAGAGGGCGTAATGGACATGACAGTGGCGAGCGATCTCAGCATTGCCAGCAAGTGGCCAACGATCGGCTCGCCCGAGGAGGCCATCGCCAAGGTGCGCGCACTGCTTCCGGAAATCGGGCAGGCGGACACCGGAGCGGACAGCAACCGCCGCCTCGATGCCGGCGTGGTGGACCGGATGCGCGCCAGCGGATTGTTCGGCCTGGTCATGCCACGCAATCTGGGCGGTTCGGAACTCGGCTTTGCGGACCTGGTTCGCGTAGCCGCCGAAATCGGTTCGGTATCCGGGTCTGCCGCATGGATTTTCGGCGTGCTGGCAGGCCACAGCTGGCTGATCAACCTGTTTCCCGAGCAGGCGCAGCGCGAGGTGATGGGCGATCCCACCACGCTGATCGGCACGGTGTTCCGGCTGGGCGGCGATGTGGTGGAAGAAGGAGACGGCTATCGCCTGACCGGCGGCAACGGAAAGTTCTGTTCAGGGATCGACTATGCCACCTGGGTGATCATCGGCAATGCCGTGAAGAAGGCGGACGGATCGATGGAACCCCGGTTTTTCGTGGTTCCCAAAACCGACATCGTGGTGATCGACGACTGGCAGACAATGGGTATGCGCGCCACCGGCAGCCGGTCAATCCGGATCGACAGCGCCTTCATCCCGGCCCACCGCAGTTGCAGCCTTGCCGATATGCTGGCCGGATCCACGCCGGGCGCGAAGCACCACAGCGGCGCCGTCTATCGGATGCCGTTTTCCAACATCGCGCCGTTTTCGATCGTCGGCGCGCCGCTGGGCATGGCCAAGGGCATGGTAACGCGCTTTGCCAAGGAACTTGGCGCGAAGCTTAGCGGCGGTTCCCCCGTTGAAGTGGCGGAACAATCGGCGACGCTGGCGCGGATCGCCGAGGTCGATGCGCAGATCGATGCGGCGCTGGCGCTGGTGATCAGCGATGCCGAGATGATCGACCGCGCGATCGAGCCCGACGACATCTCGTTCTTGCAGAGCGCCCGCATTCCGCGCAACTGGGCCTGGGCGGTCCAGCAGGCGCGCCACGCGGCAAACCGCATCTTCGAGGCTTCGGGTGGCACCGCCATCTACGACGACCAGAAAATCCAGCAGTTGTTCCGCGACATAAATGCGGCGGCACAGCATTTTGCATTCACCTGGGATCGCGCCATGACGGCTTACGGCCGGGCGGCGACGGGTCTCAAGCCCGGCGAATTTGCCATTCCCAAGCGCAACTGACCGCAGCGAAGACCGGGGAGCGAACGGAATGTGGCGAAGCATCGAGCATTACGGCGTCACCTTTTGCCGCTTCTATCTGGGCGGTTTCAACCTGGTGTCGGGCCTGAACTACTTCGTGCTGTTCTGGCCGCAACCCAAGATTGCCGAATCCGCGGGCAACGAGTTCGTGATCGCGGCAATGCAGCTCAAGCTGTTCGCCTTCGCCAAAGTGGTCGAAATGCTGGGCGGGCTGTGTCTTGTCACCAACCGTTTCGTGCCGCTGGGTCTGGTCTTGCTGATGCCGGTCACGGTCAACATTTTCCTGGTGAACGTGCCGTGGGCGCCCTTCCCGCACATCCAGCTTTCGGTGACCCGCAATCTGGTGATGCACGGCATCCTGCTCGCCGCCTACGCCAACTACTATTATCCCATGCTGAAATTTCGCAGCGCGCCCCTGCCCGTGTGGCGTGATCCTTCACGCATCGTCAAATCGCTTTGATCGCAGGTGGCGGGATGATGGCAAATTTCAATTTCGCGCTGGATGGCAAGGTTGACCTGTTCAGCCTGAACCCGTTGGAAATGACCAATTTTGAGATGGCGGGCACGATCATCGGCATTGCCGGGGTCTTGCTAAGCATGGCCTTGCGCCGGCGCACCCGGCACCGGCAGCGCCCGCACCTCTTCACCGCCGAACTGGCGGATGAGACAGACGCCGGACACGCGCAATAGCGCTGCTTTCGCGCATGGATCGGAGTATGGGCAGTTGAGGCGGTTGCTGGAACTTAAGAGCCGCAACGCCGTGCTGGTCGCCGCCTCCGCGATGTTCATGGCGCAGCTGGATGGCGCGGTGCTGGTGATCGCCTTGCCCCGGATCGCCCGCGATTTTCACGTGCCGGTGATATCGTTGAGCCTCTCCATCACCATCTATCTTACCATGCTGGTGGCGATGCTGCCCATCAGCGGCTGGTGCGCGGACCGGTTCGGCGCAAAGCGTGTGTTCATGGCGGCCACGCTGGGCTTCGCATTTTTTTCCCTGTGCTGCGCCCTGTCGACCGGCCTTTACAGCTTCGTGCTGGCACGCGCGCTGCAAGGGGCGGCGGCGGCGCTGTTCGCGCCGGTTGGCCGCCTGCTTCTGCTTCGCCAGACGCCAAAGCACGAACTGGTCGACGCGCTGGCGATTACCGCCATGCCGATGTTGATCGCGCCCACGCTGGGGCCATCGCTGGGCGGGTTCATCGTCCAATATGCGCGATGGGAGTATATCTTCCTGCTCAACCTGCCCATATCGGTGCTGCTGTTTCTGGCCACGCGCGCGACTATCCCGCGCATGGAGCCGGAGGCGCCGCGCAAGCTCGATATCGTCGGCGCGATTCTGGTGAGCGGGGCGCTGACCGCGATCCTGACGGGAATCGACCGGCTGGTCATCGGCTTCGACGCCTTGCTGCCATGGGGGCTGATTCTGGGCGGACTGGTGCTGGCCGGCGCGGCCTGGCTCCATCTTGAATCGCACTCCAGCCCGATCCTGACATTCGGCGCCATGCGGAATCCCGGCTTCCGCACCGCGGCGATCGGCGCCGGCGCGGTGGTGCGCCTGCCGGCCCGCGCAATGTTGCTCGGCCTGCCGCTGATGCTGCAACTCGGTTTCGGCTTCAGCCCTTTGTGGGCGGGGGTGATGCTGATCGCCCTCAACGGCGGCGATCTTGTCACCAAGCCCCTGATAAAACCGGCATTTGATCGTTATGGCTATCGGCGGACCACGATCGCTGGCAGCCTTACGGGGCTTGCCGCCCTGGCTTTTATAGCGCTCGCCCGCCCCGGCGCGATGCTCGCCCCGCTGCTGCTCGCCGCACTGACCGTGTGCGGCATTGCCCGCTCCCTGACCTTTACGGCCATGACGTCGCTGTCTTTCTCATCGCTGACCGCATCGACCATGACATCGGGCAACATCATTGCCAGCATATCGATGCAGATTTTCAACGCCCTGGGCGTTTCGATCACGGCGGTGATCCTGAGTGTGCTGGCAAAACTGGGCGGCCGCGCCGAACCGGCCATGATCGACTATCGCCATGCCATGCTGGTGATCGTGCTGATCGGGCTGGCCGCCACCATCCGCTTGCGCAACCAGATACCCGAAGACCTCGCGCCCGCACGCCCAAGGATGCGTGAAGACCCGGAAGAAGCGCGAGAACGAGCGCGAGGAGACCTCGATTGACCGTGATAGATGCCCATTGCCACGCCTCGCCGCTGTGGTTCGAGCCGGTGGAAACGCTCCTGTTCCAGATGGATCGCTGCGGCGTGCACAAGGCGGTGCTCACCCAGATCCTGGGGCAGTTCGACAATGCCTATCAGGAACAATGCGTGGCCAGCTTCCCGGACCGGCTGGCGCATGTCGGCGCGGTGCAGGTGGCGGCGGCCGACGCAGCCGCAAAGGTCGCTGCCCTTACCCGGCGGGGCATGGCCGGGCTCCGGCTCCGCCCGGATGCCCGAAGCCCCGGAGAGGATCCGTTGGCGATCTGGCGCGCCGCTGCCGATGGCGGTCTGGCAATCAGTTGCGGCGGCCCCGCCGCCAGCATCATCAGCGGGGAATTCGCCGCCATCGTCCGCGAATTTGCGGCCATGCCCTTCGCGATCGAACATCTTGGCGGCTGGACCCGACCGGACTGCGATCACAGGCCGCAGGTCTGGCAGGGCATTCTGGCTCTGGCCGATTATCCCAACGTGATCCTGAAAATCCCGGCGCTGGGGCAACTGGCCCCGCGCACGGTAGGGCAGCCTCTGCCCGCGCACGCACCGGTGCTCGATGCGGCCAAGGGGGCGATCCTGATCGAAGCGCTCGACGCGTTCGGGGCGGAAAGGCTGATGTGGGGCAGCGATTTCCCGGTCGTGGCCTCGCGCGAGGGCTACGCCAACGCGCTGAACTGGACCCGCATGCTGTTCGCGGAGCGCAGTTCCGAAGAACGCGAGGCGATCTTTGGCGGCACTGCCGAGCGGATCTTCTTTGCACGTGCCGCTTGAATGAATCACACAATCGTTATACAAAACGATATATTCTATGATCGGAGTGGTTCAGATGGCCGACGCCAAGGAAACGATAATCTGCATCTCGGCGAACGGTAAAACCACTTCGTCCAGCACGCTGGCAGCCCGCCGGATGCTGGTGGCAACGGCCGAGGGTGTGCTCGACTTCCGCCGCGACGGTCCGGGATATCCATGGCACCTGCAAGACGATGTGCTTCTGGCCGGCCAGCATGTCAGCGCCCTGGTTTTCGACGAGAAAAGCGGATTGCTGTTCGCCGCCCTGCATTTCGAGGGCGGGCTGCAGGTCAGCGTGGATGGCGGGAAAACCTGGGAAGCGCGCAACAACGGGCTACAATCGGGCCATGCCTATTCGCTGCTGGTGCAGCATGTCGGCGACCAGATCATCCTCAATCTCGGCACCGAGCCGGTGATGTTCTATCGCAGCTTCGATCTCGGCAAGAGCTGGACCGCCTATCCCGAATGCACGCAGGTGGAAGGCACCGAACACTGGTTTTTCCCGCGATCAGCACCGCATATCAAGCATATCGCCTCTCCGGCCGGCCATCCGGATACGCTCTATATCTGCATCGAACAGGGCGATCTGCTGCGCAGCGAAGATGGAGGCGAAAGCTGGACCTCGATCAATTCGATGGAGCAGCCGGACGACAAGTTCCGCCGCGATCAGCACCGCGTCACCTTTTTTCGGGATAGTGCCGACGAGATATTCCTCACCACCGGCATCGGCGCCTATCACACGGCGGATGCGGGCAAGACCTGGCAGCGTTTGACGGATACGTCGCATCCCTGCGCCTATCCCGATCCGTTTTTCGTGCATCCCACCAAGGACGTGCTGTTCATGGTCGGCGCCGGAATGAACCCGAACCCCAACTGGGGCGCCCAGGGCACGGCCTATCCGAAATTCATGAAAAGCACCGATCACGGCAAGACCTGGGTGAACGCGATGGCCGGCATGGCCGATCCCATCGCCGGCAATCTGGAAGTGGCGGCGATGCACGATTCCGCCGAAGGCGGACTGGAACTCTACACCGGCTCTGCCTGTGGCGAACTTTATGCCAGCTACGACGAGGCCGGCAGCTGGACACTGGTGTCGGATACCCTGCCCGCCATGTCGAAAGGCCCGCATTTCCGGCATTTTCTCCCGCCCGAAAAGCGCGAAGCCTATGAAGAGAAACTGAAGGCCATGAACGCCTTCGCGTGATCGGCAGACGATGCGCAGGGACCAGAACCTGGACGCGGTCGTCCTCGCGGCGGCACAGCTGAAAAGGCACTATTCATGACAAACCGGGCAATCCGCGCGGCGCAGCCTGTGGTGGCCGCCGCCCTATGATCGACAGCCACGCTCACCTTATTTCCGGCGATACGGCGCGATACCCTCCTTCGCCGCCCAGCGGCGTGATCAACGACGCGGATTTCGAAGATCCGATGACCATCGAGCGTCTCGCCAGCGAGATGGACGCGGCCGGCGTCGACAAGGCCGTGCTGGTGCAACGCGGATCGATCTACGGCTTTGACAGCAGCTATGTCTGCGATAGCGCCGCACGTTTCCCGGATCGGTTTGCCGCGGTCTGCTCGATCGATGCCAGCCAGCCCGATGCCGCCGAACAGGTGTATTATTGGGTGCGCGACCGTGGCGCGGTGGGCATTCGGCTGATGGAACTGGTCAGGGGGAGCGGCCTTGGCTGGCTGGATGCCGCTACCGGCCGGGATGCCTGCGCCGCGGCGCGCGATCTTGACGTACCGGTATGCGTGCATTTGTTCCCGTGGAACCGCATGGACGGGCTGGCCCGGCTTGCCGCGCTCTTGACCGACCTGCCCGGCCTGACCGTGGTGATCGATCATCTGGGAGCAATCGACTGCAGCGCCGCGCCGCCTGATTATGGCGTGGACGAACTGATGGCCAGCATCGCCCGTTTCAGCGGCGCGCACGTGAAATTCACCACCATTCCGCTGGGCCGGCTGGAACAGACCGGGATAGACGTGAAGCCGATCATCCGGCGGGTGATGGACCTGTTCGGCGCAAGCCGGATGATGTGGGGTTCCGATATCACCCAGTCCGCGGGCACTTATGCCTACATGACCGCGCTGGCGCATGCGTCGGTTGCGGGGCTTTCATCGGCCGAACAGGACAGTCTGCTGGGCGGCACCGCCGGCCAGCTCTATGGGCGCAACTGGTCGGCCGGCCTCGGTAGCCCCCGATTCCCGCCCGTTTCACCGAAGGTCGAGCCAAGATGACAGCAACAGTGCGCGCCGCCGTCAAAACCGGCATCGAGAACACGGAAATTCTGGAATTTCCCGTTCCCCGCGTCGGAGATAACGACGGACTGTTGCGGGTGGAGGCATCGGGTGTGGGCGGCAGCGACCCCGAAATGTACCGCCGGGAAAACACCGCGCCCTGCGTCATGGGCCACGAAGTTGTGGGCACCGTCTCCGAAGTGGGCGCCGCCGCCGCCACGCGATGGGGCGTGAAACCCGGCGACCGCATTGCCCTGCACGAATATCTCCCCTGCTGGCACTGCCACTGGTGCCGCCAGGGGGATTTCCGGCTGTGCATGGAAGCCGATTTCTTCAACGTGAAGGACCGGTTCAACACCTTGCGCTATGGCACGTGCAACGCCGACATCGCACCGCATCTCTGGGGCGGCTTTGCCGAGCACATGTATCTTGCCCCCAACGCGGTCATCCACCGGATTCCCCCGCAGATGTCCGCGCGGCACGCCACCATGGCCGTGCCGTTGGGCAATGGCGTGCAATGGGCGGTGTTCGATGGCGGGGCGGGGATCGGCAAGACCGTGCTGGTCTTCGGACCGGGCCAGCAGGGCCTGAGCTGCGCCTTGGCGGCCAAGGTGGCGGGGGCCATGACGGTGATCATCGCCGGCATGTCGCGCGACCGGGCGCGGCTCGATCTGGCGCTGGAGCTGGGCGCGGATATTTCGGTGGATGTCGAACAGGAAGACCTGGCGGGGATCGTCATGCGGGCCACCGGCGGTGCCGGAGTGGATGTGGTGGTGGACACCACCGGCGATCCCGACGGGCGCATCGCCGAACAAGCCGTATCGCTTGCCGCGAAGGGCGCCTGGCTCAGCCTGAACGGGTTGGGGGCATCGGTGCCGCTCGGCGAGGTAAAGAAGCGCTATCTGACGGTCCGCGCGCCGCGTGGCCACAGCTATCGCGCCGTGCAAACCGCGCTCGATATCGTGGCAAGCGGGCGCTGGCCGATCGAAAAGCTGTGCAGCCATGATTTCCCGCTGGCGCTGGTGCACGATGCCATTCTCGCAACCGCCGGACGCGGAACGGAGGGTGCCATCCATGTCACGGTGAGCCCGCACCGCGAAGGGTGAACGAAGCCGCGAGAGCGGCCGGCGGACAGGGGTTGGCGCAGCGGGCTGCATGATCCGTCTCGCGTTGCGCGCCGCGGCCGCCTAAGGTGTCGCTTGGCCTGCTTTTGGATTTTGAACTGGATGGCGGATTGATGCTGAGCGACGAATTGAACGGATCCTTGCCAACCGCTGTTGCCGACGAACTTCGCGCCTTGATCGTGCGCGGTACCTTGCTGCCCGGCGAACATCTCGGCCAAAGCCAGCTGGCCGACCGTTTCGGCCGCAGCAAGGTTCCCATCCGCGAAGCGCTCAAGCTGCTCGCGACCGAGGGCTTCCTGCTGCACGATCAAAATCGCGGATATTTCGTCGCGCCGCTGGAACTGGAAGAAGCGCGCCAGCTCTACAAGCTGCGCCGCTGGCTGGAAACACAACTGCTCACGACGGCGGAATGGCCGGATGCGGCCAAGATCGCGGAATTGCGCGCACAGTTTGACCGGGTGGACGCTCTTGACCAGGTCCGCGATTTCAATGAGTGGGCCAAGGCGCTGGAAAACATGCGTTATGCGCTGTTCGATCTATCGCCCCAGAAGGTGCTTTTGCGCGAAGCCACCCGTCTGTGGCGCCTGACCGATCGCTATCGCGCGCTCATGCCGCGCACCTTCGGCGAAAGCCCCGAACGCAAATTGATCGATGCGCTGGCCGCCCGCGATCGCGCGGCGCTGATTGCGGACTATCTCGCCACGCGGGCATCGATCGAGGCGGCACTGGAGCTGGTGTTCCAGTCCGACGAATAGTGCCGGGCGGCGCGCCTGCGGGCAGGCGCTATTCCGCCCGGCGCGTTTGCAGCGAATGGTACTTGAACTGGCGGCGGGCTTCGTCCAGCCGCATTCCGCCGCGACATGCCGCACGGATACGCTCTTCGGCGGCGGAAATCTCTTCCGCGGCATCCAGCACGGCGTCTTCGTGCGCTTGTGGCAGGACCAGCACCCCATCCGCATCGCCGCGCATGATATCGCCCGGCGCCACCCGCGCGCCGCCGATATTGACCACGCATTCCATCTGTTCCACCTGCACCCGGTCCTTGCCCGTCCGCATCCAGTGGCCCTTGCTGAACACCGGGTAGCCGAGCGTGCGGCACAGCGCGACATCGCGGCTGATCCCGTCGATCACGGTGGCGGCGATCCCGCGCCGGTGCGCAATCTCGGTCAGGATATCGCCCCAGATGGTGGCATCTTCCCGGCCGCCATTGTCGATCACCACCACGCTGCCGGCAGGGATATCGTCGATATAGTCGCCGACGGTTCCCGGCGGGTTCGCCGCCGGCCCACACCGCATGGTATAGGCGCGCCCGGCCATCTCGAACGAGGGGTCACGACCGGAAATCCGATAGCACTGGCCCACGATACCCAGCCGGTCGAGCGCGTCTGACAATGTGGCCGTGTCAAGCGCGAGAGCCCGTGCGACGTTGCGATCCTCTACCATGTCAGACCTTTTTCAGCATGTTTTCGTAATTGCCGGCCAGCACGTCGCTCATCCGCGTGCCGCGCTCGATTTCCGCGATCATGCCCGCTTCACGCCGGCAGATATCCTCCGCCGCTTCCAGCACGGCATCCAGGTTTGCCGGCTGGATGACGATCACCGCGCTGCCATCCGCGACAATATAATCGCCGGGAGCCACCACCACAGCGCCGATTTCAACGGGTACGTTGGTGCCCTTTTCCACCACGCGCGATCGCGCGGTGTAGCAGGTCAACTGGTTGGTGAAGATCGGAAAACCCAGGTCGCGCGCCTCGTCGATATCGCGCACCGGCCCGTCGGCGATCACCGCGCGTACGCCCGCCTTCTGCGCACCGCGCGTCAGCAACCCGCCCCAGCAACCCGCTTCCACCCCGGTGCGCTGTTCCACGACGATGATCGAATGCACGTCCGATGCCTCGATCGCGGTGGTGCCAAGGTGGCGAGGCGGGCCTGGGGGCGGATCGCCCACGCCCAGCTTCATGGTAACGGCGACGCCCGCAATGCGCCCGTCGCCGGCTTCGCGCCGCAGCCCGGTTACCTGTCCGGACAATCCCAGCCGGTCCAGCGCGTCGGAAAGCGCGCACGTGTCTATCGCCTGCAGCCGCCGCAAGGCTTCGGCAACGCTGCTCATGCGGCGGGCACCTCAAGCCGGAACAGACGGGTGGCGTTGCCGAACATGATCCCGTCCTTTTCCGCATCACTGAGCCAATCGAAGCCGGTGATGAACGGGGCAATGTCATCCAGCGTCCGCCCGGTGTGCGGATCAACCGCGGAGCCGACGCCGGGGCATTCGGCTCCGAACAGGCAGCGATCGGCGCCCACGGTCTTGATCAGCAGCCGCAGCGCCTCTTCGGAGTAGAGCACCGTATCGTAATAGATATTGCGCATCTTCTCGACGAAATCCTCGCCCCGGCGGATCGCCGACGCACGGAAGCGGCCAATATGATAGGGGATCGCGCCGCCACCGTGGCTGCACACGATCTTCAGCTCCGGAAAATCCCGGAACACGTCGCTTTCGATCAGCCCGTAAACCGCCATGGTTTCTTCCAGCAGGAAGTTGAGCGTGTAGGGCGCGCGGGCCGAGCGCGATCCGGCCGAGTGGATATGCGCGGGCACATCCAGTTCGCACAGCTTTTCATAGAGCGGATACCAGTAGCGATCGCCCATCGGCGGCGGCTCGATGCCCGAATTTTCGTAAGGGTCGGGGTTGAGCAAGCAGCCCTTGAAGCCCAGCCGCTTCACGCAGCGCTCCAGTTCCGGCAGCACGTTCTCGATCGGCTCGCCCGCCACTTGCGGCAGGCCGCAGATCGGCGCGAAGCGGTTGGGCAGCAGCTGGCATTGCCGTGCAATGATATCGTTGGTGGCTTCGGTGAACCAATGCACGAGAAATCCGGGCTTTTCCGAATGCATCATCTGGAAGGGGCGCGGGCTGAGCAGCTGGTAGTTCGTGCCGACACGGTCCAGCATGTCCAGATGGCCGCAGGGGGCCATTTCCTTCTTATTGGTGTGCGACAGGATTTCCTCATCCGTCAGATCGGGGAAGCGCTTGCCATGTTCGCCGCGATGCGAAAGCAGCAGCGACTTGTAGACCCACAGTTCGGCGGGCGCGCTGACGTGCCCATGGCAATCGACAATCATGAAGCAAGCCCTCTCCCGCGCGATTCCGCCGCTTGGTCTGTTAAGAATACAATTTCGTATACCTATCTAGGTTCAATGGTCAACCCTTCGCAATCGCGCGCCGCATGGCGCGGTGTAATCCGATCCTGACCTTAGCCATTCCTGTGGATCGCTTTGGAGGCGCGGGCAAAATGCCTACATTTTTGCTGAACACACCGCTAAAGCAGATGCCACGCCGCCGCCGCTGGCCCTGCGTGGATTGACGGGCCATGGCAAAGCGACCGAAGGAATGTGAATGGACGAGATTTCAAAATCCGGACGCGGTGTTCCCGCCAAGATCGCCGGGGAATTGCGATCCCTGATCGCGCGGGGAACCATGGCGCCGGGGATGCGCCTGGGGCAGACCGAACTGGCCGAACAGTTCAATGCCAGCCGGGTGCCGGTGCGCGAAGCGCTCAAGCTGCTGAGCTCGGAAGGAATTATAGAACACGATCCCAATCGGGGCTTTTTCGTCACCCGCCTGTCGCGGGACGAGGCGGAACAACTGTTCACGTTGCGGCACCTTGTCGAAGACGAACTGCTGAAGACAGTGGAATGGCCCGATGCGGAATTGCTCGACGCCTTGTCGAAGCGCGCGGAACGGCTGGAGGAACTGCTCGACCAGGGCGACCGCTCCAACTGGTGGAACGCGCACCACGATTTTCACATGGAGATCTTCAACCTCTCGCCCAAGAAAACCATCGTGCGCGAAGCCATGCGTCTATGGGCGCTGACCGACCGCTATCGGGCCTTGTTGCCGCTACCCCGCCGCGCCAGCGAGGAACGCAAGGTGGTCAACAAGCATGAACTGGTCGAAGCGCTGAAGGAACAGGACCGCGCCAATCTGCTGGCGGTCCGCCGCAACCGGCGCGAATCCTTCGAACGGCTGCTGCTGGAGACGCTGGAAGCGCGGGGCCTGTAAGCTCACCCCTGCGCCGCGCCGGGCGATGACGGAGCGGGGCGGCCACGGATGATGTCGGCCGCCTTTTCGGCAATCATGATAACCGGCGCATTGGTGTTGCCGCCGATCACGCGCGGCATCACCGATGCATCCACCACGCGCAGCCCCTCGATCCCGCGAACCCGCAACCGCGGGTCGACCACGGCATCCTCGCCCTGCCCCATCGCGCAGCTACCCGATGCGTGATGGGCAAGGATGCTGGTCTTGCGGTTGTAGGCATCGATCTCGCGGTCCGATGCGATGCCCGCGCCCGGCATCAGCTCCTCTCCGATCATGTTGCCCAGCGGATCGGCCGAGAAGAAAGCGCGCATCTTGCGCACCGCGCGGCGCATCGTCTCGAGATCGCGCTGGTCCTGGTACATGTTGATGCGGATTTCGGGCGGATCGGCCGCGTCGGAAGACCGCAGCCGCACGGAACCTCTGCTTTCCGGCCGCAACAGCACGCAAAAGGCGGTCATCGCGTGCCCGGCGCCCTTGCGTATGCCGGGAAACCATACCCGGCCGTCCAGACGGGTGGGATAGATGTTGGCCTTGATGTCGGGCCGATCCAGACCATCGCGGGTGCGAATGAACCCGAAGCTCGTCACCGGCAACTGGGCCGCCGCCCGATCCAGACCCAGCGCGTATTTCATCATGGTCGCGGCAAGGCGATCGAACCGGAGGGCGTTCTCAAATCCGACGGGCTGGTTCAACGCATAGCCCACCCCGCAGAGCGGATGCTCCTGCAGATTGCGGCCAACGCCGGGCAGATCGACCGCGACAGCGATGCCATGGGCGCGCAGGTCCTGCGCCGGACCGATCCCGGAAAGCAGCAGCAGCTTCGGCGAATTGTAGGCGCCGGCTGACAGAATGACTTCCCGCCCCGCCCGGATGATGCGTCTGCCGGTCCCGTCCGCCACTTCCACGCCGGTGGCGCGGCCGTTCTCGAGGATGACGCGCGTCACCAGCCCGCCCGTCAGCACCGTCACATTGGCGCGCCGCATCGCGGGAGCCAGATATTGCGAGGCCGCGCTGGCGCGCTTGCCTCGGTGCACTGTCACTTCAGGCGGCGCGAAGCCCTCGCCCGCGCCTGGCCCGTGCTGATCGTCCAGTACGGGATAGCCCAGGTTACGCGCGGTCTGCAGCGTGGCATCGGTGATCGGCCCGGCAACATCGACAGGATTGACGCTGAGCGGCCCATCGCCCCCGTGATAGGCGCTGGCGCCGCGCCAACTCCTTTCCGAGCGGATGAAATAGGGCAACACCCCGTCCCACCCCCATCCGGCAGCGCCGAGCGCCGCCCATTCGTCATAATCAGCCGGATGCCCGCGCGAATAGACCATGCCGTTGATCGCTGAAGTGCCCCCGAGACACTTGCCGCGTGGCAGCCACAGCCTGCGCCCGTCCAGCGCGGGTTCCGGCTCGCTCCAGTAGTTCCACGAAAGCCGCTTCACGTATTGAAGCTGCATGAAGGCAAACGGAACCTTGATCAGCGGGTGGCGCCCCTTCCCGCCCGCTTCGATCAGGATGACACTGGCATCGGAGCCTTCCGACAAGCGATTTGCCAGGACGCATCCCGCCGAACCCGCCCCAACGATAACATAGTCCGCCTGTTGAACGCGCGTCATTGCCGGCCCTCCCGAAATTGTGATACGTGATTGTATTACAATTTCAAATATTGTGTTAGCGGGCGAGAGGGCAGACGCTTTGGACGCACAACGATTTTACATCGGTGGGGAGTGGGTAGAGTCCTGCGGCGAAGGCCGGGTGACGGTGCTCTGCCCATCCGACCTGACACCGATCGGCCATGCCGCCATGGGCACGATCGAGGATGCGGATCGAGCTGTCCGCGCGGCAAGTGCTGCTTTTGATGTCTGGCAGTCCAGCAACGTGGCGGATCGGCTGGAACTGATCCAGCGAATGCGCGCGGCATTTGCAAAGGCGGCGCCCGGGATCGCCGACCACCTTGTGCGCGAAATCGGACTGACGCCGATGGTGGCGCAGGGGCAGACCGCCATGTGCCTTTCGCATTTCGACAGCATCATCGATTTGCTGCCGGGCTATCGCTTTTCGGAAGCGCTGGGCGACAGGATAGAGCTGGTTAGGGAACCGGTGGGCGTCGTGGCGGCCATCACCAGCTGGAATGCGCCTGTCAGCCAGATGCTGTGCAAGGCCGTTCCCGCCATTGCCGCCGGCTGCACGGTCGTGGTCAAGCCCAGCGAACACGCTCCACTGTGCGGTTTGCTGCTGGCGGAAGCCATGGCCGAAGCCGACATCCCCGCCGGCGTGTTCAATCTGATCAACGGACGCGGTGTCGATTGCGGCCGCAGGCTGGCCGAACACCCGGATGTCGCCATGATATCGATGACCGGTTCGGTGGCCGGGGGTGGCGCCATGGCCGCGGCCGCCGCGGCGGGCATCAAGCGCATCCACCAGGAACTCGGTGGGAAATCGCCGAATGTGATCCTGCCCGACGCCGATTTTGCAGAGTCGATCACCAAGGGCGTGCATATCTGCATGATGAACGCCGGGCAGACCTGCGCGGCGCCGACCCGGCTGATCGTACCCGCAGATCGTTTTGACGAAGCCGCCGCGATCGCGGTTGCGGCGGCACAGAAACTGATGGTCGGCCCGCCCGACCAACCCGGGGTGACCTATGGGCCGCTGGCCAACAAAGCGCAGTTCGAGCGGGTCAATGCCACTATCGAGCGGGCCATCGCGGAAGGCCAGCCCTTGCTGACGGGAGGCCCCGGGCGCCCCTCGCATGTGGACAACGGCTATTTCGTGCGGCCGACCATCTTCGGCCCGGTCGCGCCCGATGCCCGGATCGCGCAAGAGGAAATCTTTGGGCCGGTGCTCTGCATCCTGTGCTATTCCGATATCGACGATGCGATCCGTATCGCGAACAGCACGGATTTCGGACTTTCCGCCTATGTCGAAACGCCGGACCCGGTGCTGGCGCGGCGTGTCGCCGGGGCCATCCGCGCCGGATGGGTGAACATCAACTACCCTCCATGGACCGGGGCCGCGCCGTTCGGCGGCTATCGCCGCTCGGGCAACGGCCGGCAATACGGCGTCTGGGGCTTCGAGGAATTCCTGGAGACAAAGGCGATCGTCCATTGAACAGCGATGCCCCGCGCCCATCTCCGCGCGCCATCGCCTCCTTGCTGGTCCTGTCCTGCATCGTCGGGCTCAACACTGTTGATCGCAACATGCTGGGGCTGCTGCTGCCGCAGATCCAGCAGGAGATCCCCATCTCGGATCTGATGCTGGGCGTGCTGATGGGGCCGGCCTTCATGATCGTCTATTCGGTGTGCAGCCTGCCGATTGCCTGGCTGGCCGACCGGACAAACCGCCGTGGCATCATTGTATCCGGTCTGACGTTCTGGAGCCTTGTTACCGCAGCGACCGGCTTTGCCCAGAACCTTGCCCAGCTCCTGGCCGCGCGAATCGGACTGGGTATGGGCGAGGCAAGCAATATGGCGCCAGCCTCCGCCCTGATCGGCGACACGTTCGGCGGCCGATACCGGGTGCTGGCCATGGCGGTCTTTGCCGCGGGCGGTCCTGTCGCCATCATGATCTGTTATCCGATCATCGGCAGGATCACCGCAGAACAGGGCTGGCGCGCGGCTTACGCCTTCATGGGGTTGGCAGGGCTGGGCGTCGCCACGCTGACGTTGCTGATCGTGCGCGAAAGCCGGGTTGACCCGGCGCACGCGAAGGCCGGAACGCCGGCCGCGACGCACGCCGCATCAAGCATCTGGCGCGCCACCCGGCAGGTGGCCGGCACACCCGGCTTTGCCCTGCTATGCCTTGCCAGCGTCATGGTCAGTGTGAATTTCGGCGCGATGCTGGCTTGGTTACCCAGCTTCATGGTGCGCCTGCGGGGGCTCGATACAGCGACAACCGGCGCCTTGCTGGGCACCTACAAGGGCCTCGTCGGCGTTGCCGGCAGCATAGCCGGAGGACTGATCGTGACGGGGCTTATGCGCTTTGACCAGCGCTGGCTCGCCTGGGCTCCGATGCTGTTCTGCCTTGGCATCATACCCGCCGAACTGTTGCTGCTGTTCGCCGATGCGCCGAGCTGGTGGCATATGGGTCTGGCCGCCGACACGCTGCTGATGAGCGCGATAACGCCGTGTCTGTTCGCGCTGCTGCTCAGCCTGCTGGACAGCGGGCTGCGCGCCACCGGCGTCGCGCTCTACCTGCTGATCTTCAATCTGGTGGGACAAAGCATCGGCCCGCTGGCCGTGGGGATGATAAACGATCAGCTTTCGGCCGCATGGGGAACGGCCGCCCTTCGGTCCTCCTTGCTGATTGCCCCCCTGAGCGCGGCGGCGGGTGCCGCCCTGTTGCTTGCGCTCGCCGCTCGCCTCGAAAAATCGCAGGCTGCACCCGGGTAACGTGCTGCCCGTCAGCGGCGATCTATCAGATCGTCGCCATCGCCCTCGCGGAGGAAGCGGAAGCTCAACGCTGAAAGTACCAGCATCGCCGCCAGCGCTATCAGCGGCATGGAAAAGCTGCCGCGCGGAATGGTAGCCCCGGCGCGCGTGTGGCCAAGCATGATCGCGCAAAGGCTGATGCCGGCGGCCATCGCCAGGCGCTGCGCCACCGCCGCCAACGATGTTGCCCGGCCCAGTTCCGTCGCCGGAATGCCCGAAAAGTTCAGCGCCCCCAGAAGGGAAAGCTGGATCGCCTGCAACATCCCGAAGCCGAACAGAAACGCTCCCAGCAACCACAGCGAGATGCCCTCAAGCATCGGCAGGAACAGCAACAGCATCGCGGCCAGCGCGATGCAATTGCCGATCAGGAGCAGTCGGAGGCCAAGGCGCCGCCGCAGCGGATCAAGCACCAGCCGCAGCGCGATCTGCCCGATTGCCAGCGCTGCCATCAGATACCCGGCCTCAATCGGCGACGCGCCCAGCCCCAGTTGAAAATAAAGCGGAAAGAGAAACATCGTCGCGCCAAGAACGATGCGGGACCAGGCACCACCCAGCACCGCGACGGCAAAGGTGCGATAGCGCATCAGGCGGAAATCAAGGATGGGGTCCGGCCGACCGGCATGCCGCCAATAGGCCGCCATGGCGACCAGCGCCACGGCCAAGCCCAGTTGCGCGGCACCGGTGAACGCTCCCTTCTCCGCAATCGCCTCAAGGCCGGTCTGGAAGGCCACCAGCGCCAGTGCCACCAAGGCGAAGCCCCACCAGTCGAACCGTGGCGTTTGCGTGGCGGGCATCCGATCCAGGAACCGCATCGCCAGCGCCATGCCGCCCAAGGCCAGCGGGAGATTCGCGAAGAATATCCATCGCCAGTCCAGATAGCTGGTGATCCAGCCGCCCACCACCGGCCCCAGCAATGGCCCCATCAGGCCGGGCACGATCATGTAACTCATCGCCTGAACCAACTGGTCACGCGGGAAGCTGCGGGCCAGGATGAGCCGCCCCACCGGGGTCATCATCGCGCCGCCCATCCCCTGAATGAACCGTCCGGTCACAAGCTGGGCCAGGTTGGCGCTGAAGCCGCAAACGGCCGTGCCAAGGGCAAACACCATGATGGCAAGGACGAACACTCGCCTTGCTTCAAAGCGGTCGGCCAGCCAGCCGCTGGCCGCCATCCACATCGACACGCTGATGAGATAGGCGGTCAACGTAACGCCGATAGTCGTTGCCGGCACATTCATCGCATGGGCAATCTGCGGCAGCGAGGTCGCGATGATCGTCGCGTCGAGCCCTTCCATGAAGAAGCACGCCCCAACGGTAAGCGGGATGGCCCGCGAAGGCGGCGCGCTAGGTGCCGCGTTGCGGCGAACATGTGGCGAAGCGGGCTTCGGCATAGCCATCAGAATGCCGTCAACCGTGTCGCGCCACGCAAACGGTATCGCCGGGTTTCATCGATTGTCCGCATCACCGCCCGTTTCTTGGTCGACATTGTATAATGTTATCGTATACCAATTCGCAAGGCGCGCGTTCCGGTCCACTCGGCGGCGCCGCGCGCCGCGGAAAGGGACGAGGGAGCAATCACGCTATGGGCGCAGGAAGTAAGGCTGGCGCGATACTGCCACTGGATCCGGACGTTATCTCCGGCCTGGCATCCGAAGGCGTAGCCACTGTTCATGAGGCGCAAGATCGCACCGGCTTGATGGCAAGCCATATGCGGCCCGTGTTCAGGGGAGCCCGCATCGCGGGCACTGCGTTTACCGTTACGGTGCCACCGGGCGACAACTGGATGATCCATGTTGCGCTGGAACGCGTCAGACCGGGCGATGTCCTGGTCGTAGCTCCTACCTCTCCGTGCGAGGATGGCTATTTCGGGGATCTTCTGGCGGTCGCTTCCAAGGCCCGGGGCTGCGCGGGGCTGATCATCGATGCCGGGGTACGGGATACGGCAGAGCTGGAAGCGATGAACTTCCCGGTGTGGTCCAAGGCAATTTATGCGCAAGGCACGGTCAAGGCCACGCTTGGAACGATTGACACGCCGATCGTGTGCGCGGGTGCGTCGGTTTGCCCCGGTGATGTGGTGGTAGCGGATGATGACGGAGTGTGCATCGTCAAGCGCGATGCAGCGCGGGCGGTTCTGGACAAGGCCAGGTTGCGCACCGCCAAAGAGGCAGCCATCCGCGAGCGGCTTGCCGCCGGCGAGCTGAGCCTCGACGTCTTCAATCTCAGATCGCGGCTTGCGGATGCCGGCTGGACGGGCTGAGCCTGTCGGATAGGGTTTTTGGCGATGCGCCTGCGCTTCCAGTTTCCGTTTGAGACGGCATTACCCCGCCGGCACGGCCATGCGCAGTGGCACGCCGGTCAGCCCCTGCAAGGCATCGAGCGTGAGCCCGTCGATCATCTCTCCGACCGATGCCCCTTCCGACCCAATACCGAGCAGGCCGAACGAACGAACGATCAGCGCCTCGATCAGTTCGTCCGGCATGCCGGACGTGCCGGACCCGCCGATCATCACCGAGGCGCCATCGGCCATCGCCTCGCGCACCGAAGCCATCGATTTGTCGATCACCGCTTGTCTCGACAAGGCGGGCGCCATGGCCTCCGCAACCGTCCAGGCGCCGGCGCCTTCGTTGTCAGGCGCGTGGCGGTGAAGCCGCTTCCCAGCCACCGCCCAGAGCGCGGAACACGTCCACTTGCGCGAAGGCCACAGCGCGCTTGGCCGCTGCGAGATCGGCATCGGCGCTAGCCAGCGTGCGCTGCGCGTCGAGCAGGGTCAGGAAGTCGATCCGCCCTTCCCGCTGCCGCGCAACGCTGATCGCCGCCGCGCGCGCCGCCGCATCGCGCGCGGACGCCAGCGTCTGTTCGCGCTCCAGCGCATGGCTGTAGGACGCCAGCGCCCGTTCGGTTTCCTCCAGCGCGCGCAAAACGGTGCCATCGAACTGCGCCAGCGATGCCGCGCTATCGGCCTTGGCCGCCGCGATCCGCGCCCGCACCGGTTCCTGGTTGGGAAACGACCAGTTGATGAGCGGACCCAGCAGCCAGCGGAACGGCCCGCCAGTGAACGGGTTCGCGCCGCCCAGCGCCGTTGCGCCGATCGACCCGCCCAGCGTGATCCGGGGATAGAGGTCGGCCGTGGCTACGCCGACGCGCGCGGCATCGGCGGACAGGCGCCGCTCCGCCGCCTTGACGTCGGGCCGCCGCGCCAGCAGCGCCGCGCCATCGCCCAC